>Ga0209062_1000343_pt1 | contig 160324 bp, 134 predicted proteins | sample Coa_R2_2_FD_187158 | JGI IMG/M metagenome (GOLD analysis project Ga0209062, IMG submission 187158) | Surface soil microbial communities from Centralia Pennsylvania, which are recovering from an underground coalmine fire - Coalmine... | ecosystem: Environmental > Terrestrial > Soil >...
GCGCAACCGGCTGTTGCGGATGGTCCTCATGCACACGCTGGCTGTCCTGTTCAATCTGCACGATCAGGCTCCGCCACTTCAACTGGAGCGGCTTGTTGCGTAATCTAAACAACTTGCACATCGGGTTTCTTAATTCCATTGAACGAAGCATAACAGTCCCAAGGGCCGAAATTATGGTCGTTGGGTTGAGAGCCTGGGGGAAAATGACAGGCTTGCGTGTGAATTTCTTAACCATGCCCTGCCGCCTTGTGGGCGATAGCGCAACCAAACCTCCACTGATCTGCTATACCTTCTTAACGCTGGCACGTTATTGTTTATGTCGAACCTTTGCGGCGAATACATTCGCGCCTGGAGGCTTTGCCGCAAAGCCTGCCTGTGCGGGCTGAAAAGCACGGGTGTCCCAGCAAATTTCTGTGGCAACGAGGGATATGGTTATGGCTGTCAGCGCATCTTTTTTAGGCATTCGGATCGATGAGATGCACCCTCAAGAAGCTCTGGAACGCATCAGCGCAGGGTTGGGCGGTGGGCAGAAGCAGCGTGTTTATTTTGTCAATGCGCATTGTGTGAATATGGCTTTTCGTCATGAGGAGTATTGGGGGGCACTGGCGCAGAGTGAACTTGTGCTGGCGGATGGCAGCGGCGTGCTGCTGGGATCGCGCCTGCTGGGTCTGCCGATTCGGCATAATCTGAATGGCACCGATCTGGTGCCCAGGCTCTGCGCGCAGGCGGCGCAGGGCGGGTTAACCGTTTTTTTGCTGGGCGCTGAGCCGGGTGTTGCCGATCAGGCAGCCGCCCGGCTGGCGAGAGCCTATCCTGGCCTGCGGGTTGTGGGTACGCAGCATGGCTTTTTTGGGCCAGAGGAAGAGGCTGAGGTGATTGCGCGGATTAACGCGATCCGCCCGGACATCTTGCTGGTGGCAATGGGCGTGCCTCGCCAGGAGGTCTGGATTACCCGGCATTGGGAGCGGCTGGATGTTGGAGCAGCCTTCGCGGTGGGGGCGCTCTTTGATTTCATTGCCGGGCGTTTTAAGCGTGCCCCCGGCTGGATGCGGCGGTTGGGCATTGAGTGGGTGTTTCGGCTGATGCAGGAGCCAGGGCGCCTCTGGCAGCGCTATCTGCTCGGCAATCTGATTTTCCTTGCTCGCGTGGCGTGTGCCGCGCTCAATCCGCGTGCCCGCCATGCCGCGCAGCAGGCGCTGACCCGGCCTTTGCCCGCTGTTCGTTCTGTGCCGGTTGCTGAGAAGCCAGAGCCAGACCTGGCCGCGAGCGCCTCTCGATAGATGCCGGGCTGATGCGTCTGTCTGCTGTCTATCTGATGAAGAGCTGGATATGGGCGTGCGAGAGAAAGGTTGGATTCTGGGCGCTGGCGCTATACCCCCACCCGTCTGCCGCGCAAGGTGGCGGCAGGTCCGGTGACGATGCCACCGGGCGGGACATCATGGGTGACAATGGCTCCAGCGCCGATGACGGCATGGTCGCCGATATGGACGCCTTTGAGGATGATGGCGCGGCAGCCAATCCAGACATGATTACCAATGGCGACAGGCTTTGCAACTGGCGGCGCGCCGCCGATGCCGTGCAGGTCGGTATCCATGATAATGACATCCCAGGCGATCATGCAGTGGCGGCCAATGCGGACCTCTTGCTGGGCGATGACTTCGGTATTGCGGTTGAGATAGGTGCCGCCGCCGATGATGATACGCCCGCCTTTCATCACCTCCAGACGCACGCCGGGGAAGAAGGCGCAGTTTTCCGCGTGAATTTCGCCGCCGTGATTGGTGACGCGCGGGCCGGGACGGCCAGGCATGGCGATGATGATGCCGCCTGTGGTGAATTTGCGGCGCAGCCACCAGCCTCGCAGATAGGCTGAGGCTGGTGCCAGTTGCAGGCGCGCGCGCACTTTCTTTAACACTACTGTAGGTTGCATGCCTGATGTCCCGCTTTTCCTTTAAGTTGGAAATGTGCTGATCGCCCACTCGATGGGACGCTGGACCTGTGATAGCGCATCTAAGTTGGAAATGTGCTGATCGCCCACTCGATGGGACGCTGGCCTGTGATAGCGCATCGCCCGGTGTTTGTCCAAATGGAACTGAGGTGGGTCAGGGGCTTGCGGGCGCGCGAACTGGCGCCCAGCGCCGAACACGCGACACCCTCATGGCCTGGAGTGGGCTGATGAGGGCGTCGCGCTGGCTTGCATTATGTCCCTGATCTCATGGCGTTTATGCCGTCGTTTTGAAGCGCAGGCCGACGCGGCCCAGACGAATCTCGTCGCCGTCGTTAAGCGGGGTGGGCGTCTTGGGCTGCACCCGCTTGCGATTGACGAAGGTGAAGTTGGTGCTTTCCAGGTCTTCAATCGTCCAGGTGTCACCGACCTGCGCGAGACGCGCGTGCAGGCGCGAGACGCCGCCCTCTTCAGCACCATAAGGCGTCAGATCAATATCAGGGAAGCTGTTGCTGGGGATGTCTTCGCGGCCCAGTACGACGCTGGCTTTGCCGACCAGATCAAAGCTGGTGCCGCTGGTTTCCAGCACCAGATGAGGCTGTGGGGCGACCGGCGCGGGCGGTGGGGCGCTGGGTGTTACTGCGACTGGCTCCGGCTCCTCTGCGGGCGGCGTGCTCGCTATCTGCGTTGCTGCGGCGTCGCTTGCCACCTGTGTGGCCTCAATATCGGTGGCCGCTGGTTGATCTGGCGCGATCAGTGTGGGCGCTTCATCCGGCGCTGGCTGGGGGATGGCGTCCTGTGCTGGAAGCGTGGGCGCTTCTTCCAATGTGGCTGCGCTGGCCTGGGTAGGCAGTGGCTCACCGCACTCATCGCAAAATGTAGCAGTATCAGCGTTCTCATGTCCCTGTGAACATCGAATAGTCATAGAACCCTCCTCCTGAAAAAGAGCGAAGGAAACGAACGCTACGAAGTCTTAAAGCGCAAGATCACGCGACCCAGACGAATTTCATCACCATCTCTCAGTGGAGTGGGCGTTTTGGGCGCGATCTTTTGTTTATTGACAAACGTGAAGTTAATGCTGTTGAGGTCTTCAATCATATACTGCCCGCCGGAAGCGAGAATTCTGGCGTGACGCCGCCCTACGCCGCCTTCCTCGCCGTTGTATGGCGTCAGGTCTATATCGGGGAAGATATTGCTGACGGCGTCTTCGCGGCCAATTAGCGCCTCCGTTTTACCAGAAAGATCGAAGGTGACATTTTCGCTTTCGAGCAGCACCCTTGCGCGCTGGCCCGCTGTCGCGGCGGGTGCCGCAGGCGCAGCGGTCATGACCGGCTGAGCGGCGACTGGCGGCGCATTCAGGTTTGTGCCGCAGTTGCTGCAAAAGGCTTCGCCTGCCGGATTGCTTGAGCCGCAGTTGGGGCAGACGCGCATCGCGCCTACCGGCGGCGCGGCAGGAAATGCTGCGCCAAGACCGGGCGCTGGTGCCGCCAGCGGCTCGCCGCACTCATCACAAAATGCCGAGCCATCGGGGTTTTCATGCCCTTGAGAACATCGTACAGACATGACAGTCCTCCTGTTAGAGATCTTCCAGCCGCTGTGTCAACTTGCGCGTTCTGTTGCCAATATTTTTGATCTGCTCACTGGAAACTTGCTGTCCGGCGCTCATTTGCTCCAGCGCGGCCTGTGTCTCTGCATCCAGCACGCGCGTGACGTTCGGCGCCAGCCGTATGGTCACTTTGCCGGTAGCTTTATACTCCTCCAGCACTTTGGTGACAAGCTGGTGAGCTTTGGCTTTCTCGGCGTAGTTCATTACCACTGCGTTTACTGCCTGAGCCTGATTGGTGTCCTGCGTGAAACCAACGACAACATCAGCACGAACTTGCTCACCCTGGCGATTCATCATGGGCACATCATAGGTAAGTTCGGCGACAGCAATGCGGAACACGCCTGCTGGTTTGGGTTCAATCATCAGCTCAAACAGCACCGCCTGGGGCGTATCTTTTTCGAGATCACCCAGCGAGATAACGACCTGGCGATCTGATAAGACATCCTGGCCCAGATCGCTGATCTGCGGCAGCACTTTCACGGCCTTTTTGGGAGTGATGCCCTGGGAGAGATGCAGCAGCAACTGAGCATTGCGCACGGCAACAGCAGCGGCACTCTGGAATTGCTGCTGGAAGATGTGCAGCGCGTCATCAGGTTGGCGAATGAATTCGGCTTCCAGGCCACCACTGCGCCGACCAATATTATCCAGCAAATCTTCGTCCCAATCGGCACCGATGCCCAGCGGATAGATATTGACGCCCTGGCGTCCGGCGTCGTCGGCCAGTGCCCGGCAGCGGTCGGTATCGCCATACGTCACGCCATCAGTGAGCAAGACCATCCGATTGACGTTGCCGGGAGAGTAATACTTGCGCAGTTCGTTCAGTCCCACGCTCATGCCCAGCGACATCGTGGTGCCGCCGCCATCGCGGATGCGGTCCACCGCCAGCTTGATGCCTGGCTTATCCATCGCGGGCTGGGCAGGCACAATTACCTGGACATTATCATCAAAGGCGACTACAGAGATGGTATCGGTGTCGGCCATCTGGTCGATGAGTTTTTGTACCGCCTGTTTCACCGCATTCAGCTTGGCACCTTTCATCGAGCCAGAGCGGTCGAGGACAATGGCGAAGTTGAGCGGCATGCGTACCTGCGCCATCATTTCAGTGGGCTTGACCTCTACCAACACGTAGGCGACTTGTGATCCGCCGGTTACTGGCATATGTTCTTTGCCAAGCTGACAGTTCAATGTCACTTCGCCGGGCATACTCGCATTCTCCTTTCAAGACTCCAGGCCGCGTCGGCAGTCTGCCTGGAGCCGCTGGCATTTTCTGGTGCCATCTTCAGATGCAGTTGCAGCCGCTGGCCTCTGCTCTTCTGGCACAACCCTCAATCGTTCTGTATGCCAGCCTATTGTACATACGCTTCAACGCGGCTATCAGTTGCGCGCTCTGGTGTCCTGCCTGCCCCTGCCAGCACAGTGGCCGACGATCCAGGCGGCAGATGGGGCGATTACTCGCGCGCCTGTACGATGATGACGCTGATATTATCTTCGCCCCCGTTCTGATTTGCCAGTTCCACCAGCCGGTCGGCGGCAGCCTGGGGATCGGTGGTTTCGCGCAATACCTGCTCAATCTGCGGGTCGCGTACCATCTCCCAGAGGCCGTCGCAGCAGATTACCAGTTGATAGCCAGGGCGGAGTTTCTGCGTAAACAGGTCGATCTGGACATCGCGCCGGTCGCCGAGGCTTCGCAGAATCTGGTTGCGCTGGGGGTGGGTGTAAATGGCGTCGCGCTCGATTAAGCCGCCGATAACTAACTGCATGACCAGCGAGTGGTCAACGCTGATTGGCTGGAGAGAGTTGGTGTCAAAGAGATAGGTGCGGCTGTCGCCAACGTTGACAATATGAGCGGTGTCGCCAACAATCAGCGCGCCAGTGACGGTTGATCCCATATCGCTGCCAGTTTGCTCATTGGAGCCGACCAGCGCCAGGTTTGCCGCCTCGATTGCGCCTTTGAGTCTGGCGGCCAGGGTTTCCTGGTCGGCAAACTGGCCGCTTTGCAGGGCCGGAATGATGACCTCGCGGGTGATGTAGTCGGCGATAACAGCCACAGCCCGGCGGCTGGCGGTCTGGCCGTCGTCGTGGCCGCCCAGCCCATCAGCGACAATGTAGAGGCCGAATGGCTGGGTGATGGATTCGTGAATGCGCGTAAACTCCAGCACCAGGATGCTATCTTCGTTTGGGTTGCCGCGCCGCGTGCGGCCAACATCGGAGCGGGCACCCGCGGCGAGCGTGACACCGAGCGGGAAGGTTGGGCCTTCAATCTCCAGCGCCTCGACGCGATAGTGGCGCGGCTCAATAATGAAGCTGGCAATGGCAGTCATGGGCTGCGTCGGCCAGTCCAGTTCTTCAGGTACATTCTCCAGCGCGCCAGGTGATCCGGCTTCTGGCGCTGTGCTGGTGGCTTCGTCAGGATGCGCGCCGTTGGCCCCAGGCGCGCCGTTGCTGGCCGCAGCAAGAGCCTGGCCCATCTCTTCGGTGGCTGCCCTTCCCTGTGGGCGCTCGCGCAGCCAGTAGACCTGCCCCAGCATGTCGGCACCACAGTTGGAGCAGTAGCGGTCAGGATTCTCTGCTTCGGGATAGTCGGTGCCGCAGTTCCAACAGTGGAGATAGCCTTTCTCATCGATAACGCGATAGAGATTCTCTTCCTCTGAGGTATGGACGACCTCTTCCACGCGATAGCGCCCGTCAAGGATCATCCCTGGCTGAAGGGGTGTATGTTCACCGAGCAGTCCCAGCAACTCCGGCGTTACCTCGACATTGTTTTCATCAGGTCGGGGTCTCATAATCGTTGGCATCTCATCCTCCGGGAGTGGCGCTGCCTGGCCTGCTCCTTCTCTTGCTTCCGTAACTGATTGATTGCTAAAGGCTGCATAGGGGTCCAGTCCATACAACTGTTCGGACGGAACAGGCGAAGCAGGCTGCTCATAGAAGGCGCTCTGGGCGGGCCATTGTTCTATCTGGCCCCCTGCCTCACTGCTGCTCTCTGTGGCAAACTCGTCTTCTGCTCCGGCGAATGGCGGCGGGGGCGGCTCTAGCGACTCCTCTTCGGGGGGTATGGCTGGTGTGTCACTTTCTCCCGGTTCCATTGGCGCTGAAGCATCGCCGGGTGCAGCAGAGCCGCGCGGGAGCGGGCCGGTTGGGCTGGCTTTGCCAGGCAAGAATGGCTCTTGTGACCACGCCATGCTGGCAGGTGGCGCCCCTGCCTCTGCTGCCATTGGTGGCTCGCCTGCTGCTGCGGCCATCGGGGCCACGCCCGCCGGAATTGTCCCGCCACAGTTATTACAAAACTTTGCTTGTTCACGCAAAGGGTGATTACAATACGGGCATCGCAACATAAAAACCACCTCCTGAGAAGTTCAGAACCTGCCCACCATATGTGCTGCTTCCGTGACCGTACCTCCACGAAGCATCTCAGTTCTCACTTATCGTGCTAAGCGTTTGGCATCCGCGTCGTTCGGGTTGATGAGCATCGCCCGTTTTGCATACTCTTTGGCTTGCTTGCGGTTGCCGGTTTTTTCATAACACTGCGCACTCAGGCGATACACTTCGGCAGTGGCAAGACCTTGCGCGCGTGCCTGCTCCAGCGCGTGGGCGGCTTCCTGGTAACGTCGAGCGCCAAAGAATGCCTTGCCCAACTCGTGCCAGGCTTCGGGCTGATTAGGACCAAGCTGGACGGCTTCCTGCAATTCCAGGATGGCGTCGTTCCAGCGTTGTTCGCGGTTATACAACTGGCCGAGGCTCAGACGGAGCAAATAATGGCGGCTTTGCAGTTGCAGGCCGCTGCGTAATTCGCGCTCGGCAGTCATATAGTCGCCCTGCTCCATTGCCAGAATCCCCAACTGGCAGGGAATCGCTGGGTTTTGGGACTCATATTTGCGCGCGTTCATAAAGGCCGACATAGCGCTGCTGTACTGCTTCAGGTCGCGCTGCGCCAGACCAATCTGGAAATAGACATCATAACAGGGGCGAATGGCTGCTGCTTTCTGAAAGGCGCTCAGCGCCTCCTGTATCTGGTTGAGCCGCCGGTATGTCTCTCCCAGCTTATAGTAGCGCGCGTAGGTTGGGTGATCCAACTGTACGGCCTCGCGGATGAGGGGCAGGGCTTTTGCGTAGTTCCCATTGTTATATTCGCGGACGCCTTGATCGTAGAGCGCGTCGGCGCGCGCTGTGGCGGCGCTTACACCCTGGGGTCTGGCCTGGGGCATCGGGGCCGGGTTGGGCGCGGGTCGGGCTGGTCCAGCCGCTTTGAGTGCCTGCTGGACGCTGCTGGCAAGCGCCGCGTCGCTGGGCAATGGCTTGCCATCAAGCGCGCAAAACTTGGCGGTGGGGCGGTTGATATAGCCACAGACCGGACACACTTTCCCGCCGACTGGCACGATCAACGTGGCGCCAGGACTCGGCGCAGCCGGTGCGATAGGCGCGGCGGGCACGTGATTCGCGCTTCCCGCGTGAACGCCAGCGCTTACCGGGGCGGGCAGACAGGATTGCAGCGCCTTTTGCATGGCAGCGGCAGTTTGGAAGCGCCGGTTCGGGTCCAACTGCATGGCCTTAATCACGATCTCTTCCACGCTCTGGCTGAGGTGAGGATTGCGTCCACGCAGGCTTCCTGGCGGCGGCGTGTCCAGTGGGGTTGGCTCCTCGTTGGTGAGCAGGTGATACATCGTTGCGCCCAGGCTATAAATATCGGAGCGCGCGTCGGTCTGGCCGGTCTGGCCCAGATGCTCTGGCGAGGCGTAAGTCATGGTGCCCAGGTTTTCGGTATTGCTTTTTTGCCCTGGCTTCCAGAGGCGCGCGATGCCAAAGTCGATCAGCTTGACCTCGCCCTGGGGTGTGACCATGATATTGCCTGGCTTGAGGTCGCGCAAGATCACTGGTGGTGTCTGGCTGTGGATATAGCTCAGTGCTTCGCAGACCTGAATGGCCCAATCCACGACCTGTCGCTCTGGCAGCGGGTGATTGGTTTCTTCAAGGATGCGGTCCAGGCTCTTGCCAGGCACGAATTCCATGACAAAATAGTAGCGGCCATTCTCTGAGAAGCGATCAATAACGCGCGGCAGCCGGGGATGGGGCAGGATGGTCAACTGGCCCATGAGCGTGCTTTCTTTCTCAAAGCGCTCGATGGCCTCGCGCAGTTCGTGTTCGTCAGCGAATGCCTCTATCGAGAGTTCTTTGATTGCCCAGAGTGGGCCGGGCATGCGCTGGTTCTCCGCTTTATAGACGCTGCCCATGCCGCCTTCGCCCAGGAGTTCCAGGATGCGATAGCGATTGTCAAGAACAGCACCATTTGGCAGACTCATGCGTTCCTCACGTCATCCGGCTGCTAGTTTGAACAGCGCACAACTACTGCGGTGATATTATCTTCACCGCCTCCCTGGTTTGCAGCATCGATCAGTTGCTGGCAGATGCTTTCAAGCGGTTCGCCGCTGCTCAGAATGCGTTTCAGTTCTGCCTCGCGGGTCATTTCCCAAAGGCCATCTGTGCAGAGCAGCAAGATGTCTCCTGGTTTAAGGGCCTCGTAAAAGACATCGACTTCAACCGAGCTATGGCCTGCTCCCAGCGAACGGTAGATCAGATTGCGTTGGGGGTGATCGTAGATTTGGTCAGGGGTGATGTGTCCGGCATCCACCAGGCGGGCTACCAGCGAGTGATCTTTGGTGATAGGGCGCAGGACATCATTGCGCAAGAGATAGGTCCGGCTATCGCCCACGTTGGCAATGTAGGCGTTGCTGCCCAGGATGACCGCGACGGTGACAGTGGACCCCAGCCCTCTGGCCTCTCGGCGCGCTTTGCCGTAGTTGACGATGACCTCATTAGCTTTTGTGATCGCTTGTTTGAGCCGCTCGTGAATAAGCGCCACTTCACGCATTTCAGGAAGCTGTCTGGTCGGGTGACTCCCTTCCTGGCCGGTGAGAACCGGCAGGGCAATCGTCTCCTGAGCGCTGCTGGGGGCGAAGAGCGGGTTGAGAATCTCTCGAATCTCCTGGACGGCCAGTTTGCTGGCAACCTCCCCAGCCTTATATCCCCCCATGCCATCAGCGACGATAAAGAGTCCGCTGGTTTCGCCACCCCCAGAGCTTACCTGCACGAAACAATCATCTTCATTTTGCTCACGGACTTTTCCAAGATCGGTCTGAGAAGCCGCTTGTATTCGGAACATAGGGCGACTCCCCCTTCCTGCCAGGCATCGCTAGAAATGTGTCATCATACTGGCCGCGCGTGTGGTGCAGGGCATCACCTGCTGCGGTTTCCATCATACCATTTAAGGGTACAGCGATGCAACGTTTTTTGCTCGCCTGTGTTCCCCGGCGCGTGTTCGCGCTTTCCCGTCATCTCCATTACGCAATTCGTAGCGCAATTGTTAGCTCTGTGCTGTGAATCAATTCACATTTCGCCCCTTCCTGTAGCCAGATCAGCCTCCTTCTCGTTCTCACTGCTGGAGAGTGGATAGCCTGTTGTGTTTTCTCGGGTCAATGATTATACTTGAGAAAATGCTGCCAGATTGACTGGTTCTTCTGTCTGTATTATTGCCGTCATGGTGTTGCAGCTCATCTGACAGCTCACGGTTTATCATACGATACAACGGCATAAAGAGGTGGCAGACATGGATTTATGCAGGTGGCGTGGACCTTTTCTCGTAAAACCCCCGTCTCCAGGGGCGATCAGTGTTGTGGCCCTGCCGGGCTATGCAGCGCTGGCGGCGCTCATTGCGCTGGCGCTGCTGATGCTCGGCGCGGTCACTGCGCCAGGACAGGCGCGAGCGGCTGGCGGGGGCGCGAAGATTGTTTTTATCTCGCCCATCTATCCCGGCCAGAATAATGGGTCGGCGGAAGGTCCGGTGGGGGCGCAGGTGAATGTGCAGGGGTCGGGCTGGACGCCAAACGGCACTGTGAATATCACGCTGGCCGATATGCAGAACGATACACCCCAGGAGCAAGGCTCGGCCTGCCAGAACGGCGCGACCTTAATCACAGCGGAGACGACTCAGGCAGATGGCAGTGGTAATCTGACCGCTACGTTCCTCTGGCCTGCTGGCGCGGGCGCCAAAAACCACTCCTATTGGGTGTGTGGCGATCAAGGCGGGACGTCTTCCGTTGGCGTGTCCTTTTATACCGTGCTTTCGGCGAATCCCCCCTCGGCGCAGATTAATGTCTCCCAGGCAATGGCGGGCAGCATGATTACCGTGACCGGCCAGAACTGGCTGCCGGGCAATCAGCAGATACAGGTGACGATTGCCCCGTCAATCACGGGGCAGCCGCCCTACTCTAGCCAGGCGACGACAACGGCGGCTGCTGGAGGCACGTTTAGCGTCGCGGTGCAGGTGCCCAGTCAGGCGCCGGTTGGCACCAAACTCTATGTCTCGGTGCAGAACGTTGATACCAACAATCCTGGCAATACAGGCGCGCTGCATACGGAACCCACCAATACCCCGACATTCACGGTGATTGCGCAGCCAACGGCGACGCCAAGCCCAACGAATACGGCGACGCCGACGGCAACCTCCACCAGCACCGCAACAGCCACTGGGACGGCTGGGACTGGTCCAGGCGGCAACAATGGCAGCGGGAACGGTGGTGGCCCAGGCACTTCGGCTGATACCGGCGGCAACGGGCTGTTGATCGTCTTGCTGGCGGCGCTGGGTGGGGTGCTGCTGCTGGCGGCAGTGGTGGCTGTTTTGCTGTTTGTGCGCTCGCGCGCACCAGCGACTGGCATGGCAGGCGGTGGTGGCTATTCTGGCTATGGCGGCGGGTATAGTCAGTATAACCCGCCACGACGCCCAGGACGAAGGCCAACCAACCCGGCTTATCCTGCCTATCCTGATACGAACATGGATTACTATGATGGTCCGCAGCAGGGTGGCCTCTGGGATGATGATCCACAAGGACCAGATGATACGGGCTTTGGGGATGCGCCAACTATTGGGCCGGGTCGGCCCTGGCGATAGTCGGATGCGATCAGCCAAGCCAGTAACACCAGTCGGGCAAACACCTCGGCGATGTTTGCCCGGCTGGTGAGAGGTACTTCCTGCTTGGTAGTTGGCGGTCTGGCTACGAAGAGACGACCTCGGCGGTTGGCGCGACGGCAGGCACAGGATAGACACTGACGCGCTTCTTGGTGCGCGATTCGTGTTCAAACTTGACCGTCCCGTCGATCAGCGCAAAAAGCGTGTAGTCGCGTCCGGTACCAACGTTGCGCCCTGGGTTAATGCGGGTGCCTCGCTGGCGAATGATGATGCTGCCGGTGCGCACAAACTGGCCGTCAAAGCGCTTGACGCCAAGCCGCTGCGCGTTGCTGTCGCGGCCATTGCGCGAACTTCCGACTCCTTTTTTATGGGCCATGCTCTATTCCTCCTCTTTGGATGCGCGCCGACGGCCACGCCGGGATTCCTTCTTAGGCGGCTCTGGCGCTGGCTCAGAGTCGGCTGCCTCTGTTGCCTCTGCCTCGACAGTTTCAGATTCTACCACGACGGTTTCCTCCTCAACTTCTGCGGCCTCATCAACCTCAGCCCCGGCTGCCTCTTCTTCCTCTGCCTTTGCCTGGGCAGCTTCTTCGTCTTCCGGCTCCGCTTCGGCTTCTTCCTTGGCTGGAAGCAGGCTGGCGCCATTGGCCCAGATGTCTTCGATAGTCAGGAGCGAATAATCCTGGCGGTGGCCGGTCTTGCGGCGATAGCGCGACTTGGATTTATAGCGAAACACAATGATCTTTGGGCCGCGTTGCAGGTCAGCCACGCGGGCCACGATTTTGGCATCCTCGACAATGGGGGTGCCAACAAACGTCTGGTCATCGGTAGAAATCAACAATACCCGACCAAGTTCCACGGTCTCTCCCGGCTCGGCGGGCAGCTTTTCCACCGCGACGGTCTGTCCGGGGCTGACTTTGTATTGCTTGCCCCCGGTTTCAACCACTGCAAACATGTCGCTGCGTACTCCTCTCCCGCGCGCCTCTCCGATGAGACTGGAACGAGCGCCTGCGCGGGCGCAATGTTGGTGTGTGCAAAGTGCCCGGATAGCATAGCACGAAGGCCGCGCGGCTGTCAAGCGCAAATCAGGCGCCCGGCGTGGACAGCCCGCAGATGGATCATAGCTCACTCGCCCCAACTGAGTTGATCGATGAGATTGACGGCGGCGCGGTAATCGCTGTTGAGCGGGCTGGAACTGGAGGTAAGCACCGCTTGCCAGTAATCCATAAACTGTTTGCGCGCGCGTGGGGGCAGCGTCAGGCTTTGCAGGGCGCGCTCGGCGGTGCGGGTGTCGCCGCTGCTGCGGGCGGAGCGCATCAGGGTATAGGCGGCAATCGGGCGCCAGGTCGCGCTGAGCGGGTAGCTGAGCGCTTTTTTGAGATGAGCAGCGGCCTCGTCTGATCTGTCGAGCTTATAGAAGGCGATGCCCAGGCCGATATGGATAAAGCCGCGCCGACGGGATGAGGCAAAGGTCAGCGCCTGGGTGTAGTGCCCGGCGGCCTCTTCCCAGGCGCCGCGTGTGAAGGCCAGTTCGGCCAGGCCCTGCCAGGCACCGGGCGTATGCGGATCGCGTTCCAGCATCTGCTCATAGAGACGGCGGGCGCGGTCAAACTGGCGCAGGTTGAAATAGGCGGCAGCCAGGATGAGCTTCGGACGCAGCGCGTTGGGGCGTCGCTTCACCAGTGGCTCAAAGGTTTTGATAATCTTTGCCCATTGCCGCTGATAGTACAGGCGCAGGCAGCGCTGAAAGTTCAGCGGCTCGCCCAGCAGGAGATAGATGCTCTGCGTTGCCAGGTACGGCGCAAACAGGATCAACGCTAGCAGCCCTAAGAGGACGGCAATCTGCAAAGAATTGGGGGAGTCAGTGCCCTCCAGGACATCCACAGCGGGCCAGAAGCGGACGATGAGCCAGGAAACAAGCGCTGTCCCCAGCAGGGCGCTCAGTTCGCGCAGGAGCGCGCCGGAGCCATAGTAGGCGCGCCAGTGGTCAAACTCCAGCAGCACAACCGACCCGGCCTGAAGGCCAAAGAACAGGCACGCTTCCAGGCTGGTGGGCACGAACCAGGATGGGCGCCCGCTGAGGGCGGCTCCCAGGCTGAGCAGGCAACCCAGGCCAAACAGCCAGGCCAGGCTCATGCTCAAAATAGAGATCGGCTGAATCAAGAGATTAATCACTTTGCTCATCAGGGCCATTATAGCACGCCAATATCCACTGCTGACCCTTGACACCCCCCTGGGAGGGGTGCTATACTTTACATAGAAAACCCATACCGGGGGGGTATGGGTTTCGGGAAAGATACCGGGAAAGATACCAGGAATCTGAGATGGGAGGGCCGCAGCAATGCAGGACGAGCGGCGCGCGGATGCGCTCAAGCGGATGGCCTATATCGAGGGGCATCTGGGCGGCATTCGCAAGATGATTGAAGAGGATAAATATTGTGTCGATATTTTGCGCCAGACCTACGCGGTGCGCAAGGCCATCGAAAAACTGGAGGCGTTGATTCTGGAGGGGCATCTGCATACCTGCGTGCCCGAAGGCATCAAGGGTGATCGTGAGGCGGAAGTGATTGAGGAATTGATGCAGCTTTATAACCTGGCGGGGAATAAATAACGACTATGGCAACAGCGCTTGATACACAAAAAACGGAGATGGCCTCTACGGAGCTTGAACTGGCGATCACCGGCATGACCTGCGCTTCCTGCGTCCGGCGCGTGGAGCGCGCGCTGAGCAAGGTGCCGGGGGTCACGTCGGCAACGGTCAATCTGGCGACCGAACGCGCGACGCTCGCGCTTGATCCAGCGGCAATCCCAGCCGTTGAGGCGCTGCTTGGCGCGGTAGATCGCGCGGGCTATAGCGCGCAGCCGATTGCGCCGGAGATGGCTGAAGAGGCGGTTGATCTTCAAGCTGAACAGCATAGCAGGGAACTCGCTCGACGAGCGCGCAAGCTGATCGCCAGTATCGCGCTGGCGATTCCAGTGATGGTGCTGCCCTTTCTCTTCGGGGGCTTGATTGCCGCCATGCCTTGGGTGCTGCTGGCGCTGACAGTGCCCATCTGGGGATATGTCGGCTGGGATTTTCACCACGCCGCGCTCAAAGCCATGCGACATGGCAGCGCGACGATGGATGTGCTGGTAAGTCTGGGATCAACCGCCGCCTTGGGACTCTCCATCCTGGGGACCGTCGCGCCGATGCTTGATGGTGGCCTGCTGTTTTATGATACGACGGCGGCAATTATCACGCTGATCTATCTGGGCAAGTATCTGGAGATGCGGGCGCGGCGCCAGGCGTCAAAGGCCATCAAGAAGCTGGCCCAACTGCGTCCAGAGACGGCGCAGGTCGTGCGGGGGGGACGCGAACTGTCTCTGCCGGTGCGCCAGGTGGTTGTGGGCGATGAAATCATTGTGCGCCCAGGCGAGCGGATTCCGGTAGATGGCATCGTGCTGTCGGGGAGTTCTTCAGTAGATGAGGCGATGATTACGGGCGAGAGCCTGCCCGTAGAAAAGACCGGGGGCGCCGCCCTGGTTGGGGGAACCGTCAATCAGACCGGGCTGCTGCACATGCGTGCCACGCGCGTGGGCGCGCAGACGGTGCTGGCCGGAATCATCCGGCTGGTGGAGCAGGCGCAGGGTTCCAAGGCCCCAATTCAGCGGTTGGCCGATCAGATCTCAGCCATTTTTGTGCCTGCCGTCATCGGGATTGCTGTGTTGACGTTTCTCATCTGGTGGCTGGCTGGCGAGGTTTTCTGGGTCCAGGCGTTGATTACCGGCATCGCGGTGCTGGTCGTGGCCTGCCCGTGCGCGCTGGGCCTGGCAACGCCTATTGCCCTGATGGTTGGAGTCGGGCGCGGCGCCGAGCGCGGGATTCTTATCAAGGGCGGCGAGAGCCTGGAGCGTATTCATAAGGTCGGCGTGGTCCTGTTGGACAAGACCGGGACGATTACACGCGGCCAGCCAGCGCTGATGCAGATCATGCTGGCGAATGCTGCCAGCGCGGCGCAGGGGACACAGGCACCCGGTGCGCTGACGGAAGATGAACTGCTGCGGCTGGCGGCGGGTGCCGAGCGCGGCTCGGAACATCCGCTGGCGCGGGCCATTCTGGCCGCTGCCGAGGCGCGGGCGCTCGCGATCCCCGAACCGGCGGCTTTTACTGCGATTGCGGGCCAGGGGCTGCTGGCGACAGTTGAGGGGCACGCGGTGCTGATCGGCAATCGCGCCCTGCTCGCGGGACAGCAGATTGCCGCCGAACCGCTGGAGGCGGCGCGCGAGGCGATTGAGCAGGCCGGGCAAACCGCTCTGCTGGTAGCAGTTGACGGACGCCCAGCGGGCGCGCTGGGCGTGGCCGATACCGTGAAAGCGGAATCGGCCAAAGCAGTAGCGCAGTTGCAGGCGTATGGGATGCGCGTCTGGATGCTGACCGGCGACAGCGCCCGCACGGCGCGTGCGATTGCCCGCGAGGTTGGCATCGCGCCGGAGCAAGTGCTGGCCGAGGTGCAGCCCGCCGAGAAGGCCGCGCAGGTGGAGCGGCTGCGCAAGAATGGGCATGTCGTGGCGTTTGTGGGCGATGGCATCAACGACGCCCCGGCGCTGGCGAGCGCGGATGTGGGCATTGCGCTTGGAACGGGAACGGATGTGGCGATGGAGGCTGCCGATATTACGCTGGTCAAAGGCAATCTGTTGAGCGTGGCAGCGGCGCTGCGCCTCTCGAAAGCGACGCTGCGGGTAATTAAGCAGAATCTCGCCTGGGCGTTTGGCTACAACATGCTGCTGATTCCATTGGCGATTGTCTCGCCCGCTGTCCCCTGGCTGGGGGAGAACGCGCCGATGTTTGCGGCTGCCGCGATGGCCTGTAGTTCGGTAACGGTTGTATTGAACGCGCTGCGACTGCGGCGCATTGGAATTGAAACACACGCATAGAGCAAACACACGAAGGAGTCATACACCAATGGCAGAACTTAACCTGAAGGCCCCCGATATTTCCTGCGAACATTGTCAGCGCGCCATCGAAGGCGACCTTGGCAAGCTGGAGGGGGTGAGCCTGGTGAAAGTAGATATTTCCCAGCAGACAGTGTTGGTCCACTATGACCCGCAGGCCATCACCCGCGAACAGATTGTGAACACGATGGAGGAGATTGGGTATCCAGTCGCCTCATAGCATCTCGTCACCCTTTTACCTATCTTTCAGAGCGACGCGGGCGATGTAAAATTGCCCGCCCTCGCCCCTTCGGCCAATGAATTGGCCGCTAAGGGCGTTCCGCCAGGGAGCCGACTTCGCCGACCTGGGCCTTGTGCCCAGACTGGCTCTCTGCCCCAATAGTCCTATGCGGCTGTCTTCATTTGACAGCCGCAGGCTGAGCAGGTATACTCTGGGCAAGCGCTAACGTTTGGGCGCGAGTTGTTTTGGAACGGCTGGCACGGCCAGTGTAATAAGCACCGACCGGCCATCACCCCACCCCTGTTGGAGCAGGAAGATGAGGCCACAGTTCATTGTACGGGAAAATCTGACCTCCACAGCCACCTTCTTGTCTCCTACGAACCAGCCAGTAATCAGGAGCCAGCGTGGCGCTGCTCCGGCTGGGGCGTAGGCGCTCCTTCAGGGTGGCTGCTGCGTTTCTGGCGCTGCCTGGGGGCGGGCAGCGTCCCTGGAGGTTTGTCCCGTGTCTTTCGCTGCGTTTGGCCCCTTGCCCAAGCCACAGCCGAACCCCATCCCCGGCCTGCCCGCGCTGGAGGCTGCCATCCGCCGCCTGGAAGCGACCATCATCCCCACCCCTGCCGGTCAGGAGACTGGCGGTACGCCCATCCCAACTTCCCCGGCCAGCACGGAGGCTGGCGGTACAAGCAGCAGCATCGTCTGGCAGGTGGTAGCAAAGCTGTTGGCCCAGATCGACCCCGACGTGCGCTGCTATCTGCACCGCCTCTTCGAGCGCGTGCTGGAAGCCGCTGAGGCTGATCTGGCGCTGCCGCCGGAGCGGCGTCGGCTGGCCCCCAGGCCATTGCTAGAGCAGCAGCAACGGCGTCCCTGTGTGAAAGCGCTGGCAGACCTGCGCCAGCACAGCCAGCGCGAGATCGTTTGTCTGCTGCGACAGGCGCTCTGGCGAGCGGTAGACGCGCTGGAGGCAGCAGCCTTGCTGCCGGATAAGGCGTATCTGGTGCTGCTGGTCGAGCAGTGCAGGCAGTTTTGCCTGGCATATGAGGTGCTGAAGAAGCGGGCAGGTCAGTCTGATGCCGCTGCCTGGATCGTGTTGGGCGAGATACGGATGCTGCATCATCGCGGCTCAAGAGCGGGCGAACAGATGCTCTTGAACTAAGGGCGTTGGGACAGTTGGGAAACTAGACAGAGAGGATGTCATTGGTCTATCCTTTGCTGTAACGGCGCCGCGTACTCATGAAGGTGCGGGGCATAGAGCGGATGCAAAGGATAGACTCACGTGATACATCTGGCGCGCAGTGGTCGTCGCTGGCTTTTTTTCTGGCCCTGGCTGCTCGTCTTGGCAGCCTGGGCGCTGGCCTTGCTGGCGACGTGGACACATCAGAGCTACCTCATCAATCATGATTACCTGATTATAGAGAGCGGGCTGCCCTGGGCGGCAGCCTTGCTGCTCTTTCTGGTGTTCTGGCAGGTGATGACGGCGGCCATGATGTTCCCATCCAGCCTGCCGCGCCTCGCTCACGTTGTCCAGACCAGCAGCAGCCCATCTTCGCATCCACATCGCGTGATAGCGGCCTTTCTGGTAGGGTATGCTGCTATCTGGACTGGCTTTGGGGCGGTAGCCTTCCTGGGTGATACTGGCATCCATCAATTGGTACGTAGCTGGCCCTGGCTGGCGCTCCATCCCTGGCTGATCGGCACCGTGACTTTTGCGCTGGCGGGAGCTTTTCAGTGTACGCCCTTCAAGCAGCGCGCCCTGCGAGCCTGCCGCCGCTCCGCTGAGTATTTGAAAGGCTCTGCTTGCACTGAATCAGAGAACGCCTGGAGTTCAGGGCTGCGCTACGGCCAGTGCTGTCTGGGTTCGTGCTGGGCGCTGATGCTGGTGATGTTCGGCATTGGCGCGGGAAATCTGGCCTGGATGGGAGCGCTGGCAGGAGTGATGGTGATCGAGAAAACGGTGCCGGGTGGGCGCTGGCTCAGCCCATTTGTGGGGATTGCTTTCTTGCTGCTCGCCGGAGTCTGGGCGCTTCACCCCACCGGGCTGCTCTCTTTCCTGGTGGGGTGAAGCCACCTCTGGCCCCTGCCTCGCGTGGTCTTGTTGGGCCAGCGGCTAATGGACCCAGCGCACCTGATAGTGGCGCGGTGAGCCAACCTCTTGCTCGGCACCAATGGAGGCTTGCGAGACTTTCTGCTCAATCGTCTCCTGGGGAATGGTATCGCGGGCTGTTAGAATGACGCGCGCTTCATCGTGTGGCAGGCGGTTGAGGTCAACTTCTTCCGTATTTGGCAGGTCTTCCAGCGCGTGGCGGATGCGCGCCTCGCACTTTTCACACATCACATCCTCGACAATAAACTCATACTGCTGCATTGAAGCATTCCTTTCTCTGGTTCAATGTGTTCTTTCAAATAGGGCGGCATATGGCTTCTAGCGCCAGCACGATGGCTGGCGCTGCAAAGCAATAGCAATCCTGGTGTGCTGCGCGGCAACATCTATACCAGAGAGAAAGAGGGCTGCCGAACGCCTCGGCAGTCCTCTTTCCGGGATGTTCTTTGCTGCTCTGGGGCAGGAAGTGATTTCAGTCACCTGCGGCGCTGGGGGTTGCCGATTTGATTACCTCAAGGTCGTCATATTTCTTGACCTTGTAGACAATCGTAGAGATAGCCCAACTGATGATGAAGATTCCCACGATCCCAAGTCCGACAAGCCCGAAGTTATCGCTGGCGTCATTGACGAGATCCCAGATGCCACCTGAGAGGTTCAACTGCCCGGAAATGATGCCTAATGTCTCAATCGTGCCGACCACCAGAGCCACCAGCACCGAGATCAGGGTAATGGACATATTGTAGAAGAGCTTGCGGATGGGCTTCACGAACGCCCAGCCGTAGGCGCCCAGCATCATGACGCCATCAGTAGTATCTGAGATGCTCATGCCTGCGGTGAAGAGCAAGGGCAGCAAGAGAACGACAAAGAAAGGGATTTGCGTGGCAGCCACTGTGCCGGAGACGGCCAGCAGTCCAACCTCGGTAGCAGTATCAAAGCCCAGCCCAAAGAGGAAACCCACCGGGTACATCTTCCAGCTTTTATCAATGGTTTTGAAGAGCGGGCGGAAGATGCGTGCAAAGAACCCGCGCTTGTTGAGGTACTCCTCAATCTCTTCCTCGCTATAGCCACCGCCGCGTGTGACACTGCGGAAGGTTTGGACAATTTGCACCAGGATGATGATGTTCATGATCGCAATAGCGAAGAGGAAGACGGCTGAGACGGTCGTGCCGATCAAGCCCCCCCAGAACTTCAGGCCAGAGTTATCATTAGCAAGATTGCTTGCAATAGCTGCCGAACCTGCTGCAATCAGGGCCGCCATAACAAAAACGACGGTTGAATGGCCTAGCGAGAAGAAAAAGCCCACTCCCACTGGCTTCTTTTTTTCCTGCATCAGTTTGCGCGTCACGTTGTCAATGGCCGAGATGTGATCGGCATCAAAGGCATGGCGCAGTCCGAACCCATAAGCAGCCACCGCATAACCAAGGATGAACGGGTATGTGAGGGCAGCGAGAAACGTCAGCACCCAGAGGGCAATATTCACGCTGATGAGGAATATATAAATCCCAATCACTTTGGGCCGCAGGCCAGGGGTGGTATCGCTCAAGACTCGCCTGAAGTTTGCGAACATAGGGTGCCTCCAAGTCACGAACAGGCAGCCGCTGTTTTTTGGCGCTGTCTATCCAAACGACGTAAGAACATGGTCTTTCTGGCTTAGAGAGATTCTTTTATGGCTGTTGTATAGTGGAAGATTTCTTCAAGAGACTCTACACGCAAAGGCTCAAAAAAAGATTACCGAATAATTCCTAAAAAGTCAAGATTGCAATTGCAAATAGTTGCAAATAGCAGTTTTTCTCATAGGCAAACACCAGCAGCGCCGGTACCTGGCTCATCTCTGCTGGCACGACTCATGCAAGAGATATGCGCTAGAACAGCCAGGTGAAACGCTGGCAGGCAAGGGGAGGTGATGCCAGTGAGCAGGTGGCCGTGTGACGGGGTGGAACCGGGGTATCAGGCGTTGGCCGCCGTTGTCGGACGGCAATCGCGCAAACTGCGGCAGGTGATGGCATTAGCGAATTTTCAGCAGGTGGCAGGCTCAGATGTTGTCCCGATACGGCGCTGTCCATGCTGCCAGGATGGTGGCTTGCGCACGGTAGGGTATTTGCGCGGCAGCATCATGGCACACCCGGTCTTTGCCTGCGATACATGTGGTGAGGTCGTGTTTGATGAGTGCAATCCGATAAAGTGAATGGGGCGGTGATAAAATCCGCTCATTGCTCTTGACCGGCGGCCTTCCCCTATGGTACACTTTCCTCTTGGGGGTAGAAGACAGCGTACCTGAACGGACACAATGGACATCGGCGTCCATGTGCATAAATGTTGCCCAAACCAATCAGGGAGGGGTCATGAGAAGCAGGTTCACCTACGAAAGCATCTTGAGCGCTGTTGGCCGGGTGCTGGATGAATCCGGCGTGAAGAGTTTTGCAATTCGGGAAGATGACGAGGGATTACTGATCGAAGGCAAGAATAGCGCAGGGGAAACCCAACTTCAGATGCGCTATCGTGTCGAAGATGTGTATGATCTGGTGACACGCGACGAAGCGGTGGAACTGCCGCCAGTGATCGTGGATACCGAAGCTACTACCCTTCAGCATTTCCTCACGGAACATCGCCGCGAATTGATTGGAGCTGCTCGTTAAACCACCGTCCTGGCATTGGTCAGGGCAAACAATCTCTGGGGCCTGCCAGGACAGGCCCTTCTTTTTTTTGCGCCATTTGCTCTTTTAGAAGAGGTTGCCAAAGTGAGCTGGCCTCTAGAGAGCAGGCGTTTTTTTGCTCTTCTGGACAGGGCGCTCTTCCACCCGCTACTCTCTATCGTCGCAGACGAGCCAACGCCGCCCATAGGCGCGCATCATCTCGATCAATGCCACGAGGTCTTGCCCCTTCTCTGTCAGGGTGTATTCCACTTTCGGGGGGACTTCGGCGAACGTCTGGCGCTTGATGATGCCGTCGTGTTCGAGCGAGTAGAGGCGTTCGGAGAGGGTTTTAGGGCTGATGCCGTGCAGCGAGCGCTCTAGCTGGCTAAAACGCTTGGTGCCAGTGGCAAGGTCGCGGATAATCAGCAGCGTCCATTTGCCGCTAATGATCTCGGCAGTGCGGGCCACAGGGCAGATGTCATCGGCGACCGAGGATGCAGCATCATTCAGTTGTGAGCCAGGAGCCAGGGACTCAAGTTGGTTCATAAGGCGTGGCCTTTGTAGCAGACGCTAGTGAAGAAGAGGTGTATTCCCCATTCTTTCAATACTATATCATAGCTGCTACGGAGAGTAAAGAGCGCTTTCTTGAAGAGAAATTGTGCTGATGAAATGGTACCGGACCTGGCTGGTGCTGCGATAAGAGGAAGCGATCAGTTTCTTAGCTGAGAATGAGCTTAATATTTCCTGAGACTTTCATTACGCCCCTTTAAATATCTTGTCATTGCTCGTTCTGGCCGGTTACGCTGTTTTTCAAGGAGGTGATGGAGATGAACCGGCCTATGCGTGCTAACCCCGAGATACCCGATCAGGCGAAGCAGAGCCTCTGCGAAGCTTTCGAGCAGATAGTACGCGATGAGAGTGTTGCGTTGTTGCACTTTGTTTCTCGCTATGTGAACGATGCGGATATTGCCAGCGACATTTGCCAGCAGGTGTTTATCCAATTGTACCTGTTCCTGCCTGTTTTGCACACGGACCGCCCTTTGACGCCCTGGCTGTTTCATGTGGCCCGCAACTATTGCATTGACGAGGCACGCCGGAAGCATGCGATTCATTTTTCTGAATTGGAGGGTGAGGGATGGCGACGGAGCGATGAGGAAGATGTCTCCCTGCTCCAGATGCTGCCCGATCCCTGTCCGCTGCCTGACGAGATGACCGAGCAGGGCGAGCTACAGCGCCAGGTGCGTGAGGCTATCAGCGCGCTGCCTCCCAAGTTTCGCGCGGTCGTTTCTTTGCGTTATGCCGCTGATCTGAGCTATGCCGAGATTGGCGCCAGATTGCATATTCCTCCGGCAACGGCTAAAACCTATTTTCAGCGCGCCAAGCCGCTGCTGCGCAAGCTGCTCATTCGCCAGGGGGTTGTGGCTGCCTGAAATCTGGTCAACGAAGGGTTTTTTCGCTATACTGAGGCTATCTTGTATACAAGAGGCATCTGTATGGTGGAAGAACCGCATCTTTCAAGTGATGCGCCTTCGGCCCGTCGGCGCGTCACCTGTATTGCGCATCGGGGCGCCTCCGGGCATTCGCCCGAAAACACGCTCCTGGCGTTTCGCTATGCCTTCGAGTTGGGGGCTGACGCCATTGAGTGCGATGTGCAGCTAAGCGCGGACGGGGCGCCTGTGATTATCCACGATTCGACCGTTGACCGCACGACGAACGGCAGCGGGACGGTGGCGCTGCTCCCGTTAGAGATGCTGCGCCAGCTTGACGCGGGCGCTGGTGAGCGTATCCCCGAACTGCGCGAAGTCCTCAATCTCTGCCGCGAGCAGGGCAAGCAGGTCAATCTGGAGATCAAGGCAGAGACCCTGGAACAGGCACAGAAGGTTGCCGGGGTCGTCGCAGAGGTGCTGGAGAGCGGCGGTTATCTTGATCTGGCGCTGGTTTCCTCCTTCTGGTTGCCGGTTCTGACCAGCTTGAAGAACGCGCATCCGCAGATTCGCACGGCCACGCTGCACAGCGGGCTGCGCTGGCGCTTCCTCAATATGCTTACCGCTGCACGTGCCGCCGGAGCAGAGGCAATTCATCCCCATGAGCGGCTCACTTCGCGGGCGCTGATTGAGTCGGCGCACGCTGCCGGGTTTCGAGTCAACGTCTGGACAGTCGATCTGCCAGCAGCGATGAAGCGCCTGGCCTCCTGGGGCGTGGATGGCATTATGACCAATTATCCTGAGCGGATGCGCGGCAGTGTCGGGTGAATGCAGGCTCGCTCATTGAGGCGATACAACTGGTATCTGGCTGCTGCGTCAGGTTCTCCTCAAAAGCCAGCACAATGCTCTTAGGGCAGGCTGCATCAAAGCCCACTCCATGCCCGGTGCCGGGGAGGAGCAGCGCATGGCTCCGGCTGAGCGTTTGCGCCGCGAGATCACCATTAGATGGCGGCGTGATCGGGTCATATTTGCCCTCCAGAATCAGTTCGTGAACATCGGCGGCGCTGTTGGAGGTGCATGACCACTGAGGCTTGTGTTGTTTTATCAGGACGTGCTGTTAAAAACTATAATGAATCTATGGGCGGCTGCCAGGAGGGAGTCTGAGAGGCATCGCAATTGCTCTATTGGCCTGAAATGCCGTACAATAAAAGTCAGAGAGCATTTGCACAGACCGCAAGGCTATACAAGAAAGCGAGCAAACGCTATGTTTGGTTTTCACGGGTGGGACCTGCTGGTGATCCTGCTGATTGTCCTGCTGCTTTTTGGGGCGCGGCGTCTGCCAGAGCTTGGCTCGTCGTTGGGCCAGAGCTTCAAAATGCTTCAGAGGGGGATGAGCGGCGATTCGGATCAGCCCAAAATTGAGGGAGAGAAAGCGGACCAGTCCAATAGGCCGCCAGAACCTGTAGAGAGTGACCGCTAGCTAGTTGATGAAAGCATACCGATATTACTTTTTGGATCTCGATGGCGTCATCTATCGGGGGAACGAGCGGCTGCCGGGTGCGCGTGAGTTCATCGATTGGATTGAAGCCACCGGGCGAGGTTATTTGTATCTTTCCAACAATTCAATGTCCACACCTGCCGAAGTCGCTGCGCGGCTTCGTGCGCTGGATATGCCCGCGCCGCTGGAGCGAGTGATGACCGCTGGCTCGGCGGCAGCGTCGTATCTGGGGCATACCTATCCCGGCGCGAGCGCTTTTGTGCTGGGGCTACCGCCGCTGGCGCGCATGGTGGCCGAGGCCGGGCTGCGCGTTCTGCCGGAGGCCGAAGGCGCAGCGGCAGAGGTTGTGCTGGTGGGTCTAGATCGCAGCCTGACCTATGCCCGGCTGAGTGTGGGCGTGCAGGCGGTCTTGAACGGCGCGGCATTTGTCACAGTGAATCGTGATCCACTGCTGCCGGTGGAGGGCAAGCTGGAGCCAGGCGCGGGGGCTGTCGCTGCTGCAATTGAAGCCAGCACGGGCATCTCTCCGTATGTCGTCGGCAAGCCGGAGCCGGGGATTGTCCATGAGGCGCTGCGCCTCACGGGAGCAGTGCCAGCAGAGACAGTGATGATTGGCGATGGGCTGACGCTGGATATTCCGGCAGGGCATAACGCGGGTCTGGATACCATCCTGCTGCTCAGCGGGATTACGTCCAGATCACAGCTTGCCGGGGCAGCTATTCAGCCAGACAATGTATATGAAGATCTGGCGGCGTTGTTGGCTGCGACGACCCGGACAGATGCAGAGCTTCCCCACTTGCCTGGTGGCTAAAGACCCCCAAAAGGGGTACGGTCGCAGGCTAGAGAGGACACCGCAGAGGCCGCCTGTGCAGGCTGGGATGAACCGCGCAGTGGTCTGGCCGACATTCTAGCGTTGCTCTGTTATTCCGGCGGGCGGTTCTGATATTGCCTGGGCACCGCGTTGTCGGGAAAGCCCTCATTGAAGACCCCACGCCTGACGAGGAAGCGGCCAAACGCCAGGCGGCGCTCTGGATCAACCGCAGGCGCTGGCTCAGCCGATTCCTGGGCTGGAGACGCAGCGGCTGAGGATGCCAACGAAGCGGTTGGCATTGGGAGCGCCGGGCGAGATAGGGGAAACTCGGTTTCGTAAGGTGGTGGGATCGGGCCTTCGTGTAAGGTCGAGCAAGAGGGATTGCTCTCCGCTTTTTGTCGCAATGTGGCGTGTGAGTCTGGGGAGGCAAACCGATCTGCATTCGGGCGCGACATGATGCGGGCCTGTACCTGGCTTCTGGCAGGGCGCCGCGCTCGCCGCCAGGGCAACACATTCAGCAGACGTGTCAACCACCCCGTGAACTGCTGTCTGTTCATGATCCCAGCTCTTTCCCAGGCTTTTTAGCGCGCTACAGAGGCTGCATTACACAAGTAGACGCTGTAATAAGCATATCCGGTTGAAGGCTGCTTGCAGCGTCGTTGGCCCTTGCAGCGCTAGCATGGCGGCTGGCGTTGCAAGCAAGGACGACTCTTCAACGGGATTTCGGTATAGGGCATACCGGTTGCTTTGGAGTGTGTGGATATAGTAGCACAAGGATTACCGGGCGTCAAAGAGGGTATATGGAAAGGTCTCCATCCTTCGGGGGAAAATAATGAGAAAGAAGACGGCTGCTGGTGCTTCGCAGCAAACACAGAGATGGCACAAGATCTGATGGTTGGCAGAGGCGTATGGGAGTCGAACCCACCGGGGACGCCCCTGAGACGCCCCCCAACAGTTTTGAAGACTGCGACCAGCACCGGCTGACACACACCTCCGGGCCAGGTCAGTCTAGCATTGGGATGACAAGGGTGTCAAGAATGATTACCATCCAATATCTTGCAAGCTTCTTTTTGCCTCGATACCCTATGGTATTATAGCGTGAGCCAGCGTCTGAAGACGCCATCGAGCCATCAGCAAGATCAATGGGCATACCAGCATACATGCTCGCTTGCTATGTGGGAATCTATGACAGGAAGAGGCACTGACTCAGAATGACCGAACAAATGCACGCTTACCACACCAGGGCTGCATATAAGGCTGCATCCAGAGAATCCAAAGAATTGACGTTGCACGTCCTTGAAGCCGATCAGCGGGCGCAGTGGGATACTTTTGTCGCTGAGGCGCCGCACGGGCATGTACTCCAGTCCTGGGGGTGGGGTGAACTGAAAGCCGCCTTTGGCTGGCGTCCGCTGCGTGTGGCCTGTTGGGACGGCGATCAGCAGCGCCTGCTGGCAGGTGTGCAAGTCCTGTGCCGTCCGCTTCCTTTCAGCGGCCTCTCGATAGCCTACGCGCCCAAAGGGCCGGTACTCGATTGGTCAAATACCTCCCTTTGCGAGCAGTTTTTCCAGGCGCTGCATCCGCTGCTGCGCGCGCAGCGCGTGGCGCTGCTGCGGATTGATCCCGACCTTCCCGAAAGCATCAGTGTGCCAGCGGAGGACAGTGGCGAAGAGGTCGCTTCTTCCACTGCGTCTGAGGCAGAGGCTGCCGCTTTTGGTGATCTGTACAGCGTGGCCGAAGGAAGCCGGGTGGTTCGGCAACTGCGGGCGCTGGGCTTTCGGGCGGTGGAAGACAGCATCCAGCCGCGCCGCACGATTGCCATTGATTTGCGACCCGATGAACACACGATTGCCGCGCGCCAGAAGCCCAAATGGCGCTATAACACCGGCCTGGCGGCACGCAAAGGCGTGGCCGTGCGCCCGGCCAGCACCGTAGCTGATCTTGAGCGCTGGTACGAACTGATGCAGACTACCAGCCAGCGTGATCGCTTTGCAATCCATACTTTTGCCTACTATCGGCGTGCCTGGGAATTGCTAGGCGCCGCCAATCAGGCGCGGCTCTTGCTGGCCGAACACGACGGGAAACTGCTGGCGGGCATTTTTGTCACGCTGATGGGCCGCGAGGGCATCTATCTCTATGGGGCCTCTGGCAATGAGGGGCGCAATCTGATGCCCAATCATCTGCTTCAGTGGGAGGCGATGCGTTGGGCCAGGGCGCAGGGCGCGACGCTCTACGATCTCTGGGGGATTGCCGACAGCCCCGATCCCCACGACCCTATGGCGGGCGTCTCGCGTTTCAAGCGTGGCTGGGGCGGCAAAGAGATACGCTATATCGGTTCGTTTGATTATGTCTACGCCCCGCTGACCTATCGCGCCATGACGCTTGGCTTGAGCCTCCTCAAACGCTTTGATGCCGCCCGCCAGCGCCGCCGCGCGAATGCGGGCGAAGCGCAGCCTGCGCAATCTGCTTGAAAGCGTACAGGCGCTGTGTGTGCCGCCAGCCTCCTTGCTGGCGAGTCAGAATGCCAACTGAAGCGAGCGACGCTTTCTACACATTGGGCCAGATGAGGAGGTCAGATCGAGGCCCTGCGCCAGCGTCCGCTGCGGAAGCGCCAGGATGAGAGCGCGGCCTGCATCCAGAAATCTGCGACCATTGCCAGGCGCGCGCCTGGCAGCCCCAGCCAGGGAATGAGTACCAGCGCGACCGGCAGGCGCAAACCCCAGGTGCCTGCTGCGCGCACAACTACCGGAAATTTGGTGTCGCCCGCGCCGCGCAGCGCGCCGTTGCAGATGAAGCTCACTGCCAGCGCCGGGAGCGTGAGCAGCGAAAAGCGCAAGGCCAGCGTTCCGGCAGCCACCACGCTGTTATCGGCCACAAACAGGCTCAGGAGCGCCTGCGGCAGCACTGCCGCGCACAGCCCGATGCTGAGCATGAAGAGAAAACAGGGACGCATGGCTGCCCAGGTCGAGCGCTTCGCCAGTTCAGGGTTGTCGGCCCCCAACGACTGGCCGACCAGCGTTGTCGCCGCGACGGCAAATCCTGTTCCTGGCAGGTTTCCAATGCTTTCAATGGTGTTGATCGTCAGATTGGCGGCATAGGTAGCATCGCCCAGCCCGACCACCATCCGGTTGAAGGTGAGGACGCCAAATTGAAGCACGAACAACTCTGCTGCCGAGGGCAGCCCGATCCGCAGCACTCGCCACATCACCGATCTATCAGGCTTCATCGCTGCGCGGCTAATCTGCGGGCTGAGCGCGTGACGACGGCTCAGGAAGAAGAGCGAGAGCGCGGCGCCCATTGTCCAACCGACTGCCGCACCGCAGGCCGAGCCGATGACCCCCAACGCCGGAACGCCCAGTGCCGGGATGCCATTCATCAGGGTCCAGGAGGCGATGATGTTCGTCCCGTTGACGATCAACATCACCACCAGCGGGCGGCGCGTGTCGCCTGCTCCACGCATGGCTGCATTGGCAGCATAGGCTACTCCAACCGCAGGCAGCGCCAGCGAGAAGATGCGCAAAAAGGCCGCTGCCAGATTGGCTACGTTGCCCTGGACACCCAGCAGATCGATAACCGTATCAACCAGCGGCACCGACAGCGCCGCCAGGAGGATTCCGGCCAGCAATCCCAGCAAGATGCCTTGCCCCGCGCCTTTCGTGCTGAGTTCTTGGTCTTTGGCCCCTACTGCCCGCGCCACCAGCGCCGTCGCGCCAACACCCACCGCAAAAAAGAGCGTCAGAACGACCCAGACGGTTGTGGTGCCGACACCGACAGCCGCGACGGCATCGGCGCGACCATAGCCAAGCTGCTGCATCGCCGCAGTGCTTAAATGGCCTGTCAGGAAGGTATCCGAGAGGCCAACGAATAATGCTAATAATTGCTCGCCTATGGCGGGTAACGCCAGCGCCCAGACGCGCCTGCTCAGGCTGGTCCGATCATCTGCCGCCGCTTTTGCTGAAGCTGCCGCCGCAGTTCCCAGGCCAGCCGTTCTTTTTGATCTGACGATGACCAATCTCGCGCCGCTCAAGGGACGTGCTGTAACAAGCGAACGTACAAACAATGATACCGACAAAAAAGGGCGCGTCATGATGCGCGCCTGGAGAAACCGATCAGTAAACATACCTCGCCTCAACCACCACATACGAGCCGCGCGCACCGTCGAGTTGCTCTATTTCCCATCCGGCCATAGTCCGGCACAGCCCGTCGGCCAGGCGAACGTGCCCAGCCATTTGTGGTTCTGTAGCATAGAGACGAGATCGCAGCCTTCACGGTAACGTAAATGTTGCCCATTTTGCCCACTTGACAGCATTTTGCTCGCCTCGTACAATGGACGCCACCAACCACGCTTGCTGCCGACGATGTTGTACAGCAGAGGGAGGTTTCCCCGATGCACAGGAAAGGGCCTTCAGGCCGGGCGTTCTTCCGTTCTCTCTGGATAATTGGATTTTTGCTGCTAGCGATGCTGCTGCTGGCAGGCTGCGCCGGAACACAAACGATCACCCCTGGGCCGATGCCAACCGATCCAATTTCGCTGCTAACTCCGCCAGCGGGAACACCACCCGTCCTGATGGTTGACCAGAACAGCGCGAACGTGGGCGTCTATCACACGATCCAGGATGCGGTGAACGCTGCGGTGCCTGGTCAGGTGATTATGGTCCAGCCGGGCGTGTACCATGAATCCGTCACGGTCAAGCCCGAAAAACACGATCTTGTCATTCGCGGCACGGACCGCAACGGGGTGATTCTGGATGGGCAGTTTAACCCCAATCTGCCCGACGGATTTAAGATTGAGGCCAATAACGTCATTGTCGAGAATATGACGGCGCGCCATTATGTTGGCAACGGCTTCTATTGGAATGGCGGCGAGGGTGCATACCTCTCTGGCTATCGTGGCAGCTACCTGACAGCCTATGCCAACGGGGATTATGGCATCTACGCCTACAACTTTCAGAATGGGGAGTTCGATCACAGCTACGCGGCGGGCAGCCCCGATTCCGGCTTCTATATTGGGCAGTGCTATCCCTGCAATGCGGTGATTGCCGATGTGGTCTCGGAGTGGAACGCGCTTGGTTATTCGGGGACCAACGCGGGCGGAAATCTGATTATTCGTGACTCCATCTGGCATGATAATCTGACCGGCATCTTGCCCAACACGCTGGATTCAGAAGAGCATCCGCCCCAGCACCAGGCGATTGTAATCAACAATGAGGTCTACGACAATAACAACGATCAGGCGCCGACGAAACGGTTAGAGTATCCGCTGATTGGCACAGGGATTGGCTTGCCTGGGAGCGTGGGTGATGTGGTCTATGGGAACCATGTCCGCGATCAGCGCAATTATGGCATTATTGTGATTGGCAATGTCGACCAGAACTTCTGGGTTCCCTCGGATAATCGCGTCATCGGCAACGATGTCAGCAATTCTGGGGTGGCCGATCTGGTGCTGGCGGCGCCTGCTGGTACCGGCAATTGCTTTGCGAATAATACGGCTACCAGCACATTGCCCGCGCTGATCCAGCAGAAATACCCCTGCGATACGCCAATGGCGCAGTTGGAAGGCGGCGATCCCAGCGTCTCGCCGGTTGTCTTTGCGCGCCTGCTCTATGCCAACAGCGGCAGCTTTCACCCGCGCCAGTGGCAGACGATCACCTTGAGTGACATCCCGGACGCGACCCAGCAGCCGACGATGCCAGCCGATAGCCCCGACGCCACGATCTCCGCAATCTTTCCCGACCTCAGCCTCTTTAATCTGCCACAGGCTGCCCAGACTCCCGCCGTTGATAGCTCGGCGTTGACGCCGCTGGCTTCAGGAGGTGACTCCGTGTTTCATTTCTTGCTTGGCCTGTACAGCGAACTGCTGCCGATTGCGATCTATGCCGCATGGCTGGCGCTTGGCTTCTGGGACTTAGCGCGCAGCGAGAAGCTCTCCAATGGCGCGCGGCTGGGCTGGATGGCGGTGCTGGTAGCAATCCCCATTCTGGGGCCAATTGCCTACTACTTCTTTGGGCGTTCCGGGCTGTCGCGCTCGTTCCGCGTGATGTTTGTGATTGGCGCGCCGCTGCTCTATCTGGCTGTGACGGGGCTACTTTTGTGGATTGCCTCGCTCTCCGCCTCGGCATGAGGCGAAGCCGTGCTTACCAGCCAAACTGGCGAATGAGAAACTGCTGGCTGTAGTGCAGAAGCAGCGGGCTGCCGTGCGGACAGACTGCCGGGGCCGAGGTCTGGCGTAGCTGGGCCAGCAGTTCGCGCTGCTCGCCCAGGCCAAGCGGCCTGCCCCGGCGCAGCGCGGCGTGGCAGGCAACGGCGGTGCAGAAACGATCTTGCCAGTTCTCCTCTTCTTCTGCTGCCTCGGCGGCCAGTGTTGTCAGATGGGCGTGCAGCCCTTCGGCGCCCGCCAGCGCTGGCACCGAGCGCATCAAAAAGCTGTGCCCGCCAAAGCGCTCGCAGGCAAAGCCCAGCGCGGCCAGCACTGGCAGGCGCTCCTCAAGCAGCGCGGCCTGGCGCGCCGAAAGCTCAATGACCACCGGCTCCAGCAAAAGCTGCCCCTGGCTGCTGATTGAAGTTTCATCTTCCTGCTCGCTCTGCCCGGTCTGGCCGACCAGGCGATGACGCAGATGTTCGTAGAGGATGCGCTCATGGGCGCGGTGCTGATCGACCAGATAGAGGCCGCCCTGTTGATCTTCTGCCAGGATGAGCGTCTGGCGAATCTGCGCCAGGGGCGTCAGTTCGCCCAGGAGGCCAGCATCTGCCGGAAGGGCGATCTCGCCATAGGGTTGGCGCTGCTCGGCCAGCGGCAGGCCGCGTCGGCGGCGCGGGAGCGGGAGCCGATACTGATAGACATTCCCCGGCAGGGCTTCCTCCTCTGGCGGCTGGAGCGCGCTCTGGCCCAGCGCATCGCGCACCAGCGCGCAGAGGGCGGTGCCGATCTCTTCGTCGTGCAGCAGCTTCACCTCCGCTTTGGTGGGGTGAATATTGGCGTCAATCTCCTCCGGCTTCACCTGGAGGCTGATGGCGGCCAGCGGATGCCGCCCCTTGGGCAAGACGGTGCGATAGCCCAATTCCAGCGCTGCCAGCAATGGTGACGACTGCACCCAGCGCCCATTGATGAAGAGCATCACGTGCTGTTTTCCCGCCTGACTGAGTGCCCGCTGACCCAGCACGCCGCAGATTTCAGCGCCCGCGATCTCCACCGGCCCAATCTTGAGCAGGGCATCGCCAATAAGCAGGCCATAGACTTCAGCGATGGCACGCTCCATTGCGCCGCTGCCGCTGGTCTGGAAAGAGGTTGTGCCATCCAACGTCAGCCCCAGTTTGATCTGCGGATAGGCGATGGCATAGCGGCGCGCAAGCTGCGCAAGCTGCGCCGATTCGGTTCGCGCGCCCTTGAGAAAGCGCAGCCGCGCCGGAACATTCTGAAAGAGATCGCGGACGATCACCGTTGTGCCGCGTGGCCGGGCGCGATGCCCGCGCTCAATGACTTCGCCAGCGCGCAGAGTGAGCAGCGTTGCCAGGCCGCTGCCCCCGGCTTCGGTAATCATCGTGACCTCAGCGACGGCGGCAATGCTTGCCAGCGCTTCCCCGCGAAAGCCAAGCGTGCGCAGATGGCTCAGGTCTTCGACTGCGCGAATCTTGCTGGTAGCGTGGCGATGAAACGCCAGTTCCACCTCGTCGGCAGGAATGCCGCAGCCATCATCGCTGACGCGCACCAGGCGCAGCCCGCCGCCGCGCACCTCCATCTTGATGTCGCTGGCTCCTGCGTCAATGGCGTTCTCCAGCAACTCTTTCAAGACCGACATCGGGCGCTCAATGACTTCGCCAGCGGCGATTTGTTCAGCGACCTCTGGCGGCAGGAGCGCGATGGTTTGTCTGTCAAAATGGGTGAGGGCTGTCATGCGTATTCTCTCTGTATTTGACTTAATGGGATTATCAGGCTCAATGCGCGTTGTTTAGGCGCGCGGCGTGATCTTGCGCCAGCCGCCGCGCCTGCTCTTGCAGACTAAAGAGTCGATTGATCGCTTCTAATGGCGTGATTGCCGCAACGTTTAAGCCAAGCAATTCCTGGAAGAAAGCGCTGGCACTGCTCTCCAGCAGTTCTCTATGAAGCGCCAGCCGCTGGTCGCTGGCGCTCGCTGGCCTGCTGTCAGCGGGCGCTGGAACTTCAGCCGGTCGCGCTGCTGCACGCTGTTCCTGGTCATAGGCGGCTCTGGGTTCGGCGACTAATGAAAGCAGGGACAGCGGTTCTGGGTGCCCGGCAGCTATAGACTGCTCAATCTGGGACAGTACCTCGCGGGCACGCTCGATAATGCTGGCGGGCATGCCTGCCAGGCGCGCCACCTGAATGCCGTAGCTGCGCCCGCCGCTGCCGGGCAGCACGCGATGCAAGAAAACAATCTCCTCGTCTTGCTCGTTGATCGCCATGGTGTAGGCGCGCAGCGAGGGCAGCACGCTGGTCAGGCTGGCAAGCTCGTGGTAATGCGTGGCAAAGAGCGTGCGCGCATTCAGCTTGTGATGCAGATGCTCAACAACGGCTCTGGCAATCGCCAGCCCGTCATAGGTGCTGGTGCCGCGCCCAATCTCATCCAGAACGATCAGGCTGTGTGGGCTGGCGTGGTGCAGGATGTTGGCCGTCTCGATCATCTCGACCATAAACGTAGATTGCCCGCTGGCAATATCATCGTGGGCGCCCACGCGCGTGAAAATGCGGTCCACCAGGCCGATGCGCGCCTGGCGTGCGGGCACAAAGCTGCCAATTTGGGCCATCAGGCAGATCAGCGCGACCTGGCGCAAGAACGTGGATTTTCCCGCCATGTTTGGACCCGTCAGCAAAAAGATCGTGCCAGCCTCGTCGCCCATCACCGCATCGTTGGGGATGAACTCGATGCCATCCAGCATCCGCTCAACGACGGGATGGCGGCCTGCGGTGATGCTGATGTCGCGCGAGGTATCCAACTGCGGGCGGCAATAGCCGCTGCGCGCCGCCACTTCCGCGAGGCTGAGCAGCACATCCAGCCGCGCCAGCGCGCCAGCGGTGGCATTGAGCCTGGGATAGTAGATGCCCGCCTGCCGCAGCAGATCGGCATAGATGGTGCGCTCAAGCTCTTCGATACGCTCTTCGGCGTTGAGGATGCGCGCCTCGTGATCTTTGAGTTCAGGAGTGATGTAGCGCTCGCCATTAACCAGCGTTTGCTTGCGTAGATAATCGGCGGGCACGCGGCTGCTGTTGGCGTGACTGATCTCCAGATAATAGCCAAAGACTTTGTTGTAGCCGACTTTCAGGGATTTAATACCAGTGCGCTGGCGCTCAGCCGCTTCCAGTCCGGCGATCCAGCGGCGCGAGTCGCTGATGGAATCAACCAGCGTATCCAGGTCGGCGCTGTAGCCGCGCCGGATGGTGCGGCCCTCCGCGTCGTCGCCAGCGGCGATGGCCCGCTCAATCAAACCGCTGATCTCTGGGCAATCATCCAGCGCCTCGTTGGCCTCTTGCAGCAGTTCAGCGGTGGCTGAGTCAAGGGCAGTCCGAAGATGTGGGATCACGCCCAGCAATTCGCGCAGGGCCAGCAGTTCACGCGGGACGGCTGTGCCCTGGCGCACGCGCCCGGCCAGCCGCTCCAGGTCGCTGATCCCATCGAGCAAACTGCCAAGTCTGGCGCGCAGCGCTGGCCGATCAACCAGTTCTTCCAGCGCGTCAAAGCGCCGGTTCAGTTCTACCAGGTCGAGCAGCGGCTGCGTCAGCACCCGGCGCAAGAGACGCCCCCCCATTGCGGTGCGCGTCTGGTCAAGAACGCTGAGCAGCGAACCCTTCAAGCCGCCGCGCGCGCCTTCTAAGAGTTCGAGGTTGCGTTGGGTGTGCCCATCGAGGACCATATAGGTCTCGGTGGCATAGGTGCGCAGCCCGATGAGCAGGCGCAGCAGGGCTGGATTCATTTTCTCCAGATAGGCGAGGATAGCTCCGGCAGCGGCAATCGCCAGGGGCAGTCCAGCGCAGCCATACGCCTCCAGCGTGCGCACGCCAAAGTGGCGGCAGAGCCTTTCCGCCGACGTTTCCGGCTCGAAGGCAGCGGCGGGCAGGGTGGTCAATGCTGCGCCGGGCGGGAGGGCGAAAGGCGCGTGGGGTTCTGTTGGGCTGCGCTCAGCCGTTTCTGTCTGGTTGTTCGACGGCTCCTTATCAGGCCGCTCTGCAACCAGGCATTCGACGGGCCGCAGCCGGTGCAGTTCGGCTTCCAGCGCGGCGGGCAGGCTGCCATTGGGCAGGCTGGTCACGGCAAATTCTCCGGTGGTCACATCCACATAGGCCAGCCCGGCGGCGCTGCCGTCGCGGCTGAGGGCAATCGCTGCCAGATAGTTGTTTTGGCGAGGCGGTACTAATCCTGGCTCGGAAAGTGTGCCTGGCGTCAGGATGCGGGTGACGGCGCGATCTACTAAACGGCGGCCTGGCTCGCTGACTTGATCGCAGATGGCTACTTTGTAGCCTCTGGCGATCAGGCGGCCAACATAGGTATCAACGGCATGCAGAGGCACTCCGGCCAGCGGCACCCGATCCGGGCCGTATTCGCGCGAGGTCAGCACAATTTGCAGCTCGCGGGCAACGATCTGCGCGTCTTCGTCGAAGGTCTCGTAAAAGTCGCCAATTTGATAGAGGAGGATGGCGTCCTGATGCTGCGCTTTGATCTGCAAATACTGGCGGCGTGCAGGGGTACTCATAGCGCGCCCCTCCCACAAAGCTGGAATGGATGTTCCATGCTGAACGTTTCTCATTCTAGCATGTTTCAGCCTGGAATGCGCAATAGCCTGCTGGCGATGGTGTCAAGTGGCATCAAGAAGGCTCCGGTGAACTATTCTGGGGCAAGCTGTCAAAAGTGGAAGCCAGCAATGCGGGAATATACGCTGACCTTTCTGTGATCCTGTACACAGCGTCCCGGAGTGCCAACTGCGCGGAGGGGTGGAACGCTTGAGCGCTCTTGCAAGCCAGATGCAGAGCGGCCTCGCACGCAAGCGTGCCCAACGTGCCCATCGTGACACCTACCGGCACGATGAGGCCAGGGTGGTCGCATCAGCCCAATGAAGTTTGCTCAACAGGGTTGCTTATTCAGGTTCCCACTTTTAATGAGAAGCTGCCCGTTTTCTTTTTCAACAATGTAATAGCCGCCGTAGCACGTAGTAACCTGCGTCCCGTTGCTATTCTCCAATGCCTGGAGCGTGACATCCACCTGGACCGTGCCGTCAGAGAGTGCCTCGGCGCTTTCGACCATCAGGGTGTCCATCAGGGTATTTTGGAAGCCGTCTTTGAAGTTCTGGAAGGATTGCTTCTGCTGAAGCTCTGGGGAGAAGAGCGCGTAGGCTTTATCGTACTGCTTCGCGTTAATATAGGTATAATATTGCTCGATGATCGTCTGGGCCGTCGTGGTGTTGAGGACGACCGGCGTTGGGCTGGGCGTCACTTGATTGACGGTTGCCGTTGCCGTGACGCCGGGAGCCGTTGTCGCGGTTTGCCCGGCGGTCTGGCCGCCATTGCCTGGCTGGCGCAGCAGGAGGAACAGGCTTCCGCCGACAATCAGGGCCAGCGCGACCAGGACAATCGCCAGGACCAGCGGCCAGCGCTGGCCGGATGTGCGCCCTGGTCCGGCGGGCACGTAGGGCGGCGTGCGCTGGCCTGGAGTGGAGCCGCGCCCGACCTGCGGGGGCGTTCCTGCGTAGGGCATATTGGTGGCGAAGGTTGGCGCTTCATCGGGGCGCTCGACCTGTGAACCGTAGGCCGATGCTGAAGCCCAACCTGCTGGCTGTGCCGGGCCGGGGCCGGGCGCTGAGGCCCAACCTGCCGGGCGTGCAGGACCGGAGCCAGGCGCCGGGCCAGCATACGTTCTGGTGGGGTCTGGTGCCTGGTAGCCGGGCGGGATAGGCGTAGCCCGCATGGTTGGGGCGTCGGTGAGCGATGGGTCGGAGATCAAACCAGGGACAAACTCAACCGGCGCGCCGCAGCGGCGGCAGGAGCGATCCTGGCTGTTAACCAGCGCGCCGCACTGCCCACAGTACAGCGTTCCGCCTGACACGGGCTGGCTGCCTGGCCCAACCGAGATGGCGGCGCGGGTGGCGTTCTCGTCAACCCGCGAGCCGCAGTGCTGACAAAAGAGTTGACCAGAGATCAAAGGTTGCCCGCAGGTTCCGCAATATTGCACAGACATCTTGCCCTCCCCTTACGCGGGTTGGCCTGGCTGTTGAACCGGGCGCACAACCCGACGTAGACGGCGCTTGAGATGGGGCATGTCGCGCGGCAAGCGTCGCTCGCCGTCGCTCTCTTTGTGCCCGGCTGCATTGGCCTCTGCCCTGGTCTTCTCGGCATCCGCTTTATGCTCTTCGGGCGCTGCCGGATGCAGGGCGACTTCAAGCACCTGCTCGATGCGGTCCACAAAGACAAACTTGAGCTGGCGGCGCACCTCTTCGGGAATCTCTTCGAGGTCTTTCTCGTTGTGCTTGGGGAGCAGCACCGTCTGAATGCCTGCCCGATGCGCCGAAAGCACCTTCTCTTTGACCCCGCCAATCGCCAGTACCCGCCCATGAATGGTGATCTCGCCGGTCATCGCTACCTGGCGGCGGACGGGCCGCCTGGTGAGCGCGGAGATGATTGCTGTAGCGATAGTGATGCCTGCCGATGGACCCTCTTTTTGCTGCGCGCCTTCGGGAGCATGGACGTGAATGTCGCGGCGCTCGTAGAAACTGGGATCAATGCCAAGCTGTCTGGCATGCGAGCGAATGTAGGCCATTGCTGCCTGCCCTGACTCTTTCATGACCTCGCCCAGCCGTCCGGTGAGCATCAGGCTGCCGCGCCCGTCGGCCAGCGTCACTTCAATGGTCTGGATGTCGCCGCCCCCGCTGGTCCAGACCAGGCCAGTAGCGATGCCAATCGCGTCCTCTTCCTGCATTTCAGTATGCAGATGCCTGGGCGGTCCCAGATATTTGGGCAGATTTTTGCTGGTGATCTGCGCTTTGCTCTTGCGGCCCTCTACCACCTGCCGCGCCACTTTGCGCATCACCTGGCCCAGTTCGCGCTCCAGATTGCGCACGCCCGCCTCATAGGTGTACTCGCGGGCGATGCGGCGCACGGCCTCGTCCTCAATGCCAATGCGGCTGCGCGTCAGGCCGTGATCTTTCATCTGCTTGGGGATCAGGAAGCTGCGCGCGATGCTCATCTTCTCTTCTTCGGTATAGCCTGGCAGTTCCACAACCTCCATGCGGTCGCGCAGCGCCCAGGGCACCGAATAGAGGGAGTTGGCGGTCATAATGAAGATAACCTGCGAGAGATCGTAGGGCACCTCCAGGTAGTGATCGGAGAAGGCGTGATTTTGCTCGCGGTCCAGCACCTCCAGCAGCGCCGAGGAGGGATCGCCGCGAAAATCGGCGCCCAGCTTATCGATCTCATCCAGGATGAAGAGCGGATTGACGGTCCCGGCAATGCGCATCGTCTGGATGATACGACCGGGGAGCGCGCCAATATAGGTGCGCCGGTGGCCGCGAATCTCCGCCTCGTCGCGGATGCCGCCGAGCGAGACGCGCACAAACTTGCGGTTGAGCGCCTGAGCGATAGAGCGGCCCAGCGAAGTCTTGCCGACGCCTGGCGGACCCAGGAAACAGAGGATGGGGCTGCGCGTGTTCGGCGCCAGCTTGCGCACGGCAATATATTCGATGATACGCTCTTTGGCTTTCTCCAGCCCGTAGTGGTTCTGGTCAAGAATGCGCGCGGCTTCCAGCGTATCCAGCCGGTCCTCGGTGCGCTCTTTCCAGGGCAGTGCCACCAGCCAATCAAGATAGGTGCGCACGATAGTGATTTCGGGAGCCATCGCGGGCATGGTTGCCAGCCGGTCTAGCTCGCGGTAGGCGCGTTCGGCAACTTCGGCGGGCATGCCGCACATGGCGATCTTCTCGCGCAGTTCAATACCCTCGCGGATGGTGGGGTCATGTTCGCCCAATTCGCGCTGGATGGCTTTAAGTTGTTCGCGCAGGAAGTATTCACGCTGCGACTTATCCACTTCCTGCTGCACCTGGGTCTGAATCTGGTTTTCCAGTTCCAGGATGTGCAGTTCTTTCGAGAGCATCACGCTGACGTTCTGGAGGCGCACAACCGGGTCAAAGGTTTCCAGCACAAGCTGGCGCTGGGGCACAGGCGGCTCCAGCGCTGAGATGATGAAGTCAGCCAGTCCGCCGGGCGTATCGATATTCAAGGCGGTGACGTAGGCTTCTTCATTCAAAGAGCGGCTGAGTTTAGTGCATTTTTCAAAGATTGCCAGCGTGGCGCGCATCAACGCCTCGGTGGGGGGTGTCTTCTCGACCGCTTCCTCGACTGGCTCAACTTTGGCGCGCAGATAGGTTCCTGAGCGCAGGACACGCTCCAGCCGGACCCGCCGCTGGCCCTGAACCAGCACATTGGTGGTGCCATCGGGCATCTTGAGGACGCGGCCAATGACGCCTTCCGTGCCGATCTGGTAGAGATCATCTGGTCCGGGGTCTTCGACTGAATCGTCCTTCTGCGCAACGACGATCACGATATGCAGCCCGGCCATCGCTTCTTCGACGGCTCGCAGCGAGCTATCGCGCCCGATGAAGAGGGGCGCAACCATATTGGGTAATAAGACCGTGTTGCGTACCGGCAGCACCGGGAACTCGCCCAGCGCGACCTCCGCCAATGTTTGCTCTGTCTCAAGAACCTCAGCCTTTGCGCTCGCCTTGCGTCGAGGCGCAGCCCGTTTCCCCGTTGCCATGCGCGGCATTCCTCCAAGTGCTAGTGAAACCCCCTGCTGCTCATTATAACGCACACGCTCAGGAGTAGCAACAACCTGCCTGGCGGTAAAAGATCTCCTTGACAAGACACCTGGCGCTGGGTTATGATGATGGAGCGCAGGGGGATGTCGATGGTCATAGGCCGGCGTAGCTCAGCGGTAGAGCAACGGTTTCGTAAACCGTAGGCCAAGGGTTCAAATCCCTTCGCCGGCTCCTGATGGCATCGGCTTGCAGTGTGCGCGCCTGGGCAGCGCAAGGCTGATCTACGGCCATCTGTACGTCCTTAGCGTCCAAAGACCGCCTCCAATGCCGCAACCAGTTCGCCTTGCATCGACGGGGTGACATGGGCGTAAATCCGCAGGGTTGTTGCCACGTCGGCATGCCCCAGCATCTCAGAGACCTTCTTGACCGGCACGCGCCGGGCAATGGCGAGCGTGGCAAACGTGTGCCGCAGATCGTGGAAGCGCAGGCGTGGCAGCCCGGCTTGGTCCAGCAGCGGGCGAAACGAGCGCTTGACGAGCGCGGTCGCATCCAGCGGGCCGCCAATCTGGTTGGTGAAGACCAGGTCCTGATCGTGCCAGGCTTCTCCCAACGCCAGGCGTTCTTCATTCTGGCGTTTCTTATGCGCCCGCAGTGCGGCAACGGTGCGTTCCAACAGATCGATCCGGCGCCTGGCTGCGGGCGTTTTCGGATCACGGATCGTCAGGCGTCCGCCCACGTTTTCCAGGGTATAGCGCACGGCAAGGGTATGATGATCCAGATCGACATCTCGCCAGTGCAGTGCTAACAGTTCCCCTTGCCGCATACCCGTCGTGAGCGCCAGCAGGTAGAGCGGATACAGCCGGTCTGCCTGGGCCGCTTCCAGCAGGGCCTGGACTTCGCGCTCGGAGAGCGTCTGCATCTCACGCGGCGCCATGCGCGGCGGGTCAACCAGGTTGGTGACGTTGGAGGCGAGCAGACCCAGGCGCACCGCTTTTTCCAGCGCCGCGTGTAACACCGCGTGCAAGTGATGCACGGTCGTTGCCGTGAGGGTGCGCTGCTTGTCTGCATAGAGGGCCTGGACTTGCGCCGGGGTGAGCCGGACCAGGGGGGTTTTGCCCAGCGCTGGCACAAGATGCAGCGTCACCAACTCCTTATACCGCTGCCAGGTTTTCGCCTTGACGGTAGGCTGAATGATCGTCAGCCAGCCCTCTTTGGGGTGGGTGAGATACTCAGCAACCGTCAGGCGCTCTTTGGGCACAGGCAGCCCGCGCTCCGCCGCGCGATAGGCGTCGCGCATGGCTTTTGAGACAGCAGCAGGCGTCTTGCGATAGAACGAGCGGCGCGTGCCATCAGGCAGGCGTATCTGCCCCTGCCACAGCCCACTCTTATGCTGGCAGATCGTCCCTTCACCCTTGCTGCGCTTCATAGAGGCCCTCCAATTCCAGCACGTAGCGCTCGATGGCGCGAGCAGGCACAAGGCGCCGCTTGCCGATCTTTACACTGGACACCTGGCCGGACTTCATCAGGGCGTAGAGCGTGGTGCGTCCCAGGCTGAGACGACGGGCGGCTTCTTCTGGACTGAGCAGCAGCGTATCAGGCACATCCTGGCGCCTGGCGCGGCGTTTCTTGCTCTGCGCTGCCATCAGGCGCGCGCGGGCGGCTGCCACCTGGAGGGCTATCTCCTGGCGACGCTGCTGGCGGGCCTGGCGCATGGCGGCAACCTGTTGTTGCACCATCTGGCGCTGGCGCATCCAGTCGTTCCACTCTGCCCGCGAGAAGATCACCAGCCTATCCAGTTCCTGACGGGTCGTGGTGATCGTGATAGTTTCTGACGGCGCGGCGCGAGTGGTCATACCAGTACCTCCCGCGAAAGCCTGGACAGATCAGACCCAGGGCCTGGGTCTGTTTCTGGCGATGGCTTCTCTTTCTTCTTGCCCGGCTTACGTAGCGCTGGTGTGTGAATATAGGTATCCAGGCTGTCGCGCTCTATCAGATAGTAGAACCCTGTAGGCGTCTCAATCTTCTCGACCACGATTTTTTTATCGCGGATCAGGCGCCTGATATGATCTTTGCTCAAATCGGCATAGCGTGCCGCTTCGCCAACACTTAACTTCTCGGACATATGTTCTCCTTTCCAGTGTTTATAGCTATAATACCATACCGTGCAATCTTTTGCAAAAATGCTTGACATTATGCGAATATGCTGTTACAATTAGAGGGATGAATCGTTGTACTGTATGAGGGCGCCAATAGGCGCCAACAAAAAGCGCCTGGACAGGTGCATCGCACACCTGCCAGGCTCAGTGCCACAAGAAAGTGAGAACTCCCAATGGCGACTCCATCGTATCCCGCGCGGCGCCCGTCGCGCAAGCAGACCACGCAGCAGCAGCTCGCCGCAGCCATCGACCGCGCCCAGGCGGCCAACGTCAAGGTTGCCGGGTCCGGCACGCTCGCCAACAACAAGCCCTTCTGGATTGTCCCCAGCCAGAGCAAAGCTCTGGAGGGCCTGCACCACGTCGTTACCCAGGTCGGTAAATCGCTCCAATGCGACTGCTACGCCGCCCAGCGCGGCAGGGTGTGTGTCCACCGCGCCGCCGTCTACCTCTATTTGACCGGCAAGGCCAAAGAGGCCGTTCAAACTGCGCGCACGGTGGCAACGGCCCCCGTTGCGTCATCGAGGCCCGCGCCAACCGCTCCCCAGGCCCAGGTGGACGTGTGGGAAGACGAGCCACCGACGCGCATGGAAATTGACCCCCCGCGTGGCTGGCCGCGCACCCCGTCGGACGATCAGCCCGACGATACTACCGACATGGACTACTACGCCGCCTACGCCAGCTTTTATAGATAGCTACGCCCATTTCCCACTTGGGGCGTAACGATACGGCCAGCGGACCGACGCGCGACAGCAAAGCCGCGCACGGTAGGCACGCTGGCCGGTTTTCTTGCCCAGGATACCCCCCTCTCCGCAGGCCCCGCTGCGGACTGTTCCATTTCAGGCTGCGAGCGCCCTGACAGCAGGCAGCGCTTGCATTCCCCCTGGGGGGTAGACAGCAACAAGCCCCTGGGGGATGCGCATCCCCCAGGGGCTTGTTGCGTGCCCTTATTCCCGTGCTTTTGCCTTGCGCGGCTTATAGGCGCCAGAGGCAGCGCCGCTGGCGTCTACAGCAGCAGGCAGACTCCACAGCCAGCCCTCGACGCCCGGCTTCATCCCTGCTGACACCTTCTTGCTATAGACCGCTGTTTTCTGGACGCGCAAGAGCGTGCTGGCGCGCTGCAAGGTCCGCTCTGCAATCCCCTGCTCAGCCGCCTGGAGCATCAGCCCGCCCGCGTAGTGCGGCTGCCCATCCGCAAGCGCCGCTTGCAGCCAGTCCATCGCCGCTTTCAGTTTCAGTTCACGGCTGGCGAAATTGATGTGCCCCATTGCTGCTGCCCTCACTTTCTGGCTTGTGCCCGTTGGCGGCTACCGTTGGCAGGGCGAGCGGCTGTGCTGGCGTGGGCACGGCCTTTGCCCCGCTGGCCGCCTGGGCAATACTGCTCAGCAGTTGTAAACGTTCCTGGTCGCTGGCATCGGGCAACAAGAGCGTCACCACCCGGCCAATGCTTTGCAGGTCTGTCTGCTTGCCTGGCTTGCGCCGGATGCTCAGCACCAAGACAATCCCGACAATCAGCGCCGCCATAATCATCGACCAGGCCACGCGCGATAGCCCAAGGACAGCATCAACAGGCGACCAGCCAACATATAAGCTGGCGTTGACGAACATAAACCAGGACGCCGCGCCGCCCACCAGCGTAAAGAAGCCGCTCTTGGCGACGCCCATCCAATCCCGCTCGGTGATGGCTTCCGTCAGATCGCAGGAGACGGTAAAGAACGACCATTCAATGGCGACGCCCAGGACGGCCCCCACCAGCACCACCAGCAGCCCCGGCGGCCTGGGGATGGCTGCCCCGATGAAGAAGAGGGCGCTGCTGCCCGCCAGCGCCAAGACAAACAGGACTTTCAGCCAGCGATGCCCGGCCTTGTGCAGCGCGTCTATCACGGCAGAACTCCTTTCGCCAGCGCTTATAATAGCAGCGAGCAGCGCCAACCCCCTGCTGGCGCCTGCTCGCGGCTGGCGGGGGATGCGCGCATCTCCCGCCTGCGCTGTCTCTTCCAAGTATAGCCGCCAATGGCGCCTACTGTCAAGACTTTTATGCTTATTTCATGCTCTCTTTGGGCCTATAATTGCACTGGCAGGGTAGAATACGCATAAACTAGGCAGGAATAAGGTGTATTGGCATGAAAGAACACTACAGCCTCTCTGAAGCGCAAGAGGCCCTGGGAGTCAGCAAATCCACGCTGGAAGCCTGGCTGCGTAAGGAAAAAGCGCTCACCCAGGCGCTGAAAAAGCAGCGTTTTCCCGATGATATGCGGCAGAAGTTCCTGACCCGCGCTCAGCTTGAACAGCTTGCCGCCGCGCACCGACGCCAGATTGCCACGCCTGACACACTTGACCCATTGGCGCGCCTGGAGGCCGTTGATAGCGCGCTCTCTGAGCGCATCGACGCTCTGGAAGCGCGCGTCACGCGCCTGGAACAGCAGTCCCAGAAGACGGAAAACCCTCCCAGATAGATACAGGCCGCCTGTTTTGGGAAGAGCGCTGAAGCGCCGCAAGACAGGCGGCCAGGGAAGCCAGACTTCCGTTAAGGGCCATTGTCGGAAGTAGAAATTCCTATCGCAGCCGCGCGGCAAGCTGCTGCTCGCACTCGCGCGCTTCCTGCTGCGCCAGATAGGCGGCCAGGTCACGCAGCAACTGCGCGTACTGCCGCAGCGGCAGATCGCGGCGCGCTTCTGGCACACGCTCCCACAGCGCGCGCGGGCCATAGGTCATCAAATGCCAGAGCGGCACGCGCGTGCTGCCAATCAACGTCTGCCAGACCATCGGGTCAATCGCCTGGCTCTCTTCTCCTGCCAGCGTCGCCAGTTCCTGCCAGCAGCGCAGCATGCGGACCCAGGGGCCTGGGTGATAGTCCAGATACGCTGCCAGCGTCTCCCGCGTCAGGTCAGGCCAGTCGTTGAGACGCGGCACGATCTGCGCGCGCAGCGCCGCCGTCTCTTCGTCCAGCGCCGCCATCTGGCGCGTGAGCGCGTCCCTGCGCTCCGCCAGCGCCTGGAACTCACGCGCGATGCGCGTCTGCTCGTCTTTGCCCGCCTCAGCGTGCGCACGCGCGTGCAAGTCACGCAGTTCCGTCTGCCGCGCGCGGCACTGCTCCATCTGCGCGCGGTTGGCGTCCAGCGCACGTTCAATGTCAGCCAGCCGCTGCTCAATGCGCGGCTGGCGCGCGCGGCAGTCGGCTTCACGCGCCGCCAGCGCCTGTCTGGCCGCTGCCAGCGCCGCGCGCGCCGCGTCGGCTGCTGCGCGCGCATCGGCTTCACGCGGCGTGCCGCTGGCGATCTCAGCCGCCAGGTCAGCACGCTGCGACTCAGCCGCTGCTGCGGCAACGGCGTCAGCCAGATCGCGCGCCTGCTGCTCTGCCGCGTCGCGCTCCGAGCGCAGGGCCTGCTGCTCATCCAGCAAGGTGGTCGCCTCTTCATCCAGCGCGGCCAGTTCCTGACTGGCGCGTTCCAGCGCGGCGCTGGCGTTGGCGGCCACCTGCGCCGCCGCGCTGGCAATCTCTATCGCGCCCATGCTGGCCTCCTCCAAGACAGCGGCGTCGACTGACGCCGCTGAATACCGAGCAAGCGCTCAGCATCATCGCGGCAGTAGTCGCGCCCATCCAGCGAGTAAGCGGCATAACGTCGGCAGCCAGGGGACTGGCAAGCATAGCGCCCGTGCGTCAGAAAACAAACATGCACGCGCCGCGCCAGCGCGGCGTCAATCAAGCGATCAAGACGCTGCCATCTTTCATTCCAGCGCATCAGCGCACCACCTTTTCAGCACACGGGTTACAGAGATAGCGACCATCGCCTGTTTGCCACGCGGCGTTATACGTACAACCAGCCGTCTGGCACTTATGCCCGTTGAACGACGGCAGCCGCCGGACGCCCGCTCTGGCCGCGCGGGTAAGCACTGTTTCACGCCCGCCCAGTGCGTTGATAGGCGCCTGGCTGGGCGCCTGGGCGCGGGTGATGGCATGTGCTGGCGCGGGCGCGGCGTCCTGGAAGTGCGCCGCTATGGCGGCGTAGAGCGCGCCGCGCTGGACGGGCGGCTCCTGCGGAAGCAGCGGATTGCAGCCCAGCGCGGCCAGTTCGCTGGCGGCGCGGGCCTCACGCAGCGCGGCCAGTCCGGCCAGGTCGCGCGCGCGGCGCTGCTCGGCTTGCTCAAAGCCGCGCTGTGCCGCAGCATACGCTGGATGCTGCCAGCTTGCTATATCGTGTTGATCGTCCTTCATGTGGCACTCCTTGCCTACGGCTTCTGCTTCTGATTGCCCGGTGTTGCCAGACCAGGAACGGCGTTTAATTGCAGCACGCGGCGCTCTGGCGGGACAGCGGAGTAGAGCGCCATTTGCTCCTGGCGCACCGCGCCCGTCAACGTATCGCGCACCGGCGTGGTGATGGGAGTCTGTGGCAGCGGACGATAGTGGTCGATGATCTGCTGCTGAAGTTCTGTGAGATTTTGGGGCTGCTGTGGCATTGGGGGTCCATCCTTTCTTCGTTTCCTTTATTCCCAAAACGGCTTCCGTCTTGCGGGCGGCTGCGCTGCCAGTTGCTCGTAGCGCGCTTGCATGCGCTGCAACGTCTCTGTCGCTGCGTCCGCCGCGTGCGCGCGCGCTGGACGCAGTTCGCGCTGAATCTGCCGACGGCTGGCGGCCAGCGCCCGCATGGTCTGGCGAAACTGCCGCTCGCGCGCGCGGCGCGGCGGCGCATCGACGAGCAGCTTTTGCTGCCAGTCTGCCAGGCTGGCATTCGACAGTTCGCGCGCGCGCTCTTGCCAGCCGCGCCGCCGCGTCCAGCCCGCGACAATATGCCTGCTGACTCCGAGCATCTCTGCGGTTTCTTGCTGCGTATAGCCCGCGCGCACCAAAGTAAGCGCTCGCTCTTTTTCTGTCGTCCAGGAAAAACGACGCATCAAAAATTCCCTCCTTGCGTGAACACGCAGCATCTAACGCCGCATGGCGCGTGATAGCGTCGGTTGCTGCTGTTTTCATTCTACCACGTTAGCGTGCCGCACGCTGGCCGAGGGCAAGGCGCTGCTCGTTGACGAGCAATTGAAGCAGCGCCCGGATATTCGAGACGCGCACCCGCGTCTCTTTGGCATCCGCGTCGGCCAGGGCCTCCAGTTCTCGCTGAATCTCGGCCAGGCGTTTCGTCCTGGGTGATAGGTCACGGTCAAGCATGGGTCTCTCCTTTCTGCTGGCGCCTGGACAGCGCTCTCAAATAGGTTTCCAACTGAATCAATTGCTCGTCTGAGAGCTTCCCAACCTTGAGCCAGCCGTTCGGCCCGATTTCACCGTCGTAATGCCCATAGGGGGTAAGTGTGTCGGGATAGTGATGCTCTTGTGCCCAGGCTAATATGTACTCCAATGCGCCATGTATCTGAGCCTGTGTAAGCGCCAGCGCTGCCGTGCCTGCCGATTGTGGCGCCTGATTCACCGGCGCGGCTTCTACCGGCTCATAGGCAGGGAGTGTCTGCGGTGGCGGCGTGGCGCTGGCCGCGTTGCTTTCATCGGGTGCTGGGAGCGGATGCTCGCGTCGATACCGCTGCATCGCCCTGGGATGCTGGCGTTCCAGTTCGGCCAGGCGTTTCTTCTGTACTTCAGGGCCATGTAGGGCGTTATACGCGCGCACTTCATATTCCTGACGGGCCTGATCTTCCGCCTCGCGCTCTTCTGGTGTCAGTTGCGCTCTTCGTTCTTGCTCGCGTTGGGTAGCGGCTTCTTCTTCCGGCGTCATACTGCCCAAAAGCGGCGTAAGATCAACAGACTCTTCCGGCAAGGGCTGCTCCACTACTCCATCCACTCCACACCCTATAGGGTGTGTGGAGTGGAGTGGAGTAGTGGTATCAGACTGCCCCTCACTCCAAATTACTCCATTGGAGTTTTTTGGAGTGATTTGGAGTGATTCTCGATACTGCTGCGCTTTCTCTGTGAGATGATAGCGTCTATGCTCATCTTTCGTCACATAGCCCGCCAGACCAAGCTCTTTGACGGCTTCGTAAAAAGCGCTGCTGCTGCCCTCCCCAAGAGCGCGATGCCATCCAGTGGCGGTCATATCATCTTTCAGCGCCAGCAGCGCCAGATGCTGCAAATGTGGGAGATGACCGCTGCTGACGGGCACGTTTTTGGCGGGCACGATTACCGCGACCGTATCGCCTTCCTCATCTTCAGCAACACGCAGCTTGTAGGTGCGCTCTTTGAACTTTTGCGCGCCGCGCAGCTTATCGCAGCGCAGGTGCAAGATACCCTTGTCATCCTGGGTCAACTCTGCCATGACATGTACGTTCGCCTTGATGTACATGCCCCCAAGATGCGCCAGCCCTTCCTTGTTGGTGTGCCCGATGGTGAGAGAGCCACATTGGAGGGCTTTTTCTATAGCGCCAATGCCCTGGAACGCCAGGCGTAGCTGCTGATTATCAATGAAATTGCCAGAAAAACACTCGGTAAACGTATCTAGCACCACCAGATCAGGCTTGATGTGCTGCGCTTTGATCCGAGCAATCAGCCGTGCAACGTCGGCTGAGTCAAGCAGATCGACCGCATCTTCAATAATGAAGAAGGTATCTGCCACGTCGGAAAGCTGCTTGTTATGTGCTGCAAGCCATGTTTTCGCTTGCCGTGCAACGCCGGAGGCGTCCTCTGCCGCGACATAAACCACTACGCCAGCTTGCAATGTTTTTTCTTCTTGCCAGTCCAGGCCAGTAGCAAAACTGAGCGCCAGATCGCCAGCCAGCAGCGATTTGCCGGAGTATGAAGGGCCATAGATGTACCAGCGCGTACCAGCGCGGTAGATACCCCGCCAGACCCAGGGGGGCACTGGTCGCTCTAACAATTCGTTTAGGCGATAGGGCTGAAAACGCTGCTGCGCTTCTTCAGCGTCCGGCGTGTCGAGCGCGTCTAATTCCGCTTTCAGCCGCGCGTATTCATCCACTTTGCCTTGAACAGCCGCAGCAGCCATCTTGCCCAGCAACACATTTGTGTGACGGCGCCGAGCCATCTCCAAAACCCGCTCTGCGTAGAGGCCAGGGTAGTCGTAGGAGGGCACGCAGTCGAGGTACACGTGTAAACTTCCGACCATCGTTTGCACATCAGCGAGACGATGATGATCTTGCAGCCAGCCAGTGACCGTCACCACATCGACTGGCTGTCCAGCCTGGTGAAGTGCTATAATCGCCGTGAAGATCGCGCGATGAGCAATGCGATAGAACGACGCTGCGCTTAGGTCAGGATAGAATTGCACGATGTCGTCGAGCGCCTCGCGGTTGCCCAACAGCGTGCCAATGAGCGCCATTTCAGCGTCGTCGTCGACGAGGGGAGAACTGGCGTCTTGCGGACGCTTGCCAGACTCTTTCTGGTATGCTATACTTGTTGCCATTGGAATCATCCTTTCAGGCCGCCTGAATCAAGCGTTGACACCGTGATTCAGGCGGCCTTTTGCTTTCCTGGCGCGTGGAGGGCAGCAAAAAAAAGTCAAGGAACCCCCGCGCCTTGCTTGTTATCCCCAAACAAGTGGGCACTGAAAGAAGGTTCCCAGACTTTTCCAGTGCCCGTATTATACCAAAAAAGCGGTTTTACTACAACCCGCGAAAAAAGAGGAACGTTCGTTCTTACGAGGGGCTGCGGGAGTACGGCCAGTGATACGGCCAGCGGGCAAAAACGCCGGGGTCGCCTGGCACGCGGCTCAGCCGTGCCAGGCGCGTGCCAGCGCGGGCGGATGGTATCCTGGTGAATAGGTGTGAACGAAGATGAACGCCAGCAAGCGAATTCGTAAACCGTAGGCCAAGGGTTCAAATCCCTTCGCCGGCTCCAATTTTTACAAAGCCAGTCTGCAAGCGGCGCGAAGGCCACCGACCTGTAAAAGCCGGTGGCCTTAAAACATCCCTGAAAACCGCAGTTTTAGAGAAGTCTGTAGCTCTCCACAGAGGGAGCAGCATATTTCTCACTCATCCTCTTTTCTCCCTCTCTTCCTTGCACGCTTGGCACGGTTAAGGTCCAACCCCTCGACTGGAGAAAAACGGCTCTGCCCTTGCCGCGCCTCTCTGCTGGTGAAATCCTTGAGGTACTTTTCTGTGACCTTCACATCGGTATGGCCCATCAGCCGCGAAAGCCTGTAGACCTCACCCCCACGTTCAAGAAACATCCGAGCAAACGTATGCCGGAATGTATGCGGCGATACGCGCAGCTTATCTACACCTGCCCGCTTCTTAATGCGGCGTACAATCTGCTCGATCCCGTTGATGGTCAACGGCTGCCCCCACCGATTCAGGAACACCTCTCGTATCTCCGGTGAAGCTGGACGCCGATATTTTGCCAGGTACTTCCATAGGAGCTTGCGCACCTCTGGACTAATCCCTATCTCTCGCTCTTTCCGGCCCTTGCCAAACACCACAATATAATCCTCTTGCACCTGATCGACAGTTAAGCCCTGCAATTCGGAAACCCGCACGCCTGTATCCAGCATCACCAACAGCAGGGCATAATCACGAAAGCCCAAACGTGTTTTGGTATCACAGGCAGCAAGCATCTCCCGCAACTGGTCAGGAGTAATAGCCATCACCAGATAGGCAGGCACTTTGGGCAGCTTCAGCCGCTGGGCTGGACTATTGTTCAGTAGTTCCTCTTCCACACACCACCCAAAGAACGTTTTGAGTACCTGCACATACCCCTTGACCGTAAGCAGGGATACGTCCTTTTCCTGAGTCGGGCGCATGGGGTTATTCTCATGTGATTTCGTCTGTTGCACCCGCAGCACAAACGCCCGCAAGTGAGCAGACAATACCTGTTCAAGCTCTGTTACCCCCTGATCCTCTTCCAAGACTGCCGCCAAATGATGCAGCTTCTGCTTATACCAGATCAGCGTCTTCTCAGAAAGATTACGTACCTGCCCATCGAGCAAATAGCCCTTGATAGCATCCTGTAACTTCACGGCACGCCTCCTTATGCTGCCACCTGCGGCTGCCCCAACCAGGCCAGCTTCTTGCGCATCACCTGCCCAAAGGTTGCCCGTTTCCGTTCGTTGAGATAGTCCTGCATCTGCTCAAACGCCCACGCCAGAAACCCGCCTCCATCTTCCTCAACCGCTGCCTGGGGTAGCCCTGGAGCCAAGTCAAGTATTGGATTGTTGACCCCTTGGATGGCTCGGCCAATTTCCAGCATGGCAGTCCGCTCTTTGGTATCACTATTGCCCTGGTCAGCAACGAGACAACCATTGGCGGCCTGATCTACTTGCCGATCAGCGATGAACTGTTTACCGCCATGCGTGGGGAAGGGGCATATCTGAATGGAACCCCCATCAGCGTGTCTCAGACGGCCTCGCTCGAAGCAGCTATTGCTCATCTAGGCGATCTGGGGAAAGGTGGTAATCCCCAGATTATTGCTGAGCGCCTCAAGCACCTATCCACCCTGGCGCTCCATACCCGGCGCATCCGCATGATTGGCAGTGCTGCAATGGACCTGGCCTATGTGGCTTGCGGCAGAGCCGATTTGCTCGTCAACCACGCCACCACCCCTTGGGACATCGAAGCCGGGAAACTCTTACTGCTGGAGGCCGGAGGGAAAGCCAGCACAAAACAACTTCACAACAAGCAGGCGCTCTCTATTTACAGCAATAACATCATCCACCAAGCTGTAGATGAACTTCTTACCTCACTTTAAGGGTTAGCGTGTTTGCTATGTCCTCCTTGCTTCTATGCCCTCTCGTCTTCGAGGATGAATGGGATGACAAGACCACTAATCAGCGCTAAACCAAACTATGCTTTGTCCCAGGCTGGAAGATGCTTGCAACTGTCCAATAACCTGAATTCCAAGAATACCTGAACTCTGCCCTACAGAGGTCATCCGTTCTCACCTGCCCACCGCGAACGTCATCGTCCATTGTCCAGCAGGCCAACTCGCTTCTAGCTGATAGCAACCTGCTTTCACAACGATCAGCGAGACGATATGCCAGATGTCCCAGTGGTTGCCATCAGCCGTCATGACCTCATCATCGGACTCCCCAGGAGCCAGTACCAGACTCGTCGTTGGCGTTGATTTATGCTCCAGCGGCGTGTATTGAACGATCTGAAACCAGATTGGCGTCCCTGTGCGCTGATCTTGGCCCTGGAATGTGATTGGTTGGGTTGAGTTGGGGCCAACTATCAGAGAGACGGGTGTACTCGGAAACGGGTGCGCTCCATCAGAATTGAGGTGCTGCACTCCAAGACCAGGATATATCCAAGCTTGCCCATCACCATGAAGCGTGACGCTGCTTCCTTTAAAACTTAGGCCAGGAAAGGGTTGATAGCTGATGCTGCCCGGCGGCTGTACAAGCTGGCAATCAGCCGGAGGCGGCTCGAGGAGGCCCGTGACGGGTTTGAGAGTTGCTGCTTGGGGAGAGGGGGTTAGCGTCTGTGTTTGGGCAGGAAACACAAGGGGCGGCGGGTGCCCTCCAGCATTCCCACTCATACAGCCACTCATGAGGAAGGCCAGGGTAGACAGGAGCAACAAAGTGTGTTGGTATACACGCTGAGACCGAAGCATCATGGTCCCCCTTTTAGAAGCAAATGATACAGGAGATGCCCCGATGCCCGGCAGGAACGAGACCGCTGTACATGCTGCCGGGCAGCCTTCGTGGCATCAAGGATGGTCACGCGATGCGCTTGATGTAAGGGCAGAGAGGCATCCCACGCCCCACTCGCTGGGACAAGTGCCAGCACTTGTGCAAACTCAGATGCACTCATAAGCCAAGCTCTAGGCATAAGGCGACCCAGAAAAAGCACCATATCAGATATGAAGGACGTAAGCAGCTACATATCGCTCGCTCTCTCGAAGACGCTTTTGCACAGGCAAGATAGCTGAATAGAATGCCTCTGCATAGGGGCTTGCTTAAAAGTTGTCCTCGCGTGAACTATTCAGCACATTTGGATGGCTTCTATAGCTTCACTAAACTTATCCAGGGCAGGCGTCATGCCGCAAGAACGTCGAAATCGTGCAGACTGTGACCCCATTTGCTATACAGGGCTGGCACTGATATATGTCAAACGATCCCAAAGATGGAACGCAACAGATCGAGATGCTCCCCCCAGAACTGCCAGGAGGACAGCTCTACCCAGAACACAGGGGGGTTGGACAACAACTTGTGCTAGCCAGGGCGGTCTCGGCTGCTGTGAGGGTGCCAGCTAAGATAGCTGCGCCAACTGCTGTTATCCTGCCTACAGTAGCGATAAAGCCGCGCCGTGACGAACGCGCGGCCAACGCTTCCTCAATCCGATCCAGCATGTTCGACATGGTGTCTGACCTTCCTTTCTCAATAGGTGTACAAAGGCATCTCTAATACTCAAACGCTTCCTACTTACTTCACAGGCAACGCATTCGGGCGTTCCATTGCATCCGCCAGTAAAGTAGAGAGGTCATCGTTCCGCACAACTACCCTTTTACTCCTGAGCGATCCTGCTGCATCGTATAGCAATCCAAAGGGACTGTAATGGACAGCAAACTCCTGTGTGATGAGTGAATCTCGATCTTGGATAACTGGTACATGCAGCGGGAAGACCCGCAAAAAGGCTTGGCATGCGGGATCATCTCCACGGAGGATTACCACAGCTCGGCCAGTATACCCTCTACTATCGATGAATTCATTGAGGGGGTCAACAATCTTCTGACATCCTTCGCACATGGGAGACATGAACAGGAGCAAAGTAGTATTCGTACTCTCCCACAGGGTGAGAGTTCCAAAGCCATTCACGCTCTCAAGCCTCAAGTCCGGCAAGAGCGAACCAATGCCTGGCCCATCCTGCGCTGATGAAGGAACTTCATCAGCCTGGGTTGGCCCTGTTCTTGATTGTCCCACCTGACGCTGCAATAAGCCAAGCTGCTGGAGTATTCCCACCAGCACCAGGATCAAGACGATTACGATGACCCATAATCCGATGTAGCTTGCCAGCCAGAAGCCGGTCATTCAGAGCCTCCTTACATACCGGAGCATACAAAAATAGATAGCTTGTCAATATATACGGGTGGGGAAAAACTTCTTGCGCTTCTCCCTGGAAACTATAAAAAAGAAGAGCATGCTTGAGAGGATCAAGCCAATGCAAATGAAGAGTGGGAAGACACTTTGTGCGCTTGCCAAGCCTGCCAAACGAAAGAGAGACCAGCTTGCCAACCCCAGCCCATCTGATGAGGTGATTGACACCGCGAGAGCAAGCAGAAGCAGCACGCTATCTTGTATGACCAGACCCCACCCAATGTGTCGCCTTTTGAGCGCGCCAAAACAGTTACATTCAAGTGCGCGCCCACGCGCCATATTGACGCTCACGGCAATGAGGTAGCTGGTGAGCAGGAGGGCTATGATGCCTCCATCGACGCACACAAGTGCGCCCATGAGAAGGCACAAGCCAATGAAGCACTCCAAAGACGGAACGACCAGCGCATAGACCGTACTCAGTGAAGGAGGCAGGACACGATAATTGAGAACCGTAAAGACAAAGCCCTTCGGATGCCGAAGCTTGGGAATGGAACTGACAAGAAAGATACTCCCCAGGAGCAGACTCAGCCCAATGTTAATGACCATCATGGCGCGCACTTCTCCAAACTTGCAGACACAAGGCGATGGAGACAGAGCGGATGTTCTACAAAGTAGGGCCACAGAGTGGAACCATGCCACTCCTTAACAGATTTGCTAATCGTGCCAATCTGCCAGTAGGTGGACAGGTATGTTGGCACAAGCGTTTCGCCCGATGTAACGCCTTTAAATGGCTACCAACGTTGGAAAGAGAGATAATGGCTACCCCAGATTGCCAGAAGGAGTGAGTGCAACAAGCAACCAGACTCTCCAATTTGGGGCCAAAAGATAGATGGAGAGCAAATTCCACCAGTGCTTGAGGTTGAAGTGGGTGATGACACAGCGTATCGGCTTCTTACCTCCTGTGTGTCTGCAACACTGCAACAAGTATAACCGCTTAGATGGCGAATGTCAACCGTTATTTGGGGTGAGTTTCGCAGCAAGGAAGGTGGGAAATTGAAGGGCGAGCAGGACAAATAAACAATTTGAGACCTCAAGGAGACGACAACTCCACAACCTAAGACAGCCAAAGGCGCTCTACCTCTCCTTAGCGATACAAGTTATTAAGAACACCCTACCTGCTTATCCGAGATTTGGTGTGCAAGAACGCAGCCCAATAGATTTGTATACTATCGTTGCTGGTATTCATCCTCAGACAGCACGATAGACTATTTAGGGACACTAAATGGAAGAACTCGCATACCCCCAACCGTCTGTCATAAAGGGCCATTAGGGAATCAAAACTGCTCAAGGCTAACACAACACAACAAGCACAGTCAGCCTATGAAAAGAAGCACCAGACTAACCATAGTGACCAAGTGCCTCAGCCATATCTTTCAATAACGAACCCGCTTCACCAGCCGAATCGACCTGGCTATTGCTTCGTAAACCGTAGGCCAAGGGTTCAAATCCCTTCGCCGGCTCCTGTTCTTCCCAGAGCGCCGCAGGAGCCAGCGGCGCTTTACGCGCTGGAGCGCGACCGCTCCCGTTCAATCAAGACGCGGCGCAGAATCTTGCCAGAGGGCGATTTGGGAATCTGGTCAATGAATTCGAGCCGCCGGATTTTCTTATGCGGCGCGACGCGCCCGGCGACGTAGGCCATGATCTCGTCAGCGGTGGCCTCTGCATTGGGCTTGAGAACCACAAAGGCTTTGGGAACTTCGCCCGCCTCTTCGTCTGCGCTGGGAATTACAGCAGCATCGGCGATGGCCGCATGCCCCAACAGTACGGCTTCCAGTTCTGCGGGAGCGACTTGAAAGGCTTTGTACTTAATCAACTCTTTGAGCCGGTCGACGATATAGAAGTAGCCGTCTGCATCAGCGTAGCCGATGTCGCCGGTATGGAGCCAGCCATCTGCATCGCGCATATTGGCGGTCGCAGTGGGGTTATTCAGATAGCCCTTCATGACCTGCGGGCCACGCACGCAAATCTCGCCCTCCTGCCCTGGCTCCAGTTCGGCGCCCGTCGTCAGGTCAACCACTTTGCACTCGGTATTGGGCATACAGACACCGACGGACCCGATTTTTGCCCTTGCGGGGTCCAGAGGATTGAGCGTTGCGCCGGGACTGGTTTCGGTCATGCCCCATGCCTGGATGACCAGACAGTTCAGGCGCGTCTCGCAGGTTTCTTGCACTTCTTTGCCCAACGGCGCAGCCGCCGAGACGATCACGCGCAGCGCTGAGAGGTCGTAGTTATCGACAATCGGCTGCTTCGCCAGCGCCAGCATAATGGGCGGCGCCATGTAGCCAATGGTGCCGCGATACGCTTGCAAGGTTTGCAAGAACTGCGGCAGATCAAAGCGCGGCAGAACCACGAGCGTGGCGCCATCGGCCAGGCTCAGGCTCTGAATCACCGCCAGGCCGTAGATATGGTAGAACGGCAGCACGGCCACGATGACATCGCTCTCTGCGACCAGGCCCATTGCCGTGAACTGGCACATGTTTGCCACCAGATTGCGATGGGTCAGCATGACGCCTTTCGCCAGGCCCGTCGTCCCACTGGAATAGGGGAGCAGAACGACATCCTCTTGTAGATTGATCTCCGCCGGGGGCACCTCGCCATCGCTTTCCAGCAGCGCGGCAAACGAAGTGACGCCGGGCGCTTCGCCAAAAACAAACACGTCCTGGACGCTGGAGCGCTGCTGGCCCTCAAGCGCTTTCTCCAAGAAGGGCGGGACGGTGATGAGAAATTTGGCTTTTGCGTCGTTCAACTGGAAGGCCAGTTCCTCGACGGTGTAGAGCGGGTTAATGGTGGTGGTTGCGCCGCCCAGCAGCGCGGCGGCCAGAAAGGCGATGGGGTATTCTGGCACATTGGGACTGTAGAGCGCCAGCACGTCGCCCTGACGGAAGCCGCGCTGCGCCAGACTTGCGGCGGCTTTGCGCACCGAATCGGCAAGCTGCGCGTAGGTGATCGTTCGGCCTGTGACGCCATCAATGAGCGCGGGCTTCTCAGCTAATCGCTCGGCATGGCGCAGCACGAAGGATGCGAAGGGCATTTCGGGGATGACGAGATCAGGGAAAGGGCTGCGAAAGATCATAGCAAGCTCCTTTTTTTACTCGGCGGCAAGCTCCTGGAGGATTTGCGCGCCTCGATTGGCGGCGGGCAGGCCGCGAAACAGGAAGGCGAGGTTGACGACGGCGCTGAGTTCTTCCCAGGTGGCTCCGGCCCGGCGCGCGGCGCGGGCATGCAGGTGCGCGGCGTCGGACAAGAGGACGAGCAGCATGCCAAAGAGCATGAGCTGCGCGGTTTTCGTGTCGAAGCAGGCCGGATACATGGCGTGGGCGCGGATGGTTTCTTCCATGGTCAGGAGTTCAGGGTCTAATCGTGCGAGCAGATCGGTGCGCGCCTGGATGCGCGGCGGGACAAATCCGATCAGGTCGATATAGCGCTGCCTGAGCGCTTCAAGTTCTTGCGGGTCCATACGTAGGTCAGGCAGCGGCTCGCCACCTTTGTTTTCGCTCATGTGGTTCTCCATTTCGGTGCGGGTTGGTGTCGGGGGTCAACATCCTGGTTTTGTGAGATCAGAGCATCGTGAGTACAGGACGTTTCAAAACCTGAACAGGCCGTTGAAACGCTCTCTAGCGTAATAACCTACCGCTGTCTCTCTGTCAAGGGGGCTTGTTCTCGAATAATGAGCCTTCTTGCCCTTGACAAGAGGGAGCCAGTTGGGTATTCTGTATTAGAACAAAGTTTCTAATACAGTCTGTGGGCTGCAAACATGTCTGTTGCGCAAGGAGAGAGAGCTTTATGCTGAAGGTCGGTTTGCTCTGGTTTGATGATGATACAAAGCGCGCGCTGACGGCCAAGCTGGATGAGGCGGCAGAACGCTATGAAGAACGTTTTGGAGTGCGACCAACGCTGGTTCATCTGAATCCGGCGCAGGCTGAAGGGGTGGTACACCGCCGTCTGCGCCTCTTTGGTGATCCGGGCCTGCGCCGCAACTATTTTCTGGTAGGGGTTGACGAGGCGGATGTTGAGGCTGAAAGCCAGCTTCTTGCTGATCCAGTGGTGGCAGCGCCTGATGCTGGGCGCCAACGGCCTGCTGGCGCGGGGCGTTCTCGGCGCGCGCCATCATTGGCAAGCGTGACCGCCCGGCGAGTGCGCCCCAGTCGCCGGGCCTCTTGATAGGGAGACGTGCTAGGAGCGTGGCTGCACCAGCGCGGCGCTTGCCAGGCCATAGTTCAGCATTGCCAGATCATAGCGGCCCTGCGCGTTATAAATCGACGCCAGATAATTATAGGTGGTTGCCAGACCACCGGCATTATTCAGGCGCTGCCAGATTGCCAGGGCTGCGCGGTGTTCTTCCAGGGCATCCTCATATTGCCCCTGATGATAGCGCGCAGCGCCCAGATTGCTGTAGGTTGTTGCCATTGCCACCTGATCGTTAATCAGGCGGTAGAGCGCCAGGGCTTGCTGAAACGCGCTGATGGCTTCGGCATAGCTCCCCTCGCGGTAATATGCCTCGCCCAGTTTGCTATGGGCGGCGGCAGTGCCGGGCGAATCACCCAGCCCCTTGAAGAGAGCCAGTGACCGCTCATACGAGGCGATGGCGGCGGCATGATCTTTCAGGTCGCTTTGTGCCTGGCCCACGCGCAGATAGGTCGTTGCCAGGGCGATGGTGTCGTTGAGTTCTTCGGCCAGTTCCAGGCAGCGCTGGCAATGCTCCAGGGCTTCCTGGGGGTTTCCTGCTTCCAGAAGCGCGACGGCCAGGCTGGTGTGGCTGGTGAGGATGCCAGCCTTGTCACCTCGCCCTTCGCTCTCCGCCAGCGCCTGCCGCAGCATCCGAATGGCAATATCGTTTGGCGATTCTGGTTGCTCGTCGCTGCTGCCGGGGCCGGGGGGAAAATACGGTTCACGCGGGCCACGCGGACCCTGTGGGGCACCACCAGAGCCGCCGCGCCGTCCGCGCCGCCCGCCAGGGCCACCAGAACCGGGTTGAAATTGCGAGGCAGACATAGCTCATCCCTTCCTCGAAGAAAAAGAAGCGCGCCTTTCTCTATCAAGTGTAGCATCGCTGGAGGCGAGATGCAATAGAAGCATACTGTCCCCACAAAGTCCTATGGGGCTGGCGTTCGCCCCGCCGGGCGCTGACTCGTATGTTATACTGCTGCTGGAATGCAATGGATGTTTTCGCCGACCGAGCAGATGGGGAGGAAATCTGGCTTATGGGGAATCCTACCTATGGTTCCCAGGTGGCAGGCGCTTCTGGCGGAACGCGCGGCGCCAATCAACCCCTGGTAGTCATTTTTGAGCGCGATGAGTCGGTCGCTGCGTCGCTGCTTGGGCAGTTTCGTGCCCAGGGCTATGAGTGTCGGTCGGCCCGCACGCCCGTCGAGGTTTTTAATGACATCGCGCATTATCCAGTCGAGCTGGTGCTGGTGAATCTAGGCCACCCTGCTACCAGTCGGCGTGAGTTTTGGGTTCCCCTGGACACCTATCGGCGTGGAAAGGGGATACAGGTTGTTACGTATCGGGTGAATGCGCCCGGCGTTGACCCTGCCAGCCCGGATGGCAGTGGGCGCGGCGCGCTGGCAGATATAGAGATACGAGGCTCTCAAGGGTTTGGCGCGCTCGTCGAGGCAGTGCGTCTGCGGCTGTCGCCACCACGTCAGCCGTCGGGGTCAAGTTTTCTGCTGGGGTCTGGGCCGCTTGGCCGGGGCGGGGAGAGTAAGTCTGGCGGGGCGCCTTTTCCGGGGCGCTCTGGCATGCCGTCGGAGTCGCCCCCCGACTTTGGTTCGCGCTCGCAAATTGCCGGCGTGTTAAACTTAAGCGCGGGTGTCCCGCCCGGCCAACTGCCGGAATTTGCTCCTCTGCCTGGCCCGTCAACCGCGTCCGGTGGCCCTCCTGGTCGCGCCTGGCCCCCAGAACCAACCGCTATGCTCTTCGAGCCGACCATGCAGGCAGCGCCTGGCGAACAGAATCAGGGCGGTCCGCAGTGGCCCACCAGGTATCCTGACCTGTCGGGAAATGCTTCAGAGGGGAGCATATCAGGCAGGCCAGGCGCATCCCTGAGACCGGCGACGCCTGAGAGCAACGGCGCGAACAGCGCGGGCGCAATGCCCCGGCAAGCAGGGGCATCCCCGGAGGTGGACAATTTCAGGCAGGCAGCGCTCAATCCGGCGATGCCAATGGGGGAATTTGCGGCGCTGAGCGATGCTATTCACGCGCTGGCGGCAGCGGGCGCCCCTGGCTATCGCAGCGCGGCGGCAGCCGTTAGCGCTATGAGCGCTACGGGTATGCCCGGCGGCAACCCGGTGAATCCGGCTCCTGGGATGAATCCTGCAAGCGTGGCTGATGTGCCTATGAATGGCGCGAACATGCCTGCCAATGCCAGCAATCTGGCCGGAGGGCCTGGCAATCCAATGAGCGTTGGGCGGATGCCTGATCCGCCGATGAGCGCCGCCAGTATGTCGAATGGTCCGATGAATACGATGGCCCATGCGCCTGGCGCTTCGACGAATATGGGGGGGTATCCGGTGAATATGGCCCCGCAGCCTGCCAGCGCCTTCAATGCGGCGAACGTGTCTGGTGATGACGCCGCCCGCCGGTTTGGCGAACAGCGCTATCTGACGCCGGATATGTCACCGCCGTCGGCTGGCAGAGGCGCGCCTGGTGGGGCCAATCCGTTTACATCTTTGGCGGGTATGAATAATGGACCCCAACCGGCTGATTCGGCGGGAGGAGACCATGTTTGGGGCAATGGCAATCAATCCTCGGCCAAAGGGGCTGCCGAAACCCTCTACATGAGCTATCAGGCGTTTGCCGATATGCGCTCGCCAGAGGCTTCCCAGAATACACGCAGCCGCTCACTTCCGTCCGACAACGAGGAGTTGGAACTGCTTCGACACCAGCGGGCCGCTCCCTCCTGGGGTCAGGTTGATGAGTCGACATCGCCGGAGTCGCGGCGTCCATCAGGTAGCATGGAATCAGCGCTTGCAGGGAATGGCGCTGATGCCCATCAGCGCCAGATGCTTTCACCCATTATTGCGCCTGGGCGGGCGGAGCGTTCGTTAAGCAATGTGCTGATCGAAGGCCAGCTTGTCAGCCAGCAGCGGCTCGAAGTGACGCTGGGCATTCAGCGGCTGCTGCGCGGCGTGGATATGGATTATCGCCTTGGGGAGTTACTGTTGATGTTTAAATTTCTAACCCCCGATCAATTACTCGCCGCCCTGCTTGTTAGCCGGGGGTTGGTGACGCCCGCGCAGGTGGCCTCAATGGGGCGTATCAAGCAAGAACTCCACGCCATTGGCATGGAATACGACCTGGAGAACTTGTTGATCCTTTTCCGCCTGCTCAGCTCTGAACAACTCCGCGAGATTCGGAGCGAATTTCCCTGATCTGACGGCGATGGAATGCCTGATGGTGTGCGATGCGCCATTCTCGAAGGCTGGAACGTTCTTTGATACAGGAGCGGTGTGTCCAGTAAGTTCCTGTCTACGCTGGATGTGTTAGCGCGTTTTGCGAGGGGAGACGGGCCTTGAAAAAAGAACGTGCGCAACCACACGATCAGGGCGCTCTGCATGCCCTGCGGGTCGCGTATAGCCAGCAGCACTCCGGCGCACTGTATGCCCAAGGGGGTGCGTCTGCTGAAGCATCAACCCCTACTGTCGGCTGGCCGCTCTGGCTGGCCTGGGTGATCGGCTTGCTGGCCTTCTTTCCAGCGGCGGTTGCCGGAATTGCTATCGGCCTGGCCGCTCTCACCCCCATCACCCTGAATGCCACCTTGCTGACAGTTGTGCTGCTGGCTCCAGTGGTTGGTGGCGCGCTGGCCGTGCCTGCCGTCATCTTTGCCCTGGCAGCGACCGGGCGGGCGCGCCGACGTGGAGCAGGCGTTGCCGCCCCGGTTGTGCTGGTCTGGCTGACAACGGTTGTTCTTGTGGCTGGCTTGCTCTTTGGTGGTCTGGTGGCCTATCCACGCTATCAACTGGGCAGCTTTGGTCAGGTGGTTCAGGCCCACTGCGCCCGCGTGGCGCAATCGCTGCAACCCTACCAGGGTCTCACTATGGCCCAGCTTTCTATGCGGGTTCCTGAGCTGCTGGCGACGTTGCAGAGCGATTCCGCCAATTTGCCAGATGACCTGACGGCTCTGCGCGCGTTAAAGGTGCCTGAGCCGAAGTATCAGCCACTGCTGAGTGATTGCATCGCTATTGCAGCAAGGGATCAGCAGTTGATCGCTGTAATTCACGGCGACCTGATCCCACCGAATCCAGGCGCTGCGCAGACGGCTCTCCAGCAGTATCAGTCTGATACCAACAGGACATTGGTTGAAATTCAGCAACTGGGCGATGAACTCAGGCAGGAAGTGTTTGCACCCTTCCAGCCGGGGCAAGACGGGTAATCCTCATGGCTGCGGCGGACCGCCGCCGGTATTGGGAAATTGCCCAGGCTCAGTTGGGGTCCCGCCCGTTGGTGGGACAACGATGGGTGTCGCGTTGGGATTCAAGCCGTTATTGTTGCCTATAATGGTGCTGCTGATGACCACTTCTCCGCAGGCCAGGACATCATCCTGTGTGCTATCCCCGTGATGCAAGACCAGAAACCAGGATGCCTGCACTGCCGCCCCCAAGGTGGTGCTGCTCGTGCCATTGCCGTTGTTGTCGGTAGTGACAGGCTGCAAGGCAGCCAGCAGGGTGCCGGTGCAGGAGCCATCGTTGATCGAAAGGGCATAGGTCTTGTTTGGCCTCAGCATCTGAAGCTGTACATTAATGATTGTCGCCTGCCCTCCTTGAATGGGGGTAAATGTTGCGGTGCCCTTGATGCCTGACCCATTAACAGCGCCCAGCGTGGCGTTGCCTGCATATTGAATTGAGACCGAGGGTGCGATAATAAAAATGACGGCACCCACGATCACGAGCGCTCCAATCCAAAGCACTAAGCGCATACGCTTCTCCGGCCCCGGTGCAGAAAGTGTAGAGAGTATGGCATTTGCTGAGCTGCTGGCCTGGGGCCGGGAGATGCTTCTGGCAGAAGGTATGCCAGCACGCTGCATGTGCAGCCTGGCTCATTGATACGAGGGAAGAGAACGGTCAGTATTCATTCAGAATAGGAGAACATGCCTGGTTAGCTTGTTGCCTGCTCTATTGCGTGGGCTGGATATGGCGCAGGAAATCCCAGGATTTCAAATCGCGCTCCAGATGGAAGCGCAGCAGGGCTTGAAGTAAGAATTCAATCTCGTGCTGCTCGGCGCTGCTCAGACGCAGGCGTGGCAGGGTTTCCCAAGGGCTGGTCTGAAGGAGGCGCAGCACTTTCAGGCTGGCGAGCGAAATGGGCCGATGGGAGTAACGCGAGCAGTTGGGGCAGAGAACGCCGCCCAGTGAGGGATTGAAGCCGTTTTCCACTGGCTGGAGGGGGGTTCCACACGCTGCGCAATTGTGCAGCGTTGGGCGATAACCGAGGTCGTTCAGCAGATGTAGTTCAAAATAGCGGAGCGTCTGCCAGGCACGGCTGCGAGAGGGCGCGGAAAGCGCGCCATTGCTATGGTGGGTGGCGGGTGAGACGCTGTAGGCTGCCTGGTTTTCCTGAAGGGTATGGACGCCGTTGTTTCTGCTGCGTGCCTGGCCGTTGGGGTGGGCAGCAGCATCCTGGTCCAGCCGACGGAGGGTCTCAATCAGGAGGGTGTAGAGATCGAGGTGTTCATTACGTTCTTCAGTGAACTTATCGGTGAGTTCGGCCAGATAATAGGCAGTTGTCGCATGCCAGAGTCCTTCGCGCAGATGGGGAAAACGCTCTTTGCTCTCGCCCTGCGTAATAATTTCCAGATCGCGGCCAGTGGCAAGCTGCAATTCGCTGCGCGTGAAGAGTTCGATATGTCCGGCGATCCGGCTGGTTGTGCGCCGCGCCCCTTTGGCAATAGCTTTGATTTTGCCGAAGTTGGGAGTAAAGAGGGTGAGAATGCGATCAGCCTCCCCATAGTCCATCCGTTTTAAGATCAGGGCATCGGTAGTATAAACACGCGGTCGGCGCATACAACCGTCCTTACTGAATCACTATCAGCCGTTAGCCCTGCCCCTACCGATAAGATACCGGCGCTGTGCCCCGCTGCTATCCTGCCGGTACGAATATCGGCACTGCCTGGCGCTGTGATACAATGGGGCCGAGTAGATGGGCCGGGGCATACCAACCCAGATTGGGACTTCTCTCAGTATATCATATGGTCTGGTATTGATGCCCGCTTGTTGGAGGGACCTACCATGTTGTGTTTCTCGCCATTAACCCGCCGTTATGGCTGGCCCTTGGGTATATTCCTGGCAGCGCTGCTGGCGCTCAGCGGCTGTGGGGGCGGCGCGTCATCCAATTCGCCGGTGGATACTGGAAGCACAGCAACGTCAACGCCTGTGGCAAATCCCACGCCTGCCCGAATCGCTGGATGGCAAACCTACAGTGACACCCGGTATCAGTTCACCATCCAATACCCACCTGACTGGACAGCCCAACAGGCGCCACCATCCCCAGATGCAGCTTCCGATGAGATCATCAATTTTTTCCCTAACGGAAGCGGCGCGCCCCCTGCCCAGAATGTCATCAGCATTACTATCGCGCCCTCCCAGGCGAACTCTGTTGGTGATGTTGCGCCGCCAGGCTTTGCGCCCAGCGGCAGTGTTACCGTTGACGGCACCAGTCAGACTCTGCTCAGCGGGCCAGGCGCAAGCGGCGGCCAGGAATTGCTCGTGTTGTTTGCCAACGGGAATCAAGTATATTTGTTTGCCTCCAATGCCGATACCGCGAATGCCCCCGCTTTCCAGCGCACATTCACTCAGATGCTTTCTACCTTCCAATTTGAAGCGTCGTATTGATTGTTAAAGGAGCGAAACTGTGACCACTGTGTCAACACTGCCACATTGGGATATGACGGGTGTGTATCCTGGCCTGGAGTCGCCCGAATTCGCTGCTGGCTTTCGCGCTGTCCAGACGCATATCGAGTCCCTGCGAGATTTGTTTGATGCCGAGCAGATCGGCGGGGGATTGGCTGCTCCATTGGATCAGGCTGCCATAGAGCGGTTTGAGCGCGTCATCCAACGCCTGAACGCAGTGCTGGATGAGGCGAATACGCTTGGCCGTTACCTCGTGGCGTTCCGCAGCACCAATTCACGCAACGCGCTGGCGCAGGCGCGCTACAGCGAGTTGGAGCAGCATCTGGTGCTGCTGACGCAGCTTTCGACACGCTTCACCGCCTGGATCGGGTCGTTGGATGTCGAAGCGCTGATCGGGCAATCAGCGCTGGCTGCGGCGCATGCCTTTGCGCTGCGCCAGGCCAGATTGCGCGCTGCTCATCTGATGGCGCCTGCCGAAGAGGCGCTGGCCTCTGAGTTGAATGTGACGGGCGGCGCTGCCTGGGGGAAGCTGTACGATACGTTGACTTCCCAACTGACGCGCCCGTTTGAGCGTGATGGGCAGGTGCAGGAAACCCCCATGAGCGTGCTGCACAATCTGGCCCACGCGGCAGACCGTGACCTGCGCCGCCGCGCGTATGAGGCTGAAATTGCTGGATGGCAGCAGGTTGCTCCCTCGCTGGCGGCGGCGCTTAACAGCATCAAAGGGCAGGTCAACACGCTCACCAGGCGGCGCGGCTGGGCATCTCCCCTGGATGAAGCGCTTTTCAACGCCCGCATTGACCGCGAAACGCTGGGGGCCATGTTTCAGGCGGCGCGTGAGGCGTTTCCCGACTTTCGCCGCTATCTGCAACTGAAGGCGCGCGCGCTCAAGCTGCCGAAGCTGGCGTGGTATGATCTCTATGCGCCGCTTGGCGGCAGCGGGCGCGTCTGGAGTTATGAAGACGCTGCGGCGTTTATCATTGAACACTTTGGCGCGTATTCAGCCAGGATGTGCGATTTTGCCGCGCGAGCATTCCGCGAGAATTGGATCGATGCCGAGCCGCGCGCTGGCAAAGAAGGCGGCGGCTTCTGTATGTGGCTGCGCCGCGATGAATCGCGCATTCTGGTTAACTTCAACCCTTCCTATAATGGTATGAGTACCCTGGCGCATGAATTGGGGCATGGCTATCACAATCTGAATCTGGCGGCGTGTACTCCCCTGCAACGCGCCACACCCATGACGCTGGCCGAAACAGCCAGCATTTTCTGCGAAACGCTGGTCAAGATGGCAGCCCTCCAACACGCGACACCGTCTGAGCAACTGGAGATTATTGAGGCATCGCTTCAGGGCAGTTGCCGGGTCACGGTGGATATTACCAGCCGTTTTCTCTTTGAGCAGCGCGTCTTCGAGCAGCGCCAGCAGCGTGAATTGTCGGTGGAAGAGTTCTGCCAGATGATGCTGGACGCGCAGCGCGAAACTTATGGCGACGGCCTCGATGAAGCCATCTTGCACCCCTATATGTGGGCAGCGAAGCCGCATTATTATAACAGCGAGCGCTCGTTCTATAATTTCCCCTACATGTTTGGGCTGCTTTTTGGCCTGGGCTGCTACGCGCGCTATCAACGCGATCCCGACGAATTCAGGCAGGGGTATGACGCGCTGCTGGCTTCGACGGGGCTGGCTGACGCGGCCACGCTGGCCGGGCGCTTTGGTATTGACCTGCACGCGCCGGACTTCTGGCGCAGCAGCCTGGATGTAATTCGCCGCGACATTGACCGCTTCGAGGTCTTGGTCGAGAGATAGCCCCTGGTTGACAGGCTCTGACTCGATGAGCGAGCCAGGATAGCTTCTCTCTGAATTGGAAAACTACCGCAGGCCGCACCCGGTTTTTATGCCTGGTGTGGCCTGCGGTGATCGTGGATGGCGTCTGCTCCTGGGAGCATAGACAGGGGCTGTTACGCAGCCGGCAGAAAATTCTGGTTGCCAAATGACCCACCAAGCACGGCCTGAGAAGAGGCACCGAGCCAGCGATCCAGCATCGTGGCGTAGACCTGGCGGAAGTCGATAGTGAACTTCAGGTTGCCCGTCTGATCCAGGTTGCCCAGATCAGGTGGTTCACCGTAGATGCCGCCAGTGACGGCGTTGCCCAGCACAAAGAGCGGGGCGGCGGTGCCGTGATCGGTGCCCTCGTTGCCGTTCTCGTGGACGCGGCGCCCGAACTCGGACCATGTCATGACGACCACATCATCGGCTTTGCCGTGCGCCGCCAGATCGGCATAGAACGCGGAGATGCCCTCAGCCAGCGTCTTGAGCAAGGCTGGCTGATCTTTTACCTGATTGGCGTGGGTATCAAAGCCACCCAGCGTGATGTAGCCAACGCGCAGACCCAGCCCCTGGACGATGGCCTCAGCCAGCACTTTCAAGCCATCAGCGAAGCTGCCGGTGGGGTATTGCACGGCAGGCTTATAGGTGGCGTCGGCCTCCTGCAATTGCTGCGAGCCTTGCTGCGCGTTCTGCGCGGTGGCATCGAGCAGCGCGGCATAGGGCGCTGTCTTGGGATACGAGTTATACAGGTTCAGGAGCGCCTGCGTGCGCGCGTTCAGGCCGCGCGGGTTGGCGCGATCAGGCGCAAGCTGGTAGCTTTGGGGCTGCGAGACAATAGGTACCTGGGCGTTGATCGCCCGCAGCGCAGTGGGGAGCTGCGTTCCGATGTCCAGGGACTGAAAGGGATGGCCGTCTTTGTCCACCAGCCCGGCGACATATTTGCCCAGCCAGCCCTCGGTGCCCTGGCCGTTCAGGTCGAGTGTTTGCCAGATGTCCATCGCCTGGAAGTGGGAGAGGCTGGGGTTCGGATAGCCAACGCCCTCGACGATGGCAAGCTTGCCCTGATCCCAGAGCGGCTTGAATGCCTGCAAAGCAGGATTGAAGCCCAGCCGATCATTCAGCGGCAGCACATCCGTTTGCTTGATAGCAAGCGTAGGCCGTGCCTGATAGTACAGGCTATCGGTATAGGGCACGATAGTATTCAGGCCATCGTTGCCGCCTGCCATTTGCACAACAATCAGCGTGCGGCCTTGGGCGTCAAAGGCGTAGCGGTCGCCTTCCAGAGCGGCGTTGTGCGCCGCGCGCACTGCGCGCCCAAAGATCGATGGCATAATCATGCCAGCCGTTACCACCAGCAGGCCATCTTTCATCATAGCCCGGCGAGAGATATTAAACATGAAAGGCCCTCCTCGGCTAATTCAGTTGGTACTCTGGCATGGACATGACCAGATAGTATAGCCCGCGCACGCTGTTGCCCGAGAGCGATTTGCCCCCCGCGAGTGTAATGCCAGCCCCTCCGCCGCTGTTGCTGCTGTTCACATAATCGATCAGCATCTGACGACGCGGGCTATCGATCTGGCCGTCGACCAACTGATTGAGTACATAGTCCACAAATGTGTCGGGTGCAGCAATCTGCTGCTTTTGAATATCCGACTGCAAGCGCTGGACAAAATCGGGCGACTGGCTCATATAATCCACCAGCGCGTTGATGGTGTTCACGCGAGCCATCCAGGCGCCGGTATTCAGCCAGTTGTCGCTGCTTTGATCGCCCGGCCAGCCAGCCACGTTGGGCGGATCGTACAGCCCCTGTCCCATAAGCTCCAGCGCGCCCAGGATTGTCTGGCCCTGCTCAATGCCCCCCAGGCCAAGATTGCGAAACGCTCCGACGATAAATTCTACCGGGCTTTTGATGCGCGCCCGGTACGCCTGCGGCGAGTAGAAGGCGGGCGAAGTGAGCAGCGCGCGCATCATCGCCCCAATGCTGTGATTGTTGTTGTGATAGGCATCGACCAGCGGCTGAAGGTCGCTGTCGCTTGGATTCACGTAGGCGAAGAAGCGCCAGAGCCGCCGGGCAATGAATACAGGCGTGACAGACTGCGCGCAGATGATGCGGGCAATATCTTTGTAGTCGAAGTTGCCCGTCTGTCCCAGGAACGTCTTCTGGCCGTTGTCGTGGAGGGCCGGGCGGAACACGGCCTGGAGGGTAGTGGGGTTGACGACCCAGCCGGTAAGGGCGCGTGCCGATTGCTCGATGTCGGTCTGCGTATAGTTGCCGACACCCATTGAGAACAGTTCCATCTCTTCGCGCGCAAAGTTTTCATTGGGGTTGCCTTTGCTGCTGCGGTTGCCATCCAACCAGAGCAGCATCGCCGGGTCAATCGTGATGCCCGCCAGAATGTCATCGAAACGGCCAAACGCATTCTGGCGCAGGAAATCATTATTCTGCTTGAGAAACGGGGCGCCTCGCTGGCCGCCGATCTTGCGGAAGCTGCTGGTCAGCAGGCCATGCCAGAAGAGTGTCATTTTCTCCTCCAGCGGGTGCGCGCTGTAGGTCATACGTGCCAGCCACCAGCGCAGAACATCCTGAATCTTGCTGAAATCGAAGTTGTCAGCAGCAATGCGCTGGTCCATAGCGGTGTTTGGGATGTTCTGGTAATTGAGCAGGCGATCCACCGCGCCGCTTATGCCCAGCGCGCTGTAGGTCTCGATCTCGCCAGGGGCAGCGCCAAAGCCCGCGCGCCGCAGCAGGTGCGCAATCTGCTGATTGCCTGCCAGTGTGGTGGTGGTGGTGCTGTGCCTGGAAGTCAGATTGACGACAGTAATACCAGCCGCTGCGGCTACGCCTGCCAGGCCAGCGATGCCCGCGCCCACCAGCAGCGTGCGCCGCGAGACGCGCAGACCACGACGATGGGGCGCTGTGCCCTTTGAACCACGACGGGGGCGGGTCATGGTGGCGCTGTTGTTGGTAGTCTGGCTGCTGACGTGCTGGGGTGGCGCGGTCTGATTGAGCCAGGCGCTGGAGTCGCCTTGCTCCCAGGGGAGCATCGATTCGTCAAGTGGTCGTGCCCAGGCTTTGCTCGTGCCGGGAACCTGGAGGTCGGTCTGGCTGCTGGCGCCAACGACTGGCCCAAAGTTTTCACTCTGTCTGATCGGTTCGGTGGGCCGCTCCTCAAAAGGTGACTGCTGAGGCGAGGAATCAATCGTGCGCATGAGAACTATCCTCCAAATACATACCCCTTTGTCCAGGCGTTATGATGAACTCTTATCTGGTATTGCAACGTCGTTTCCCTCTTGTATTGTACCAGTAGCATGCCGCATCAGCCTTAGAAGAAGCTGAATAACGGATTAAAATCGGCGGAGATTTCTGGCTGTTCAGGTCGGTTTGACGCTCTGCGCCCGGACGGGCTATAATCCCTTTCTGGACCTGTAATTTCTGCTGCGATTCTTTCTTGTGAGGGCCAGATATGCCCAAATCCTATGGCTGGGTGCGTGAGGTTGTTCCTGATAGCCCGGCTGATCTGGCCGGGGTGCAGCCCGGCGATCTGCTGCGCAGCATTAACGGCCAGCCGGTGCGTGATCTGGTGGATTATCGCTTCTATCAAGCGGATGAAGAACTCGCGCTGGTGCTGGAGCGCCCGGCACATGGGCAACCATCACTGGTTGAACTGCGCGTTGTGAAGGATGCCGACGAAGACCTGGGCATTCTCTTTGGTGAAGAGCCAGCCCCTTTTATCCGTCAATGTGCCAATAAGTGTGTCTTCTGCTTTATCAAGGGCCTGCCGGAGCGCCATCAGCCGCAGCGCGGCCTGCCGTTGGGCATGCGCTCTTCGCTCTATATTAAAGATGATGATTATCGTTATTCGTTTCTCTTTGGCAATTTCATCACGCTGACGAACCTCAAAGAGAAAGACTGGCAGCGGCTGGAAGAGCAGCGTCTGAGTCCGCTGTATGTCTCGGTGCATGTGACCGACCCGGAGATGCGGCGCAAGATGGTGGATGGGCCGCGCGCAGGCGACATCATGGCGCATCTGGAGCGGCTGGGCAAGATGGGCATTCAGGCGCACACGCAGCTTGTCCTGTGCCCAGGAATGAACGATGGCGCCTGGCTGGATAAGAGCATCGCCGATCTGGCGGCCCTGCGCCCGATTGTGCAGAGTATCGCTGCCGTGCCGGTTGGCCTGACAAAGTATAACAACATGCTTAAAGTGGGCGATCTGCCCGTGCTGCGGCCTTATACCATTGATGAGGCGCGGGTCGTTGTCAGGCAGGTCCAGGGCTGGCAAAAGCGCTTTGAGGCCGAGATGGGCGAGCCGTTTGTCTATCTTTCCGATGAGTGGTATTTTCTGACTGGCAAGATGTTTCCCCCCGCGAGGCACTACGGGGCCTTTGAGCAGCTTGAAAACGGCGTGGGTATGACGCGCGCCTTTCTGGATGGCTGGCGTCGCCAGCGCAGGCGTCTCCCTGCCGCGCTTCCCCAGCCCACGCGCCTGACGATCATTACCAGCGCGATGGCCGCGCCTATTCTCTCCCCCGTAGCGAGCGATCTGAGCCAGATTCCCAACCTGGAAGCCCAGGCGCTGCCGGTGGTTAATCAGTTCTGGGGGCCGCTGGTCACGGTGGCCGGACTGCTCTGTGGGCAAGATGTGCTGGATGCGCTGACGGACCTGAAGACGCGAGACCAACTGGGTGATCTGGTGGTGCTGCCGCGCGTCATGCTGGATAACGCGGGCGAGCGCTTCCTGGACGATATGACGGTGGCCGACTTCAAAGCGCAGGTTCCGGCGCGCGTTGAGTTTGCGCGCAGCCCGGAGGAGTTAGGCGCGCTGATCCACAGCCTGGCTGAATAAGAAGACAGGTTTCATCTCTCCTTAATCCTCCCATCATGCAACCTTAATAGCATGCTGCTACCTTTCTTGTGGCGTTGATTGCTCCTGCCTGGCACTGACCAGACGCAGGAGCGGACGCACCATAGGACTAGTGGCTTATTAATGACACAGGAAGAAGGTAGCATGAAAAAACTCTTGCGCATGGTGCCCTGGGCGCTGGCTGTGCTGGCGCTCCTGGTTGGCACAACCGCCAGCATCGCCCTCGCCGGGGGCAGGGGGTCAGGAGGGGATGATGGGAATTGTGACCATTTGACCACCACTCCCATCTGTCATGTGGTGGTTATCTTCCAGGAAAATGTCTCGTTTGACCACTACTTTGGAACCTATCCCAATGCCGCCAATCCGAAGGGCGAACCTGTCTTTGTCGCGCTCCCCGGCACGCCCAGCGTTAATGGACTGACCCCCGCGCTGCTTACCGACAATCCCAACCTCTTTAACCCCTCTCGGCTGGATCGCTCCCAGGCGCTGACCTGCGACCAGGATCATGGCTACACGGATGAACAAAAAGCCGACGACGGCGGGCTGATGGATCAGTTTTCACAGCACACGGCTGGCGCTGGCTGTACCGATAAGTCGTTGGTAATGGATTACTACGACGGCAACACGGTCACGGCGCTGTGGAACTACGCTCAGTATTTCTCGATGAGCGATAATTTCTTCGACACCGAGTTTGGGCCATCCACCCCCGGCGCGCTCAACCTGATCTCCGGCCAGACACACGGCGCTGCGGTGACTGGGACGAGCAAGAGTGTAGAAAATGGCACGGTCATCGGTGATCTTGACCCCACGTTTGATGACTGCTCAGTTGGAGCTACTGCTGCGATGAGCGGCCCAAACATTGGCGATCTGCTAAACGCCAAAAATATCACCTGGGGCTGGTTTGAGGGTGGCTTTGCGCCCACGAGTACCACAAATGGCAAGGCCGTGTGCGGTTCCTCGCACCAGAATATTGGTGGGGCAACCATCACCGACTACATTCAGCATCACGAGCCATTCCAATACTACCAATCCACCGCGAACCCGCATCATCTACCCCCATCGTCTGTAGCGATGATCGGCCACACCGACCAGGCCAACCATCAATATGACCTGACCAATTTCTGGCAGGCCGCCGACTCAGGCCACCTGCCTGCGGTCAGCTTCTTGAAGGCAGCCGCCTATCAGGATGGTCACGCGGGCTATTCTGATCCGCTGGATGAGCAGACCTTCCTGGTGAACACGATCAACCATCTGGAGAGCCTGCCCACCTGGAAGAGTACAGCGGTCATCATCACCTATGACGATTCGGATGGCTGGTACGACCATGTGATGCCAACCATTGTCAATCAGTCCAACGACCCCGCCGTTGACGCGCTGAATGGGGCGAGCTGCGGCGCGAACACGAACGGGCACTCTGCGCTGGGCGGCATTGAGGATCGCTGCGGGTATGGCACTCGCCTGCCGCTGCTAGTCATCTCTCCCTGGGCGAAAGCCAACTCCGTTGACAACACGCTCACAGACCAGACCTCCATTCTGCGCTTCATTGAGGACAACTGGCTGCATGGCGAACGCATTAGCAGCTCCTCCTTCGACACCATTGCTGGTTCGCTGCTCAACATGTTTGACTTCCATCATGAGCGCGACATCAACCTGCATCTCGATCCATTGACGGGCGAAATCACCGGGCGCCACTAGACGCTGGCGTCTGTTAGCCTGCTGAAAGTGGAGTAAGAGGGCATGCCGCCAGGCATGCCCTCTGAACTCTCTCTCCTCACTGGTTGGACGGATTGCTCTTGCGTCTACTGCGCCGGGGAGGCTGCGTAGGAAGCGCCTCTGGTTCGTGGTGGGGTGCGGGTGCTGGCATTTCTGCCTGGCCTGGTGTTTCTGCCGTTGCCGTCGCAAGGACAAGATCGTTTCCAGGGCTGGCTTCCTGCGCGACAGGCGCCGGTTGGGCTGGCTGGGCTTCTGGCTTGGTGGGGCGATGGTTGGTAGACCCTACCGACGCAGCCGCCAGCGCCGGATGCGGGTGCGGATAATATTCGTCGATCACTACCTTTACAGCGGCAGCTACCGGCACGGCCAGCAGCAGGCCAACCAGACCGGCAACAATGCCGCCGACGGTCACGGCAAAGAGCGTCACGATAGCTGGCAGGTGAATAGCATGCCCTAGTACGTTGGGGACGACCACGTTATCTTCAATCAAGCGCACCAGATAGAGGGCGGCAATCACCATCAGGGCAGGAAAGGTACCCAGCGTGGCGAGCGCGACAATGGCAGCCAGCCCAATCGCTGCTAATGGACCAACAATAGGCACCGTTTCTAGCAATCCAATGGCGATAGCAACCGGCAGCGCAAAAGGGAGCGATCCACCGAAGAGGTTTGGAAATATCCCACCGAGCAGGCCAAAGATGGGCGAGAGGATGAGCCAGGAGACAACGGCCATCAGCGCGGCCAGGAAAAGCTGCGCGCGGATATAGCTGCTCCAGGTGCGGCGTATCTTATTCATCACCCGGCTCAGGCGAGGGCGCTGCTCCAATGGAAAGAAGCGCTGTAACCCGTTGGCAAGATGATGCCCATCAAGCAAGAGGTAGATGGTCGAGATAAAAGTCAGCAAGAAATCCAGCAGCCCCTGACCGGTGGAGGATGCAAAAGTGACAGCGAAACTGAGTACATCGCCGATATTGATATTGCCTACTCCCTGGCCGTTCAGTCCAGGGATGGCGCTTTTGGGAATCTGTACCGTCGTAGGTCGAATCAAGGTGTTTATATTATCAACGACATGGTTCAGATACGCTGGAAGGTTTTGTACAAACTGCTTACCCTGATTGGCTGCCAGGTTAACGAGCAGCGTAATGACCAGCCCAATCACAGCCAGTGTGAGCAGAGCCATGACTACCACGACCAGAACACGCGGCGCGCGGGTATAGCGATGCACGGTGGCAACAAAGGGATCGAGCAGATAGGCGAGAACAATGGCAATCACAAACGGGGTGATAATATCGCGAGCCTCGTAAAGCAGCACCAGGCCAAGCACCAGTGGAATCAGCCAGTAGAGGCGGAATCCTGAACTGGTGGCAGCCGGTGATGGTTCAGGAGGCAACGTTTCAGATGCCATAGAATCCCCCCTTTTCTTTTTTTTGTTTTCGATGATACCATGCTTCGCCCAGGCTGGCAAGAAGTTTTGTGCTGGGGGATTCCAGGTCAAGGCGGAAGCTGTGCGTGCGTTGAGCAGACGTGATGCTATCTAGCCAGACTTTTCGGTGCGTCTGGGTTCATCTGCCCAGCGTATGCTGGAACAGCGGGTCGCTGGACAGCGGCCCGCTGTTCTCGTGTTCGGTCTGTTTAGGTGGGGTAGATTCTGGAGAACGGCTGAGTTAGCGCGTCACATTGATGACCGGAATCTTGGAGACGTTCCAGCGGTTGTTGGCGCTGGCGGTTTCGAATTGCACCATCGAAATGGCGTCCGTTGGGCAGCGCACAATACACAGCCCACAGCGGATGCACTTCTCCTCATCGATAATCATGTCCGCCCCGGCAGACCAGGTGCCCGCAAGCTGGTGCTGCGGATCGCCCTTCACCACTGTTTTCAGCCCGTCCATACTGATGCAGTCGTAGGGGCAGATGTCCACGCAGCCAGAGCAGAGGATACAGATAGAGGGGTCGATCATGATGTTCAGCGCGCATTGCAGGCAGCGCCGCGCCTGGGTGATCGCTTCCTCCGGGCTGTAGCCGGTCTCGGACTCGGTAAAGATGCTGTAGCGCTTCTCCAGCGGCAGGCTGGGGATGACCTGATAGGGAATGGACTCGTAATCATCGACCATGCCGCGCCGGAAATCGGGGAGTTCGACCTCAACGGCCTCCTCTGGCGGGATGTCCTGGCCGCCCAGATAGCGATTGATCGCGGCAGCGGCATCGCGCCCGTCGGCAATCGCGGAGATCAGGTTGCGCGCGCCCTGCGTATAGTCACCGCCCGCAAAGAGGCCCGGATAGCTGGTCATCCAGGTATCCTGATCGATAGCCGGAACGCCCCAGCGATTGGTTTCCAGATTCAGTTCGGGCGGAATGAACGAGGTATCCGCATACTGGCCGAAAGCCGTCAGAATGGTATCGCACTCAATCTCGAACTCGGAGTCAGGAATGCGGATCGGGCGGCGGCGTCCGCTGGCGTCAGGATCGCCCAGCTTGTTGCGGAACATCCTGATGCCGCTCACATGCTTGCCGTCCTTCGTCAGCACTTCTGCCGGACCGGCCAGATACATGAACTCGACATGTTCCAGAGTTGCCTGATCTACCTCGTACTCATCCGACCCCATCTCCTCTTTGCTGCGGCGGTAAATGACGTAGACTTTCTCGGCCCCAAAGCGTACCGCCGAGCGGCAGCAGTCCATCGCGGTGAAGCCACCGCCCAGGACAACCACGCGCTTGCCCACAAAGACTGGCTCGCCAAAATTGACTTTCTCAAGGAACGGCAGGCCGCTCATTACGCCTTCTAGATCGTGGCCGGGAACGAGCTTGCCTTTGTCGTCGGTCATGGGATTAGACTTCTGGCAGCCAGCAGCAATATATACAGCGTCGTACTGCTTGAGCAGATCGGTGAGCGAGATGTCTTTGCCAACAGTGGTGTTCATTACCATCTCAACGCCCATATCTGCCATGTATTCGTCGCACTCTTCAATGGTCACATCGCGGGGCAAGCGCCAGATGGGGATGCCACCAACCATCATGCCACCTGCTGTTGGGTAGCTGTCGTAGATGGTAACAGGATAGCCCAGCAGGCGCAGATCGCGGGCGCAAGCCATACCAGCCGAACCGGCGCCGATGATAGCAACCTTCTTATTTTTGGTGATGGGCGGCGTTTCGGCGCGGTGCCGATATTCACGGTGGTCGGCAGCGGCGCGCTTCAGCCAGCAAATTGCTACCTGCCGGCCATCAATCTTGTTACGGCGGCAAACTGGCTCGCAGGGACGTGCGCAGGTGCGGCCCAGCACGCCAGGGACAACATTGGCGTTGCGGTTGAGTAGATAGGCTTCGTCAAAACGACCCTGAGAGATAAGGCCAATGTAGGTAGAGACATCGGTATGGGCCGGGCAGCCTACCTGGCAGGGAATATTGGTCTTATACCAGTCTGGCTCCCAGCTTTCCGACTCATATTTGAACTGTTCTTCCTGATTTTCGTTATGCTCAAGCTCGGCCATGCGGCTGTTTCCCTTTCCGGCGCGTGATGCTGGGGGTTTTTATGATGCGGGAAGTGATGCGCGCTTCCCGTAGCTGCCGTGCCCAGTCGCGCAAGGCAATATGGCAGAGAGCCTCTATTCCAGTAAAAGTATAGCACAGGGCCACCCGGCGCGACAAGGTTGGCCCGGCCCGTCCACACGTTCTGCTGACTATTCTTCCTCTCGCAGCGTTGGGAAGAGAATGACATCCCGAATGGTTTCCTGGTCGGTCAGGAGGATGGCAAGCCGGTCAATGCCGATGCCCAGACCGCCGGTGGGGGGCATGCCATACTCCAATGCCTCCAGATAATCTTCGTCCAGCACCTGCGCCTCTTCGTCTCCCCTGGCGCGTTGACGCGCCTGGTCCTCGAAGCGCGCCCGCTGTTCCAGCGGATCGTTCAGTTCGGTATAGGCGTTGCCAAGTTCAAAACCCGCGACGAACGGCTGGAAGCGCTCAACGGTGTTCGGATCATCCTCGCGCTGCTTGGCGAGCGGCGACACATCCAGCGGGTAATCAGTCAGGAAAAGCGCCTGCTTCAGTGGTCGCAGGCCCTTCTTCATCATCTGGCCCTTGAGATCATCGACCAATCTGCCCCAGCCTACCTTCTCAGGAACCTCGTAGTCGTGTTCGCGCATGGCCTCGGCCAGCGACTCCTGATCGGGATAATGCTCAATCTCGATTCCTGTAAACTCAGCGATGGCCGCGCGCAGCGGGATGCGTGTCCAGGGTGGCTCCACGTTGACTTCGCTGCCTTGATAGGTAATCTGCGTCGTGCCCTTCACCTTGATAGCAATCTCAGCGATCATCTCTTCGACCAGCCGCATCATGCTTTCATAATCGCCATACGCCTGATAGCATTCCATGACGGTGAATTCGGGCTGATGGGTTCGATCAATTCCTTCGTTGCGGAAATCCTTTCCAATCTCATAGACGCGCTCGATGCCGCCTGCAATGAGCCGCTTGAGATAGAGTTCGGTAGCGATGCGCAGATAGAAATCGTGATCGAGCGCATTATGATGGGTGATAAACGGGCGCGCAGTGGCGCCGCCATAGATCGGCTGAAGGACTGGCGTTTCTACTTCCAGGAAGCCACGCGCGTCCAGATACTGGCGCATCGCTGTAATCGTCCGGCTGCGCGTCACAAAAATCGGCATCACCTCTTTGCGGTTAGCGATCAGATCAAGATAGCGCTTGCGATAGCGCAGTTCGACATCTTTCAGGCCATGATACTTGTCTGGCAGCGGGCGCAGCGCTTTGCTCAGCAGGCGGAAGCGATGAACCCTGAGTGTGCGCTCACCCTTATGCGTGACAAAGAGATGCCCGCTGGCTTCAATGAAGTCGCCAATATCCAGGCGCCGCACGCCGATATAGGGCTGCTCGCCCAGGTCGTCGCGCTTGAAATAGAGTTGGATACGCCCGCTGGCGTCTTCCATGTGCATAAAGGTCGTTTTGCCCATATCACGCACCAGGACCAGGCGCCCCGCCAGCGTAATCTCTTGTTCTTCTGCCTGGAGTTCTTCAAATTGTTCCAGAGTCTCCTGGACGGTATGTGTGCGGCTGGCGCGTGTTGGATAGGGATTCACGCCCTCTGCGCGCCACGCGCGCAGCTTTTCTAATCGAACCTCTCGCTCTTCCATTGTTTCTCTCGTTTACTCTGCTGGTGCCTGCTCTGCTGCGGGATGTTGTGCCAGCTATTGTACCACTGCATTTTTCTCGATGACTACAATCGTCTGGAAGATGGGCTGCGAGGAGATAGGATAGACGGCTCTTACGAGCGTTTAGAATACCAGGATAGAGAAGCAAGGCCGGGGCTGAAGCCCCGGCCTGTGCAAATAGTATGTGTGCCTGGCTTATTGCCTTATCCTTCTTTTCCCGCCTTTGGGGCTTCGCCGATGAGTGATTTTGCTCCAATTCTGGTATTCAGTCTGGTCAGATAGTAGATAATCGCTACAACGATGATCGTTACAACGACGGCATAGCTAAATGCACCGATGACCTGTCCCCAGGATGTCCCGCTGGCAGCCGCCTCGATAGCATTTCCGCCGGATTGGGTAATAGTCGGTGGGAACAACTGTTTAAATAAATCCTGAATGGCTTCGTTCCATGCCAGAGCGGCCACCAGGGCGAAGGCAGAGGTAATCAGGGTGGTGGTAGTTGCCAGGAAGACCTTGCCCGCATCTCTGGTCTGTGCCTCCAATTGTTTAACCTGATTCTGAAGCTGCTTGATGGTTTCGGCCTGCTGCAAGGCGTTCACCTGTGAGCCGACCTGCGCCACCAGACGGTTAGGCGTGACGGCCTTCTTGCTGCCCGCTGCGGCGGCAGCCTTCGGGGTGGCTGCTCCGGCGGTCTGGGGGGGTTGCTCGTGGTGCGTGGCTGCCTCGGTGGTGGTGGGAGTTACCCCTGGTGTCTGGTTCTCGTCCATCGCTCAGAAAACGCTCCTTTCGGCAAAGAGGGGTAAGATGCAAACAAAATACCGGAGGCAACCGTGCCTCCGGTATAGTATAACATGGCAGAGCAATCTGGTGAAGAGGAACGCGCCTGGCGCTTTATTCCAGGCTGAGGACCGTATAGGTACGCACGCCGCTGGGCGTGGAAACGGTCACTGTGTCGCCTACTTTGCGGCTCATCAGCGCCCGGCCAACTGGCGATTCGTTAGAGATTTTCCCCTCGGATGGATTGGCCTCGTGTGGCCCGACAATCGCGTAGTGGAACTCGCGGTCATCGTCGTTGCGCAGATGCACACGCGAGCCAAGCGTCACTTCCTGGCCCCCCTGCTTCAGCTTCAATTCCTTGGCAGAAGCCAGCCAGCGCTGAAGCCGCGCGATCTCCCCTTCGATTTTGGCCTGTTCGTTCTTGGCCTCTTCATACGCGGCATTGTCGGTCACATCGCCCGATTCTCTGGCATCGTGAATATACTCGGCCACTTCTGGGCGCCTGACATTGAGCAAATGCTCCAGGCGCTCAAGGTAGCGCTGTCGGCCTTCTGGTGTCAAGTAAATATCCTGCGTTTCCATGATAGTCCCCTCCTTGGCGGTCTCCTTTCCGCCGATAAAAATCCTCCAGGTTCGTTCCCTAACTCATCTCAATATCGCCCCAGGTGATCGGGATGGTCGTGCCGTCCAACTGGCGCACTAACAGGGCACCATCCCCATCGACGCCAATAGCCATTCCCTCTACGAGCCGCGCGCCTTGCTGGATGCGCACCCAGCGCCCCAGCGTGGAGAGGTGATCTCGCCAGTGCTTCCAGATTCGCCAGGCGCCATCAGCGCCGCCGTGTTGGAGCATCTCATAGCTCTCATCAAAGCGTTCCAGAAGTGTAACGATCACTCCCTCACGATTGATTTCCTGGCCTGCCTGCTCTGCTATGGTGGTTGCGCGTTGGGCAAGTTCTGGCACCTCCTTGAACGAACCATGCACATTCAAACCAATGCCCACGACAGCGCAGAGCCGTTCATCAGCCCCGCTCGTCGTTTCAATCAGAATTCCGCAGACTTTCTTTCCCGCGATCAAGACATCGTTGGGCCATTTAATCGCTGGCTCCAGGTCGCTGCTCAATGCAATCGCTTCTCGCACTGCCAGAGACGCGCACATCACCAAAAAATGTGCCGGGAATGTTGGGTAGACAATAATGGACAACAGCGCCTGCTGTCCTGGCAGCGCCTGCCAGCGTCGCCCCTGGCGCCCGCGCCCGCCCGGCTGGTCATCAGTCAACACCACCGTACCCTCAGCCGCGCCTTGCTGTGCCAGATCAAGCGCCAGAGTGTTGGTTGAGTCCACCACCGGGCGATAGATCAGCGTGCTGCCGATGCGCGTGCTGTGGAGTTTACTCTGTATCTCTGTGATGTTGAGCAGAGGATACGCATCCATGAAAGCCTGCGCTTGCTGCCCTTCTAGTATGTCTCGAAACATTCCTCTGTGCGCACGATCCTTTCCTTCGGCCTGAGAGAGAGAAAAAGTCCCTGTTGGCGTCTCTTGCGAGAGAGACACACCATGCTGGGAAAGTCACTCTCAGGGGTTCCTGAACAGGCGCGGTGGTGAGCAATCAGTGCAATAATGCTCACTCCCGGAGTGCCCGCAGCAGCCGGGGGACCGGAGGAGGTTTTGGCAAACCGCGCCAGAGACAATGCGCGCCTTGGGTAAAAACAGCCCTGCGTTGTTTGCAGAGCAGCGGCACTACAAGAATCAGCGAGGGCCTACAAGGTCGAAGAGAGAAAGACTGGAGAGAAGGCTCAATCTGGCCCTCTCTCCAAACGTGCCGCGCAGACAGGGGTAACTCGCCCCTTCCGACCCGGCAATAGATACTGGCTAACGCCAGGACCCTCCACTCAGGGCGGGTGTGTGGCGAGTTGCCGTACTGCCTGCGCAGCGTATAGGTTCACTCATGTACACACCACCTCCTTTCGTTGGGGCAATTATACCCTGAAGAAGACTGTGCTGTCAAGGGGAAGAATGGTATCGGTTTTTTTGTAGCGGTTGTATCTGTCTCTCTTTGCTGCTGAACGCCAGGATGATTGCGGGGAGAAAAAAGAGTGCCCCGGTTATCCATGAGTTGCAGTGAGGAGGAACTCCTTATGAAACACCTGATGCAACGGCTGCCAGTGCTGGTCCTTCTGTCCCTGGCGATCTTGTTCAGCGCCTGTGGCGGCAGCGCCTCAACCCCACCAACACCCATCCCAACCACCGCCCCAACGACACACCCTTCAGCAACGCCCACATCGGGAGTGAGCGGGAAAACCCTGCAAGAGGCATTCCTCTCCATCAGGGGTTCCACCAGTTTTCTCATCTCCGCTGTGCCTCGCTGTACCCGATTTGCTATAACTCATATGGCAAAATAGTCGTAAAGCCAACTGGAATATGTGGCGCTTAGCAGAGCGTCGGCTTACCGTGATACAGACTTGAAAGGATGACTTGTGGGACGCTATCCAATTACCCCTGCCGAGGAAATTGCGCTTGGACCCAATGAAGTGCCTGCGCTGCTGGTGCGCCCGCGCGCCGATGGTCGCCAGCCCGCTGCGATTATTCAGCATGGCTATGGCGCGGATAAAGCTGATCTGCTGCCGCTGGGTGAGTATCTGGCCGAGCGCGGCTTTCTGGTGCTGCTGCCTGACGCCTGGGGGCACGGCGAGCGCCTGCCGCTGAACGGCCCCAGCTATCTGAATACGCTGAGCGCCGAGTTTCTGGTGGAGACGGTGATGCGAACAGCGGAAGATGTGCAAGCCTGCCTGGAATATTTGAACACGCGCCCGGATGTGCGCGGGGATGCAATCAGCATCGCCGGTTTTTCGATGGGCGCTGGCGTGGCGCTGATGGCTGGCCTGCGTGATCCGCGCGTGGCGGCGATTGTGTCAATCGCGGGCGCTTCCCCCCAGGATTTGCCGTCGCTGCGCCTGCCCGGCCTGCCGCCGCCAGGCGAGGAGGTGCGCCAATGGGCCGCCGAGCAAGACCTGGCGCGCGATCTGGCCGGGTTTGCGCCGCGTCCGCTGCTGCTGATTCATGGGCGCCAGGATGATATGGTGCCGCCGGAGTCGTCACAGCGTGTCTATGATGCGGCGCTGCCGTTCTATCGAGAACAGCCTGAGCGGTTGGCGCTGAAATGGTATGAGGTCTCGCATCAGATTACAGTGCCGATGATTGTCGATGCGGTGGATTGGATCGCGCCTTTCTTTGATCGCTGAGGTGTTGTGGGCTTTTTCCTATACATGCTGGCTCGCATTCGCTATAATGGAGGCGCATATGTTGAGCAAAGCGGCGCTCCATGTAACGGCTGCCGCAGAAGTTGCGAGAAGAGAGCCTGGCAATGCAATCAGGAGCAACAATCATACCTTGCCCACACTGCGGCTCGAAGCTGCCGGTGGGCGCGCGCTTTTGTGGTGATTGTGGCAAGGCCATCGCGCCCGCGCGCCGGGCACCGCTGCCTGATGACGTGACGGAAGTGGAGTTGTCTGCTCCAGCATCCCAGCCGCCCGGCACCCGGCGCCCACGCCCTGACGACATCACGCTCGTTGAGCCGCCAGTCACGGCTGCCCACGCTTCTTCAAGAAGCGTGCCGCGCCCTGATGACATTACGGTGGTTGACCCGCCGGTCCAGGCCGGACCGGCTCAAGTGCCCAGAACGCCTGGCCCCGACGATATTACCGTGGTTGAGCCGCCTGCCACCCCGCCTGCTGTCGCGCCGGGCAGAGGGGCCGGGCCTGGCGCTCCCGCCTGGGGAACTATGCCCGGTCAGCCGGCGTCTGCGGCAGGCTGGCCTTCGCCTGCTGGCAACCCTTCGCTGCTTCCCCCGCAGCATGCGGCGTCCGCTGCGGGTAACGCGCCTTTTTCTGGCCCTCAGCCAGTTGCGGGGCCGTATAACAGGTCGCCCGCTGTTGGGAGCAGCCCAACTGGTTGGCTGCCGCCCCCACAGTTTCCGGTGATCTCTGGGAAGTTTCCCCTGAAGAAACGAACGATCTTTTCAAGTAAAAGCGGGCGGATCGCGCTGGCGGTGCTGGTGCTGCTCATCATTGCTGGAATAGTATCCGTCTTCTTTATTGTTCAGAGCATCAATAGACATAACCTGCCCAATGATATTCCCCTGCCCGCTGCCGCGAAGTATGTGAAGACTATCGAGCAGCTTCCCCAACGCCAGGCTGACGAAGCCTGGCTGTATACCATTGCCAGCATGCTGCCCGCTCAGGTGATTGATTTCTATGAGGCGCAGCTTCCAGGCAATGGATGGGAGAAGGTAATGCGAACCATTGGCGGGGGGGCGCCCGGCGCTCAAAGGAGCGGTGAAATTGTGGCATGTAAAATGAATAAAGCTGTGCAGATTGAGGCCGATCAGACGAGCCTTGAAGGCGTTGGAGCGCCGCCGGGCGGGGTCACGCTGGAGATCATTCTCGGCCCGGCATCAGAAATGCAAACCTGCGCGTAATGTGAGACAATCACCTTGTACTCGCTTGCTGCTCTCCTGCTGGTGAGCCAATCAAGCGAGCGCTAAGGAGACCTGCTGTATGGCGTATGATTTTGGTGTTCAACCCCAGCGTACCTTCTGGACTTCGGCCTGGAGTATTCTGGTCATCGTGTGTCTGCTGCTGATGGTGCTGAGCGTCAGCGGTATTGCCATCTTTTACTATTCAAGCATCTGTTCGCTGGGTGAGCGCAATCAGCTTCGCGGCGACATACCGCTGCCTTGCGGAACGACGTTTCAAGATCATCTTGATCGCTCGAAAAGTGGGACGACTGGCAAAGGCTCCGAAGAGTGGGTCTATACAGTGGATGGCACGACGCCCGCCCAAATTAAGAACTTCTATATGCAGCAACTGCCTGCGAATGGCTGGACGCTGCCAGCCGCTGCTCAGGCGGTGCCTAGCCTACAAGCAGGTGATGGGGTGCTGGCGTGTAAAGGCGGTACGGTTGTAGTAATCAGTGGTATCGCTGGCCCCACGCAGACGGCCCCTGCTACATCTCCAACCCCAACGGCTACCCCCATTGTAGACCCTGATGATGGCGTCCCGGCGCCGCTGGGAGGGTCGCTGTTGAATATTATTATCGTCCCTGGCAAAAATCTCTCGCAAGCGGCGTTGATGGCTCTCAACGATCCAGACTGTAGTGGGTGATAAGGCAACCGGCAAGAGGCGCTGGCCTCCTGCCTGAGAAGGAGCAGCGATGGCTGAGCATCTTCCCCATCTTGATCGCTGCCAGGGCGTGCTGCTAGGGCTGGCTGTCGGCGATGCACTGGGCGCGCCGCTGGAGTTCAAGCAGACAGATGAGATCGCCCGCGTCTATGGTGGCCCGGTGCGCGAGATGCTTGGCGGCGGCTTTCTCGGTTGGCAATTGGGCGAGTGGACGGACGACACGGCGATGGCCGTCTGCATTGCCGAAAGTATCCTCTCTCAAGGGTGTTTCGATCCCGCTGATGTGGCCGCGCGTTTCCTGCGCTGGTTCCAGTCTGGTCCGCGCGATGTAGGCAGCACGATCTCTGCGGCGATGCGCGCACTGGCTGGCGGTGAGCGCTGGGACCGCGCTGGCCGGGCTGCTCACGAGGCAATGGGCGGCAAAAGCGCGGGCAACGGCGCGATTATGCGCTGCGCCCCGATTGCATTATTGGATTACCGCTTGCCCGACCGCTTGATGACCGATAGCCTGAACAGCGCCCTGATAACCCATTGGGATGGGCGGGCGCGCTATGGGGCGGTTGCGCTGAATCTGGCTATCGCTGCTCTGCTGCAAGGCGCGAAGCCAGCGACGGCGCTGCGCTGCGCCGCTGAGGGAGTGCGTGCAGCTTGCCCAGAGGTCGCGGCCCTCTTTGACACGGCTGGCGCAGGCGAGCGCGTTGATCTCTGCCCCAGCGGCTTTAGCAATGATACGCTGCGCCTGGCGCTCTGGTGCTTTGTGCGTACCGACAGCTTTGAAGAGGCGCTGGTGACGGCGGTAAACCTGGGTGGTGATGCGGATACCGACGGCGCGGTTTGCGGCGCGCTGGCCGGAGCGCACTATGGCCTTGCAGGCATTCCGGCGCGCTGGCTCGCGCCGCTCCATCAGCGCGAGCGCTTGCTGCGCCTGGCAACACAGCTTGCCAAACTGGGGGCACATCCTCCCTTCTGACCTTTCGACCAGTTGACTCCCTGCTGCCTCCATGCTATACTCTGCCCCACAGAAACAGGACGACCAGCCTGCTGGATGGATGGTTGCCTTCTCTCCAGGAGTTCGCCAGAGGGAAGGATGCAGCCAGGGCGTCCATCCAGCCACCCACATGCTCAATGAGCCAGGCAAGCGAGAGAGGGGGCCACATGGCATCGGACATCAAAGTGGCTTTTCGCCCCGACCGCCAGGGCATGCACAAGCTGCTCGGTGAGTTGGAAGCCGAGGTGATGGAAATCGTTTGGGCGCGCGGTCCCTGCACTGCCCGCGTGGTTCATGAGCAGTTTCAGCAGACCAGCCGCCCTCTCGCGTATTCCACCGTAAAAACGGTGCTGGAGCGGCTCTCGGAGAAGCGGCTGCTGCTGCGCCAGAAAGTGGAGAACGCCTACGTCTATCGCCCGGCGCTGAGCAAGGTCGAGTTTACCACCCGCGCCATGCAGTGTATTGTAGATAGCCTGCTCGATAGCTTTGCTGAGCCGGTGGTGGATCATTTTCTGGAGCGCTTTGACCACGCAACCCCGGAGCAGCGCTCTCGCCTGGAGTATCTGGTTGCCCGCGCCCAGCTCAACCATCGTAACGGCGCCTGAACGCTGGATGTAGTTACTTCCCTAAACAGAAGTCGTGGAAGATACGCTCCAAGAGGTCTTCGGTGGCTGTTTCGCCCGTGATCTCGCCCAGCGCATGGGCGGCGCCGTGCAGATCGATGGCAACAAAATCGAGCGGCAATCCCTGATCGAGTGTCTTGCCTGCATCGTGGAGATGCGCTGCTGTCCGGCGCAGGGCATCGCGGTGGCGCGTATTTGTCACCAGCGCCGCGTCCGCCGCTGGTGTGGCCTGTCCGGCCAGCGCCAGCGCGCGTATCTGCTCTTCCAATGCTTCCAGCCCATCCAGCGTGCGCATGGAGGTGCGCACAACCGGCGCGCCCGGCCAGAAGTCATCCACCGCCGCTGCCGTCAATTGCTCTGGCAGATCGCTTTTATTGAGAACCAGGATCACGGGTCTTCCGGTGTGCGCGCCGCTGCTGCCAGCCCATCCATTACTGCGGTCGCTTTCCGATGCTGCCGGGTTCTGGCGGCCAAAGCCAAAACCGCGCAGCGCCTCGCTAACGGCCCGGTCTTGCGCGGTCAGGCGCTCGCTGCTGTCCAGCACCAGCAGCGCCAGATCAGCGCTGGCCGCTGCCGCGCGGCTGCGCTGCACGCAAAGCTGCTCGACAGGATCGCTGCTCTCATTGATGCCCGCCGTATCAATCAGATGGACGGGCACGCCGCGCACATTGGCAAATTCTTCAACGGTATCGCGGGTCGTTCCAGCGATGGGCGTAACAATCGCTCGTTCGGTCCGCAGCAGCGCGTTGAGCAGGCTGGACTTGCCAACGTTGGGCCGCCCGATGATTGCGGCGCGCAGTCCCTCCCGATAGAGGCGTCCCTGCTCCGCCCCTGCCAGCAGCCGCGCCACGCGCCCGGCGGCGGCAGCAATCCCCGCTCGCAGCGTCGCAGGCTCCGGCGCGGGAACGTCATCGGGAAAATCGATGCTGGCTTCAATCTGCGCCAGCACACCCAGCACATCCTGGCGCGCTGCCTGGACCTCCGCCGAAAGCTGCCCTTTGAGCTGTTCAAGCGCCAGATGCAGGCTTTCATCGGTGCGCGCGCCGATCACATCCATAACCGCTTCGGCCTGTGCCAGATCAAGGCGTCCATTGAGGAAGGCACGCAGCGTCATTTCACCAGGGTTTGCCAGCCGCGCGCCCTCGCCCAGCGCCGCCTCCAGGATGCGACGCAAGACGAGCGGCCCGCCGTGCGCCTGAAGTTCAACCACATCTTCGGCGGTGTAGCTGTGTGGGCCTCGCATAAACGCGAGCAAGACTTCATCCAGCATCTGCCCGGTCTCTGGCTGAATGGCATGGCCGTAGTAGAGCCGGTGCGGTTCCGGCTGCCACTGGTCAGCATCAGGCCGGGGCTTGCCGGGCCGCCGGAAGAGCCGCCGCGCAATCGACAGCGCTTCCGGCCCGCTGATGCGGACGATGCCAACCCCGCCAATGCCGGGCGGCGTCGCAATCGCAGCAATCGTATCATTGGTGCTTGTTTGCATATTTAAGCATTTCCCGCATCTTCATCCGGCAACACAACATCTGCATACGCAGCGGCCAGCGGAAAATGGATGCCCAGGCTTGCCAGTTCCACTTCCTCGCCTGGCCCGAAAGGATGCAATGTCCAGAGGTTATCTGTCTCGCGCCGGTAGACTTCGACCCCCTGACATTGGGTATCCACCAGCACATATTCTTGCATGGTTGGGCAGGCGCGATAATAGCGAAACTTTCGGCCCCGATCATAGGCTTCGGTGCTGGGCGAGAGAACTTCAACCGCCACGCGCGGAGACTGGAGCGTATCAATCTGCCCGCGATCTTGTGGATCGCAACTGACTGAAGCGTCGGGATAGACATAGCGGTTCTCCGAGAGGCGCACCCGCAGATCAGAGCTATAGATTCGGCAGGGTCCGTCACGCAGCAAGCCGCGAATAGCGCTGATGATATTGACGCTGATAAGCGAGTGGTTCGCAGTCCCTCCGGCCAGCAAATAAGCGCAGCCATCAATAAATTCGTAACGGCTCTCGATGCTGCCGCGATCAAGAGCCAGATACTCTTCAACGCTCATCGTTGAGCGGTGTGATTCAGCAACCATCGCGCTCTCCTCCTTTCGGCGCAGTTTGCGTGGGGCCACACCCCAGCCCTACACCAGCACGGAAGCTGGCGGTACAAGTGGCGCTGCCCTATGCTCCGATATAGCGGGCATAGAGCGAGCGGGCGCTGGCCTGATCGTCGGTCCCCTTGATAATCGCGCGGGCATCTGGAAAGACCGTCAACTCGTACCCATCCACGCGGAAGCGCAGCAGGAAATCGTTAAAGCTGACCTCGCCAACTTCGCGCAGTCGCTCTGCCAGGGCGGCGAAGTTCATAGCGGGAGGTGGCTGGCCGTTGCCCACGCGGCGCGGGGGACGCACCTGCACAGCGTTGCGCCCGCAGAGCGAGACGCTCTGCCCCCCGGCGGCATCGAGAAACTCGTAGATACCCTGGCCGCAGGCCGGGCAGTCAGGCATACGCGGGATTTCAATTTCATCGTTGGTATTTTCCCAGAGGTCCATCCAGCGCATGGCGCGGCTGATGTTCTCTGCGCGGCCCAGCAGGATTTTAAGCGCTTCTGTTGAAGCAATGGAAGCTATCACGCCGACGATGCCGTTGAGGACGCCAGCGGTGTCGCAGGTGGGCGTGGTGCCGGGCAGAGGCATCTCCGGGAAGACGCAGCGCAGGCAGGCCGTCTCGCCAGGCAGGATATTCATCGTGACGCCATACGATGCCACGACGCCGCTGTAAATCCAGGGCTTGCGCGCTTTCACACAGGTGTCGTTTAGCAGATAGCGCGTCTCGAAGTTATCGGTGCCATCCAATGCCAGATCAACGTTGGAGATAATAGCTTCGATGGTATCAACGTTAACGTCTTCGACCAGCGGCGTTACTTCGACTTCTGAGTTGATGCGGCCAATCTTTTCGGCGGCGGCAATCGCTTTGGGCAGATTGCGCGCCATGTCTTCTTCGTCAAAAAGTACCTGACGCTGAAGGTTATTGGCTTCGATAAAGTCGCGGTCTGCAATTGTCAGATGGCCCACACCCGCGCGCGCCAGATTATTTGCCAGCACCGTGCCCAATGCGCCGCAGCCAATGATTGCCACGCGCGCGGCATGCAGGCGCTCTTGCCCGGCGCGCCCAATGCCCGCGAAGAGCATCTGGCGTGCGTAGCGGTCTGGTAGGGATGAGGCGGTTGGTGATGCGCTCTTATCCATAATCACTCGCTTGCATAGAATCCCGCGTTCCTCAAAAAATATTGTAGCACAGGGGGTCTGGACGTTGCGATTGCCAGCCGCTGTTCGACTATTCTTGTAGGTCGTGCTGTTGTGCTATGCTATAATATGGCACAAGAGAACCGCTGTTGCGTGGCGGGAACAGTTCGGAGGCAGCTTCCGCCGGAGTAAACACAGGAGGGACGCATGCCCCAGGCACCATCGAATGTTTATGGAAACGCGGAGCAGCCCGGTACTCCTAAAAAAGTATTGGTTATTGATGATAACCCTACCATCGTTGAACTTATCAAATATGCTATTCATCTGCAAGGCAATTATGAGGTGGTGGTGGCCTACGATGGTGAGGAGGGGCTGCGGCGTTTTTATGCCGAGCGGCCAGATTGTGTGATTATTGATGTGAAGATGCCGCGCATGGATGGCTACCAACTGACGCGCTGCCTGCGGGGCGATCCGGCCAGCGCGCAGGTTCCCCTGATTATCCTGAGTGCCATGATCCGTGAGGAAGATCAGACGCAGGGCTATCTATCCGGCGTGGATGAGTATTTAACCAAGCCATTTAAGCCTGCGGCGCTGGGCGCCGCGCTGGAGCGGGTGATGAAGATTACTGCTGAGCAGCGCCACCAGCGCATGCGCTGGCTGGCCTCGCAGCAGCGCCCTTGAACGTCTCCCCATCGGTTTTATCAAGAGCCGCGCAGCCCCCTGGCGCTAGAAGCGGCTCTGCCGCTCGCCTCTTCCCTCGCCAGAGCGCTTTCCGATGAGCGCATCGTGCGTTTTGCCTAAAACAGCGCGCTTTTTTTCGGTAGATTTGCCCATGTACTTTACTGCTGCTTGCTGATACAATAAGAAGGCAAGCAACTCTGGCGCGGCAGGACTTTATAGCGGCGGCTTTTCTACCAAGAGGTTCCTCTTGTAGCGTCTCTTCTTCTTGGTTATACTCTCTCCACGTTGGATTCTAGCAAACTTGCTTCCCTGAGCTTTTCGCTTGCCCACAGCAGTTCTACAGCAGCAGGAGGAACGCCTTTATGACGACACAGGCCGATATTGAGCGCATCATCCAGGAGCATCACATTCATACCGTCAAGATTGGCATGCCGGATATGGATGGCATCTTTCGCGGCAAGCGCGTGCCGCGCGATACCTTTCTCTCTGGTCTGGAGGGTGGCTTCGCTCAGTGCGATGTCCTTTTTGGCTGGGATATTGCCGAAGATTTAATCCCCAATCTGCGCTTTACCGGCTGGGATACTGGCTACCCCGATGTCTGGATGAAACCCGATCTTTCCACCTTTGGGATTGTGCCTTGGGATGAAGGTGTGGCGCAGGTGATCTGCGATTTTGTGGACGAGCATGGCAACCCGATTTTGATTTCGCCCCGCTATGTCTTGCAGCGCGTGGTCGAGCGCGCGGCGGCTAAGGGCTATCAGGTCGAACTGGCGCTTGAACTGGAGTTTCGTATCTTCCGCGAGACGCCGCAGTCCCTCCAGGCGAAGGGCTGGCGCAACCTGACGCCGCTTAGCCCGACCAATAGCTGCTACAGCGTCTTCCGCTCCAGCGCTGACGATTTCCTGCTGGGTCCGATCATGCGCATGATGAATGAAGCGGGCATTGCAGTAGAAGGCTATAACCGCGAGCATGGGCCGGGCATGTACGAGATGAATCTGCATCACGCGCCGGGCGTCACGGCGGCAGACCGCGCGATGCTCTTCCGCAACGGCATCAAAGAAATGTGTGCCCAACACGAGATGACGGCCTGCTTCATGGCAAAGTGGAATCACAACGAAGACGGCAGCAGTGGGCATTTGCATCAAAGCCTGTGGGATGCTGAGGGCAAGAATATCTTCTATGACCCGGCAGCGCCTCATCATCTGAGTGATGCTCTCAAGCATTACGCAGCGGGCGTTCTGAAGCTGCTGCCCGATTTCATGGCGCTGTACGCGCCAAATATCAATTCGTATAAGCGCTATGTGGTAGGAACCTGGGCGCCCACGACGGCCACCTGGGGCATTGAGACGCGCACAACGGCGCTGCGCGTGGTGCCAGGCTCAATGAAGGCAACGCGCATCGAGAACCGCACGCCCGGCGCGGATACCAACCCCTATCTGGCGATGGCGGCTTCCCTGGCTGCTGGACTGTATGGGCTGGAGCATAAGCTGGAGATGCCCCCGGCAGCGCGTGGCAATGCCTATGCGCTCTCGGCGGAGGAAGCGCCCCCCCTGCCGCGCACGCTGGAACACGCTGTCGAGCGCTTCAATAAGAGCGATCTGGCGCGGGAGTTTTTTGGCGCGGAGTTTGTCGACCACTATGTCGCTATGCGCCGCTGGGAGGTGGAGCGCTATAACATGGTGGTTGATGAGTGGCAGCGCGAACGCTATTTCGAGATGATTTAGAGGGTACCGTATGCGGCTGGCAAACAAAGTAGCTATTATTACTGGCGCGGGCAGCGGGATGGGGCGTGCGGCAGCAATCCTGTTTGCGCGCGAGGGCGCAAAGGTGGCCGTCGCGGATATTGATCCGACGACGGGCAAAGAAGTGGTTGACGAGATTCAATCGACGGGCGGCGAGGCGTTCTTTGTATCGGCGAACGTGGCCGATGAGGAACAGGTCAGGCGGATGGTCACGGCGACTGTCGAGCGCTTTGGGGCGGTGCATATTCTCTATAACAACGCGGGAATTATGCCTGCCGATGATGGCGCCGTCACCGATATTACCGAGCAGACGTGGGATAAGGTGCTGGATGTCAACCTCAAGAGCGCCTTTTTCTGCTGTAAGTACGCTATTCCTGAGATGATAAAGGCGGGCGGCGGCTCAATTATCAACACGGCGTCGTTTGTAGCTTTGCTCGGCTGCACCGTGCCACAGGATGCGTATACGGCGAGCAAGGGCGGGATGATTTCGCTGACCAAATCGCTGGCAGTGCAATATGCGAAGCAGGGCATTCGCGCGAACGCCATCTGCCCAGGGCCGATTGAGACACCGCTCTTGCGCATGCTCTGGACAAGCGAGGAGGCACGCAACCTGCGTTTGAATCGCATCCCGCTGGGGCGCTTTGGAACGCCAGAAGATATTGTCTATCTGGCGCTCTATCTGGCTTCCGATGAAGCAAGCTGGACGACCGGGGCCGTAATGGTGGTGGATGGTGGCATCACCTCCAATTACTTCTAGCGCCAGCATCGGGAAGCGTTTGGGTTCTGTTTCGCCGTCCTGGAGAAGTGGAGAAGTGGAGAAGTGGAGAAGTGGAGAAAGAACATGTGTTCTGGAGAAAGGAGAGCTTATACACATTCGTTCAGGGATGAGTGGTGCTGTTTGGCTAGGACTCGCCTGGTTACTCACGCGATTGACGCTCCATGAAGCAACCAAGAGGAGACCAACATGGCTGTCAAACCATCATCAAAAGAAGAGCTTATTCGGGCGGATGTGCGGCGGCTTCACGCGATGGGCTATGCCCAGGAACTCTTTCGTGCAATGGGTGGCTTCTCCAACTTTGCCATCTCTTTCACTATTATCTCGATCCTGAGCGGATGCGTGACCCTCTTCTACCTGGTTCCGACCACCACCGGCTTTTCTGCTGCCTCGATTGGATGGCCGCTTGTCACAGTCTTCGTCATCATTGTCGCGCTGGGCATGGCCGAACTGGCTTCTGCCTTCCCCACTGCCGGGGGCCTGTACTACTGGTCATCTAAACTTGGCGGGCCTGTGTGGGGTTGGTACACCGGCTGGTTTAACTTGATTGGTCAGATCGCGATTACCGCAGGTATTGACTATGGAGCAGCGGTGACGATTGACGTATTGCTGCACGCCTGGTTTCCTGCCATTCCGGCTACCCCTGGAAGTGTCCTCACCGGCATCGATCCAGCGACCCAATGGACAACACTGCTGATCTACGCCATAATCCTGGCCTTGCATGCCTTGCTCAATATCTTTGGCGTGCGCATCGTCGCGCTCTTGAATGATGTCAGCGTCTGGTGGCATATCGCCGGGGTGGCCCTGATTGTTGGCGGCGTTCTCGTCGCTACGCTTGCCTCGCAGCAGTTCAACCCTGGCGCTGCTGGCGTGTGCTGCGCTGCCCAGGTGACAGGCAATGCTGTTCACGGACTCAATTCGGCTGGCACCATTTTCGGCATTGACCAGAACTTTAACCTGACGGGCTTTCCTCTCTGGTATGCCTTCCTGCTCAGCCTGCTGCTGGCCCAATACACCTACACGGGCTATGATGCTTCCGCGCATATGACTGAAGAGACCGTTGGTGCGGCCACTCGCGCGCCCTGGGGCGTGGTAATGTCGGTAGTCGTATCCGCTGTGGCAGGCTATGCGCTCCTGATGGGCCTATCGGCGGCTACCCCTGATCTGGCAGCCTCTGGGGGCTTTGTCAATCCCGTTCTCTACATCCTGGAAAGCCGTCTTAGCTATGTCCTGGGGACGCTCTTGTTCGCCGCGATTGCCGTCGCGCAGTTGTTCTGCGGGATGTCTTCGGTCACGTCCAATTCCCGGATGATCTATGCCTTCTCTCGTGATGGTGCCGTGCCATTCCATAATGTCTGGCATAAGCTGGACCGAAATCGTACCCCCCGCAATGCCATCCTGCTGGCGGTGATCTGCTCCTTTATCCTGGCCGTTCCCTCGGTATGGAACTTCGTGGCCTATGTGGCTGTAACCTCAGTCGCCACCGTTGGCCTCTATATTGCGTATGCCCTGCCTATCCTGCTGCGCCTCTTTGCAAAGGATTTTCAGCGCGGCCCCTGGCACCTGGGCGCCTGGAGCAAGCCGGTTGGTTGGATCGCGGTGATCTGGGTATTTTTCATTTCTGTGCTGTTTATGCTGCCAGCAGCCTATCCCATTACCTCCAACACGTTTAACTACGCCCCGGTGGCTGTCCTGGGGACGCTGCTGATTATTACGATCTGGTGGTTCGCCAGCGCGCGGAGGTGGTTCAAAGGGCCAGTGATCCAGGGAAGCGAACAGGAACTGGAGGCAATTGAGGCAGGCTTTGGTGAAACGCACGGGATGGAGGTAACGGTAGATTCCTCCGGTGGGACTGCGCCAGCCGCCGGATAGCGGAACATCACATCCAGTGCAGTGGGTATTGCTGCTTGCGGCGCCAGCCGCCGCGCTGGCGAATGGCTCGCCTCCGGGTTCGGCGGCGCTGCAAGCCGTATTCAGTTCTTCTGCTCAGCCAGATCGTCCGAACCAGCCAATTCCTGGTCAAGCTCCCACGGGGCTTCTCCTGGGGCGTCGCGCGCTGCTGGCGCGATTCGCTCTGCCAGGCTGGCATCGCTGGAAGGCGGGAGGTGCTGGAGCATCTGGGGGATAGTCACGAACGTAAAGCCGCGCCCCTGCAACTGCTCGATAATGGTCGAAAGCGCTGCAACCGTTTGTGAGCGGTCGCCCCCGCCGTCGTGCATCAAGACAACAGAACCGTTCTGCGCGTTGGTGAGGACGGTGCTGATAATCGGGCCTTTGCCGGGGAGCGTATAATCATGGGGATCGATGCTCCATAAGATCGTGGAGAGCTTGAGCGAGTGAGCGATGTCCAGCACCTGGCGATTATACGCCATATAGGGCGGGCGGAACAGATGAGTAGTGTAGCCCGTCACACGCTGGATCGTGTCGCGGGTATCGGAAAGCTGCTTCATCATCTGGTCGGCGCTCAACTGGGTCAGGTCAGCGTGATTCCAGGTGTGATCGCCAATGGCATGCCCGTCAGCTACCACCGCTCGTGCCAGGTCAGGATAGCGCTCTACCCAGCTTCCGATCATGAAGAAGGTCGCCAGGACGTGATAGTGCCGCAGCACATCAAGGACACTCTTTGTATAGTCTGGTGAAGGGCCGTCATCGAAGGTCAGCGCGATTTCTGGCAGGTTCGGGTTGCCATGCGCCATCAGATAGACCAGTGGAGGCTCAGGCGTGGGAGAGGGGAGCGGAGGAGGGGTAGATGGAGGCATGGATGTGGCTCCTGGCGTGGTGGTTGGGCTGATCGTTGAGCGCGCTGTGCTTGAGGATCGCCCCAATATAAGCAGGCTGCTTCCTGCGAAGAGCGATACCAGGCTCAACAGCCCGGCTCCCAGCGCAATGAAAAATAACACGCGACCAGAAGGGAATGGGCGATCACTCATAAGCGCCTCCTTGTCTGCGCGGTGGACAGCGGATGGCTGGCTTTCTCGATGCAAACGATGCGGCAGACCCTTGTTCCGCGTGATGGTTGTGCTATTGTCTCATAATAGGCAGCGAATGAGAACCACCAATTTCCGCAGAAAGAGCGCTTGCTGTACCTACAACCAAAGTCTTCATATGTAGTGTAAGTCCGCTGGGTGAAAGACGCTGTGAAGGGGGTAACAAATGGCGATAACCGGAGCAAAGACGGCCCTGCTGGTCATCAATGGCGAGCGCGTGGCCGCCGCGAGCGGGCAGACCTATGAGACGCTCAATCCAGCGAGAGGCGAGGTGCTGGCCGAGGTGGCCGAAGCCGGATTGGAAGATGTGGAGCGCGCCGTTGCGGCGGCGCGGCGCGCGTTTGACAATGGCCCCTGGCCGAACTGGCCCGCCAGCCAGCGCGCGCAGGTGCTGTTCAAGATGGCTGCCCTCATTCGGGAGCGCGTAGACGAACTGGCCGAACTGGAGACGCGCAACAGCGGCAAAGTCATCAGCGATTCGTTGGGGGAAGTGAAGGCGGCGGCAGCGTGCTTTGAGTATTACGGCGGCGCGGCCACGAAAATCTTTGGCGAGACGATTCCCACCACCGCGCCGGGACTCGACCTGACGCTGCGCGAGCCGGTTGGGGTGGTCGGTCAGATTATTCCCTGGAATTTTCCAATAGTGATAGCATCCTGGAAACTTGCTCCAGCGCTGGCGGCGGGCTGCACCAGCATCCTCAAGCCCGCAAAGCAAACGCCCCTGACCGCCCTGGCGCTGGGTGAGATTGCCCTGGAGGCGGGCGCGCCGCCAGGCGTGGTGAACGTACTTTCAGGCGCGGGGCCACTGATCGGCGCGGCGCTGGCGCGCCATCCAGGCGTAGATAAGATCGCGTTTACCGGATCAACCGAAGTGGGCAGCGAATTGATGCGCCTGTGCGCGGGCGACATCAAGCGCATCTCGCTGGAACTGGGCGGGAAGTCGCCCAATATCCTGTTTGCCGATGCTGATCTGGAGGCGATGGTCAACTCTTCCGTCTATGCGGTCTTTGGCAACGCAGGGCAGGACTGCTGCGCGCGCACCCGCATCTTTGTCGAGCGAGGCATCCTCGACGAATTTACTGAGCGCTTTGTGGCGCGCACCCGCCAACTGCGCGTGGGCGATCCAATGGACCCCCAAACCGAGATCGGCTCGCTGATCTCGCGGGGCCAGCGCGAGCGCGTGACGGGCTACATCGCGCTCGGCCAGCAGGAGGGCGCGATGGTCGCCTGCGGCGGGCGCGAGCCAGACGATGCGGCGCTCAAGCCGGGAAGTTTCTTGCTGCCAACGGTGCTGACCAATGTGGAGAACCGGATGCGCGTTGCCCAGGAAGAGATTTTTGGTCCGGTAGCCTGTGTCATTCCCTTTGCAGACGAGGACGAGTGTGTGCGGCTGGTCAATGATTCGCCCTATGGGTTGTCCGGGTCGCTTTGGACACGCGATCTGGGGCGGGCGCTGCGCGTAGCAAAGCGCATTCGCACGGGCGTGCTGAGCATCAACAGCAACAGCAGCGTGCATGTGGAGGCGCCCTTTGGCGGATACAAGCAATCGGGCCTGGGGCGCGAGCTGGGCGTGCACGCGCTGAACCTCTATACCGAGGTCAAAAATATCTTCATCAACCTGGCGGGCTAGGTCAGGAATTTGAAAGTCTGCTCCATTGGCGTGAAGTATTGGCTGCGATTGCTGGCAAATGAGGCTATGAGGCTGGCATAGGCAATCAGGTAGACATGGCCCTTGTAGATGACTGTCTCTACCGCCGCATGTTCGCCATTGCTCGTGTTGGTACACTCCTCCTGGGTCCAGCTTTGACCATCGATCATTACCTGTTTGGGTGCCGTCGGTTTGCCGCCAAAGCCGCCGTTGCCGTTGGCACCCTCGCAGAAGGCATCATCAAGGATGGTGGGGTCGGCTGAGCTTGCTCCAATATCGGTGACAATGAATATCTGGTTGGCTGTCCCCAGGAATTCTGTGCCGTCTCCTGTGCCTGATGGGGCTTTAACCTCACTCCAGTCGACCGGATAATCGATAGAAAAGGTCATCGTGGTGTTGGTAAAAACCTTGTAGCCCGGCGGCGCGCTGGGCGTGGCTGTTGCCGTTGGTAGGGCGGTTGCAGTCGGCACCTGAGTAGGCGAGTTGCTCTGGCCGGGCGACCCTTTGGCGCTGAAGAACACGAGCGCACCGCCGCCAAGCAGCACCACCAGCGCGATGATCGAGAGGATCGCAATAAGTGGCCCGTTTCTCCGCTGTGGGGGAACCGGTGCGCCCGGCTGGCCGGGTGTGCCTGGAGGGCTGTAGCCTGGCGCAACCATTGGTGCCCACTGGCCCTGCCGGGTGGGCGCGCTGTAGAGATCAGGGGGCGCGTCAAAGCCGGACTGAGAAGGCTGAACGCCGGGGATAGATGAGGCACCCGCTGAGGGATATTGGCCGAAGCTCTCTGCGGGCGGCGGGCCAAGACGACCGGGGCCTGCCATTGGATTTCCATACTGGCTGACGGCTGGTGGTGTGCCATATGCGCCCGACGGATAACTATCGACCTGCCCTGGTCTGGGCGCTGAGGGCCAGCCCTCTGGCGTGGATGGCCTGGCGCCTGATCCTGAAAGCCAGCCGAAAGGCCGCTGTGCTGTTGGGGATGGAGCAGGTACTTGCCAGCCAGAAGGCCGCTGCTCTGGCTGAGGTGGTATATTCGGCAGCCAGCCGGAAGGCCGTATCTCCTGTTGTGGTTGGACGCTTGCCTGTGCCTCTTGCACCGCCCGCCCCAGCGATTGAGCGCTCTGGAAGCGCGCGTCAGGGGCTTTCTCCAGGGCCGTTTGGAGCGCCTGTACCAGCAGCGGCGGCAGATTCGGATTGAAGGTGCGGGGGTCGGGCAGCGGCTCGTTGGTGTGGCGCATCATCACCTGGATGGGTGTGGCGCCAGCAAAGGGAACCGCGCCAGTTAGCATCTGATAGAGTACAATGCCCAGGCTATAGATGTCACTGCGCGCGTCGGCCCGTCCAAGCGCCTGCTCAGGCGCCATATATTCGGCAGTTCCGATGCCAGCTCCGGTAGCTGTCATCCCCTGCTCGTTGCTGGCGCGAGCGATGCCAAAATCGGCCAGCAGCACATGGGTGCCTTGCTGCAACAGCACATTTTGAGGCTTGATGTCGCGGTGAATAATCCCCTGACTATGGGCGTACTGAACGGCGCTGCACAACTGGGTGAACAGGGAAATAGCCTGGGCAAGAGGCAGCGGTCCTTGCTGGGCGCGCAGCAAATCACGCAGGTTCCCTTCGCGGACCAACTGCATGACCAGATAGAGGATAGTGTCTTGCTCGCCAAAGTCGATCAGCGGCAGGATGTGAGGATGGGAGAGCCGCGAAATGACCTGGGCCTCGCGCAAGAAGCGCGCGCGAAACTCTTCCTGCTCGCTGAAGCCGGGACGAATCACTTTGAGCGCCACCTCGCGGTTGAAGGCTCGCAACTGCCTGGCGCGATAGACTTCGGCCATGCCGCCGCCGCCGATGCGTTCGATCAATTCATAGTCACCCAGGCGGGTGCCCTCTAACTGAGCCATAGCCCAAGTATCCTCCTGCTTGTTGTAGCGCTGCTGAGACTGGTTGATGAAAAGCGCATTTTGTCCCTCTGCGCGGAGAACTCAGCCGGACAGATTATAGCATAGCCAGCTATGTTTTTCCGGTGCCAGAAACGCCTATCCTTCTGCTACGTCAGAAAGCTGAAGGATTGCTCCATTGGCGTGAAATATGCGGTTTGATCGCTCTTGAAGCTGTTGGGGAAATCGACGTAGAGGATGATATAGAGGTTGCCTTTGTACATGACACCTTCGATGACGGCGTGACTGATGCCCCCCAGAGTGTCGCAGGTCTCTTGCATCCACTGCTGGCCGCTCAGCGTAATCGTTTTATGCGGGCCTGGTGATCCCGTCAATGAGAAGCTTGCGCAGAACGCATCGTCGGCGGACAACGCATCTCCGCTTTGAGGCCCCTGATTGACGGCAGTAAACATCTGGCTTGGGCCTGCCGGACTATCGAATTCTGCGCCGTCGCTGCCCAGGCTGGTTGCCCCTGGCTTCCAGGTTGTCGGGTGAATGATGCTGAACGTGCGATCTGGGCTGATATAGAGGCTGAAGCCTGGCGGAATCGTCGGCGTGGCAGTGGCAATGGGTTTTGTTGCGGTGGCTGGTGGCCTGGTCGCGGTAGCGGAAGTTGTGGGCGTCGAGTGAAGAGATCTAAACACCAGCGCCCCGGCGCCTCCAAGGAGGATAACTGCCGCAAGCACTACAAGCAAAATGACCAGCCGTGTCCTCCTATGCTTGCGAGCGGCTGGCAGTGATCTGGTATCAAAAGCTGAGGGAGGGGGTGTCATCGCGCCGGGTGGCGGGCCGCCTGGAGTGGTTGGGGCGATGATGGTTGGCTGGGCAGGTCTGCTGCTGTGCCCTGGCGTCGGGTTGCTCACCTCCCTCTGGTTCTGGGTGGGCTGCGTGAGCGTCTGCTGCGCGGGGAGCTGCGTTGCCAGTTCCTCTGGAGCCAGCCTGGTGATGTATCTGTCCTCGGTTTTGCCTGCTGGCCTGGCAGTGCTGGCCGGGCTGGCAGCGCTGCCCGAAGGAGACTGGCTGCCTCTGTTGGCCTCGATGGGAAGGCTGGCGAGAGGTGAACTGGAGATGCCGCTCCAGGAGCGCGGCAGAACGTCTGGGAGCGTCTGCTGGACAGCGGTACTCAGCGCGCGCACGCTTTGGAAGCGCTCGTTGGAGTCGCGCGCGAGCGTCGTCTGGAGAATTTCCACCATGCGCGGCGGTAAGGTGGGTGTGAAGGTGCGCGGGTCGGGCGGCAGCTCGCTGTTGTGTTTCACCAGCAGCATCAATGGCGTGCTGCCCTGATAAGGCAGGCGCCCGGTGAGCAATTGATAGAGGATCACGCCCAGGCTATAGATGTCGCTGCGCGCATCTGCCTGCCCCAGTTCCTGCTCTGGAGCCATGTAATCCAGCGTGCCAATGCGCGCGCCCCGCGCTGTGATGGTTGCTGCGCTGCGATCACGCGCGATACCAAAGTCGGCCAGCAAGAGATGGTTGCCCTGCTGGAGCAGAATGTTTGAAGGCTTAATATCGCGGTGAATAATGCCTTCCTCATGAGCATACTGCACGGCCTGGCAGAGTTGCAGAAACAGCGATAGACCCTCTTCCAGGGGCAGCGGGCCATCGCGCTGCTTGAGCAGATCGCGCAGCGTGCCGCCGCGCACCAGCGGCGTGACGAGATAGAGCGTCTCCCCTTCTTCGCCAAATTCGATGAGCGGCAGGATATGGGGATGAGAGAGCCGGGAGATCGCCTGCGCTTCGCGCAAAAAACGCGCGCGAAACTCTCCGCTCTCGTCCAGATCGGGGAGCATCACCTTCAGCGCCACCTCGCGGCCAAACGCGGTTTGCTGCCTGGCGCGGTAGACCTCGGCCATGCCCCCCACGCCGATGCGCTCGATCAGTTCATAATCGCCCAGGCGAGTGCCTTCTAAGCCAGCCATGTGCCATCCCCCAGATGGGGCCAACTAGGGGTACGTAACCCATTGAATTTGTATATTGTAACCATAACTCAACACCAGCACTTTGGCATAATTGCCAGAGCTAGTGTGGACAGCAAAGACATCGCCATTGACAAGCTGGTTGGTAGAGTCATTATTGCCATCAATCGGCGTTGTGCTGTAGCTGTAACTTTGCAACTTTGCCAGGGTGATGTTGTTGAAGTTCACTATGCCCAGATTCACAAGGGTAGCACTACTCAGCGGAACCATTTGAGCTTGCATTACCGGGTTTAATGTCTGTATGTTCCAATGGACATCTGCGCCACTACTGGGAGCCTGCACGCCTGTATCAAAATCAAATGTGTACGTCCCTTGAAGCGTCCATGTCCCGGAAGAGATGATGGGTACCGGCGTGGCCGTTGGCGCGGGCGTGGGCGTTCGCGTAGGTGTGGGCGTGGGCGTCGCGGTGTTGGTTGCCGTTGGTGATGGTGTGAACGTGGCCGTCGCTGTGTCAGTGGGTTGGAGCGTTGCGGTTGGCTGCTGGACAATCCTGGTATTGGTAGGATTGGCAGAAGCTGTGTTGCCGGAGAAAGCCCCGAAGGCGTAGCCAAAGCCAAGCACCGAAACGATCAGCACCAGCGCTGCTGCGGCGGCGATAAGGGCGATGAACATGCCGCGCCTTCGTCTGGGAGGCAGTTGTGGAGGAATCTGCCCTGGCCTGGCATACGCTGGAGAACTATCAGGCCCGCGTGGCCTGCCGGTGCCTGTCGCTCCTCTTCTGAAGCTGCTTTGTGTATTCCATGTGGGCTGATCGTAATCCGCTCCTTCGGGAGAGATGTTGGCCCAACCACCGGGAGCATTGTTGGCCCAACCGCCAGCCGTTGAAGGTCCAGAACCGGGCGGCACAAAGGGAGGGCCGCCCGGTCCAGATGGCGCGGGACCGCTGGGCGAGCCTGGCAGCGATGGCTGAGAGGGCGTATCTCTGAAATCCTGTCCATGCCAGGTACCCAGACTGCCGATGGTGGGCGATGCCTGGGGCGGACCGATGACGGCGGCTGGCGGCTGTCCTCCTGGAAGGATGGCGCCGGGTGGGCGGGGTGCGGTCGGTCCGGGCAGCATATCCGGTCGTACCTGCTGCACGGCGCGGCCCAATGCCTGGGCGCTCTGGAAACGGCGCCGGGCATCTTTATCCAGGGCCGTTCGCAGCACCTGCACCATCTCGCCCGGCAGGCGCGGATTGAGCAGGCGCGGATCGGGCAGCGCGTCATTTGTATGCTTCATCAAAATCTCAAAGGGGGTGCTGCCTGAATAGGGGACCGTGCCGGTAAGCAGTTGATAGAGGACGATGCCCAGGCTGTAGATGTCGCTGCGGGCATCGGCCTTACCGACTGCTTGCTCCGGTGCCATATATTCGACAGTGCCAATGCCAGAGCCGGTGGCCGTAAGCTGGGTTTCAGCAGCATCGCGGGCGATGCCAAAGTCCGCCAGGAAAACGTGCGTGCGCCGCTGAAGCAAGACGTTCTGGGGTTTAATGTCTCGATGAATAATGCCTTCTTCATGCGCGTATTGCACCGCATCGCAAAGCTGCACGAAGAGCGGGATCGCTTCTTCCAGCGGCAGCGGGCCATTGCGCTGCTTAATCAGGTCGCGCAGTGTGCCCTCGCGCGCCAGCGGCATCACCAGATACAGGATGCCATTCTCCTCACCGAACTCGATGAGCGGCAAAATATTGGGATGCGAGAGCTTGGAGATGGCCTGTGCCTCGCGCAGAAAGCGCTCGCGGAAGGTGGTGTCTTCGCCAAAGCCTGCGCGAATGACTTTGATGGCGACCTCGCGGCCAAAGGCGGTTGATTGCTTCGCTCGATACACCTCGGCCATGCCGCCGCCGCCGATGCGCTCAAGCAGTTCATAGGCTCCCAGATGGGAGCCTTCTAAGCCAGCCATACGAAATTATCCTCCTCCTGCCCGCCGCAGCGTCAATAACCAGAATACGGCCCTCTATGCGGCGCTGCTTAAACAAGGGCGCCCCCCATACCGGCACCCTGCCGAAGTCCATTATAACATAGCGTGGCTACCTGGCTGATGCCTTGCTTGCGGCTTTTCCTATCTGTGACAGCGAAGCATCTCTCACCAAAGTGCTGGGCAGGCAGGCTGAGGCGTACCTCCAATGTTGGAATCTGTCCTTACCGGCTCACGGCGGGGCATACCAGCGCCTGCGGCCTGGGACTCTCCTGTGGTCTGGGACTCTCCTGTGGTCTGGGACTCTAAGGAACAGGTGTTGTTGTCGCACCCGATGCTGGCGAGCTACCAGGCGTGGGCGCTGGCGAATTGGTCGAGCCGGGCGTCGCGGTCGCCGCTGGCCCTGGTGTGGGTGTAGCCGTCGGCTGTGGTGTAGCTGTATCGGTTGGCTGCGGCGTAGGCGAGTCAGTCGGCTGCGGCGCAGGCGTCGTTGTTGGCTGTGGCGCAGGCGCAGCCGTTGGTGTATTGGTTGGCTGCGGTGTAGGCGAGTCAGTCGGCTGCGGCGCGGGCGTATCTGTTGCCTGGGGTGAAGGCATAGCTGTCGGCTGCGGCGCGGGCGTGTTGCCGGGCTGGGGAAAAGCAGTCATGATCGGTTCTGGCGTATTTGTCGGCTGGCTGATGATACCAGGAGGTGCGGCCACCGGCTGGTCGCCAGGAGTGGCGCTGCTATGCCGCAGCCAGGGCAGATCAACGTAGCCAGAGGCAATCGAGGTAATCGCCAGCGTCAAGAGCAGAGCGCCGATCAGCGCGCCAATCAGCAGGCCGCGCCTGGGTCTGGATGATTGCTTGCTGTCGCTGTCTGGCGGCCTGATCTCATCTCCCCGGTTCCAGGTGGTCGCCCAATCGCTCTCTCTGTGCGCCCGGACTTCCCAGGCGGATGGCGTGATGATGGTTTCAGCGCTTGGTGGAGATGTATGCTGGGCTGCTCCAGGCGCGGGTGGCGCGGCGCCAGGTAGTGCAGTAGGCAGGCTGCCAAAGCTGTGCGGCGCTTCCGGCTCTTCTAACGGTCGCCGGAAAGCAGATGGGCCAAGCGTGGGAAGGACGCCGCTATCCAGCCGGGTGGGTGCGTTCGGGCTGGCAAAGCCTGGCGGCTGGCCGGAGAACGGCGGCAAGATGACATCGCCCATCACCTGCTGGAGCGCGTGGCTGAGCGCTTGCGCGCTGGCAAAGCGCTGGGCAGGCGCTTTAGCCAGGGCGATTGCGAAGATGTCTAGCAGGTCAGCGGGCAGGCCGGGGTTGCAGCGGCGTGGGTCGGGTATTGGCTCGCTGGCCTGCTTCATCAACACCTGGAGCGGGGTGGTGCCGGAGTAGGGGACCATGCCAGTGAGCATCTGGTACAGGACAACGCCCAGACTGTAGATGTCGCTGCGGGCGTTGGATCGGCCTTCCGCCTGTTCTGGCGCCATATATTCCGCTGTGCCAATGCCCGCGCCGGTCTGGGTCATGTGGGTATCGAAGCGGTCACGCGCAATCCCAAAATCGGCCAGGAAGACATGAGTATGCTGCTGCAAGAGGATGTTTTGCGGCTTAATGTCTCGATGAATAATGCCTTCTTCGTGCGCGTATTGCACCGCCTCGCAAAGTTGATAAAAGAGCGGCAAGGCTTCTTCAGGCATGAGCCAGCCACCGCGTTCATTGAGCAGATCGCGCAGCGTGCCTTCGCGGACCAGCGGCATCACCAGATAGAGCGTGCCATCTTCGTCGCCAAACTCAATCAGCGGCAAGATATGAGGATGGGAGAGTCTGGAGATAGCCAGCGCCTCGCGCAGAAAACGCCGCCGAAACGGCGAATCGCCAGTAAATTCAGGACGAATCACTTTAAGGGCCACTTCGCGGCCAAAGGCCGTCAATTGTTTGGCGCGGTAGACCTCCGCCATGCCTCCTTCGCCAATGCGCTCAAGCAGCTCATACGCGCCCAGGCGCATGCCTTCAAAACTAGCCATAAGGGGTATGCCTTCCTGCCTCCAGGAGAGGGAAGAAAATGGTTGTATAGATCGTTACGCAAGATGATGAGAGACAGCCAGCCCAGGTGCTGCCTGCTCTGATGGTCCAGGGGCTATTGTAACACATCCGTATTTTGTCGGCGTGAACATCTAATGTGAAGCTGCTCACACTGCAGGCGTATAATGAGAGGTGCGGGCTGTTCTCTGAATGCGCAAGGAAGGACGATGCTTATGCCAGCTGTCTCTTGCCCTCATCAAGACGCGGACACGACCAGAAGGGTGTGCTTTCACCTGCTTGAAACGAAAGATGCAGATTACTACTGGCAGTTTACGGGTGTCGGCATGGAGTATGATCTGGTGTGCTTGGCGTGCCGCGAGCATGCAGATCAGCTTGAGGCGAATCTTCGCGAGGTTTGCCTTGAATGCTTTGAAGAGATCAGAGAAGAAGGTTGTTGGGATGGCATTATTGGTCGGCCCCAGATACGCGAACGCCCTACGAATCTCTCCTTCAGTCATCAAGTAATAGCGCTCTCTGAGCCAATCTCTGACCGGATTCTAGACATCCAGCCTATTGAAGCGTTGGCGAGGTCGGTATGGGTAGCACTTACGGAGACCGGAGCGCTGCTGTGGATTGATCTGGCTGATTGCGCGGCTCGTGCGCTGGCTCAATTGCCTGCGTCCGAGGTACAGCTTAAGGAGCCGGTTTCGCTGCATCTCTCGATGGATGGGCATCTGGCCGCAGTGGTCAATGCCTACGGCCAGCATGGGATCGTCCTTCATCTTCATACGGGGCTGGCGACGATGCCCCTGAAGCGGGATACGTATTATATCGGCATTTCCGAATTTCCTATAGCTTTTTGTGAGCTAGAAGGGCGAACGCTGCTGATTCATGGAACGAAATGGAATCGGTTGGATATTTCTGATCCCAGGACAGGTGCGTTGTTGACCAGACGTGTATTTCCTCCTTATGAGCGTGGCAAATCAATCCCTGAACATTACCTTGATTATTTCCATTGCAGCCTGTCCATCTCTCCTTCTCAGGAATGGATTGCGGACAATGGCTGGATCTGGAGTCCAGTCGGTTCGGTAGAATCCTGGAGCTTGCGGCGCTGGTTGCAAGAGAACACTTGGGAGTCAGAAGATGGCCCATCGAAAAAAACTCTCTGCCGGAGAGATTACTACTGGAATGGGCCGCTCTGCTGGATTGATGGGCAGACTCTCGCCGTCTGGGGCTATGGCAAAGATGAAGAATGGCTCATTCCGGCAGTGCGTGTGTTCGATGTGCCTTCTGGAAATGAACTTCGCTGGTTTCCTGGGCCACTGGATGAACCCCATCAGACAGAAAAGGCACCCTATCAGGAAGCGCAAGCGGGATATTTGCGCGCCGGGCAAGCGGGATATTTGCGTGCCGGACCGCGAGGGTTTCTCGCCTTTGATACGTACTTGTTCGCTTGTTCAGAAGCGCGAGGCACATCCGTCTGGGATATAGCAGCGGGCGAGCGCCTTTTGCACGATGCTGCACTCTGCCCGGTTCGCTATCATCGCGGGGCACGCCAGTTTTTGAGCGTGCTGCCGGATGGGGCTTTTCAGATCAGCCAGTTGATTGGGCAGCCTTAACGTTCTGCGGTCGTCGTGTACTCCATCTGCCGGGCGGTTCGGCGGGCAAGCTCATCGCCTTGAAGGCGGGCGACGAGGTGCAAGGCCATGTCGATCCCCGCGCTGACGCCAGCCGAGGTGACGATCTTGCCCTCGTCCACGTAGCGGATGTTCTCAAGGACGGCTGCGCCAGGCAGACTCGTGCGCAAGCGCTCGATGCTGCCCCAATGGGTTGTGACTTTGTGACCCTCCAGTAGCCCGGCGCGGCCCAGCAAGAAGGCGCCCGTGCAGACGGATGTAGTAAGCTGCGCCGTAGCAGCCTGCGCGCGAATCCACTCGATCAGCCGGGGATTATCAATCTCGCGGCGCGTGCCCCAGCCGCCAGGCACAATCAATAGGTCAATGGGCGGATGGTCGTCGAGACTGTAGTGTGGCTGGGCGAGCAGCCCACCGGCACAGCGAATGGGCTGGCCGTTGGCGCGCTCGGCCAGGGTGAAGACAGTGAAAGGCGGCTCTTCGCCAGTCGCGCCCCCAATCTTAGCAGCCATTGAGAAGACTTCAAAGGGGCCGCAGAAGTCCAGCACTTCCACGTCGTCGAAGATCAAGATACCAATATTCATATAGCCTCCATTCTCCCTATCTCAACTGCGCCGCCAGCGCTTCAGGCGTTGTGACTGGCTCTTTGCAGGCAAACTGCTGGCAGACGTAAGCGGTGGCTGTGCCATCGCGCTGCGGGCGATCTTGCAAGAGCGGGATCATCTCCGCGGCGGCGTTATCGTCTGGTCTGGCAACTGCCAGAACGAGATTGGGGTGGAACTGCCAGTTGACGACATCGAGCAGGGCGCCTGTCTCCGGCGACGCGGGATCGCCGATAATAGCCACCTCGTAAGCCGGGCCAATCAGAAAATCAAGGGCGATGAGCATCTGGCTGAGCGCGCTGGGATGCCCGGCCATTGCCGGGACGAGCGGGCGCAGGATGGTTTCGGCGCGAGCGCGATAGTTGTCTTCGCCCGTGTAGGCAGCCAGCCGCAGCAGCAGTTCGGCGGCAGAGCTATTGCCGGAGGGCGTGGCGTTATCGGTCAGTTCTTTGGGACGGCCAATCAGGGCTTCATGATCGCTGCCCGTGCTGAAGAATCCGCCGTCCTCTTCATCCCAGAAAAGAGCAATCATCTGGTCGGCCAGCGTGCGCGCTTCGCTGAACCAGCGCGCGTCGTGCGTCGTCTGATACACTTCCAGCAGCGCCAGAGCCAGATGGGCGTAGTCCTCCAGATAGCCGTTGAGTTTGGCCTGACCATCACGATAGCTGTGCAGCAGGCGTCCGGTGCTGTTCATAGTGGTAAGCAGGAACTGTGCATTGCGCTCAGCGATGGCGCGGTAGTCATCGCGGCCCAGCCCCCGCGCCGCCTCAGCAAAGCTGCGCAGCATCAGCCCGTTCCAGCCCGTCAGGATTTTCGTATCCAGCGCGGGCCAGACACGCCCGGCGCGCGCCTCGTAGAGTTCCCGGCGGCCACGCGCCAGCGCCTGCTCCAATCGCTCGGCGCTGACGCCTTGCTGCCCGGCAATCTCTTCGAGCGAGTGGTCCGCATGCAGAATGTTTTTATGCTCGAAATTGCCGCGCGCGGTCACGTCATAGAACGCGCAGAAGAGCGCGCCATCTTCCTCTCCCAGCACAGCCTTGATCTCATCGGGCGTCCAGAGGTAGAACTTACCCTCCACGCCCTCGCTGTCGGCATCCTGCGTGGAATAGAAGCCGCCTTCTTCGCTCAGCATCTCGCGCCGGACGTATTCCAGGATTTCTTCGCAGATGCGCCGATAGAAAGGCTTGCCGGTGATCTGATAGGCATGCAGGTACGTGCGGCTGAGCAGGGCGTTGTCGTAAAGCATCTTCTCGAAGTGCGGTACGAGCCAGCGCTCATCGACTGAATAGCGATGAAAGCCACCGCCGATTTGATCGTAGATGCCGCCGCGCGCCATCTTCTCCAGCGTGAACTCGACGATGCCCAGCGCGGAGTCTCCAGGGCGATCTGGTGTGCTGGCGGTTTGCTGGGTGGTGTCGGTGGCACCATCGGCGTGCTGGGCCGTGCTGCGTAGATGTTGTTGCAGCAGGAAATCCAGCGCCATTGGGTGCGGGAACTTGGGTGCGCGCCCGAAACCGCCGAACGCTGCATCAAAGCTGGCAGCAAGATCGCCAGCAGCTTCTTTGAGGACATCAGCATCAATGGCGCCGTGCCCTTGTTCGTCAAGGGCCAGCGTAGCCTGCCCCAGCCTGACGCGGCGGCTATAGAAGTCGCGGAACTGGCTGGCGGTTTCCTCGACTTTGTCGCGTCGGCTGCGATAGTAGTCGCTGATGCGTTTGAGCAGCGTAGGGAAGCCGGGCATGCCGTAGCGGTCCTGGGGCGGGAAATAGGTGCCGCCGTAGAAGGGCAGACCCTCCGGCGTCAGGAAGACTGTCATGGGCCAGCCGCCGCTGCCGGTCATCGCCTGCACGGCCTCCATATACAGCGCGTCAATATCGGGGCGCTCCTCGCGGTCCACTTTGATGCAGACAAAATGATCGTTCATGAGCCGGGCGATAGCGTCATTCTCAAACGACTCATGAGCCATCACGTGGCACCAGTGGCACGCATTGTATCCCACGCTCAGGAGAATGGGCTTATCTTCCGCCTTCGCTCGTGCCAGCGCTTCTTCCCCCCAGGGATACCAATCGACAGGGTTATGGGCATGCTCAAGGAGATAGGGGCTGGTCTCGTGAATCAACCGATTGGTGTATGTGTGGGCGTTCTCGCCCTGATGTGATTGTTCGGCCATGTCTTGCTCCTTTGTGGAGGCCGCCTGATGAGGCTGGTCTTGCGTGCTGCGCTTGCGATCAGCGCAAGTGCCTGGCCTCTCTTCTCGTACAGTGCATCACGTTGTATGCCGCACTCTCAGAAGCGTAGCACAGAAGGCGAGCGAAGGACAAGGGAGGCAGTGCCGCATTTGATTGATAACGCTCTTTTCAATTCCTTAAGTACCTTGAAAGAAAAACCGGGCAATCAGCGATTTTCTTATGCTTTGCTTTTTCTGGCGCTTTCTGACATCAGGGAGGGCAAATTTGGGTGATTCTGTCTTAGGCAAGTTGACAAGCGCCTGCTCTGCCGTTACAATACGCCACTACGTAGACATATTCCCCGGTGGGCCGACGGCATACTTTAGCTTTTCTCGGAGGAGCCTGAGATGCTAAGAATCATTTGGACCAGAACCCGGGCTAGCCAACTGTTGTTCTGTTCCCTCGCTTTGATGACCCTGCTGCTTGCGGGTTGTGCCCCAGCAGGCAATACAGCGCCGCAGCTTGCTGCAAACCAAACGTTCATCTTCCCGCTTACCCACGCTGCCAGCTTCAACGATCTTATCCTTGACCCGGCTAATACGCCGGATATTTACTCTGCCAGTGTGGTGGGCATGATCTACGGGCATCTGGTGACGACCGATTATAACCTCAATGTCATCCCCGATATGGCAAGCGGTTGGGACATTAGCCCCGATGGAAAACAATATACATTCCATCTCCTGCCCAATCTCCATTTTAGCGATGGCACCGCGCTGACTGCTAAAGATTTTGCCTACAGCATTGACCGCGCGCTTGATCCCGCGACCTGCGTGCCTGTTTTCGGGGCTGGGTGCAAGCCACGCACCACCAGTCTCGTAGATATTGTGGGCTATGCTGATCGCGTGGCCGGGCGCATCCCCTCAGATATTGGTGTAGGGTTATTTGCCCCAGATGCCCAGACGTTAATTATCAAGCTGGACCGCCCAGTCGCTTATTTCCTGGAAGCGATGACCACTTCCGTTGCCATCCCGGTAGAGAAGACGTTCATCGAACAATACGGTGTAGATTATAAAGACCATACCGATTGGACGGCCCATCTCGATAAAGGAGGGTGCAGCGGCCCCTTTATCATCCAGTCCTATGGAGATGGCAAGACACTCACATTTGCTCCTAATCCTTTCTGGTATGGGCGTAAACTCACCCTCAGCCGGGTCATCAGGCCCATTGTCCCTGACCTGACCAATGAGTACACGGGCTATCAGCAGGGCGACTATGATTATTCAGATGTTCCTCCCCAGGAATATCAAGGGGCAAGAGATCAGGCAGACTTCCATGAGATTGGGCTGCTCTCGGAGCAGTTTCTTGGCCTCAATGAATTGTCTCCCCCCTTTGATGACTTGAATGTCCGGCTGGCCTTCGCCCTGGCCCTCAATAAACAACTGATCGCCGACCATGTGTTGAATGGCACCTCGCTCCCAACCAACCATATTGTGCCACAGGGGCAGCCTGGCTTTAATCCGAACCTGACGGCGCCGGGCGGCGACACGCGCGCCGTGACTGGCGATCTGAACAAAGCGCAGTCGCTCATCAAGGGCTATTTCGCGCAGTGTGGGTGCAAAACGTTGCAAGTGACGCTCACCTATCCCAACGACGCGAAGCGGACCAGTGTAGCGCTCGCCATGCAGTCGATCTGGCAAACGGTGCTGAGTGGCGATTGGGGGACGGTCACTGTAACCCCCGTTGGGGTGAGCTTTGCAACGCTGGTTAATGCGGACTTTACCCAAAGCCTCGGCCACTCTGGCCCGTTGCAGATGTGGCTAATCGGACTTCAAACGACCTATCCCGATCCCCATAACTGGCTGAACGGCGTCTTTTCTCCGACATCTCCCCTGAACGTGTTCAACTATCGGGATAATGGGCAGTTCCAGGCGTGGTCGCTGATGCAGCAGGCAGACGTGGAGCAGAACCCAGATATGCGCCTGAGCCTCTATAATCGGGCTGAACAGCAGTTGGTAGACGCCGCTCTTGAGATTCCTTATGCCCAGGATAAAGGCATCTGGCGTCTCAAACCCTATATCCAGGGGTATAACCCTACGGCACTGCAAATGATCAGCGATCAGGACTGGGCGAATGTCATGGTTCTGGCGCATTAAAGCACAGCGGGGCGAGCAGGCTGCACAGCCTGACTTGCCCCGCTGTGGTGCTTGCGCCTAGCCTTTGGAAAGCTGGCGCAAGACTTCCTCGACTTGCGGATGGCTCCGGTTGAGCCGCAGGTCTTCGCCGCCGCTGGCGTCTTGCTGGGCCAGCAGGATTTTCTCCTGAATGCAGATATTGAGCAGCTCGCGGGCGCTTTCTCTGCTCAGGCGTCCCCGAAAGCGGTTTTTGGGGTTGATAGAATCACCCACAAAATTGGAGATGCCAATGACAGTCCGCCAGGACCAGTTGCGATCAATGTAATCAAGGAACTGGATAAAGCCCGGTTCCAATGGATCGACCAGAGCAGGCATTGCGCCAGTGCCCTGCACATTCGGACCGACAGCAGGCATTGGGCCAGTAGACCCGCTCATCAGCGGCGAAGGGAAGCTCTGCGAACTGCCAGGACCAGTCGGCGGGGTGGGCATGCCGTTGGGCGTCAGCGCGACAAACTGGCTGGCGGCGCTAATCAGGTCGCGGCTGACCGTGCCAGGGACACCCACGATAATCACCGTCTTGTTGAGCCGCAGCTTGAGCCGTGCCGAGATGCGCGTGAAATCGCGGTCGCCGGTCATCAGCACAAAGGTGCCGATAGTTGGCCGGTCAAAAACCGTCTCGATAATATCCATCAGCATATTGAGGTCAACCGTGCTTTGCGAGACGGTGCTTTGAATGACGCTCATCGAGCCGGTATTGCCGCTGCTGAGGTTGGGCAGCGGTCCGCTGCGTGATCCCTCGGTGGAGTCGCGGGGCGCAGCACCGCTTGCGGCTGCCTGAAGCGGGCCAAGTGGCCCGGAGATGGCTGGGCTGCTCGGTAAGGAGTTGGCATTCGATGAGAGATCGCTTGCCTGACTGCTCATCGGATACTGGCTATAGCCGCCGGGGGTACCATTAGAGGAATACCCCATGCTCTCGGCGCTCAGGCTCTCCTCGTTTTCGGGGCCGGAACTGCTGGCGGGCAGGGCAGGCCCATAGCCCGAAGGGATGGATTCTGGGCGATTTTCGCCTGGGGTGTTGCTGCCGTTGCTGCTGGTCCAGTAAGGCCGGAAACGGTCACGCTGCTTGGCAGGACAATCCACGCGGTCGATCATCGCAGCCATCAGGCTGCCCTTGAACTGGTCAGGCTGGCGGGTCCAGTCGGCATAGGCGCGGGCAACCATGACGGTGCCATAGTAGCGAGCAACGCTAATCAATTCCTGTGGGTCGGGTTCCCGGTGTTGGATGTTCAGCAAGCTATAGCGTATGTTCTCAAAATCAATGAAAAGAGCAATTTCCTCTGACACAAATAACCTCTCCTCTCAGGAGCATCCTAGTAGAATAGAAGGGTGCCAGGACTATAATTTTGTAAATGGGACCAGGGTATAAAACCATACAATGCAATGAATTGCAGGGGCGAGAATTCTATAGAGCCAGCATAGCACACTTTGCCCGTAAAGTCGAGAGGTTTGGTTGAGATTGCAGGAGTTTTGGTAAAGAAATGACTACCCAATCTTTGGTCAGAGCGGATGTGGGCCAGAATGAAGGGTGTGTATCGTCGCTGCGTACTCATATCTGGTTAATGTTTCTCATAGAAAATGCTGGTTAGAGCAACGAAGGAGCCAGGGCATGGCCGGACAGATAGATGTCCAGCGCCGGGCGCAGCCTTCGCGCCTGATCAAATGGATGAGCGCGCTTGCTGCCATCACTGTGGCCGGGCTGATTGCCTGGGGGCTGCTGGTGTCGCGGCCTGACTCTGGCGCCGGAGGCATACCGGATTTTTACGGGCTGGCCGGGCAGACAGCGCCCAACTTTACGCTCAGTGCTGTGACTCATACACCCATCTCGCTGAGCGACTTCCGAGGGCAGCGTGTGCTGCTTAATTTTTGGTATATAGCCTGCTCCAATTGCGCAATTGAAATGCCCGACCTTGAGCGCTTTTATACTCAGGCCGCGAGCCAGCATATTGTGATTCTGGGAATCAATATCGAAGATAGCGCGCAGGATGCTGCCCAGTTCATGCGGCAGCTAGATATTACCTATCCAGTGGCACTGGATACACAGCGGCATGTCTTTGAAGACCTCTATCACCTGACTTCAACGCCTTCATCTGTGTTTGTAGATGCAGCGGGAGTCATTCGGGGCAGTGTATCAGGGCCGCTGAACACCAGCCAGCTCCAGGCATATTTTCAAGCGATGCGCTAATATCAGCACATCACAAGAAGGGCGTTCGCATCCGCGAACGCCCTCGCTGCTCCACATGAGCGCCCCCAACCAGCAGCGGCGCCCACTCCTTCAGGGAACTGCCGCATCGCGGCAGCGTCATCCATCCACCTGCCAGGCCATGTTCAGCCCCCTGAGTGCGGCAAACAGAGGAAACTCCCCTGCTGTCCAGGCATTACCGGAGTCGCAGTGCCTTACTGGAGCAATGCTGCAAAGGATATGCCACCAGAGCTTTCTGCATCGTTGTGATCTCAGTTGTCCTGAGCGCCAGGGAGGCTGGGCACAATCATGCCAGTTTTCGGGGCGGGCAATGCCTGACGAGCGCCAAGCTGAGCCATTGCATTAAAGTTATGCGCGGCAACGCGCCCTAAAAATGCCGGGAGGCCAACAAAGGCAAAAAGCCAGACATAGCCTGTGGCGAAACCTGAAATTAGAAGAAGATCAAGGCACGCCCAGGCGAGAATGTCGCCAGTGGCGGCCAGCAGCGAGGAGAGGATACCGTGAAAAGGGAGCTTGCGCAGCCGCAGGCCACTAATCAGCCCTGGCAAACGCGCGGCAATCGCTCCGCCAAAAATCATGATGAGATAGAAAGGGGAAATCTCAATGACGGCAATGTTGGGGTGCAGCGAGAAGGTCACGACCAGAGCAGGAACACCAGCGATAGCAGTGGCAAAGGCAACCCACAGCAGCGAAAACCCCGCGCGCCCACCTCCGATCCGCCCGGTAATCCGGCTGGTGAAGTAGGTGCCAAGCACGAGGATGGCAAGCGGTAACACAATAATATGGATGAGCGCAATGACCAACAAAAACCAGCGGTACGCGGGATCGGTAATGCTGATGGTCATAGTTTCCCTCCAGAACTCCTGTGGATTACGCTTTGCGCATCCGGCCTGTTTTCCTATTTTTAGTATACGTCCGGTCGCAGGCGAACGTCAAGGAACAACAAACAGAGTGGAGATCAGCGAGGATGTGCCCACCAGAAAGGTGACACGTTGTTCCAGGGAACCATCACCGGCTGCGCTGCCATTCTGCCAGTAGAGGTCGGCTTCCCAGTCTCCCGCTCTGGTCGCCGGAAATCGGAAGTAGGCGTTGTAGCTGCTGCGCTGCGGAAATTGTTGACGCATCGAATCGACAAATGCACCGTTATCATAGAGCTTGATGGTGACGGTTCCGGGGCCTGCGTCGGTAACAGTATAGACAACGTAGACCGTCTGGCCGATCCTGAAGCTGGTATTAGAATCCAGCGCCTCGCCATTCTTGTCGATAGCTGATGCTGTTTGTGCGGTGGTAATGTATGCGCCGCCAGCCAGTCCGGTGGGCATACTTTCCTGCTGCGCGTTCTGTATGATGACCACCAGGATAGCGCCCACCAGCGCCAGCGTGGTCAAGATGCTCAGCGCGACCAGCGCTGTCAGTGGTGATGGATGGCGCGCAGAAGATTTCACCTGAGCCATAACCCTCCCAGACAGCACCCCCCTTGGAGCAAAGGATGCCGCAGGACGTACACAATAGTTGAGCAAAACGTTATCAAACGTTTCACCCGTTAAAGCTACGCCGGTTGACGAGACAACTCGGCGGCAGGTTGGACTACGGCCAACCTTTGAAGGTTTTGCCAGTCCTGGTGTCGGCTTGCCAGGAGTGTTCTGATCGCCTTGCGGTCTGCACAGGCAGCAAGCTCTTGATCGCCTAGACGACTCGCCAGATTCTCTGCCGCATTCACGTCGGCATGAGTGGTATGCCCGCAGACCACACAACAGAACGTCTGTTGGTTCGGACGGTTCTCGCGGGACACATGATGACAGCGATGGCATTCCTGAGAAGAATAGGCACTCTTGACCTTGCGGGCACGGATGCCGCGCTTGGCTGCGCCCCAGGCCAGTTGTGCCGGGATGTGGGCCAGATTGGAAGCGTACAGGTACGCATGCATCCGCCGCGCCTTGAACTTCATTCCCGCTACGTTCAACTGCTCGTAGGCGAATTGGGCCTCCGGGTGATCGCGGTAGAGTTCGTTGACGGCGCGGTTGATTTCCTGCCGCACCTGCCGCGCCAGTTTCTTGTTGCGCGTGGACGGCAGCCGCGTGACGCCTCTCTTTTTGAGGCAGGCCCGCAGTTTGGCTTTGCGGCGGCGTTTCGCGCGGTCCCGCTTATGGCGCTCAGCCAACTTGCCAGTGAACGTGCCGTACTGCTGGCCCGTTGAAGTGGTGAGGAAATTGGCGATGCCCACGTCTACCCCGATCACGGGCGCGTCTTGGGGCGTAACAACTGGCACATGTTCCTCATAGGAGAGGGTGAGCCACCAGCCATCCGCTTTGCGGGCCAGCACGGTGCTGGTGTTAAGCGTCTTGCCTGCGAGCGCTTGCCGATGGTAGGCTGCCAACTTCACCGGCAAGAAGACGGGTTGGCCTTGCTCTAGGGTGGACAGGCGCAGCCAATAGTCGAAACTGCTATCCTGTGAGGGCTGGAGCAACGCCACATTGGCATTGGCTTGAATCACCGTCTCTTTGAGAACGGGCGTGTTCCATTCCTTCCACTCCGGCGGGTCGCCTTCCGGTTCCTCCTGGTACTCTTGGCACAGGTCCAGGGAGTCTTGATAGGCGGCAGCGTAGTTACTGCGCCAGGACTGGGCGATGCCTGCGGCGTGCTGGATTGCCACGCGCTGCCAGCGCTGGGAGAGGGGACTCTCGAAGCAGGGCGCGGCGTACTTATCAGGCTGCGCTTCCGTACAGAAATAGGTGGTGTACGCCTGGCAGAGCCGCAGATATTCAGCGGCCAGCGCATCCAGGGCCGCTATCTTGGCGTGGTTGGCATCACAGAGGCGGATATGGGTGAGAGCACGGGTGAGGCGCATCAATTCACCTCCAGTGCCGCTAACAATTGTATTTTCTTGCGACTGGCCCGCCTGCGGCCATAGAGGCGCGCACAAAAGCGGGTGATGATCGCCACGAAGTCTTGCAGCAGGTCGGTTTGTTCCTCTTCGGCTTCGTTGACGATGACCAGTTCCCGCCCCTGCGTTGTGAGCAAGGTCTGGATGGAGGCCACACCAAAGCGCGAGCAGCGGTCCTTATGCTCCACCACGATGTGACTGCTGCTGGTGTCTGCGAGCAAGGCCAAAAACTGCGGGCGCTGGTCATTGACGCCAGAGCCGCATTCCTTGACCACCTTTGCCACCTGCCAGCCCTTCGCCGCGCAGAAGGCGGCCACCCGCTCCGCCTGGCCGTCCAGGTTCTTGCGGTTCTCCGCGCTGGACACACGGGCATAGACCGCCACCTTTTGCGGGCGGACAGCGTGCAGCGTGGGCGGCACATCGACCATCACCGTCCCAAAGGGCAATTGGTGTGCAGGCAGTTCCCCGCGTTGCCACATGCGCCAGGCGGTCTGATAGCTAATGCCTTGTTGCTTGGCATAGGCGGAAAGTTTCATACCCACAGAAGAACACAACATCGGGCATTTGTCAAATATCCGACTATGTTTGATGGCAGATGTTTATAAATCAAAACGCTGAACTTGATACCGGCGTGGTTTCCTCTGGTATGATAGCATGTGCGTGCCTGCAAACGATAGGGCCAGCCGCTCAAGAGACGTTAAAGCTGATGCTGGCTTCGGCGTGTCCGTTGTAGTCCACTTCCCAGCGATGCTCGCCAGTTCTCTGGACAACAGCCTCGTTCGCGTAGACATTGGTGCCCACGTCAGGTATGAGTGGTGCGCTGGTGGCTTCCAGCGTGCTGCCCGCAAACAGCTTCAGGACAACCTGCGCGTTGGGGTCCTGGTTGACAACGGTAAAGACGACATAGACTGCCTGCCCGGCCTTGAAGTTTTGAGTCTCGCCCAGCACAAGGGATTTGCTCTGGTCAAAGCCAGTACCCGTCTGAATCCTGGTGATGTGTGGGCCGGTCATTGTTGCCTGCTGAGCCGTGCCGCCGGGCTGGATTCTAATGAGAACGGCAAAGACGACGACCACCATAATCAGGATGGCAAGCAGAGTACCGATGCCAACCAACACGTAGTACCAGCCGCGCCGCTTCCCTGGCCGGGCGGTTTGTTGCGCTGGCCTGGCAGGTGGCTGTGGCCTGTCGGGAAGGGTAGCCGTAGCGGGCGCTCGCGTGCTGGTGACTTCAATGCGCTCCCCACAGTCGCCACAAAAGGCGGCGCCGGGCACCAGGAAGGCGCCACAAGCGCGGCAACGCTGCTGCATAAGTGATTTGACCTCTGCTGAAAGTGATGATTGTTTGGATTGTATCCCAAAATTGCTGCTGAACGTCTTCAACAGAGCAAGAAACCAGTCTCGCCGCAGCGCCGCAGCAGCAGGGCGAGGCTGGTTGTACCACACTGGTTACAAAACAGGCCAGGTTTCAGGTGCATTTCCCTTATCCCGGTTCTCCTGCTCAGGAAGTGACGGTAATAGTAGTCGTGTACTCAGTATTGCCATTAAACTGAAGTTCGACGGTAAAGCTGCCGGTTGACCCAGGTATAACGGAGAATTCTTGCGTGCTTGTTCCGGCATTGGGGTTCAGAGAGTCGCTGTAGACTTCCTGACCGTCGCTCTGGTCAGTGATGTGCAGTTCGACCTCCTCGCTGTCGTCGTGCGCCGTGACCGTGAAGACGATGACCAGATTATCGCTGGTGGTAAACGTGGTCGTCTGGTTGATGAGATTGCCGTTGCTATCCCCAGTGCCAATCTCGACGTTGGTAATATCCCGACCGGTTGGTGGGACCGGAGCAGTGGGCACGCCAGCAGAGGTCGTCGGTGTCGCTGCGGTATTGGCAGTTGAGTTGGAATTGCCCCTTGACACGAAAAAGACGATGCCAACAATGACAATGACCGCAAGAACACCGCTCCCCAGGATATACCATAACGCGCGGCTCTTCTGCGGCGGAGGCGCCGCTGGAGTGAACACGGGTGGCCCACCGAAGCCTGGCTGTGGCGCGCCATAGAAAGGGCCTTGCGGCGCGGCTCCAAAGCCTGGCGGTGGGCTATAGGCTGGCGATGTTCCAAAGCCTGGCTGCGCTGGTGGAGCGCCAAAGCCTGGCGGGGGTGCCCCAAACTGCGTTGGTGGCGCTCCGTAAGAACTGGCTGGTGGCGGCGCGCCATAGCCTGGCGTTGGGGGCGGCGCGCCATAGGGAGACGATGGCGGCGCGCCGTAAGGGGAAGGGGGCGGGCCGTATGGCTGCGATCCATAGGCAGAAGCGGGCAGGGTACTCGCCAGTATCGTTGGATCATACGAACCTGCACCAGCGCTCGTGACGGGCGCGCCGCATGTCGTACAGGCCGGGCTGCCCGGTTGAAGTGGACTGCCGCAGTTGTTACAACGCTGCTGCATGAAGAATAAGTCCTCCTGTGGGTAGGCTGTGATGGTATGATACCATCCCTGGCAAGCCTCTTCTGCTCACGGTGTGCCGCTGCCTGTCTGGCGCCCTTGCAGCCAGATGCGCACGAGATACGCCAGCAAGCCCAACACCAGCACGCACAGCAAGACGATGGCAGCCAGCGCGCCGCTGGAAAAGCTGCTGGTGTTTGATTGATCTGCGCCAGCATTGCCCGGCGGTTGTGTGCCGTTGCTGCCAGGAGCCGCGCTCGCGCTTGCGCCCGGCGATGCGCTGGGGCTGAGAGTGGCCGTTGAGGCGCCGGGGCTGCCAGTCGCGCTGGGCCGGGGCGTGCCAGGGCCGGGTGTAGAGAGGATCATCCCGGTGGCATCAACGGTGATCGTTTCTGGTGAGGCGAATGGGCCGCTGGAAATCGAGCCGGTCGCGCAAAGATGATAGGTGCCTGCTGCGATACCACTGGTCGGCCAATCATAGTTTGCCGTGAAACTGGAGGCTTCGGCGCTGATCGTAGCGTCTGGTAATGGCAGCGTCGGGACGCAGTCCGCGTTGGGGCTATAGCTAAGGGTGATGATCTCGTTCATTTCCCACCCATCAAATTGCAGCGTCAGGGTGTTGCCATCAATACCAATGATGCTCAGCAAGGCAGCGCCAGAACGCGGCGCAGCGCGCGCCTGGCTCCAGGCACCTCCGACCGCCAGCGCGGCGAGCATCGCAAGTGCGCCCACAAGAGCAAACGGCATGTGGCTGTGGGAACAGAGCCGCTGCGACTGCTGATCATAATGTGGATGTTGCATATCGCTCGTCTTCTTTCATATATAAGAAAAACACACATATTGCTCAGGCGCTCTGCACGCGAGTTTTATGCCAATCCTGCGGTGGTGTTGGTTGCGCCCGGCCCTGGCCTTGCCTCTGTCAACCGCCAGTCGGCGCTACGAGCGAGCCTGCTGGAGCGCCTCGGGGAGCGCCGCGATATGTGGCAAAACGATGTCGGCGCCGCGCTCGCGGTATATCTCTGCCTCTATTCCGCTGGCGATCATCACCGCCAGAAAGGGCGGCTGGTCGTTTCCATAGGCGGCGCGATAGTTCAAGACCAGCGCCAGATCGTCAGCGGTATCACCGACATACAGCCCGGCGCCCGTCTCCAGCCGCTTTGCCACCAGCGCGAGGGCCGCCGGGTCTGGCTTGGCGATCTCCTCGCCGGGCACAATCTGCTCGAAAGGCGATGGCCCCCAGCGGGTGGGAAAGCGCGCCGTGTATGTGCTATCCACTCGCTCGTGGAGGAGTCGAACAGCCCAGGAGACTTCCGCGCCAACGCGCCCGGTAATCAGGGCAAAACGCCGCGTGCCCTGCGCTGCCAGTTGTGCCAGCAGTGTGGAGGGCATCAACACTGTTTCGCTGCGTATCAGCCCCGGCGCGTCGAGAACGTAGCGCGGCTCCCGCTGCACCAGTTCGCGCAGCAGTTCAGCGCCCCAGTAGAACTCGTCGTGAACCGTTTGCGCCAGCGTGTAATCAGGTTGAGCAGAAGCGGGCACCGTAGCGCGAGTCCAGGCCATGCCCCCCTGGCCGCGCTGCGTGGCTTCATATGCCTGCGCTGCCCAATCTGCCAGCCGCAGTTTCTCTTCTGGCTGGCCGCGCCACTCGCGCCGCTGGGCAGTGCAGAGGGCGCTGAACGTGAAAGCCAGATCCCAGTCATTGTTGAAGCCACCAGCCAACTTGAAGGCGCGTACATCCTCTAATGTGACCAGCGGCGCGCCGCCCGCTGCATCACGCCGCCAGAGTTTCAGGCGCTCGCCAACAATATATTCAGCGGTGGCAATCACTGCCAGGCGATAGGAGCCAGTTGTATCAATCAGCACGCCATCTACATCAAACACAGCGCTGTCAATGGTTTGGGCGATCTGTACGCCCGCACGTATCCAGACCATTCAGTTCTCTTCTATACAAGGGCACGCACAACCCCTGGCTTCAGCCTTGGGGAGTTGTCACATTTCAGGTTCGGTTACGAAGAGGCGCAGAAAACGAATCAGCGCCACAATGACCAGGAAGTAGACCAGCATTGCCAGCAGAGTATACCATTGAACTCCGCTGGCATGAATATCCAGGGCCGTCTTGAACGGCGCCAGCAGCGGATCGGTAATGCTGGTGAGCAAAAAAATAAAGGGATTGTCATTTCTGGTTGAAAGGAGGCTGAGGAAGAAGCGCAGTGCGAACATGACCTCCAACACCGAGAGCAGCCACTTCAGAAATTGGTTGAATTTAGCGATGCTAAATATGATCCGGCTGCGCGGCGGGCGCGGTGGCTCTGCCTCGGATTCATATCCCTCTGTGGTTACTGCCGGTGGATAAATGGGCCGCTCGTAATTTGGCGGATGCCCGCGATGTACCGGGCGCGGCGGCAGCGGCGGTAACTCGCTCTCGTAAGCGGGAAAGTATTCCTGGGTCAGCGCTGTATTGTCGTCTTCCTCGCCAGGTGTCTCGTCTTCAAATGGATTGCTGCCTTTCGATTGGTAGCTCTGCATGCTGCTTGCCCGCCCGTTCTGATGCCGAACGCTCCCTTCAGGAGCGCGCCTACACCCCTGATTGTTGTCCTGCTGGCTGCCTTTCCTATTATAGCATAGGAGCGAGAGAGTACGCGGCACCTATAAATGGCTCTTTACCCGCTTTCAGGCACTTGCAGCTTTGCCAGATAGACACTATCGGCGCGGGCGATGATGCGATAGACGCCGTGCTGGGTGAGAAAATCGAACGTGGCGATGGCCGTCGCGCGAACTTCGGGGGGCAGGTAGTTGACATCAATGACAATATACTGCGCAATATCATCACCGCGCGCATAGTCAGGGAAGAGGAAGAGGTCTTGTCGCTCGCTGAGATGCGGGTTCAGCGTGTCGCTGGCTGAGACAGAAGCATCGGGCGGGATCATCTCAAGCAGGCGGTTGATGCGCTCCTCGCGGGTGCCAATACTGAAGGGCGGCACAAACGATCCCAAGGCGTCTTTGGCCGCCAGCAGGTTATAACCTGCCGCTGCCAGCAGGATCAGCGCGACGACTGCCATTGCGACGCGCGGCGAGATACGCTGCACCAGCCACGCCCAGCCGCCGCCAATCTTGAGGGCGATCCACCAGAACCAGAGGGGCATCCAGCGCCAGGGAAAGCGTTTCCGCAGCAGCAGGCGGATACGGCCAAAGTGGTTGAGCGCTGCCCAGCCTTCGCGGTCTCTTTCCAGATGCCGGGCAATGATAGCAGTGCCCTTAATCACCGCAATCGTTAAAAAGGCAACCAGAATAGAGTTATATTGATAGACGCCGCTGTATTGAGCAGCCTGATCGCTGAGGATGTTGATGCTCAGTTCTGGCAGCGCCGGGAAGATTGCCAGCGGGGCAAACAATAAGCCGATCATGCCCCCCGTCAGTGCCAGATGCCAGATGTAGCGAACCTTATCAGCGTTGAGGATCACCACAGCCACCAGCCAGGGTTGGGTCAGCAGATGGATAATCGCCTCGCCCGGCGTGTTGCCCAGCCCGGCATAGCGTTCCCAGTAATTGTTCCCTACCTGCGGGCTGTCCAGAAAATGAGGGATGATGACCAGAAAACAGAAGATCGACCAGCCAGCGAAGAAAGCTGCAACAAGCAGGCCAAACCAGCGGCGATGCTGCCAGAAGGCAATATAGATGCCCAGCATGGCAACCGTGAAGCCGACATCTTCTTTCGTCATAGCGGCCAGACCGCCCGCCAGCAAAAACCACCCGTAGCGCTGCTTCTCCATTGCCAGCACAGCCGCAATCAGGAGCGGCGTTGCCAGGGCAACGGGATGAAAATCAAAAACGTTCTCGCCAATCAGGCCGGGCGCGAGCAAATAGGTGGCGACTAGCGGAAGACACATCAGCGGCCAGCGCGGCATCCAATGGCGCGTCAACAGGAAAACGGGGATGGCGCCCAGCCCCAGCGCGACGCTTTGAAAGATCAGCAGCGTCTCCGGGCCTGAATGAATGAGATACAGCAGCGAGAGCGGCAGGATAATCGGTTCGACGTGAATAGCCAGACGAGTGGGCGGGCCGTAATAGTCCCAGCCGCGATTCGTGAACTCAAAGAAACGCCCATGCAATGTGTTCCAGAAAACCTGGTCCATGTTGCCCAGATCGTAGGCGGTGGCGTGAAATGTCCAATAGCGGAAGAGCGACCAGAGCGAGATCAACGCAATGTAGACCACGATACACAGAATGGTCAGCCCCCAGGCCAGCCGAAGCTGCGCCTGGTGCGTCGACAGGCGCTTCCAGAGGATGCTCAGAGCGCTCCCCTCGCTCTGGACTTGTTGACCAACAGCGCGCGTCGGAGGGCGAGCAGCTTCTGGCGCGGGTGCCACCGGGGGGATGGCGCCAGTGGTCGATGCCGCAGCCTGATGGGCGATGGCCGGATTGCCAATAACCGGGGCACTGGTGTGTTGCGCTCTGGTTGCTGGCACTCTGCGCAGTCCTGGGTTCCTGGGAAGCAGGTGCGCTCCGCTTAGTGAGATCAGTGGTACGTATCGTTTCATTCCAAACATTGGAGACGCAGGCGCAGGTTGCAAGTAACCAATGCTGTGCCTATCCCCTTCTTTTTCTTAACTCTGCTGTCCCTCTCCCCGTCCGCTTTATTATCGCACAGACTATACCAGATAACTATCAAAAAAGTATCAAAACGGCAGAGGTATAGGAAAAAATATCCACGAAAAACAGGCCCACCAGTGCTGGTGAGCCTGCCGATTGGTCGGGGCGAGAGGATTTGAACCTCCGACCCCCTCAACCCCATTGAGGTGCGCTACCGGTCTGCGCCACGCCCCGTTGCAACCCTTTCACTCCCCTGCCAAAATGACAGAAGACTGAACGCAGCTAAAGTATACCAGATATTTGCGCCCTCGTCAACCTCAACACCATCCTATCCTCGCCTCCTGCCTTGACAGGAGATGCCCGACCTCCTATGATTTTAGCGGAGGGATATTGCAAGACCTGACAATGGCGTGGGGGCTTCCTATGGATGTTCAAGAGGAGTCGGTGAACGAGGCGCTTGCCGTTCTGCCAGAACTGGCGCGCGCCCTGTTCTCCTTCAAGCCGCGTCATCATCTGCACCACCATCTCATCCAGGGAAATGAGCCGATGTCTGCCCCGCCAGGCTGTGAGGAGGGGGCAGGGCCGATAGAGCGCCCTCGCATCTTGGTATGGCGTGAGCCACAGGACATCCCGGATGCGCAGATCAAGCTGGTAATGTATCTGGCGATTCATGGCTCGCAGACGATGAGCGATCTGGCCGAGGGGTTGAAAGTGACCACTCCGGCCATCACCGGGCTGGTGGATAAGCTGGAGAAGCGCGGCATGGTGGAGCGGCTGCGCGACCCCCAGGATCGCCGCGTGGTGCATGTCCGGCTCGCCCCCCGCGCCCGGATGATTGCCGAACAGCATCTGGAGGCCCGCCGTCGCCAGATGCGCTCGGTGCTGACGACGCTGACACCCGAAGAGCAGCGCGTGTTTATTCGCACCCTGAAACTCCTGGCCCAGACATTCTCCGTCCGGCAGAATGAGCAGCCAGAGTCTCCCCAGTTCTCTCCCCAATGGAGCCAGAACAGCCAGATACTCTCCAGCGGACACGAGGAGCAGCCAGAGCGCTGAAATGATTGCTGGTATGTGTGTGATGGTAGGAGAAGCTGGCGAAAAGAGCAAAGGCGTCTTTGCTCCTGTATTCCTACCCGGCAGTTGGCTGGTTATTGGTGTCACCGCTGGCATGTGTAATCTGATGGATCAATTGGCTCACCATATCCAGCACGTCATCAATGGCGAATGGCTTGGGCAGCAGCGCGTGGTCAAGCGCAAAGCGACTGCCGCTGAGACGCTGGGCGGCAGACATCACCACGACGGCATGGGAATCGCGCAGGCGGGCATTAGCCGCCAATTCCTGCATGACTGCATAGCCATCCAGCGTTGGCATCATCAGATCAAGCAGGATGACATGGGGGCCAAGATCAGTGCGTTGCGCCAGCACGTCCAGAGCTTCTCGCCCATTGCGCGCCGTCGTGACGCTGTACCCCTCCTCCTCCAGCAGCCCCTCCAGCAGATCACGGATGCTGCTGTCGTCATCCACTACCAGCACATTATTGCTACCCACTACCGCGCCCTCCTCTCGGCAAATGGTCTACCTGGAAGATGATTGCTGGCAAGAACCATTCCATAAAGCTGACTTTCTTTTAGCGTTGACTAAAAACTAGGGTATAATGGCTCTGGCTGACCCCAGCAGCCAGCCAAACTCTGTGCTGAACCGGCAGGTATGCCGGATATATTCAAAAGGAGCATCATCTATTATGCCAGGCATTGTCCCTCAACCACTCGTCTTGATTGTGATGGATGGTTGGGGCATCAATCCCCGCGCAGAGGCCAACGCCATCGCGCTGGCCCGAACGCCTACCATAGATCGCCTTGCGCGCACCTTCCCCCATACACAGCTTGCCACCAGTGGCCCGGCAGTGGGCTTGCCGGAAGGCCAGATGGGCAACTCGGAGGTAGGCCATCTCAATATCGGTGCGGGCAAGCGTGTGCTTCAGGAATTCACCCGCGTCTCAGCGGCTATTCACGATGGCACGTTCTTTGAGAACCCGGCGCTGCTGAAAGCCATTCAGCATGTAAAGCGTCATGGAAGCGCGCTGCATCTGTGTGGCCTGATCGGCCCCGGTGGCGTGCATGCCCACCAGAGCCATCTCTACGCCTGCCTGCAACTGGCAGCGCGCCATGAGGTGGAGCGCGTCTTCATCCACACCTTTACCGATGGCCGCGATACCTCGCCCTTTGGCGCGCTGGAGTACATGAAAGAACTGCTGGCGCGGACGCGCGAAATTGCCAGCGCGCATCCGGCGCGGGTGGCAACCATCTCAGGACGCTACTACGCGATGGACCGCGATAACCGCTGGGACCGCATCGCCAAAGCCTATGATGCGATGACCCGCGCCGAAGGGCACCGCGCCAGCGACCCGGTGGCCGCCATTCAGCACTCCTATGATGAGGGTGTCACCGACGAGTTTATCGTGCCAACGGTGCTGATGCAGGACGACCACCCGGTTGCAGCCGTCAAGCCAGGCGACAGCGTGATCTATTTTAACTTCCGCTCGGATCGTGGCCGCGAACTGACCAAAGCCTTTGTGCTGGATGAATTGCCGCCGCAAGCCCAGGGCACGTTTGAGCGTGGGCCAAAGCTGGACGATCTCGTCTTTGTGACGATGACAGAATATGAGGTCGGGCTGCCCGTAGACGTGGCTTTCCCGGCAGATAACGTCGATCTCCCGCTGGCGAAAATCCTCTCAGATCGCGGCATGCGTCAGTTTCACACCGCCGAAACCGAGAAGTACGCGCACGTCACCTTCTTTTTCAACGGTGGACGCGAGGCGCCCTTCCCTGGCGAAGATCGCCTGCTGGTCCCCTCGCCCAAGGTGGCGACCTATGACCTGAAGCCGGAGATGAGCGCTCCCGAAGTGACGGACGAGGCCGTGCGCCGCATCAACAGCGGCGAATACGATGTCATCATTATGAACTACGCCAATGCCGATATGGTCGGGCACACCGCTGTGCTGGCGGCAGCCGTCAAAGCAGTGGAAGCCGTAGACACTGGCGTGGGGCGCGTCGTCGAAGCCGCGCTTGCCAGAGGCGGCGCGGCGCTGATTACCGCCGATCATGGCAACGCCGAGCAACTGATTGAGTACGATACCGGCAAGCCGCACACGTCGCACACGACCAATCCCGTGCCGTTCTATTTTGTTGTGCCGCAGATGCCCAACGCCCGCCTGCGTGGCGATGGCATTCTGGCGGATGTGGCGCCCACCATGCTGCAACTCTTGCAGATACCTCAGCCCAAAGCCATGACCGGGCGCACACTCATTCTCCCGTAGAAACTGTTGTAAGGCAGTCTTTAGGAGGGCGGGTTGTAGATCAGTTCATTGATTGTCGCGGTGCCCTGGTCAATGAAGTAGAGGCCGTTCGTATGGTACGACGAGATGTTCAGCGCCAGCCCGCGCGGCTCCTGCAAATCGCTGGCGAGCGTCGCCACAACGTCGCCCGTCGTTGGATTGATGCGCACTACAGAACCCTGCCCTGGTCCACTGCCCAGCACGCTTGCCACCAGATAGCCATCGGCGTCCACAATCACATCCTGGGGTGCTTTGAACGGTTTCTCCCAGTCCATATGCCCCGTCTGCCCGTTGAAGCGCAGGATCATATTGACCCCATCATCGGCCACATAGATGTTGCCCTGGCTATCGACCGCTGCGGCAACTGGCTGCTTGAGGCCAGTGATAAAGGGGGTGCCCAGGCTGTGGCCGCCTCTGCTCAGGCAGGCAAGCGTCCCATTTGCCGGGCTGGGGACCAGGATCGCATCATTGACCGGGTTCTGTCCCAAGGCAAAACCAATCAGTGGATTGAAACCGGGCACTGTTACGATCCCGGCATCCTGGAAGGACGCGACCACCCCGTTGGTGTTTCGGTTGATGCCTTGCTGTCCAGGATTGCCGGTCTGGAGGTAGTAGAGGGCGTAGTCGTCGGACGCATCACGCGAGATGACAATACCACTGGGTTGGGGCGCGTTGCCGATAGAGAAAGCCGGTTGATTCTTGATGGCGGGCGAGAGTTCAAAGATCGCTTGCGCGGTCTGGTCGCTGTAATAGACCGAACCGTTTTGGCCGGGGGATCGGCTCACGTCCAGAAAGGCAGGCGAGCCGGTGGCTTGATAGATGCGCGTTGCGGCACTGTAGCTGCCAGGCTTGGCCGATGGGCCAACCGGGTTAGCGGCAGGCTGGGCGCAAGGCGAGCCGGTAGTGAAAACCGGGTTGAAGGCCGGGGCTGCCGTAGCGCTGGGCGCCTGCGTACCGGTTGTTCCGGGATTGGTGGCGGTTTGGTTATTTTTCAGCACAAGCAGCACTGTCAGCACGGCAACGCCAATCACCACAACGATGAGTGCCGCCAGGGAAGCGATCAAGAGCGTATTTCTGGTCTTGCTGGCAGGTGGCACCGGCGCGACCAGCCCCGAAGGCGGCACAGGCGTTGGAGCCACTGGCTGCGCGCCGGATAGGTGGGCTACGTTGATGGCTGGTACAGGACCGCTCTGATACAGCGCAGACGATGGCATGGGGGGCTGCGGCGCCCGAACTGTTACCCCGGTAGGGGTGCTGATGGTGGCCGGGTCGCCGGTAGCAACAGTGGGCTGCTCCTGTTCCGGGTCGCTGATAAACCCGCTGGCTGATGGCAATGGAAACTGGCTGCCTGCATTGGCCGGGCGGAGCGTGGGCATGGCAGACAGATCAACCCCGCCTGATGGCCCGGAGATGGGGGGCATACTCGATGGTCCTGATGGGTTGGAGCGCGGCCCTGCACCGCTGGGGCCAGAGACAGGCGCGGAAGGACCGCTGACCCCCCCAGGGCTGGGAGGATTGCTGCGGCTCGGCGGCTTTTGCAGGTCGGAGAGCCGGACTGCCGGGAGCGAGCCACTCCACTGGAGTGAAGTAATCGCCTGCGGCCCGATCTCAAGAATGGCCTGCTCGAAAGCGTTCACCATCGCGTGAGCGCTCTGGAAGCGGTCTTCGGGCCTTTTTGCCATTGCCGTCTCGACCACTTTGATAATGGGTTCCGGCACCTCCGGGTTCACATCGTGAATGGGTGGAATCGGCTCGGTTGAATGTTTGAGCAGCACATCAAACGGCGTGTTGCCCGAATAGGGCGCCTGGCCGGTCAGCATCACATACAAAACGACACCCAGGCTGTAAACATCGCTGCGTTTATCTGCCTGGCCTTTGGCCTGCTCCGGGGCCATATATTCTGCCGTCCCCAGGCCCATGCCGGTGCCTGTCAGGCGCGCATCCCCCGTATCCAACGCGATGCCAAAGTCGGCCAGCAGCACGTTGCGACCATCTTGCAGCAGCACATTGCTGGGCTTGATGTCCCGATGCACCAGGCCATGCTGATGGGCGTGTTCTACTGCTTCGCACAACTGGCTGAAGATACGCACCGTATCCCGCAGCGGCAGCGGCCCACCCTGCTTCTTGATGCGGTCGCGCAGCGTGCCCCCGGCAACATAGGGCATCACCAGATAGAGCAGTTCTTCCCCATCTTTGTGTTCGCCAAACTCAATCAGCGGCAGAATATTGAGGTGTGAGAGGAGAGAAATCGCGCGCGCCTCGCGCAGAAAACGTGCCCGAAAGTCTTCGTCTTCGGCATAGCCTTTCCGAATGACTTTAATGGCGACCTCGCGGTCAAAGGCAGTGCGCTGCCTGGCGCGATACACTTCCGCCATGCCCCCACTGCCCACACGCTCGATAATATCGTATGCCCCCAGCCGGGTGCCTTCCAGTCTTGCCATGCCATCGCCTCGCAGAAGAAAATCAGTGCGCCCCCGCTATAGGGTAGCGCTTTTGGGATATTCTGTCAAGCGGCTGCTATCGAGTTCAGATGATAGTGATCGTAACCTGGACCGTCGTACTGCCACCATTCGACGTAAAGAGAATCTGATCGTGGACGAGTTGGGGATTCATATGCGAACAACTGATTGAGACCCGCACGCTGCTCGTGGTATTGCCTCCCTCGCTGCCGCTCTTTGGGCTGATCGTGAGAAACTTCCCTTTGATCGTTGCTTGCCAGGTGAGTAGACCCATGCCCGTATTCTGAATGGTCAGCGTTTTTGCTGGTGTGCTGCTGCATGTCGTTCGATTGACAAGAAAAGTCAGCGAGTCTGGCGTCACGCTGAGATGCGCTGGCAGGAGTGTGGCCGTCGGGCTGGGCTGCGGCGTGGGGCTGGGCGCAAGCGTTGGACTGGGCGCAAGCGTCTGCTGCGTGGTTGGGGTGATCCTGGTGGATGGCGAAGCTGTGCTGGCCTGCTGCGAGCCTGTGCTGTTGAAGAAAGCGTTGGCAAACGCAAAGGTGCCAATGCCCAGCAATGTCAGCAGCAGGAATATCAGCAGGACTAACAGGCGCGTCTGGTCCCGTCGTGAACGCGCAGCGGGAGCATACCCGCCAGTGAAGCGACCCTGCCAGGTGAGCGGAGCATTGGCAAGCGTTGGCCGCTCGCCTGCAAACTCGCTCTCTTCGTCCGTGAAGTCGCTGTCCGCAAACTCGCTATCACCGCGTTCCTGATAGCCAGGAGGCCGAAAAGCAGGCGGAGCCACTGGTGATGTGGCCTGTGCCGTTCTCTCGGCTGACAGAGACACCGCTTGATCTTCCAGTGTATCGGGCATTGGGCCATCCCAGATATTCTGGGTTGTTGGAGCGGGTTGAAGGCGCAGCGGATGCAGCGTCGCGCTGATGGGCACCGGGGTTGCGCTCCCGTTGAGCGCGTATTGAAACGCCTCGTTCAACGCTGTCGCGCTCTGGAACCGCTGCTCAGGGTCTTTGGCAAGTGCCCGTTGGAGGCAATCATCTAGCCGCGTCAGATCATCAGGTGACGTGGGAAGAACCGTTTTGAGCGAGGGGATGGGCGCGTTAGCGTGCTGTAACAAGACATCAAACGCTGTTCTCCCGGTAAAAGGCACGCGCCCACTGAGCATTTCAAAGAGGACGATGCCCAGGCTATACAGGTCGCTGCGCGCGTCAACCATGCCTCGCGCCTGTTCGGGCGCCATATATTCAGCCGTCCCCAGCGCGAGACTGCTGCTGGTCAGCCGCGCCTCCTGGGTGTCCAGCGCGATGCCAAAATCGGCCAGCAGCACGTCGCGCTCGCTGTACAGCAGAATATTGCTCGGCTTGATGTCCCGGTGTACCAGCCCGCGCTCGTGGGCGTATTGGACAGCCTCGCAAAGCTGGCTGAAGAACCCTGCGACCATCGGCATTGGCAGCGTCCCCCGCGTGCGCGCCAGCAGATCACGCAGCGTGCCCCCCTCGACATAGGCCATCGCCAGGAAGAGCGTGTCGCCTTCCTCGCCTACTTCGATCAAAGGCAGGATATGTGGATGTGTCAGGCGCGCCGTTGCCTGGCCCTCGCGCAAAAAGCGCTCGCGGAAAAGTCTATCTTCGGCCAGGCTGCGCCGGATAATCTTGATTGCCACATCCCGCCCAAAGGCGTTGCGCTGGCGGGCGCGATAGACCTCTGCCATACCGCCAGTGCCGATCCGCTCAAGCAAATCATAGTTGCCAAGCCGGGTTCCTTCTCTCTGGGCCATCAGGGGCTGCTCCTCAGACTGCTAGTGACTATCTTTGCGAGCGGGTACGCCGCTTTGATGGCGGTGGCAGCAGGGTTTGATCGTATTGTTCTGCTGCCGGATATTCACCCGAAGAAGCCGCGTCTTTAGCTGGCCTGGCTTCCGCCGGGCTGTTGGCTGGCTTGATCTTCGCTGCCTCTTTGGCCGCCCTGACCTCTGCCGGGCCAGCCGCTTCTTGCTGCTGTTCAGGCGTCTTAGGCCCCGTTGGCGCTTGTGGCGCTGCTGGCGTTGCCCTGGATGGCCCCTCCGCTCTGGCAGACGCGCTTCCTCCAGGCTGGCCCGCCGCGCCCCGGCCAGCCTGAACCTGACGGGTGCGATCTATCGCCAGCCAGATTGCCAGCCCTGCCAGCAGGAGCGCGCCAATCACAATCGTGCTGATGGCGACAACAACCAGTATATCCATCTATAACTCCCTTCGCAGCGGGCGGCCTTGCGATGTCCATCCCCTGGCAGTCTCCTCAAACCCGTGCGAGATCAGGTGGCCTCTCGATCACTGCCTGTAGCGTACCCAACCGTGCAGGTGATGTCAAGTACAATGCCGGGATTGCCGCCTATGATACAATCTAAACCAGGGAGAATTGTTCATCCAGCATTCCGCTGCGCTGGCGGCGAAGCCAGCACTGCTCACCTCTGCCCGGCAGGCGATGAAGGTCAACATCCATGAGCAAACACTTTCCAACCAGGCAATTCTTGATTGGTGGCCTTACTACCCTTATAGGAACGTTGGGTGGGGCAGTTTCTGTCGCGTATTATGTTGTCGACCGTCTCACACGTCCGGTCAGGCCCGGCTTGCGGGATACCTATACCTTCACCCCTTTTGAGTTTGACGTTCCTTTTGAGCCGGTAGCTTTTCCCCCGTCGCGTGGCGACTATCTCGTTCAGGGCTGGTTTCTGGCGCGTGAAGAATCACAGCGGGTCATTATTCTCTGCCCAGGCTATCGCGGGCAAAAGGCCGATCTGCTGGGCATTGGCCTCTATCTCTGGCGTGAAGGCAATAACATCTTGCTCTTTGATTATCACGGGCACGGCCAGGGGTGGGGCGTGCCCGTGACGCTGGGTTTTCGTGAGTTGAACGATTTCTTCGGCGCGCTCGATTACGTTCAGCAGCGCATGCCCGGCGCGATCATTGGCGTATTGGGCTATTCGATGGGAGCCGCTGTTGCCATTATGGGGACAGCCCGCAGGTCAGAAGTGTGTGCGGTGGTGGCCGATAGCCCCTTTGCTACCCATTGGGGGGTGGTGGAATATAACTTCAAGCGCGTGGCGCGGCTGCCAGCAGCACCGTTTGTTTTCCTGGCTGATCGCCTGATGGCCTGGCGCGCAGGTTATCGCTTCCGCGAGGTGGAACCGCTGCGCGACGTGGCCCGTATCGCTCCGCGCCCGCTGTTTCTGATTCATGGGTTGGAGGATCAAACCATCGCGCCGCTGGACTCCCGGCTGCTCTTTGAGGCCGCTGGAGAGCCAAAGGAACTCTGGCTGGTGGAGGGCATGGGCCACTGCTGCGCCTACTTCAAAGATCGCAGCGCCTATTCTCGCCGCGTGGCTCGGTTTTTTGCTGAACACCTGGGCGCGGCAGAAGCCGGGTCACAGCCCGCATCACTGACGCCGCCAGTTGAACAAAAAGCGGCGTCCTGACAGCATCACCTATTACCACAGAGAAGTGAGGATTTGGCATGGCCGCTGTAACAACCGAACGTTTGATGGAACTGGCTCTTGAGATGGTAGGCTGGCAGGATATTCCGCCTGACAGCGCCATCTACTATCCGGGCACGCGCATCAGTCATCTCTTGATGGGTATTGACGTGGGCGCGGGCGAACTCTTCATGGCGCGGCAGTTGGGCTTTCACGCGGTGATCGCCCATCACCCTGCTGGCTATACCGGCCCAACCTGGGAGGTCTATCGCTATCATGTGCGCCAGATGCTGGCGGCTGGCGTGCCAGAAGATCAGGCGGAGGCTGCGGTGGCAGGCCGCGTGCGCGATCTTCAGGCCCGCGCGCAGATGCAAAATTACGATCATGTTGCCTCTGTTGCCAGGCTGCTGGAACTCCCTTTCTTGAATATTCACGCGCCGCTGGACGAGCTTGGGCGCCGGATTATGCAGGCAACCATTGACGCCCGGCTGGCAAAAGCGCCGGGCGCCACCGTGCGTGATGTGCGCGACGCGCTGCTGGAATTGCCCGCCTATCGCGCCTCCAAAACGGAGATGTTGATGGCGCTGGGCGATTGGGATGCGCCTGCCGGGCGCGTGGTCGTCTCGCACGGCGCCTATACCAACGGCGGCTATCATGTTGCCCGCGCCTATTTCCTCAACGGCGTCGATACTGTTTGCTGCATCCATTTCCCGCCAGAAGACGCCCAGCGCCTGAAAAACGAAGGCATCAAGGGAAACTTGCTGGTAATGGGCCATATCGCGGGCGACAGCGTGGGCATCCTGCCCTATGTGGCGCGGCTGCGTCAGGAAGGGCTGGAGGTCCAGACGTTTTCAGGGATCATCTTTCAATATCCTCAAGACGGATCGTGATGAAGCGTTTATTCCGCCTCTCCAGCCTTGGGATATTCTACCCTAAAACGTGCCGAAGGGGTTAATTGATCCTGCGCCAGCGTTGTATGCTCCCTCTTGCATCGGCACGCGCTTTGCTGTATGCTGCGTTGGGAAGGGCTGAGGTTGGATGTGAGGAAAGCTCAGCATTCGGAGGGTTTCTATGGCAAGCGATCTGGAGAAGCTGGCGGTAGACATCGAACGTCCTGTTGGCTGCATCTCACGAGTCGTCTTCTGGATTTTGTTCGTCGTCTACAGCGCGGTGCTGGGGGTCGTTGGCTGGCTTGTCTATAACTATGTTTTGGTGCCTCACCCCAACCTTATCCCTGATAACGCCAAGAATGCTGTCATTGTCATTCTGGCTGTGGTCGTGGTGGGCGTCATGCTGGCGGCCATCACGCGCGATCACATCCGCAACCGGATTTATCGGCGGATTGATCGCAAGCGAAATAAAAGTTAGCCTGGCCCGCTCGACACTATGAACCCACCGGGGCGCTGTGACAGGCCACAGCGCCCCGGTATAATGCGTTCGGGACAAAAGCGCCAGCGCGAGCAATGCTGGCGTCCTACGCCGCAGCGGGCGCAGCCTGGAGCGCGCGTTGGTAACGCCCCAGATCAGCGATCAGCGCGCGCCAGTGGCGGGCGCGGATGCTGTAGCTAAGCGGCGCCTGGTTATAGGAAGCATCCATCAAATAGCTGCGTATCCCCAACGCTCCCAGCTTCTCGGCAGTGTGCAGGTTGTCTTCGACAAACGCGCAGCAGCCAAGATTAAGGGCCAACGGGGCTTTGTCGTCAGTGCAATGCACTGCCTTGATAAGATGGCCCACCTGCTGAGCGTGTAACCAGTCCAGCGTGGCTTGATATACCTCTTTGGGCCGCGCGGTGATGATATGAATCTGCCATCCCCACTGATGGAGGGTGCGAATGGACCACGCCATGTGCGGCATAGCGCCAAAGCAGCGCGTAAACTCCGGGTCGGCACTCAAGCGCAGGCAGAGTTCCGTTGTTTGAGGGGTAATCCGGGGCCAGTCATAGCTGGTCAGAGAGAGATACGAGTCTGGAATGCACTCCGGGAAGGCAGCAAAGAGACGCTCCCACAGTTCTTTACCAGAAGCCAGGACACCGTCACAGTCCAGGCCGATTACGAGGTCGCGGCGTGACGCGGCCTCAGTCCGCGTTACATTCACCACTGCCATACAAAACGTGCCACAATGCCGCGAAGGAAAGTTGCGCTACCAGTCAGCGTTCCTATGTACTCGTGCCGCTACCAGCAACGTAGCGTATAGGGTACGTGCCCCTGATGCGGCAAAAGGCCCCCCTTTCTGTTGAGTATGCCCACTTCAGCGTGGGCGAAGGTTTCTCTTACCAAGATTTGTGCCCATAAGGAAGAGCAGTGACGCTGCTGCTCTTTTCCAGCATCACATTATATAACCACCCACCGCTGATTGCAGCAAGCATAGGACTTCTGGCTGGCTTACAACAAGATTGCCAGGATGCCTACCAGCCCTCCGATGAGTTCCCCATACCCCTGGCCGAGCGTCTGATCGTTCGTAAGCAGAGAAGCCGTCAATCCAACAACGGCAATAGCAATCAAAAAGATCAGCAAGCGCCGGATAACGCCAAAGGGGGTGAGCCAGTGATGCCTGAATGTCCGAATGCGTGTGGTGATGATCCCCAGGATCAAGGCGATAGTCACCAGCACAATGATCCAGTGTGCATAGTTGGGGAGGGAACTCAAGTTCGCTGGCGGATGGAGCCTGCTAATAATCTTATTGGCGCCAAATCCCATCACTGCCACCATAATGCCCATCAAGACCTTATTGAAGATGCCCACATGCGTGAACTTTTTGGCTTCCTCTGCTTTTCGCTCCTGAGCAGCTTCGCGCGCCCGCTCGGACCAGGGCCAGTGCCAGGGCGCCAGCCGCTGCGCCGCCGATGCTTTTGGCTCCTCGTCGTCCTCTTTGGTCACTTTGTCGATGACTGATTTGGCCTCGTGTTCAGCAACCACTGTAGCGACGCCGCTCGCGCTGGTGGGCACGCGCACCTTGCGCAAGCCTAGCATGCCGGAGAGCGGGTGCCAGTCCCCGGTGAGCAAAACGCCCCCCAGCAGCAGCGCAGCCCCGATCACCAGCGCGTACAGGCCATAGCCGCTGGGAACGACGCCAGGGACAATCCCCGCGAGCAGGAGCAGCAGCCCCAGAATGTAGAGCGCGGAACGGAAACTATGATGGCGGAAAAGCTGCGCGCGCTGCGGGCTGGCAGGCTCCGGCGAGACCGGCGCCCGGTGGAACAGGCGCCCCATCAGCCCGGTGGGCGGAGGTGGCGGCGGCGGCTCCTCGTGGCTGCCAAAGTGAAACAATCCATGCTTTTCTGGCGGAGGTGGCGGCGGCGGCTCCTCGTGGCTGCCAAAGTGAAACAGCCCGTGATGCTCTTCCGCTGGAGGCGCCCCCTCTTTAGGCGTCTCTGCTGGCTGGTCATCTTTATGACCAAAATGAAACAGACCGTGCGACTCCTCTGACATGGGTTGTCCCCTCTCTTACAAACGCTCAGATTGCTGCGCTTAGCTTACCTGCATGGGGCTAAAAATGCAAGTCACTGGCGCCGGGAGCCGCGCTTATGATGCAATGGTCTCTGCCAGCATGGCTCCTTTCGTTGTAGTAGTTATTGCCAGTCTGGCCGCTGTGCCGCCTGCGTTCTATCAGGCGGCGTCCCCTTTGTCGAGGTCCACTTCCACAGGCTCCTTCATCGTAATCACGATGGAATCTGGAACAGGTGTCACGATGGGAACGATGGGAACGCTGCCTGGGGGGACCGCTTCCAGCCTGGGCCGGGAAGCATCTTCAGCGTGACACCCCATCTACCAGGGTGGTACGCTGGCAGCTCATGCCGCTATTTCTCATAGCCACGAGGGTGCGCGCGCTTCCAGCGCCAGGCACTCTCGATGATCGTATCCAGGTCAGGATAGCGCGGCTGCCAGCCCAACTCCGCTCGAATGCGCTCTGAGCTGGCGACTGTGATGATCTGATCGCCTGCGCGGCGCGGCCCCTCGCGGGCGGGAAGCGGCAGGCCGGTAACACGGCGCGCGCTTTCGATCACCTGGCGCACCGAATAGCCCTGCCCGTTGCCCAGATTATAGATGCGTAGCCCTGGCTCAGTGCGAGTGAGCGCCTGAATGTGCGCCTGAGCCAGATCAATAACATGGATATAGTCACGGACCGTCGTGCCGTCGGGCGTAGGATAATCCGTCCCCCAAATGTTTATCGGTTGATCTCCCAGCGCTGCCTCTAGCACCAGCGGGATCAGATGCGTTTCCGGCTGATGATCTTCGCCATACCGCTCGCTCGCGCCTGCGGCATTGAAATAGCGCAGCGACGTGCAGATCAGGCCGTGCGCCTGCGCCAGCCAGGGCAGCATCTGCTCGACCAGCAGCTTGCTTGCGCCGTAGGGGTTGGTCGGCTCCATCCGGGCGTTCTCGCTGATGGGCATCTCCCCTTGCTCGCCATACAGCGCGGCAGTCGAAGAGAACACCAGGCGCTTCACGCCTGCTTGAATCATGCTCTGCACAACGGCCAGGCTGCCCACCACGTTATTCTCGAAATAGCGCTCCGGGTGCGCAACAGATTCAGCGACAAGGCTGGAAGCGGCCATATGAATCACGGCATCGATCTGCTGGTCTTCCAGCGTTCGGCGCAGATGATCGCTCTCGGCAAGCCGGGCACGCACAAAAACGGCTTCGGGATGAACAGCATCTAGATGGCCTTTGATAAGTGAATCATAGACAACCACGTGATGCCCTGCAATCAGTAATTCTTCGACAATCACACTGCCAATATATCCGGCCCCACCAGTGACAAGTACCCGCATTGGTTCCCCTTCGTTGTAGAGATTGAACGTTTCGCGGGAGTATATCACATGCCCACAGCCCATAAACCAGAGCCGAAAGCCAATAGTCTATCATAGACGCCGCTCTGTGCCATGTGCTATCCTCTTGCCTGGAAACCAGGCTGAGCAGCCAGAGGAGTGCCATCCATGAGCAGCAAGGTTGAAGACGGCAAACGTTCCAGCAGGACGATGCAATCAACGGCTCCCACTAAAAGGGCTGTATCCGCTGCTCGCAGATGGCCCAATGGAAGATATAGCCTGGGGCACCGCCTCATCTTCCTGCTGGTCACAGCGCTGGGGCTGGCGGGCGCGGTAGCCATGCAGGCACAGTTAGGCACGTATGCCACATCGGGCGGCGGGGCCGCGCAGGTGCAGGTGCCCCCAGGCACAGTGGCGCTCTCGCTGGTGCTGTGCATCGGCGTGGCGCTGCTTTTAAGCTGGCGCGACATGTCCCGCTGGTGGCACAGCCAGCGCCTGAAAGCGGCATCAGGGCGCTATCCTGCGCCAGCCATGACAAGGACGCGGCCTGCCCGTGCCAGAACAGCGCCATCTTCTGCTCCATCCAGAACCGCTCAGCAGCCGCGCTCGAAAGCCGCGCAGGCAGGCCGCACCGTTCGGCCTGCCGCCCATCCCCGGCGCTCTGTGCCCACCTCAAATCACGCGGGCGCGGCTGCTGTGAACCCAGGCATCGGCTCGATGCTTGGCGCTCGACTGGCAGCCCTGCGCGGCTGGCGCTTCTCGGACCTTCAACATGCGTGGCGCGGCTTCCTGTGTGTGCTGCTCCTGCTGCTGGCGCTGCTTGCGTCGCTGATCGCCGATCTAGGCGCGCAGACGCCTGCCGGGCGCCCGGTGGCACAGTGGTGGTGGATCGCCAGCGTGCTGCTCCTGCTGCTGGCAGCGGGCCTGTATGTCTGGCTCAAGCGGCGCGCGGCGGCGAACGCCCGGCGGCGCGCACTGCAAAGAGCCAGCAAAACAGCGGATCAAGAGAAAATCCAGTCAGAAACCATCAGCGCAGGGCGAAGCCTCTGGAGGATGCTTGCCGATCCTCTGCTGTTAAGTGTCCTGCTGATAGCTGCCCTGCTGCTGCGCCTGTCGGGCTTGACCGATCAGCCATATATTGTTCATGGCGATGAGGCGGCTTGTGGGCTGGAGGCATATCGCTGGCTCAATGGCGGCGTGCCCTCGCTGCTCTCGGTAGGCTGGTATGGTCTGCCAGTGCTGGGCTATGGCTACCCGGCGCTGGTGATGCGTCTGGTGGGAGCAAATCTCTTTGGCCTGCGGCTCTCGTCGGTCATCATCGGGGTGCTGTGCGTCCTGCTGCTCTACGCGCTGGCGCGCGAGTTTGCCAGTCGGCGTGTGGCCTTTGTGGCTGCCGCATTGCTGGCTGCCGCGCATATCGCTATCCACTTCAGCCGTATGGGCATCCATTATATCCATGCGCCTTTTGTCGTGCTGCTGACGCTCTGGATGCTGGTGCGCGCGCTGCGCAAGAACAGCGCGCTCGCGGCAGTCATGGCAGGTCTTGGCTTGAGCCTGGCGATGCAAGTCTATTTCAGCGCGCGCATCATCTTTGCCATTATCCCGCTCTTTCTGGTCGGGCTGCTTCTGCTGCATCGTCGTTTGCTCAAGGGGCGACTGCTGACGTTGGGCTGGATGGCGCTGAGCCTGCTGATCTCCTTTGGGCCACTGGGCGTCTATTTCCTCCACGATACTGACGCCCTGGAGGCGCGCTCATCGCAGGTGCTGATTTTGAATCTGACGCCCGGTATGCGCAGTCACCTTATCAGTCAGTTTGGCACGGCGAACCTCTCAACAGTGCTGCTGCGCCAACTTGCGGCGGTCCCCTTGCTGATGGGCGGGCTGGCCGACCAGAGCCTGCAATATGGCCCGCTCTACGCCATGTTTGACGCCCTGGCGGCGGCGCTGATGACGATTGGCTTTTTCTATGCGCTCTTTCACCTCAAGCGCCCGCTCTGCCTGCTTCTGGTCATCTGGGTTGTCTGTACCGTGACGCTGGGCGGCGTCCTGACGATTGACATGCCCTGGTGGCCCCGCCTGCTGGTGATGGTTCCAGCGCTCTGCCTGCTGGCGGCCCTGGCGCTGGAGGAGATGGTGCGAGCCGCAGAACGTGTCTGGCGCGGCCTGGAATGGGTAGTCGTGCCTGCGATTCCAGGGCCACGCTGGCGGGCAGCCGTGTTGGGCGCAGCGCTGGTGTTGGCGGTCATCATCTACAGCGGCGGGCAGAGTATCCAGCACTATTTCATCGACTATCCCCAGGAGGTGAATGGCGTTACCTGGCGCGCCCAATATACCGACATCGGGCGCTATCTGGCGCAGCTTCCTGCGGGAACATACGTCATCCTCTTAAGCGACGACAGCGTAATTTGGGACTATTCAACCTTCCAGTTTCTGGCGCCGCAGGTGCAGGGAGAGCGCGTTGGCAGCGCTTCTGAACTCCAATCTGCGCTCGCCAGGCATACCGGGCCAGTCATCGTCATTATCACGTCGAGCCAGGCTGGCGTCTTTCATGCCCTGCTTAGCACACCCGGCGCCCTGCCTCCCGGCCAGTATCTTGCCCAGCCTGGCGCGCAAGGCCAGGTCGCTTTCTACACCTATGCCATCAGCAGCAGATAATCTGCTCTATCGGGTTGGCGTTGGCGTTTGGTTCAGACAGAACGTTTTTACGAGGTTGCGATCACTTGTCAACAGAATCTCCAGGGCTGAGCCACCAGCAGGCGCGGTGATGATCTGGATGACCTTTCCCTGATTATTTGTCACCTGCACTGACGTGTTTGCGAGCGCGCCCATGACCTGCCCGTTCTGACAGGCAACTACCAGAGCGCCGTTCTGGATCGGGAAGACTTGGATATGGGTCCAGCCGTTGTTGGGAAGCTGCTTCTGGTAGAACGTTTTCACCGTCGCCGGGTCATCAGGGCTGGCAACCGTCCAGAACCACTCATCAATGGGGGTGTTCCCGCTGGTATTGGTTGCCCTGGCTTTGAACGTGAACCTATCAGGCAGAGGCACATTAGTTTGCAGGCCATGCCGGTCGATAGTTGGGGTGGCTTGTACAGCGGGTACCCCTGATTTGTGGGCAAAAAACACCACCCCGGCGATCCCGACAATCAGCACAACCGCAATCAGCGCGGCGAGCAGCATCCTGGTGGCTCTGCGCGCTGGTTGGAACGTCAATGCTGAAGCAGCGGACCCTTGCGGCTGCGACGAGCCGCGTTGCCAGCGCTGCAACCAGGATGGCCGTGCCTCTGGCATTTCAGATGGTGCCACAAAGCGCTGGGCAGCAGGAAGGGTCGGCAGAGAGCCAGAAGATACAGGCGGCAGGTCGGATGGTCCCCCATCGGGAGCAGGTTGCTCTCCCTGCGTGGGTAGTAGGGCTTCCTCTCTCGCCTGGTCTGGCTGGCTGGCCTCCTCCAGAGCAGCGGCAAAGGCGCGCACGCTCGCAAAGCGCTCTTTGGGGTCTTTGGCGAGCGCCCGCAGCACCACTGCTTCTACGGCTGGCGAAAGGGTCGGACGCCTGGCTTGCAAGGATGGCGGAGCGAGCAGGGCATGCTTCGCAACGATTTCTGTATATGAGCCGCTAAAGGGGCGTTCGCCAGTGAGCCATTCATACACCACGACTCCCAGCGCGTATTGATCGCTGGCCGGGCGCGGATGTCCCTCTATCTGCTCTGGCGCCATGTAGGCAACTGTTCCGGCAATATCCTGGGGATTCTGGGAGCGCGAACTCTGGGCAACCAGAGCGAGGCCAAAATCGCTTAGCAAAATCGCATCGTGGCGATCCAGCAGCATGTTTTCCGGCTTGATGTCTCGATGCACCAGATGCTCATCGTGCGCATATTGTAAGGCATCGGCAATCTGTTTGACATAGGAAACGACACTCGCCAGCGGAACTTGCTCGCCTTTGGGGTGACGTGTGCGCAGCGTGCCATTGGGCGCGTAGTCCATCACCAGGTACGGCACATGTTCTTCAATGCCAAAATCCAGCACTCGCACGATGTGGGGATGCACCAGGCGAGCGATAGTACGCGCTTCCGCTCGAAACTGCGCTATGTCATCGCTCGCCAGCCTGGCATGCAGCACTTTAACGGCAGCTTGCATGCCCAGGTGAATATGCTCTCCCAGGTACACCTGGGCGAAGCCGCCCTCCCCGATCAGGGAGAGCAGGCGATAGTGACCAAGTTGTTGGCCGACGCGGTCAGCCATCCTCGCACTCCGTTGTTACAGTCGCCGGGCAAATCACTTCCCCCGCCGCCGCTTCCGAGCCGCGCGTGAGAGTTTCCCATCACACGGCTCTTCAATCAGGCCCTCTTTAATATGCTGGCGAACATGCCTGCACTGAGACTGCCCGCGTCCAGGGGATGTATTTGCGCCTGTCTACTGCCCTGGGCAGAGGGCTTGCAACAGTTGCTGGTCACTTGAGAGAATAATGCCCAGCGTTGACCCCCCTTGTGGGGCATCTACCAGCGTGGTGGGTGTCCCTTGTTCGTTGTAGTCCTGAAGGTGCTGACTCACGCCGATCACCAGCACCTGATTATCCTGGCAGGCGGCCAGACTGAGCGTGCCATTGCTGCCGTCACTCGTTTGGACATGCTGCCAGCCATTGTTGGGAAGCTGATCCTGATAAAACTGCTGTACGCTTGTCGGTTCATTGTTACTGACCAGCCAGATCCATTCATCAGCCGTAATGCCACTTTCAGAGATGGTCTTCATCGAATAAAAAGAGGAGCCATCGGGCAAAGGCACATTGGCTTGCAGACCGTGCCGATCAAAAGCCACACTGGAGGGCCGGTTGGCGTTGACCAGGAGGGCGACCGCAATGATGGCAACGATGACCGCCAGGCCGATCAGCAGCATGCCGGTGCCGATCTGCCTTGGTGGACGCGGCGGCGCAGGCGCAGGCGCGTAGCCGACTGGGCCTGGCTGGCCCTGGGGCGCAAAGCCGGGCGCTGCCTGGGGCCAACCGGGCTGGCCCCAGGGCCAGCCCTCTGGAACAATTTGCTCGCTCGGTGGTGCCCAGAATGTGCCGGACGCTGTGGGAACCGGATAGATGCCAAATTGCCAGCCACAGACCCTGCATACCAGCGTCTCCGCAGGCAGCAGAGTGTTACATCGCGGGCAATATTTCGCGGGAACGCTGAAAGACATCAGATGAGAAACCCTCCTTTGAACAGGAGCAGGTGCCCTGATTCCGATGTTAGAGCAGATCAGAGGCTATATTCACCCACATGCCGCTGCTACAACCCTTGAATCACTGACTGTTTCTATTGCCAGAACAGAGCCGCCCGATGGTGCGGTGATGTCTATTGCTCCTAATGAGGAACTGCTATCCGTTTGTATTTTGGTCGTAAGAACAACCTCGACTGCCTGGCCGTTTCCACAATAGCCCAGGTCTACGGAGCCATCGCTCCCCGTCTGATCTAACTTGTTTGTCCAGCCATTGCCGGGCAGGTTCTGGGTGTAGAAGGAATGCAGCGTTGCCGGGTCTTTGGGGCTATCAACCGTCCAGAGCCAGACATTCCCCGTCGCACCCTCGCCAATGTCTATGGTTCTCATGGTGTTAAACTTGCACCCTTCCGGCAAAGGAATATTACTTGCCAGGCCGTGCCGGTCAAAGAACGGCCCACCTTTGCACAGGCTGGGGTTCAGATAGAGAAACCAGCCAGCCGCACCACCACCAACCACGAGCAGCACGATGACAATTACTGCGATCAGCCCGGTGTTGCTTTTGCGCGGGGGGGCTGCTACGGCAGCGGGGGGATAGACGCCGTAGCCTGGCTGGGGCGCATAGCCCGGCGGGGGTGGAGGAGCATAGGCCCCGTAGTCAGGTTGGGGCTGGCTCTGGGGCCAGCCGCCTGGAGCGCCAGAGCTACCATAGGTCGCGCCTCCGCCATAGACGGTACTTCCGCCATAGCCAGGGCTTCCGTAGCCAGATGCGGGTTGTGACCCCGCCCAATCGGAGAATTGCAAGCCACAGGTGCTACAGACTGTCGCCTGCGCCGGGAGCAGCGTGTTGCAGCGTGGGCAGTATTTTGTCGGTCCACCAAAAGACATGGATATGACCCTCCTCAGAAGAGATGAACAAGGCGAGCAGTTTAACCCCTGTGCAGCGTATGTGTCTGCGAATACGTATGTGTCTGAGTATAAAGGAGCGAGACTCTGCTGTCAATTTGTAGAAAATTCCTACACGATCCAATAAAAACCCAGACGGACAAGAGATACTTTGCTCTTCCCTTTGCCAGTAAGAAGTGGCCTGTTCAGAGAGAACGCAGGCAATGGGATGGTTGTTTGGTGCCTTCCCATTGCCGCTAAAAGCAGCATACTAGGGGGTTGGCAGGACTCCTAAGCAGAGGATTTGCACTGCTTGTGGGCTGCTGCTAATTGCTATTCCCAGCGCTGAGCCGCCCGATGGCGCGTTCACCGTCGTGGTAGGCGTTCCTTGTTCATTGGTATCCTGAAGGTGCTGGCTTATGCCTATCAGGAGTACCTGGGTACTACCCTGGCAGGCGAATACATCCAGCGTGTCGCCGCTGCCTGCTTCCGTCCGTACATTCTTCCAGCCATTGCTGGGAAGCTGTGTTGTGTAAAACTGCTGTACGTTTGCTGGTACGCTGTCGCTCACCGTCCAGATCCACTCATTAAAGACAAAGGAAAATCCTTCTTCATTGTCGGTGACAGTCTTCATAGATACAAAAGAACTGTTGCTGGGCAAGGGTACATTACCTGGCAAGTTATGCCGGTCGAAGAACGGGCTGGAAGGGTTGCCTCTCAGGTAGAGGAACCCGGCAACTCCCCCGCCGATGACCACCACTGCAACCAGAATCACCACGATCAGGCCGGTCTTACTCTTCTTTGCCGGAGGAGGCGCGTAACTGGCAGGAGCGTAGCCTGCCGGGCCAAATTGCCCTTGTGGGGTATAGCCGCCGTAGCCCGGCTGTGCTGAGGGAGGAAAGCCCGGCTCTGTTGGGGGAAAGCCTGGCTGATTCTGCCCCCAGCCACTTGGGCCGCTTTGTCCTCCATAGGGAGCTGCCCCATATCCCGGTCCCTGGCCGGAAGGCGCAGAGAATTGCAAGCCACAGGTGCTACAGACTGTCGCCTGCGCCGGGAGCAGCGTGTTGCAGCGTGGGCAGTATTTTGTCGGTCCACCAAAAGACATACGATCAATCCCTCCTGAAAAAATGGTAGCAGGCCCATCTTTGCCTTGCTCCTTGCCAGAGTATAGGGAAAGGCAGCAGGGCTGTCAATGAAGCAATTCACTCTTCTTAAGAACGTCTCACAAAGCGGTTGTGGAGGTAGAGGTGAAGTGCGCCGCTGATGTCTTCACCGATTCGCGCTGGGGCATACCAACGCCGGTTTGGTGAGGGATTCTTAGACCTTGCCTTTGTGCCCTGACCCGGCGGTACAATAGAAGCACCTATTTCTTGCTTCAACTGGATGGGCTGGCTTGTGCAAGAGCAGATTACGCTCCAAGACCGGCCACCGCCGCAGACTACATCGCTGCGCTGGCCGGTGGCACTGTCGTTTGTCGCATTTATCTTGATTGGCGCCAGCGATGGCGCGGTGGGCGTCCTGATTCCCAGCCTGAGCGTCCAATATCACGTCGACAAAGCGACGATCAGCCTGCTCTTTCTGACTGGAACGCTTGGGTACCTGATTGCCGCGTTCAACAGCGGGCCGCTGGCTGGGAAGCTGGGGCGCCGCGCCTTTTTGATGCTGGCCGCAGCGAGCTTTCTCCTGGGCGCGACAACCATGAGCCTGACGCCTCCCTTTGCTATCGTCTTGCTTGCTGTGCTGGCAATCGGCTTTGGCGCCGGGTGCATTGACGCCGGGCTGAATGCCTATATCGCCTCTCTGCCCGACAACACCGCCAAACTCAACTATCTGCACGCCTTCTATGGCGCAGGTGCCTGGCTCGGCCCGGTCGTTGCATCGGGACTGCTTGCGGCGCGGTTTGGCTGGAACACTGTCTATCTTGTCTGGGTGGCGCTCAGCCTGATGGTATTGGTCGGTTTTAGTGTGACCTTCCGGGGCCAGCGACCAGCAATACAGCCAACCACCACGCGCGGCGGGCGCGGTGTGCTGATGTTGGCGCTCAGGTTGCGCGTCGTCTGGTTGGGCGCGTTTTTCCTGCTCTTCTATGCTGGCACCGAGGTGAGCCTGGGAAGCTGGAGCTACAGCTTTTTGACTGAAGCACGGCATGGCTCGACGCTCTTATCTGGCTGGGCGGTCAGCGGCTACTGGTTGGGATTGACGCTGGGGCGCGTGACGCTGGCAAACCTGGCGCGGCGGGTCGGAAACAAGCGGCTCATTCAGGGCTGCCTGGCGGGCGTGCTGCTGGGCGTTGGGCTGATCTGGCTGGCGCCCGATGGAGCCATTTCTGCCTTTGGCCTGGGACTGACCGGCTTCAGCCTGGGTCCAATCTTTCCTACCACGATTGCGTTGATGTCCGGGCTGGTCGAAGCGCGCCTCCTCTCCAGTGCCATCGGTTTTCTTGCCAGCCTGGGCAGCATGGGCGCGGCATTCTTTCCCTGGCTGGCGGGCAACCTGGCGCAGCGGGTGGGCCTGTGGTCGCTGCTGCCCTACAGCATGCTGCTCACCTGCGTGATGCTCGGTTTCTGGCTGGCGTTGCAGGCGCGGCCACGCCCGCGCGCTGATGTCGCCGCTTGAGCTTCATGCAGATTGTCGCTTGCCCGGTGCTTGCCAGGCGTCCGGGATTGCGCTACACTCTCTCCAGAAAAGATGACTACCGATCATAGAGCAGCAGGAGGAAACAATCATGGCATCCTGGTGGCGTAGCACGCTGGCCGTTGGGGCTGGCGTGGTAGGACTGGTGGGCGGTGTCACCTATGTGATGCTGCGCCGACCCCTGCCCAGGACACGCGGGCAAGAGCGCCTGCCTGGCCTGAAGGGCGATGTTGAGATCATCCGTGATGGCCTGGGTATGCCTCATCTGTTTGCAACAACGCTGGAAGACCTCTTTTTTGCCCAGGGCTATGTCCACGCCCAGGACCGCCTCTGGCAGATGGAGTTGAACCGGCGCACAGCCGCAGGGCGTCTGTCGGAGCTATTTGGCGAGGTAGCGCTGGAGGCTGATCGCTTCATCCGGCGCATTGGCCTGCGCCGCGCCGCAGAGCAAGATGTGCCGCTGCTCAGTGAGGAGTCGCGTCGCCTGAGCGATGCTTACGCGGCGGGCGTCAACGCCTTCATCGAGCGTCACCAGAAACGGCTGCCGTTGGAGATGCTGCTGCTGCGGCTGAAGCCGGAACCTTGGTCAGTGACGGATTCGCTCTCCTGGGGCAAGATGATGGCCTGGAGCCTGGCGAGCAACTGGGAATCGGAGATACTGCGGGCGAAGTTTATCGCCAAAGTTGGCCCGGAACGCGCCGCGCGCATCGAGCCGCTCTACACGCGCGGCCACCCGTTGATCGTCCCGCCCGGCGCCGACTACGAGGGCCTGAATACGCCGCTGCTGGACCAATACCGGCAGATGAAAGAACTGGTGGGCATCCTCAGCCCGACACATGGCAGCAATAACTGGGTCGTAGACGGCACGCGCACGGCCAGCGGCAAGCCCATCCTCGCCAACGACCCACACCTGGCGGCGCAGATGCCCTCCGTCTGGTATCACTGCCATCTCAACGCGCCGGGGCTGGATGTCGTTGGCGCCACGCTGCCAGGATTGCCCGGCGTGATTATCGGGCGCAACCGCCGCATCGCCTGGGGCGTCACCAACGCCGGACCCGATACGCAGGACCTCTACCTGGAGCGCTTCAATCCTGAAAATCCTCATCAATACGAGTATCAGGGTGCCTGGGAAGATGCGAAGGTGGTGCGCGAAGAGATTCGCGTGAAAGGACGCGCCGCGCCAGTCGTTGAAGAGGTCATCATTACGCGGCATGGCCCCATCATCACCGGCACAGAACCGGGCGGCCAGCCAATGGCCCTGCGCTGGACCAGCCACGACCCCGCCACGACTGCCGAAGCGGTGATGGGCCTCAACCGCGCGGGCAACTGGCAGGAGTTTACCGCCGCGCTGCGCCATTGGGACGCTCCAGCGCAGAACTTTGTCTATGCCGATGTCGACGGCAACATCGGCTACTATATGGCAGGCCGCTTGCCCGTGCGGGCCAAAGGTCATGGGCTGCTGCCCGTCCCAGGCTGGACGGGCGAGTACGAATGGACGGGCACGGTGCCTTTCGAGGAACTGCCCCAGGCATATAATCCGCCAAGCCATCAGATCGTGACCGCCAACAATCGCATTGTCGGCGACGACTTCCCCCATTTCATTACTTACGAGTATTTCAGCGGCTATCGCGCCCGCCGCATCACCGACCTGCTCAACGAACACGAGCGGCTGACCCTGCCAGATATGGCAACCATCCAGGGCGATTTCTACAGCATCCCGGCCTCACAGATTGTGCCGCATCTGCTCAAGCTGGAACCACGCAGCGAGACCCAGCGCCAGGCGCTCAGCCTGCTGCGCTCCTGGAACTATGTGCTGGATAAAGAAAGCGCAGCGGCAGCGATCTATGAGGTCTTCCTGCTGCGCCTGCTGCGCGTCACGTTCAGCACGGTGCTGGGCGAGGAATTGGGGGAGGAGTACATTGGCAAAGGGCTGAGCGTGCTTTCGCCTACCAACATGTACGCGGGCCGCAGCACGCCCCTACTGATCGACCTGCTCAACGAGGGCGATAACCGCTGGTTTGCCAACAGCGCCTTGCCCAAAGGGCCAAAGACCTGGAAGGAAGCGATGCAGGTGAGCCTGGAGGGCGCGCTGGACGAACTGCGCGGCAAGCTGGGCAAGCACATGGCTGCCTGGCAGTGGGGCAAGCTGCACGGCGTGACCTTCGGGCATCCGCTGGGGCAAGTGAAGCCGCTGAACCGGCTCTTCAATCGCGGGCCATTCCCGGTAAGCGGCGATACCGATACGGTCTGTCAGATGGCATTCGCGCCGGGCAAGCCCTACGCGGCAACCAGTTGGATGCCCTCGTATCGGCAAATTATTGATCTGGGCGATACCCGTTCGGGCCTCATCGGCTACCCAACCGGGCAATCGGGCCACCCCGGCAGCGACCACTACGCCGATCTGATCCAAAGCTGGCTGGAGGTCAAGCACTTCCCGCTGTTCTACGAGCGCGACCAGATCACCAACGCGGCGGAAGCAACGCTAACGCTGAAGCCCGAATAAAGGGTTCACAAGATGGCTTGAAGACTGCTTGCAGCGCCAGTCACCGTGCTGGCGCTGCAAGCGGCCACGTTTTAGCCCTTCCTTCCTTCCTTCCGCCTGCTCGCCCTCGTCTGGCTCACAGTGAGAGAGGATCATCTGCCGAAACGCTGCAAGCTGCTTTGTCTCTGCCGGGGTGAGGGTGAGCGTATCTGCCAGCAAGCGCAGAAACTGTTTGCTGGGATGGCGCTCGCCATGCTCCAGGCGCCAGATGTGAATGCGGTGGTAGTCCGTCAACTCCGCCAGCCGCTCCTGAGAGACGCCGCGCCGCCTGCGTACCTGTTGCAAGAAAGCCCCAAAGTCCTGCCAGGTGATGTCTTCCATGTCTGCGCTCCTTGCAGTTGCCAAAGGCAACGTTGCCTCTGGCAACTGATGGTGTAGGCTATTCAGTTGTACACTTTTTTTGTGAGCAGGTCAGATGGAAGGTCGAGAGATATACTTTACCTGAAGAGGGTATAGCAGAGCTACTCACTCTAATCAAGCTGTCCTGGCTCTAGAGGAGGCTAGCACGTATGCGGAACAAAGTGTAGCCCTCAGACGTTGTGTTTGATAGAGCGAGTTTTGCTCATGCGCTTGGAGCGAGAAGGCAGGATACCATGAGATTAAAAGTATTGTTCTGTACTCCGCTCTTGCTTGTGCTGTTGGCTGCCTGCGCCCCCGGAAGTGACAGCGCAGGCACAGCAAAACCAACAGTGCTACATGTCACACGTACTGAAGAGCTTCCAGGGTATAACTTTGCGCCTTTAGATGTGATGATTCAGGATGTGACCACTGTGCAGCAAATCTATCAGACAGCATATGCGCTGCCGCGCCTGGCTTCAGGAATGTACAATTGCCCTAATGGTCTTGAATTAATCTATCATCTAGAATTCCTCCAGGGCGACTCATCGGTCCAACAAATGCGTGTAGACCCGACGGGGTGCCAACTCCTCTGGATTGGTCAAAATGATGATGTGCGTTTTGCTAATGAAGCCTTTCTTGAATTGTTGAGAAAGGCGCTTGGGATTCCTTCGCTTGTTCCGCCCATTCCAGGGCGAGGCCAACCGTAGAGAAGAGCAGATACTCAAGAGAGCAGCAGTGGAAGCGAACCCTTCCTTGCCCAACCAGGAAGCGTGGGTAAGGAGGGGTTCGCTTCCGCCCAAAAGGGCAGTTCATGGGCGCCTAGTTTGATGCTGCCCAGGTTACAGGGAAGTTTAAGCCACCATTGGTTATTGAGCCAGGATAGGCTAAGGTCTTACTGCCGTTGACCATCGTGTAAGAGTAGTGCGGCCAGTTTCCGATTGGCTGGTATTGTCCTGTGCTATTAGCAATATCACAGGAGCTGATCTGTTCTACGTGCCCTGGTGGATTGAACTCAGCGAGTGGATCGAGCTGACCACTATCATCAAGCGGGCGCTCCACAATGCACTCACCTGTGGCACTGTCAGAAAAGTCCTGGCTAGTCGTATCCTGGTGCGTGTTGTAATAGTTCTGGGTAATGTCCTGAACAAAGAAATAGTCGTAGCCATCATTGTTTAGATTGGACGAGATATAGACATGGATGTGATCTCCACTATGGAGGTCTATGAGAAATATCTGCTCGTCGTAACCAGGATACACCTCCCACCAACCCTCATTCACCTGATAAGTAGGATAGAAAGTGGAAACAACGCCAGCTTGCACAACCTTAGCAGGTGAGGTTTGAGTACCATCACCACCAACGCCAGCCCAGATAGAAACCCATGAGTCGTTCACGACGGGGGCGAGAGTTGGAATATAAAAATCTACGGCTGCCTCCCGGTATGTTCCCCGACTTCCATAGGCGACATTTCCTGCCCAGTTAGGGCTGGTGCCGTTAATAATACCAGACTGGCGTGGATGGGGGAGTTGCGTATGTTTGTGTGAATCAGGGGTTGACCCGCAGTCACGATGATGTGCGTGAGCCAGAAGATAGGACCATTCCTTTGGGTCTTGGTTTAAGACCTGATGAGGAGGAAGGCCATAGAGTTGAAGTTGGGCATCTGAAAGTGTCATGAGATCAACATTCTGTGGGGGCTGAGGGCAGGCCGCAGATGCCGCCTGTGGAACATCCCCGGCCAGGAATGCAGACGTGTGCGCCGACGCAACGGAGAATATGGTGCCCTGCGCCAGAAAAACCAGGAGACTGCTGACGAGCAGCAAAGCAGTTCGATGAATAAAGCGCACGATGTTCCTTCACTTTCTTCTTGCTGTGCAAGAGAACGACTCACCATCATTGAGTATGGCGAGAACCCGCTGAAACTACCGAAAATGTACAGATACCCCTGGATGATCTGTTTTCGACTGCCCAATTGATGAAATGTACCATCTTCAGTGTACATGCGGGCAAGTCAAATGAGAAGTAGCCAGAGGCAACGTTGCCTCTGGCTACTTACTTTTTGGTGTACTCGACCATATCCTCCTTCTGGTGGGCTGCTCAATTGGATGGCAGCTAGCCTTTCAGTTACAGATAACTGTAACAGGCTGTGATACCGGAAATCAAGAATGGCCTTTGCCCATCTCGTCTGACAGCGAAGATAGAAAGAGGCCACCGTTTCTGTGAGTGTGTTCCGCTATCCGATGGAAGGAGGAAACAGGGGTGACTGGAAAGACACATCAAGCTAGCGTTGAATTGTCAGGAACAGGTATGTTAAGATCATATGTGCAACGTGCAGAGGTTCTGCTGCCATTGGCGCTGCTGCTCATTATTGGCAACCTGGCATTCTTCGTACAGACTGCCAGGGCAAGCTACTCATGTCCACTTAGCAGCGAAGGATGTCATGGAGTTGTCGTGTGGCCTGGGACAAATACAGGCGCGCAAACCGAAGCTCAAGTCATTACAATGTCTTGTCCCGCGCCCGCTTGTGACCCAGTTGGTTCTGAGTTGCCGCATATTGGCAATGTGCTATGGGTGCTTGATGCGAATAACCATCAATCAAGCTGTCCAGACTATGGAGTATGCTGGATTGAAGCAGGCTATCATACTGTTACTGGCTACCATGCGAATGGTTGTACAAGTGATGGCGTCTGGTATTACTGGGCTGATTGGCGTCCTGGCGATCAGAACGAGAACGTCCATTGTTTCGGCGCTGTCGCATCAGGAGACCTTGGCTACAACGTCTGGCTGTATATTGCTGCTAATGGAGGCAATCAATGGACGATACAGGTTTCACCCCAGACGAACTATTGGTCAGGGCTGTCTAAGGAGAATAGCATGTCTGCTGACAACATTGAGATAGGGATGGAGCCAGAGGGCACAAGCGGCTTGTATCTCCATCGAAGAAAGGATGCTTACCTTCATGCGGATCAAAGCGTGGTCATTGCTTGGTTTGTTGACGCTTTTGCTGGTTGCAGTAGCTTTTAGCGCTGCCTCCGCTGGAGCAAGCGTGAGCCATCTCCAGTTTCCTCCCACTCCTCCACCTCCCAGGACTGATCGAGGAGCGCCTAATCTTGGACCTATCGGGGCGCCCGCGATTCATCCAACCAGGGATCCAAGTACCAATGGTGGCGCTGCATTTACCGCAGCGGATGTAGAGCAGTTCATCCAAACGAATGGATATGCTGGCGGGCCAACCGTCTCAGGAAAGCCTCCCACCATCCTCAAAATCCTGTTCGTCACAAGCAAAGAGGCTGGTATATTGCTTAACGGGCAGGATGTGGGGCTACCTGATGACGCCCTGGTTTGTTATGTTCTCTTAAACGGGCCATTCTACGAAACCGCAATCCCACCATATGTTCCAAACAGGACGCCCCCACCAACACCGCTGACCTATCAGACCGGATATGAGGTATTTGATGCGCTGACTGGAAACCTGCTCATGTATTCAGCATGAGCAAACCTCCGGGTTCCATCTGTCATAGATACCTGGCGGTATCCTGCATAGTAGGAAGAAACACACAACCCTCATCAGGCGTCATAGTTGATGAGCGCTGTTTTATTTCCCTGTATAAAGTGGGAAGGCGGGAGAGCATGAAGCGCCTGAATATCGCTATCGCGGCCTCATTGTTCACAACCCTCTTGCTCGCTGGCTGTGGGGGCAACAGCCAGCCTTCCGGGCCGCCACCCGGCCTGGTATTCTCTACAGCTACTGCGGCAGCTACCGCAACTGTTCAAACCTCGGCAGCCACTTTGCACCTTTATCCCACATCAGGCCAGGTGAGCGCGCTGGCCTGGTCGCCTGATGGTCAGCGCCTCGCTACGGCATCTGGTGGAAGTAAGAGCGCAAACTTTCAGGTCTGGGATGCCACCACTGGGAAGCCACTTGCCTCCTATGGCAATCAATTGGCTTTTCCATGCTGCCTGGCCTGGTCGCCCGATGGCACGCGCATCCTCTCTGGTGGGGAACTTGCCTCTGGCGCAGATTCCAACAAACTGCGCATCTGGGATGCGGCTACCGGCCAGTTGCTGACTGAATTCGTCAACAACACTGACGATGTACATATAGATGCTCAGGCTGCCGCCTGGTCGCCTGATGGGAAAAAGATCGCGGTGGTTGTTTTGCTCTTCCATCAACCCCCTACGACGGCTTTCCCTCCCGAAGAGGCGCAAATCTGGGACGCGGCAACTGGTAAACTGCTCTCAACCTATCAGGTTTCTTCTGCTGCGCTCAATCAGCCATTCAGCGCCATTGCCTGGTCGCCAGATAGTAAAGAAATTGCGCTATCGGATGGGACCAGCGCAGTCCAAATCTGGGATGTCACGACTGGCAAATTGTTATTGACCTATCAAGGCCACAACAGCCCTGTCCAGGCGCTGGCCTGGTCGCCCGATGGTAAGTATATAGCATCGGCCAGCGGCTATCCAGAGGTACAGGTTTGGAATCCGGTGACTGGCAAGTTGGTCTTCCGCTATCAAGGGCACACGGCTGGCGTTGATGCCCTGGCGTGGTCTCCTGATGGCAAGCGCATTGTGTCGGGAAGCCAGAGCGCTGGTGGTGTTGGCGAGGATCACCCTATCCAGGTGTGGGATGCGTTCACTGGACAGCACCCCTTCTACTATACCGGGCTGAGCAGCGCGACGGCACTGGCCTGGTCGCCCGATGGCACTGAGATTGCCTCGGCAGGCAGCGCGACGGTGCAGGTCTGGCAAGCGCCGCCGGAAAGCTAGCGCTTTGCCCCTACCGCGCTCTTCTTGCGGGTAGATGGCGCCGGGCGTTCGTCGGGGTCGTCGGGTTCTTGTAGGCCGCCGCCAAACTTGACGGCCACGCCCAGCTTTTTGAGCGCGCGGTGCAGTTCGCGCAGGCTGGCGTCGCCCGGCGCGGCCAGCGCGCACGGGCCAAGACGGCGCAACCCCAATGTTGCCAGCTTGCCGGAGTTTGCCAGTTCGTTGGTCAGTGCCTCATCCCCAGTCTCCAGCAAGATCACCTGATTGACACGTGCCTCCTTATACTGGCGCGCCCAATCGCGCAGCGTATAGGCGATGTTTTGGGGCAGGCCCTTCTGGCTCTGCTGCTCCAGGAATGCCAGGATTTCCTCCAGCGCCAGCCCCCCGGCCAGACCGCGCAGCAAGGCTTCGCGCGTGAGCGTAAAGCGGCTGACGCGCCCGATGCGCTCCGGCACCGCGTAGCGCGGCAAGCCATAGATGGCTGGCATGCACGGCTCCATCACCAGTACCTCGAAGTTCGGCTGCACGATCAGCGGCTGCGGCTGCTTGCACTCGGCGCCCACTTTGCCATCTGGCGCGCTGGAGAGGCTCTGACCGTTAACGACAGGGAGCCTTGCTGGAGTCTCATCCGTTTCTGAAGGCCGCGCCTCCACGCCCAGCGCGGCTGCCCCCAGTTCGGTGAGCATAAAGGCGTCGGGGTTCACCGTCTCATTGGGTCCGGGAGGCGTTTCGCGCTGATAGCCCAGCGCGACCAACCCCATTTCAGCGAGCGATGAGCGGAGAATGCCCGCAATCACCTCACCATCAGTCTGCTCCCAGCGTTCGCGCAGTTGATCGGCCAGCTTGAAGCCGGCCTCTCCGGCAAAACGCTGCACCGGGCGCAGAACAAAGGGATCATCGCCTTGAATCGTTGCGCGCAGCGAGGCCAGCGTATACCAGACACCCGGCTCACAGGCGCGCAGATGCTTCTGCACCGCTTCGCGGGCAGCGCCCACGTCAAGATAATGCGAAAGCCAGCCGCGATAGTTCGCGCCAAGCTGATCGACCCACCAGCGATCCGTGAGCCAGCGGCGAAAGATGCGCCGCGCCTGGCCCGCCAGCGTAGAGTTTGCCCAGCTTTCCAGCTTTGGCCCCGGCACCAGCCGACCCTTAGCCTCTTCGGCAGCGCTGGCAATTCTGCTGCGGCCCTTTGTGGGCTTGATTGGATCGGCGGCTTGCTCCGCCAGCGGCGCGACAACCACCAACCCCAACTCACGCGCCTCCTGCTTGATCATCTCAAGATAGCCCAGCGCCACCTCTTCATTGGCCTGCCGGGCGCGTGGTCCCGTCAGCAGGGGAAGCAGCTTAGTGGCGACGCGCTTGTGCAGCGCGTCCGAGCGCGTCAGTTCAATCTCTTGCTGATAGACGCTCGCCACAAACATCGCCAGGTCCCAGAGAAACGTGGGATTGGCTGGAACAACCGTGCGCGGCTCGTCGCAGGTGCGCAGACCAACTTCCACGCGCGGGCGGCTGGCATCGCGGCGCAGATTCTCCAGCGTCTCGCGCGGAATGAAAAGCAGGCGCTGGCCCTCGCTGAAGGTATCGAACGCAATGGCAAATTCTTCAAAAGTATGCAGCGCGGCGTTGAGCGCGGGACCATCCAGGCCGGTCAACTGGCGCACTTCGCGCATCAGCAGTCGACCATCTCGCGCAATCAACTGCTCGTAGAGTGCGCGCAGTTTCGGCTCCAGCCGTGCCAGCGCGTAGCGCACGGCATCGGCCTGGCAGAGATTCGCCGCCATCGCCGCCCGCACATCGTTACGCGAAGAGTATGACTGCACCACCAGCCCATACCGGCGGCCAATCTGGTCAAGATCACCCTGGCGATACGGCATCAAGATTTCATCCAGCGTTTTCTGCGAGCGGTCGCCCTGGGGCGCGAAGAGTTCGCGGCCTGTCGCGTAGAGAACAGTCGCAACTTCAGTAGGGATATAGGCGATGTGCTTGCTCTCGATAGGCAGATTCGCCGGGCGATGAAAAGCGTAGCCAAAGTAGATGGCGCGCTGGCCGTACAGGTCGGTGCCCTGCACTTTTGCCAGCTCTTCCAGCACCAGGCGACGGCGCTTGAGACGGTCCAGCGTGGCGCGAACCTGCGCCGGTTCCATGCCGGTTTGTTCGGGGAGTTGGTCAATGGGGCGCCAGTTGCGGGCAGAAGGGCCAAGCAGAGCATAGAGGACGGTGCGTTCGGCGGCATCCAGGCGTTCCCAGACAAAGCGCGCGCTGATGGTATCGCGGATGCCGCTCTCCAGGCGGTTGATAGATCCCATATCCGCGTCTTTGGGCGGATGCAGCCCCCAGAGGGCGGCAATCATCTGTAGCTCATCAACGTCACGGCTCGCTAGAATTCCTCCCAGACTTTGCATATGGCGTCCCCTTTTCCTGTTCGCTCGCAGTCTGCTCGAACTGCTCAACGTAGCGGATGACTTCGCGTGTGATCTGGCTCGGCGTGGAAGCCCCGGAGGTAATGGCGATGCGTCGCTTGCCGATCAGCCATTCCGGGCGCAAGTCCTCCAGCCGCTCAATGCGCACGGCTGGCGTCCCGGCAATCTCTTCAGAGACTTGCACCAGCCGATTCGTATTATTGCTGCGTGGATCGCCGACCACAATCGTCAGATCGGCTCCTTTGGCCTGCTCAGCCACTGCCTCCTGGCGTTGTTGTGTGGCAAGGCAGATGTCGTTATGCACAACGACCTGCGGCCAGCGGGTGCGCACGGCTTCAATGAGCCGCCGGGTATCCCACTGGCTTAACGTGGTTTGCGTGGAGAGGGCCAGTTTGCGCGTTTGCTCTTCGCTCAGATGGAGCGCAGCCAGATCATCCTCGGTCTCAACCAGGTGGACAAAATCGGGCGCCTCACCAATGACGCCCTCTGGTTCGGGGTGGCCTTTCTTACCAATGTAGATAATATGATAGCCCTCGGCCACCAGACGCTTGACCAGATCATGCGTTCTGGTGACATCCGGGCAGGTAGCATCAATGCAGTGCAGCCCGCGCGCGCGAGCGCGAGCCTGCACTTCAGGTGAGACCCCGTGTGCGGTGAAGATGACTGTTCCCTCCTGTACCTGTTCCAGAATGGCCGCGCGATTGGGGCCATCCAGCGTCACAATGCCCAGGCTGGTAAGCTCTTCAACAGCAAAGCGGTTATGGACAATCAGGCCAATAATATAGATTGGCCTGGGGAGCGTTGGGTCTTTCGCCGCGTTCCGTGCAATTTGCATGGCATCCACAACGCCATAGCAATAGCCTCGCGGCGAGACTTTAATCACTTCCATACGCTGCAAGCCTCGTATGCGTGAAACGGATTCAACGGCCTGTGCTTTGCTCTACCTGGCGCGTTGTCTGGCATCTCTCAACTGCGGCGCGCCTGGTCATTGGACGCCTCGCTGTGCGCGGAGAAACAGATGCTCAGCCGTTGTTCCATCCATATGTATGATCAGCGCTTCAACCTCATCCCCCAGATTTTCCTGGTCGGCCAATGTGTCATCGGTACCAGGCTCAGCGACCAGGAGACCACCTGTGCCCCCATTCAACGATGGCAGGTCGGCCAGTGTGTTCATCTTGCTCGCATGGTGCTTCAGGTTCATTATGATACGCCTCTCTATTGTACTACAAAGTGGCAGGGATTGCCTGAGAAGTTTCGGTACCGCGCAAAAAATTGGGGTACCATCACTTGTGCCTGCCAGTATAGCATACGTCTGTCTGCTCGTCAGCTTTTTGCCCCGCTGTTAAGGCGTAGCTAAGACTTTTGGGCTAGTACCCATATTCCTCCATTCGCTCCCATTTCTATAACGCATGTTCGTTGCCATCTGATTCTGGTGTAGAACAAAAATTCTAAATTGTCAAGAAAGGGCGGGTTTGCTGCCCCAGCAGGCTCGCCCCTGGATACATCTGGAGACGTGCCAGCGCCCTGAATCCGCTCTGTAATCGCTTGCAGTGAACGGCGCTGACAGAGTCTATGGCCGAATGGCGTCAAAGCGCGGGATTCCGATAAAGAAGAAAGGATGTGGGCGATTGCATGACCTTGCTTTGCTGCCTGCCATGCTGCCTCTTGCATGCGCGCGCGCCATTGGTTATCATAGGTTGAGGAAGGGGACCAACAGCGCCAGAGAAAAGGAGGTGCCAACGCCATGCCAGCCAGCACCCGGATTCTTCGTGCCAGCGCCTATGCGATTGATGATCTGGCAGCCGCCTTTACGCGCGGCTTCGAGCAATATCTTGTTCCACATGCCATGACTCCGGCAGCGATGGCCGAGCGTGTTCTCTATCAAGACGTGAACCTGGATGGTTCTTTTGTCTTACAGGCTGATGATGGACCTGCCGGGTTAGCCCTGCTGAGCGTGCGCGGTGAGCGTAGCTGGTGTTGCGCGCTGGCGGTCGCTGTGGCCTATCGCGGGGCGGGCTATGGCCGCACGTTGATGGAGCAGTTGATTGACGAGGCGCGCTCGCGGAAACTGCGGCAGATGTGGCTAGAAGTCTTTACCCAGAATACAGCGGCGTTCCAACTCTATCAAAGCCTGGGCTTTCGGATTGAGCGTGAGCTGACTGATTATGCTGGCCCCCTGGCGCATGGCGTGGCCCATCGCGCGTTCACCGGCCCGCTGCTTCTGGCTGGGCTGAACGATGATGCCGGGGAGGGTGAGGAGTTATTGTTCGCTGATCGAGTTCCTGTAGAGATCGAGGCCGCTGCTGCCTTGCGGCACTATGCCGAACTGGAGCCGGTGCGGCCCTCCTGGGAGTTTGAGCAATCAGTGTTGGAGCGTCTGGCCGCTGCCGGGCGACTGCGCGCGCTGGCGATTCCTGGCGAAGATGGGGCTGCGGCGCTTGATGCGTACCTGTTGTACGAGGAGCGCCCGGCGGAGATCAGGCTGCTGGCTTTTGGCGCCCGGCCTGGCGCTGACGTGAGCGGCGGCCTGGAACTGGCAACCGCGCTGCTGGGCGCGCTTTCTCGCCAGCACCCCGGCGCGCGTTACAATGCTGAAGAAATACCCCCAGGCAATCCGCTTGGTCCGGTATTGGAGGCTGCTGGATGCCCGGTCACTCAGCGGCTGTTTGAGATGGTACTGGCACTCTAGAGGGGCGCGCATGAAGAAACGTGACAAATTACCAGAAGTGGTGGCGTTCGAGCAGGCGTTTGATCAGCCCGGCCAAAATGGTGCCCGGCCCGGCCAGCCTTCGAAAACAAACTCTGGCCGCTTAAACCCCGGCCAAACGCCTGTCGGCAGCACTTTTGGGGTCTCTTCAGGTCTTTGGAACCCGCGCCAGCCGCCCGCGCCTCTAACGTCGCGCACATCGGGCCGTCTGCCAACTCCGTCCCAAAGGCTGCGGCAATCTCCCTCATCCAGCATATGGGCGCCGCCGGGGCAGGCCAGCGGGCGCGGCGTCGGCGTCGGGCGAGGACAGGACTGGGAGATGGATGACGAGGACGAGGAGATGCCTCAGCCGCGCCGGAACCCTTCCTCAAGATCGGCCTCCACGCGCGCAGCCGGTGAGCGCGTTTCTGGCCTGCTGGTTGCTGCCGCTCTGGCTGTGCTGGCGCTCTTTGCCGCCTATTCGATGCAGTCGCATAGCCAGCGCAACCTGAACCCTGGTTTCGTCAGTGGCTCGATGGTAAGCGGCATCAGCTATGATGCTGGCTGGCCGCTGACCTACGCGCATATCGATGTCCAGCAGCCGGTGCCGCTGAGCGATGTCGAACCCTCCCCGGCATTCCATTATATTCAGCCAGTGCCATTTTTTATCGACATTCTGCTGCTGAGCGTGCCAATCTGGCTGCTGCTCGAAGCGGTCTGGTGCTTCTGGACCATGATTCTGGAGCGCATTGGCACGCGGCGCCCACTGCGCCGCTTCTTTGCCATTGGCTTGACCCTGTTGCCTGCCGCGCTCTGGATGCTGGCCGCGCTGGCGGCAGGCACCTTCGCGGGCTTTCTCAGTGCCTCAAATACTGCCTGGCCCGTCTATCTCTGGCCTGCCCTGGCCCCGGCTGTCCCCGGCTTTGGGCTGGCCTCGTCGGCTTCTGTGGTGCTGGGCATCCCGCCTACCGCCTGGTCGCATGATTTTGGCGTCTTTCTGCTGCTGGTGGCGATCCCGCTGGCCCTCCTGACTGCCTGCCTCTACGCCTTCTTTGGCCTGGTTGGCCGCCGCCTGCGCAATCTGGCAACGGGTGGGCAAAAGTAAGAGACACATTGGGAGGTGTGTGCCATCGCGCCCTGAAAGATAAAGACGCTCTCTATTTCTATAACCGGGTCTCCATCCTTGAGGGGGAACGACAAGGAAAGAGAAACGGCTGCTGATTCTTCGTTGCATGAGATAACACCACCATGCAAGGAGGAGAACCAGCAGTGCCACTCCAGCATAACACACGCTCCCC
>Ga0209062_1000344_pt1 | contig 159935 bp, 118 predicted proteins | sample Coa_R2_2_FD_187158 | JGI IMG/M metagenome (GOLD analysis project Ga0209062, IMG submission 187158) | Surface soil microbial communities from Centralia Pennsylvania, which are recovering from an underground coalmine fire - Coalmine... | ecosystem: Environmental > Terrestrial > Soil >...
CGCGGCGACGATCTGTTCTTCGGTGTGTCCCTTCGGCATCTCAAGGTCCTCCTTTAGACCTTAGCCGAAGCTCCCTTGTCACGGATTTTTCCAGTTTCGACTGGTACAGTTTTTGGGTTTTGGGTCATCGGCAACTAACCTCCAGAAGTTAGCCCACAACAGTGATGCACTCTCTGCAAAGAAACCGACACTCTCCCGTAGGCGGAGTATTTCGATCTTAAAAGCTGTCGAAGGCATTTCCAATTATGAATCCAGTCTCCTTCGCGGCCGATACTATTCCCTGGAGGCTCCGCATTCTACTCCAGCGTCGCGCCGCCAAGGCCCGAGTGTCCGCTTTCGCGAACACGTGGCCAATTGACGATCGCGCCGGCGCCACGCCCCCAAACTGGCCCGGATGGCCCGAGGGAAAGCGCTTTGCCCTCGCCCTCAGTCACAGCGTGAAGGGTATAAAAGGCCTTCAGCGTGTACGTAACTTGATGCTTTTGGAATCTAAACAACATTTTCGGTCGTCTTTCTACTTCGTGCCTGAAGATAAATATACACTCACATACGATCTGATTCAAACCATTACCAATGCGGGCTTCGAAATCGGAGTGCAAAGCCCGGACCACCTGCGAAGGCTGCATAACTCTAGCGCTCAGTTCCCCGACAAAGCAGTTCTGATTCGAAAATACATTAACTACTGGAAATCTTCCGGCTTTCGTCTTCCACTGATGCAACATAGGCCTACATGGTTGCATCAACTCGGAGTCGAGTATGATTGCTCAACTCTTGATGTGGACCTTCTTACTTCCAGGCCGTACAGCGTCCGAACCACCTTTCCTTTCTGGGTGCCTGCGAAGTCCGGACAGGGGTACGTCGAACTGCCTCACACAGTAGCGGAGGATTTCACTCTCTTTGTGATTCTTCAAGAGCCAACCATCGCTATCTGGAAGAAAAAACTGGACTGGATAGCCGCTCGCGGCGGTATGGTTTTCTTGAACACTCACACCGATTACATCGCCTTCGACCGCAGCCCCGGCTGGGCTGAATACTCCGCCGATCTCTACGAAGAGTTCCTGACATACATCAACCGATCATACGCCGGATCCTTTTGGCATGCCCTACCTAGAGAGATCGCACGATATTACCTATCGAAGCTACCGGAACCGGAACGGAATACACGCCGGAGAATCGCGATGGTCACCCACAGCGTTTACGAAAGTGACAACCGGGTTCGGCGATATGCAGAAACATTAGTCAAGAGGGGAGACGAGGTTGAAGCCTTCGCTTTAGCCGGAAGCGGCGGACTGAAAACCGAAACGATTCAAGGGGTCACCGTCCAGGCCGTCCAGCTCAGAAAGCGCAATGAACGGAGGAAATGGCAGTATGCATCACAGCTCATACGTTTCCTCCTGATCGCCATGGTACGGATCGGCGGCCGTCACTACAAAGCACGTTTCGATCTAATTCATGTTCATAATATTCCAGATTTCTTGGTATTTAGTGCCGTTTATCCACACATGACTGGCGCACGCGTAATCTTGGACATCCACGATCTCGTTCCTGAATTATTTCAGGATAAATTTTCTTCCGGGATGAAAGGACTGTACACGCGCCTGCTCCTGGCGATTGAGAAGGCCTCAGCCATGTTCGCCGATCACGTCATCGTTGCAAATCACCTTTGGCAAGAGCGCGTGATCGCCCGCTCAGCCCGTAAGGAGAAGTGTTCCGTTGTTCTAAATCACGTTGATCTTGCCCTCTTTTTTCGCCGGCCTCGAACGCGGAACGATGCTAGAGTGATCATTATCTTTCCCGGAAGCTTCCAGCGACACCAGGGACTCGACATAGCGATTCGAGCATTCGCCCGAGTTAAGAAAAAGGTTCAGAACGCCGAGTTCCACCTCTACGGCGGCAGCCCCGGAGCGCAAGTACAGAGCGAACTAACGCAGCTTGTGGAAGCACTGGACTTGAAGGACAGTGTTTGCTTCTACGGATATGTCTCCCTCGACCGCGTTCCCGGGATAATCGCAAACGCCGATCTCGGGGTGGTCCCAAAACGGGCCACTTTATTCGGTAATGAAGCGTACAGTACGAAGATTATGGAGTTTATGTCGCAAGGAATTCCGGTTGTCGCAACTCGCACCAGGATCGATACGTTGTATTTCGATGATTCGACGGTTCGTTTTTTTAGTTCCGGCGACGACGAGGACATGGCAGAAGCGATTATGGATATCCTTCAGCACAAAGCAAAACGCGAGATGTTAATTACAAACGGCCTTGACTATGTAGCGCGAAATAACTGGGCAACAAAAAAGAAAGAGTACCTTGATATAGTCGATACGTTACTTTCAGAACGCTCGTAGAGACTCGCCGCACGGATGCGCTCCACCTAGCAGCGCGTGGTGAAATGCACTCTTGAGTGTGACCTCGGGAATGTTTTGATCGTCTTCAGAACATGGCGATGGGACGACGCAGGAAGCGGGTGCGGCAAGACGGGTTGTGGACACCGACGGCGGCGCTGCCGGTCGGCGCGAGCCACCCGTTTTATCAGCGGCTGAATCAGATTCTGGATGAGAAGAAGTTCGATGAGTACGTGGAAACGATCTGCGAGGATTTCTACGCCGGCGAAGTGGGGCGGCCGGGCTTGTCGCCGGGGATTTATTTCCGTTTGCTGATGGTGGGCTATTTCGAAGGGATCGACTCGGAGCGAGGAATCGCATGGCGTGCCAGCGATAGTCTGTCGATCCGGTCGTTCGTGCGAATCGCACTGGATGAAAGTGTCCCGGATCACTCGACCATTTCAAGAACCAGGCGGCTGATGGATGTGGAAACGCATCAGGCGGTATTTCAGTGGGTGCTCGGGGTGCTGGCCGAAAAGAAACTGTTGAAGGGGACGACGATCGGGGTGGACGCGACGACGCTGGAAGCCAATGCGGCGCTGCGATCGATTGTGCGGCGCGATACCGGAGAGAGCTACGAAGAGTTTCTCACCCGGCTGGCGAAAGAAAGCGGCATCGAAACGCCCACGCGCGAGCAGTTGACCAAGTTGGATCGCAAGCGTCCGAAGAAGGGGTCGAACGACGACTGGACGCATCCGCACGATCCCGACGCGCGCATCACGAAGATGAAGGACGGTCGCACGCATCTGGCTCACAAGGCCGAGCACGCGGTGGACATGGAGACGGGAGCGATCGTTGCGGTCACGCTGCATGGGGCAGATGTTGGAGATACGGCGACGATTCAGGAGACGGTAGCGGAAGCCGGCGAGCGCATCGCCATGGTGGTCGCCGATGCCGGCAGTGACGAAGTGGTGAACGAAGTCAGCGCGGACGGGCCACGCGAGGTGGTCACCGACAAGGGTTATCACAGCCGCGCGGTGGTGAGCGAACTGACGGAGTCGGGTGTACGCACGTACTGCTCGGAACCGAATCGAGGGCGGCAGCGGTGGCCGGAGCAAGAGCGGGAACAGCAGGCGGTCTATGCAAACCGGAGGCGGATTCGCGGGGCGCGAGGCCTCCTGCTGTTGCGGCAACGCGGTGAGAAACTGGAGCGATGGAATCAACATTTGTATGATCGAGGCGGGATGCGGCGGGTGCATTTGCGAGGACGGGAGAACATTCTCAAGCGGCTGGTGGTGCACTCGGGCGCGGCCAATCTCGGCTTGTTGATGCGCAAACTATTCGGAAAGGGCACGCCGCGGGCCCTTGCGGGGGCTCGGCGAGTCATTCTTTCGGCTGCGAAAGCTTCCACCGGCCTTCTGTCTATCCAAGCGATGCTTATCAGGAAAATCGGCGGCTCGATCGCTCAGGCTAAGACGACTCAAATGATTTTGGCCGCCCGTGAAAACGGCCAGTTTCACCTCGCGCTGCTAGTCGCGTCCCCGGTCACAGAGGACCCTGTCAGAGCGCGCGAGAAAAACGTTTGGTCAGGGCTTTGGGATTGTCGCACTCACGGCTACGGAGTATGGACTCTCGGTTCCATTGCTATCAACTGCCGTGGCGACATAGTAATATGTTTGGCCGGCTCGGACGCGGCCGTCAACATAGGAATTTCCGCGGACGAGGGACAAATTAATCCTTCTGAACGGGCCGTTTAGCGCCGCTCCCCGATAAACGTTGTAACCGATAATGTTAGGTGAGATACTAGCTACCCAATTCAAAGTCACGTCGTGAGCATTGTACACGATGCAAGTCCCTCGTTGAGCAGCATTTACAACGCGCTGTATCGTGATCACGGTACAGGTGTTCGCCGCTTCTACGTTGGCAGTGCACGGAATCGTTCCAAGAGCCATATTTATGGCCACGATGACGTCTGCGTTATCGACGACTCCATCTTGATTCAGATCGCAGGGGCTGACACTCGCCCCAGGCAACAGCGAGGCAACCGATAAGACGGCGATCATCGCCAAATACTCACCCTTTTGTGATGGGGCTGTCCTATGGACCATCTTGCTGTACGGCTGACTCTGAACCAATCATCGCACGGCGATGACCACGCCTTCAGGACTCGAAGTCGCTCCAATCCTTAGTTGCATATTAACGGCGTCGCCAGTTTGAATATTTGGCGGAATTACACAATACACCTGGAGAATACCAGCGATCAATCCCGGCGCGGAGCCCGCGTAGCGAACTTCTGCATCGATTCCTCCAATCGCCACGGCAACATGGAGGATGGGATGCGAAGGATCATCTCCTGCGACCTTTCCGTCCATAGGTGACGGTGCCATTATTCCTGCGCCGTTCGCATAAAACATTGCAGCGGATCCAGGCGCCGCTCCATTCGACGGAGAATTTAACGTCAGGTCCTGGTTTAGCAGAAGCCCCGCACCAACTCCGCTCCCATCGAGCGTAAAGACCGCCGGCGCAGATTCCGAGACATCGAGTGAAAATCCGGCGATCGGCTTTCCTTCCTTTAGAATTGATACTCGGGTGACATTTTGGCCGGAAATCCCATATGGGACAATCGCGTTGATCTGGTTGGGAGCCGCGTAGAGCAGCGGCGCGGCTGTCATGTCAAAGAGCACACTTGTCCCCCCAAGCAGAGTATCTGCATTCGAGGAGGTTGGTTGCTGGGCGGTCATCGGTCCGATACCCGACCCGATTAGCGTGATAATCTCTCCTGGCGCTACCGGTCCGGCCAGAAGACTGGCTGCGTTCAGGACTCCACTCGCTTCAATACGCACCCCACTGGTACCGTCAACAATGATAGTGCCACTGCTGCTATCCATCTCAACCGCGTTTCCCGCCCCGTCAGTGCCTGTCACATTTGTCAGCGTCAGATCATAAGAACCCGGCCCCGCCGACGCGCCGACATTCACAAACAAACGGATTACATCCCCATCTGGAGTAGACGTTTGATTCATGCCAATGATGACGAACCGCTTCTTATTAGGAGCCATATCGTGAATATACATACCCTTTGCCGAACTCCTGGTAGCGGCCCCGGGTGTTGCGATGAGACTCAGCACCGAGTTGTCATACTGGAGGTCAAACTGGAGACCGCTGATAGAGGCCATGCCCGCTGAGAGCGTCGCGGCGACGACCACTGTAGTGTTAGGACCAGCGCTCTTGGCCGGGAGCGATAGAGTCACTCCCGTGGCAATGGGGCATATAATGATGCCAAGAAACAGACCATAGATGTTTTGCGTATTCACATCTCCAGCAGACTACCATGTTTTGCGGAAACGTGCGCCTTGAAAGAGCTACATATACGGCTAACTCTTTATCTGTGAAAAAGCTGGATTCCGCATCGCGTAAGCCGCGGCTAACCGATACAATCGCGTTCGACGCTGTATGCGCGTCCGTACCGCCTTGCCGCGTACTCGGTCATTAAAACCTACTTCCCCGCCACTGCTGGATTAGAACGACAAGAGTTGGTCAATCGAATTGGTTGGCGGCAACCTCTGTTGGCAAAAGAAATGGAATTTCCAGGATCATGTCGACTTCAACGGCGATACCTCCGTTAGTCGCAGGCTGAAACTCCCAGCAGGCTATGTCGGCGGATACGGCCCGTTGAACCGCGGCAGTAATTGTCGTTAGGAAAATGACACCCTCCAGCTTCCCTGTTTTACCTAACGTCGCTGACAACTGGATCCGTTCTTGCATTCGTGCACTTACCGGGCTGCGCTCCACAGGCTGTACCTTACGGATCGGAATCGGAGCCCGCATTACCGGAGTTTCCCCAGCGTTCGAACGTCGGTCGGCAAACCATAAAATCCAGTCCCCCGCGTAAGCTGGAATGCGCTCCATCGGTATCACAATCGTATAGACGTTCCGTCCCATAAACCGCGCATCAACTGCCGCCGGAATCATCCGGCTGCTTGGCCGCAGTGGAACAGACAACGTAGACAGGGAAGCGCTTCGCACTCTTTCGCTGTAGAGGATCTCTTCAGTCTCGTTCCGTAAAGCCGCTTCCCGCTTGCTATCCCGGATCGCCAGATCCGCAAGAGTGAGCCCTGTTCTGCCGTCGCCGTCACCGCTCGATGCCTCTCCCGGAGTTGGGGCCGTCGAGAACTTTCCCGGACGGCTACCGGCGGGAATCAGTGCCTCGGCGTTTTCGACCGGATGAAGTGCTGCAACTGCGAGTTCCGCGTCGGCATTCCCCGCATGCGATTGCGGTAAGTCCTCGACTGGCGGAAGCGCCACGACTCTCGCGGCCCCCAGTACTGGCTTCACCCCACGCGAGTCAAAGGCATAGATCGTCTCTGTCGGCGGAGCCTGTATATCTAAAATCGGAGCGCTAACCGGCACTGTTGGTGGTCCTTCACTGGCCTTCGGGAGAACAAACTTACGCGGCCTCGGCGGTTCGACTGGACGAGGAACAACGATTTCAGGCCTCGCGACGAGAATCGGGACAGGAATATCCTGGGATGTTTCGAGCTTCGGCACTGGTAGCGAAATAATCACTTGAGAAGATTTAGGCTTAGCCGATGCGGCGATTATCGCCCGCCGAGAGACTTTCGCCCCACTTGGATCGCGTCTCTTCCCAATTCTATTGACAGGCACTACATCGGGCACACTAGTTTGCCGAAAAGGGTAGAACACGAGCCTGTGTGCGTTAGATTTAACCACTCGATCCGAAGGTTCTTGAATGCGCGTTGGCGCGCTGGTGATGCATATGAGCATCAACAGCATCGTCGCGTGAGCACCAGCCGACAACACGAACGCCCGCGCACGATCCAAATAGTATCTCCGCAGATCGGCGTTATCCGTCATTGGCGGCTTAATTTAACCGTCACGTGCATGGTTATTTACATGGCCGCTCGCAAACGCACGACCTATTGCACATGCTCTCCGTTGGAAGAATACCAGAATAGACTGTCGAAATCCCTTGAAACGGCGACCGGCACGGCACGCGAGGCACCGGACCGCGCTGGCCGATCGGGCCCCATAGTGAGCGAATCACATCGGAGTATTTTCAAACAGCACTCTACGTTCACTCTGTTTACGACGAATATTACAGACCGTGGAACTTCACGACTTAGTATTTGTGGCTTTCGAATGGCGATTTTGTTCGCGGTTAAATGCTTTACAGCGTACATACGATTGTCTACCCTAATCTGGGCGGCGCGAATGCGCGTCGCTTCGATGTCGCGAAGAAGGGGGGCGCGGACAATGCGATTAATTCATGCGCTCTGCCGGCAGGCGCACCTCGCCAAAGCCTCCTTCTCCGGTTCCGTATCCAGAGCAGTAAGACCCAGCGGACAGTTCGGTCGTCTTGCGGATTGGACGCCGATTGACTTAAAAGAGACAACGCCCGAGAATTCCTGTTGTAGCAATGCCCACACCGGTTTACGTTCCGGCCGGTAAAAGTACGCTTTCCGTCGGGTCGGCAGCTTCGCTCTTGGTCGTCCCAACTGATTCGGAACTTGTCGCGGTTTGCCTTGCAGTGCTCCACGAAGTGCCTGATACCCTAACCGATTTAGACTCCCGCTCAAAAAGTGAACTGCTTCTGGCGACAACCTACCCGTGGAACTACAACATTAAAGACACGGACGCTACACCCGATGAGTCCGCGGGAATGTTGCAGGCCCGTCCTGACACACCATGGAGGACATCTTTTGCTGATTCAACAGAACGCAGTGAGATATTGCCTTTTGTAATTCCTTACCGTTGCGCGGAAAGGCGGACATTCTAACTTTTGCGGCGGTGCAGGAACGAGAGTGGAGACGTTAATTCGGAAATGGAAACGAGAACCATCCTTGTCGGCGATGATGATGCCGACGTGAGGGATTACTTGAGCGTGACCTTACGATCCTCCGGCTATAACGTGCATCTTGCCCCTGATGGGGAAGGTGTCGTTAGCCATTTGAGTGCTGGCCGGCCCGTATCATTGGTTCTGCTCGATATCATGATGCCCAATAAAGACGGCTGGGAAACTCTTCGTGATATTCGCAACATGCGCCTGGATTTGCCTGTGATCATGCTCTCAGGAATGTCTTCACCCCACTATGTCGTTCAGGCTATTCAAAATGGCGCCAATGACTTTCTGGCGAAGCCGGTGACTCATGAGAACTTAGGGCGCGTGATTGAGCGTGCATTAGGTTCACAATGCCGGGAACAAAGACCGGGACCGAAGGGCGCCTTTGATATGTTCATCGGCGTAAACCCGGTGATGGAGGCGTTGAAGGCATGGATACCAAAAGTGGCCGCCAGCAATGTCCCCGTTCTCATTCAAGGTGAGACTGGTACTGGCAAGGAGGTCCTCGCGCGCCAATTGCACGAGCTTTCGGCCCGCGCCAACAAGCCTTTCGTAAAGCTGAATTGCGCAGCGTTGCCCGCGGAGTTGATTGAGAGCGAAGTGTTCGGCCATGAACGGGGTGCTTTCACGGGAGCCGCCCAAAAGAAGTGTGGTCTTTTTGAGACCGCTGACGGCGGCACGATTCTGCTCGATGAAATCGGCGACATGGATGTTCGGCTTCAAGCCAAGCTTTTACAGGTCCTCCAAGACCAGCAATTTCGCCGCGTGGGCGGTACTGAGATGGTGCGCGTGGATGTCCGCGTGATCGCCGCCACGCACCGGGACCTTGTACAAGCGATCCGCGAGCGCACGTTCCGGGAAGATCTCTATTATCGGCTGAACGTTTTGACGTGTACATTGCCGGCGCTGCGCGCCCGAAAGGAAGATATCCTGAGCCTCACGGCTTTTCTGATTTCTCGGCATACTCCGGCGGATACTCCACGATTGGAGCTGACACCCGCGCTACAATCCGCGCTTGTCGCCTTCCGATGGCCCGGAAATATTCGGCAATTGGAAAACGTTGTTAGAAAGCTGATCGTGCTGCGCGACCCGGAGCTAATCGTCCAGGAACTGGAAGCTATGAGTCGCGAAATGGACAAGGAGAAAGATATGGACACGTTCTCCGCACGTGAAGACCAGCCATCGTCTCGTGAAAATGCACTTGCCGAACCTCGCAATATCTTTCAGAACGCCGCCCGCGTAAAGCAGGAGGCCGAAGCGGCGGCGATTTTACGCGCTCTGAACAGCTCAGGCTGGAACAGAATCCAGGCTGCGGCAATGTTGAACATTGAATACAGAACGCTATTGTACAAAATGAAAAAGCTGTCCATCGAAAAGCGTGCGAGCAATATGAAGCTTTCGGCCTGATGCTGTGTGTCTATAAGAGTCATGAATTCCGTATGTTTTACTAAGGCCCGATGGTTCGAAAACAACCGATGAGTTAGTTGGCGGCCGAATCTTTCAGTCGGAGGCAAGACTAGTGATTGTCGAGAATGTTCTGGAACCAGCCGGCGGGCGATATCCATGGTTCGCGTTGAAAGTCCGTTCGAATTACGAACGTGTAGCCGCGATGCATCTCAGGGACCGCGGTTTTGAGGAGTTTTCGCCTGCTTATAGGACGGAGCGCCAATGGTCGGACCGTAAGAAACATGTTGACGCCCTGTTATTCCCGGGCTATGTCTTTTGCCGCTTAAATCCCAACGATCGTCTTCCTGTACTTACGATCCCGGGCGCTGTCGGATTGATAGGGTTCGGCAAAGGCCCAACGCCCATTCCAGACGTTGAGATCGAGTCGGTTCGAAAGATGGTCGCGTCGGGGTTACTCGTCACACCATGGCCTTTCTTGGAGGCTGAACAATCCGTACTTATTGAACGCGGCCCGCTGTCGGGTGTAGAAGGAGTTCTTAAGGAAGTAAAGAACGGGCTTCGAGTCATTGTCTCCGTGCACCTGATGCAGCGCTCCGTTTCGGTTGAAGTCGACCGAAGCTGGATTTGCCCCGTTAAGTCAGGAACAAAAATCAGATCCGCACAGCCGAATTCCCTGCGAATTCCGGCCAGCCAGCGATAGGAGTTGACCGAATCATGCTAAGTCACCATAATTTCTTAATTGCCACAGCTCTTGTATTGAATCTCGGAGCGTTGGGCCAAACTCTTCAACAGAGGACTCCAGGCTCGACTCTGCGCGTTGCCGAGACTTTGCGGCCCGACTACGAACTGGGGCCAAACGACCAGATTCTCATCGGAGTCCCTCAAGCGCAAGAGCTCGACCAAAGGCCGTTTCGGATCGATGCCGACGGCAATATCGACCTGCCTCTCATTGGAAAATCGCACGCCGCCGGCCTGACCGTTCGCGGTCTCGAAAACTTGCTCACGAATCGTCTCCGCGAGTACATCCGCGAACCCCGAGTAACGATTACCGTCGTCCAATTCCGCAGTGAGCCTGTGTTCTTTCTGGGCGCCTTTAAAACTCCAGGAATCTACCCCTTGCAGGACGGTCGCACACTGGTGGAGATGCTGGCTGTCGTCGGCGGCTTGCAGCCCACCGCGAGCCGCAGAGTCACCATCACCCGAAAAGCTGAATATGGAAGCATTGACGTGCCGAATGCCGTAAAGGATGTAGCTCGAAACGTCAGCGTCGTCGAGATCAGTCTCGACAGTCTGACGCGGAACATCAATCCGGCGGAGGACGTGATTCTCAAGGCTTACGACATCGTCACCGCGGAAACCACCCAACCGGTGTTCGTCAGCGGCGAGGTAGTTAAACCCGGACCTATTTCGTTGAACGAAGATCAGTCTCTTTCGGTGACTCAGGCATTGGCCCAGTCCGGAGGATTCACCAAGGACGCGACTCGCGGCAAGGTTCGAATCCTCAGACCAATCCTGGGAACTACCCGGCGTGCGGAAATCAACATCAATCTGAACCGCATTTGGCAGGGGAAGGACAACGATTTTCCACTCCTCCCAAATGACGTCTTATACGTTCCACGAGCTTCGACACGCGCCGCCTTGGCGCCGGTCGGGACCGCGCTTCTAGCCTCGGCGCCATATGTGATCGCGACATTAGCGGTGGCTGGGGCTTTCTGATTCTCGAGTCGCTATGAAAAGCTCACGATTCACTGTTGCTCGGGAAGAACGCCTCACCCCAGCGTGGATAGTCTTCTTTGTATTGCTGGCTGTGGGAATCCCGGCGGCGGCAAATGGGCAAACCCTATCGCCCCGGCCAGCCACGATTCGGGATCTCAAGATTGTCCCGCTCGCCGGCAATCAGGAGACCAATGATCTGAAGAACAAAATCATGGCTCCTTTGGTCGTCCAGGTCCTCGACCAGAATGATCGGCCTGTCGAAGGCGCCGATGTAACCTTCCGGTTCCCACTGACCGGCCCGAGCGCCACTCTTGCGGATCAAAAAAATGTAGGTACGTTTCGGACCAATGCGGATGGGCAGGCGGCGGCGACGGGTTGGACCGCAAACTCCGAACCCGGCAGCTTTAAAATTCAGGTCACCGCCGTGCGTGGCAACGAACAGGGCGTCGCTGTGATTACGATGACCAACGCGACTCGAATCGTGGAAGGCGTCCGGCCTGAGAAGAAGAAATGGTGGGCCACGAAGTGGGGCAAAGTTGCGATCGTTGCCGGCGCGGCTGGAATCGTAACAGGGATTGTTGTCGCCGCGCATGGGGGCGGTTCGTCCAGCGGCAACACTACCGTCATTACTGCGGCCCCTGGCCCACCAATTATCGGAGCTCCCAGGTAAAACGATGTTCAAAGATCGATTGCTGATAACCGCGATATTGTTCTCAGGTGGTTTCGCTCGCGCGCAGTCAGCGGGCTTGTCCGGACCGATTGCCGGATTTACCTTCGACGCGCCTACGCGAACGATCCGGGCCCTCATCGGTTCCATGGGCTCGGCTTCCCTCGGACCCGCAATTGACGACATGCTCGACTTCGCCTCCATTGCGCCCCGCCGGAATTACGGAATTGCAATCCGGGGAGAACAGGTCTGCTTCGTTACTGCGCTGGACGGATTACAACCGCAAATCGCCGCGATCCCACAAGCTTCCGCTCCTGACGGAGTGGCATGGTCCGAAGACGGCTCAGTTGCGGCATTCTATTCCCGATCCGGGAACTGGATTCAGATTTACCGGGGTTTCCCCGCGTCGATTCAGGCCGGCGCGAAATTGGACATTCGTCTTCCAGGCTCGTTGTCGTCTATCGCGGTGGACAGCCGCGGCCGCCAGATCGCTATCGGAGTCGGAGGAGATCCCGGCGGAGTTTATCAGGTGGTAGCGGATCAGAGCTTCGCTCCACTGCTGGAGATGTCTGCGCCTGTCAGCTTGGCCTTTTCGAGCGATGGCAGCACTCTGTATGCTCTGGACCACGCATCGAACCAGATTTCCGAAGTTAACCTGGCAAATTCGGCAGTTCAGACATGGCCTGCCGGAGCAGACGACGCCATTGCTATCCGGGTTGCCGTCGATGCCGCGGGTGTTGGCGTTCTGTATGTGGCTGGACGAAGCAGCCACCTGCTGCTTTCCCTGGAACGTGCATCCCACCGGACGATTGCTACGGCGCAACTGTCGTTTGCACCATCTCTCATCGAGCCGCTACGCGCTGGTGGTTTTCTGCTGACGCAACGATCCAGCCGGAGCGACCCTCTTTGGACTTTTCTAAATACCGGTCAGCCCCTGATCTTTTTCGTCCCTCCCCCGATCCCGGAAGGCCCGCGCCAGGAGGTTCCGCATCAATGATCGCTCGTCGAATCGGTATGGCGGGCCTGTTCGTCGCCTTCTCGCTATCGCTGGCGGCGCAGACGTTTCAGTTTCAGTTGATCGTGACCCAGGGCCAGGATTCGATCAGTATTCAAAATGGCTCTCTCGTAACGCTTGCCGCTCCGGTCGGACAGTCCCAGACAGCGCAACTCCAAGCCACCTACCTTGGAGCCGGCAAGGCCACGATTTCAACCCAACCGAACCTCTTCGGTTCTGCGGCATTCAAGGCAACAATCATCGGCACTCTTCCAGCGCAGTTGGACCCCGGCGCCAGCGTGGTGATGACCATCTCTTTCACCCCCACTGCTGCCGGAGCAACAATTGCTCAGCTTCAGTTGCCGTTTGTCGAAACTCTTCCGAACGTCTCGGCAACCAACGGCGCGATCACCGTCGCGTTGCAGGGAACGACGCCGTCCTTCGTCTTGAGTTACGAGTTGCAAACCGACCAGAATGTGATTCCGCTCAACCCTGGCGGCTTAATCGCTTTTCCTGTGACGCTCGCTGGAACGGTCGCGCAGGCCTCGCTCAACCTGACCAATCGCGGCAGCGGATCAGGCGCAGTGAGCGCGATCTCGATCACCGGTGCTGCGTTTCGTCTCCAGGGAATCCCTCTACTCCCCGCCACCGTTGCGCCGAATCAGACCATCGCGGTCGTGGTCATCTACGCGCCTACCGGAATCGGATCCGATACCGGTCAGATAACGATCAACCTGGCTGGCAGCCCTCCGATCGCCATTAATTTAACCGGGAACGGCACTTCACCCAACTTCTCTTATGCGATCCTCACCGCGCCGCCGGCCCCTGTTTCTCCAGGTGGAACCATTTCCTTCGCCGATGCGCAAATGGGACAGAGCACCACGGCCACTATTCAGATCGTAAACTCCGGGAATGCGGCCGGGACCTTAAACTCCCTGATCGTCGCAGGTCAGGGCTTCTCTCTGAGCGATGCGCCCGTGCTTCCCAAAACGCTCGCAGTCGGCGCCAGCGTCACTTTCACGATCACCTTTTCTCCCACCCAGCCGGGCGCCGCAACGGCCGTTTTAATCGTCAACGCAGATACATTCAAATTGAGCGGCGTCGGCTTGGGCCCTTTGTTGACGTACTCGTATGTGGCTGGCGGAGCGCAGATCACTCTGGGCGGCGCCAACCCGTCTGTTGTGTTCACTCCCCTACCGGTCACCCAATCCGAGCAGGTTAGTTTTGACATCAGGAACAGCGGCACGCTGCCGGCGACGATTTCCAGTATTGGCGTGGGGCAATCCGCAGGACCGTTTACACTTGCCGGCCTTCCTAACCTGCCATTAACTCTCGCACCAGGGGAGGATTCTCGCTTCACCGTCAAATTCACACCCATTAGTCTTGGCTTTTCTAACGGAACGCTCTTGATCGACGCCGCCACCGTCACCTTGGTCGGCTCGGGAATGCAACCTCCGCCACTTCCCTCTTATGCGATCTCTGGCCCGAGCGCGGGTGGCACACCCATGACGCAGCCCTCGATCCGTTTAGATCTCGCCAGTCCGTACCCGGTGGCCATCTCCGGCTCGCTCACCATCGGCATCGTGGGAGACTTGCCCGTCGACCCCGCCGTTCAGTTCGCCACCGGTGGGCGCACCGTCGCCTTCGTCATTCCTGCAAACCAAACCAGCGCGGTGTTTGGTTTGCAAGGCCCCCAAATCGGCATTCAGACCGGCACGGTCGCTGAGACGATCACGCTCACCCCGACCTTTGCGACGCAATCCGGGAATGTTGACATCACGCCTTCAACTCCCCCGTCCCTGCAATTCGCCGTCGCCCCCTCCGCCCCGACATTGATCGCGATGGAGATCTCCAGCGTCACCACCTCCGGATTCACGATCCAGGTCACGGGCTTTTCGACCACCCGATCTTTGACCTCGGCGGCGGTTCAGTTCACGCCCGCAACCGGCTTCTCGATGCCCACATCGCAGTTCACCATGGACTTGAGCCAGCTATCCACACTGTGGTTTCAAAGCGCCGCTTCGCAGGCTTACGGCGGGCTGTTCATGATATCGATCCCGTTCACATTCCAGGGATCGCTGGCAGCAGGTCAGTCCGTCTTCAATGCGATCGCTTCGGTCGCGGTTAAGATGAGCAATTCTATCGGCGCTTCCAACTCGGTCCAGGCGGCGCTCCAATAGAAGCCCCCGCGGGGAGTTGTGCGGCGAGCTTGAAGAGCCCGTCGCACAGCGCCGCGAAAATTCCTCGGAAGGGTCCGGTCACGGTGTCGGGACCGTGGCACTCGCGGCCGTAGAGTAAGAGCTCTCCGCCCCACTGCCGTCCACTGCCGTAGCCACATAGTAATAGGTCTGGCCAGCTTGCACGTCGGCGTCGAAATAGGATTGTCCATTGAGAAGAGAAGAATTCACCTTCGTGAATGGACCGTTTGGTGCGGAGCCACGGTAAAGGTTGTAACCGCTCACATTCGGAGAAGTGCTGGAGAACCAGGTCAGAGTAACGCCGTGCCCTGTGCTCCCCGCCGGAGTCGACGTTGACCCCGAAATCGTTTGCGTATACGCCGCCGACGAACTCGCCGGGTAATTGCTATCGCCGCTGTAATTGGCTCGAATTGAATGCGTACCGGCCGAAAGCGTCGTCGTCGTAAACGACGAGCTTCCTCCGCTCAACCTGGTCCAGGCCAGCCACTGGCCGCCGTCGAAAAACTCCACCGTTCCCGTCGGAGTCGGCCCCGAGCCGGTCACGTTAGCGGTGAAAGTCACGGCCTGACCCGGTGATGCCGGATTCTCCGTCGAACTCACCGTGACGCTTGCGCCTTGACTGTTCGGAGCAGACGCGCTCGAAACCGTTTGCGTGAACGGCGCCGAGGAACTCGCGCTGTAGTTGGAATCGCCGCTGTAGACCACCACGATCGAATGCGTACCGGCCGAAAGCGCCGTCGTGGTAAACGAGGCCGTTCCTCCGTTCAGCATAATCCAGGCCATCCACTGCCCGGCATCGTAGAGTTGGACATTTCCCGTCGGCGTCGGCCCGCTGCCCGTCACCTTCATGGTGAAAGTGATGGACTGGCCGGTGGACGCCGGATTCGCGGATGAACTGATCGTGCTCGTTGCGTCTGGCTGGCTGGCGTGAGATTTAAGGCCAGAGGACGGAGTGCTCCCCGGAGGAGTTCCATACACGCTCGCGTTCGCGGCGATCACCGGCGTGAGAAAATTACCATAATCGGCTTGCTCGCCCCCCGTCGGATAACCCCACGGATCTTTTCCCGCGGCAATAACCGCCGACGAGCCATCGTAAGGATTATCCCGCGGTGTGATCAATCCCCAGTTGGATTGCTCGCTGCGCGAATCGTACATATCCCGCCACTGGAACCCCACCACGTGATACGTTCCCGTGTTCGAGTCCTTGGCGTTCAGCATGCCGTCTACCATCTGCTTGTACATGTCTCCGCGCTGCGCCTGAGTCTGCAACGCGTCTCGGCGGGATGCGGTGATCGAATAATACGAATCCGCCTTCGCCTGGAACCCTTCCCAGTTCAACCACGGCTTGTCCCCGCCGTACTGCGCGACGAAATCGATTCGCTGCTGGACGTCGTTGCAATCCTTACACATGAACGGCGGAATATTTCCTAGCGTGTAGACATCGAGATACTGCGACGCGGCCTGCAGCACTTGCCGGCGCGGCGGAGCGCCCCATGCCCCGATCGGTGACGAGCCCAGAATCAGAAATCCAGGCGCCTGGGCCGACACGGTCTCTTTGACAATCGCGTAATATTTCTGCGCGTGATAGAGCAAAAAGTCATCCAGGTCCTTCATCATCCCTGGTGTCGCTCCGCTGAGTCCTACCGCATCCGTGGGAACCCAGCAGCGGCCGCCGCCTCGCGCCGGACACGTTCCGTCCTCATCCAGGATTCCACTGCCCGAGCCCCATCCTCCTGCCGAACCGAACGTCGTGTAGCGCGAGCCCCACGCCGCGTTCAAGGTCGCGATGTTGCCTCCGTAGCGCGCAGAAAGCCAGTCGCTCATCGCCTGCTTTGAGTACACTCTCGTGTCGCTGTAAGTCACGCCGAAGCCTTCATTTGAAGACTGGGTCGAGGCAGTCACCAGCACAATCCAGCCAAGGTGCGGAGTGGCATGCCCTGCTTCACTCGTTCCCGCAATCGAAATATCCGCGGTCGAAAAATCGGGACCCGCTCCGAAACCCTCCAGGTTGTCGGTTTCGTCAATGTCGAAACCGATGAGGTAGCTGTTATTCGGTCCAGTGTAAGCGCTATGCGTCACTGGGTCGTTGGTGAACGATGCCGCAAACCACTGCTGGAAATTGGGATCCCAGAAGTCCGAAGAGTGCGATCGATAGCCGGAATAAACTGACTGCTTCACGCCCGCGATCAAATCTTTCACCGGGCCATTGGCCCAGTTGCCGGCGTTGGTGAACGAATACCAGCTCGGCCGCACGATGGTGACAAACGGCATGTGCGTCGGAGGAGTCTGGTCGGGAGTTTTCCAGCGCGCATCCATCGTCACCGGCCATGTGGATGGGGAGCTGTTTTCGCTCAGCGTGTTGAATCCCCATGCCTGCATGCGATTCAAAGTTTGCGCCGCCCAATTGAGCGTCGAATCCGTGGTTGGACCCGTCGCGTATTTCTGCGCGATCACGTTAGCCAACGCCATGCCCTGATAATCCGTCGCGGTGTCGGTCGCGGCGGCGTTATAGATTCCCTTGAGGAAAAACCCCTGTCCTTCCGGCGTGCAAAGCCACCACCGATTACCGACCTTTTCGGCATAAAAATGCGCTTGTTTGCCTCCAGAACACGTAATTTGCATCGATCCGCCATAAGAATCGAGCTGCTGAGCCTGAGAAGAAACAATGAAAAAAGTTGCCAATCCGACGGCCGAAAACCAGCCGCCCAATGTGGGTTTGTGAAACATGAGATTTGGGTACACCTTGCTCAAGTTGTGGATTTCCAGTGGCTTACGCTTGGATTCGAGTCACGGATTCCTTGCGCAGCTCACATGGCTTCGGAATGGAGTCTCGCCGATGTTTTCTTGAACAGCGAGCACTTGACTCAGGCTACCCGAAGGGTACTTACCTCTCTATCAGTGCTCGACCCTACGGCTCGCGGCAAATCGCCTGATGGCGCTGCTGCGGGCTACCCACAAAAATCCGCAAGCTGCTCGAAAATACTGCCGTACCTCCGCCCGCGCGGGCAGAGCGGCGCATCGCCAGGGATACTTTTTGCGGATTAAGATTGCCAGCCGCCCCCGAGCGCTTTATATAGCTGAACCACGCTGAGCAATTCGTTGAGACGAATCTGGGATAGAGTCAGTTCCGCTTGGAACAGGTCGCGATCGGCATCCAGCGCATTGAGCAGTGTGTCCACTCCGCCTTCGTACCGGACATAGGCCAGACGCTTGCGATCGGTCAGCGCATTGACTAGCAATTGCTGCTCGATCCGGCTCTCCCGTACTTTCTGGTGCGCGATCAGAGCATTCGAGACTTCGGTGAACGCTGTCTGGATCGTTTTTTCGTACTGCGCCAACGCCAATTGCTGCCGGGCCTCGGCGAGCCGGACGCTCGACTTCAGCCGTCCCGCCGTAAAAATCGGCTGCGAGGCTTGTGGCACGAAGCTCCAGGCGCTGTTCGGACCGTTGAACAGACTCACAAGTTGCGTGCTCTGGCCACCGATGAATCCGCTCAGGCTGATTTGCGGAAAATACGCCGCCTTCGCCGCGCCGATGTTTGCGTTCGCAGCGATCAGGTCCTGTTCGGCCGCGCGAATATCGGGACGGCGTTCCAGCAGCGCGGAGGGAAGTCCAGCCGGGACCTCGGGCGGAATCTCCTGCTGTGTAAGGCTACGGCCTCGAACGACGCCCTCGGGATTTCGCCCCAGTAGAAGCGAAATCTGATTCTCGGTCTGCTCGATCTGCTGCTCGAGGGTTGGAATCGTTTCGGACGCCGTATAGACAAGTTGCTCGCCCTGCCGCAAGTCGAGATCCGTGGCGATCCCCCCTTTTTGTCTTGATTTGATCAGGTCCAGCGATTGCCGTCTGGTCCCCAAGGTTTGCCTCGAGATGTCCAGTTCCTCGTCGAGTTGTCGAAGCGTGAAGTAGCCGGTCGCGACATCGGAAACAAGGGTTGTAATCACGGCCCTCCGATTTTCCTCCGCGCTCAGCAGATTCGCTCGCGCCGCTTCGGTCGCGCGGCGCAGGCGGCCCCAGATATCGATCTCATAAGACAGGAGATTCAGCCCCGCCTGGCCCCAGTTGCGATTCTGCGACGGCACGAATGTCGCAGACAGCGGGAGTGATCCGTCGCGCGAAAGACGCGTGAGTTCTACCGCGCCCGTGGCGGACACATTCGGGAATTGATTGGACCGAACGATCCCTAAATTCGCTCGCGCCGCTTCGACGTTCGCCACCGCGGCGCGCAGATCATAGTTTTGCTCGAGTGCGGTCCGGACCAGGTCCTGTAGTTTATCGTCGTTGAAAACTTCGAACCACTTGAGATCCGCCAACGATTCGGGCTTCGGCGCTGGCAGCGGCTCCGGACCCCGAAAATTCTGCGGGATCTGCACCGCCGGCCTGTGATAATCCGGACCCACAGCGCATCCCGTAAGCAAAACCGCGAGCAGTAGAACTCCGCGCTTCATGTTCAATCTCCCTGTGCAGGCGCAGGATTCAATCCCGCCGCGTGGCGCTGCGCGCCTGACAACTTCTCAACCACGTAGAAAATCGCGGGGATCAGGAAAATGCCGATCGCGCTCGCGGCGAGCATTCCGCCGATCACCGTGGTCCCCATGATTTGACGTCCGACCGCGCCCGCGCCTGTCGCCGTCCACAGCGGGACGCAGCCCAGGATGAACGCGAACGATGTCATCAGAATCGGCCGCAATCGGAGCCGGGCTCCTTCGAGCGCCGCATCGACCAGATTCATTCCCGATTCGTATTTGTCTTTCGCGAACTCGACGATCAGAATCGCGTTCTTCGCGGCAAGCCCGATCAGCATCACCAGCCCGATCTGCGAATAAACATCGCTTTCGATCTGGATCATATAGGCCGGCACGAAATACCCGAGCACGGTCCGGCGCAGCCAGAGAATGAAGAACGCGCCGAACACGGCCACTGGAGTGCTCAGCAGGACGCTGAACGGCAGCGACCAACTTTCATACAGAGCGGCCAGAATCAGAAACACGAACAAAATCGAGAACATGAAAACGACCCAGCTCGGCACGCCCTGCTCTGCTTTCTTTTCCTGGAAGGACATGCCCATGTAGTCGTATCCCATTTCACGAGGCATCGTTTGCGCGAATGTTTCTTCCAGCGCTTTCGTCGCCTGCTGCGAGCTGTAGCCGGGCGCCGCGCTTCCGAAAATCTGCGCGGACCGGTACAGGTTGTAGCGCATCGTGAACTCGGGTCCGGGCCGCGGCTGGTAGCGAACCAGCGACGTGAGGGGCACCATCATGCCCTTGTTGTTTCGGACGTAAATATCGCTCAGGCTTCCCATATCCTTGCGATAGTCGCCTTCAGCCTCGACGTAAACCTGCCATTGGCGTCCGAACCGGTTGAAGTAATTGACGAAGTATCCGCCCATGAATGTCTGGATCGTGCGATAGACGTCGGTCAGAGGCACGCCCTGCTTTAGGACCTTTTCCCGGTCAACCTCGATAAACTGCTGCGGCACCGCGGGCAGGAAGGTGCTCACCATTGCCGAGAGCTCCTTGCGTTTCTGGGCCGCGGCCATGAACTTATTCAAGTTGTCGGCCAGGAATTGAACGTCTTTTCCGGATCGGTCTTCGAGCACAAACGTAAATCCGCCTGAGGTTCCGACGCCCGGGATCGCCGGCGGCGGGAAGCTCAGGGCAAATCCGTCCGGCAGCTTCGAGAGCTCCTGATTGACGTGCTGGAGAATTTGCTGATATTGCTCTTCGCGCGTTTTGCGCTCATCCCAGTCCTTCAAGGTGACGAAGAAAAATCCGTTGTAGGTCGTCCGAACGAAGCTCAGCAGGCTGAATCCGGCGACGGTCGTAGTGTACTGCACGCCGGGTGTATTGGCGAGAATTTTTTCAATCTTCGACGCCGCGTCTTGCGTGCGCTCGATCGACGCGGCCATGGGCAGTTGCAGGTGCAGGAATAGATAGCCCTGATCTTCATCGGGCAAGAAACTGGTGGGAACCTTTCCCGCGAAAAACCCCGCCGCCGCGCCGAACGCAATCAGCATTAGGAAAGCAACGGCGCTCTTCCGGATCAGCGATCCAGACCAGCGCACGTATCCATTGGTCGCCCGTCCGAAGATCCGGTTGAACCAATCGAAGAACTTCGCAAGCGGACCACCCCGGTGCGTTTTCGGACGGAGCAACAACGCCGAGAGCGCCGGACTCAGCGTCAGCGCGTTGAATGCCGAGAGAATCACAGAGATCGCGATTGTCACCGCGAATTGCTGATAGAGCCGGCCGGTGATCCCGGGAATAAAGGCCGTCGGAATGAATACCGCCGACAGGACCAGCGCGATTCCGATCACCGGTCCCGAAATTTCTTCCATCGCTCTTACGGCTGCTTCTTTCGGCGAGAGCCCTTCTTCAATGTGCCGCTCTACCGCTTCCACCACGACGATCGCGTCATCGACAACCAGGCCGATCGCGAGCACTAATCCGAACAGCGACAGCGTATTAATCGAAAATCCGAACGCCGGGAACAGAATGAACGTTCCGATCAGCGATACCGGCACCGCGAGCAGCGGAATCAGCGTCGCGCGCCAGCCTTGCAAAAAGAGATAGACCACCAGCGTCACGAGCGCGATCGCAATCAGCAGCGTCGCGACGATATCTTTGATTCCCTGTGAAACCGACCGCGTCGTGTCGAGTGAGATGACGTAATCCACGTCGCTCGGGAAACGGCCCTTCACTTCCTCCATCAGCTTCCTCACACCCTCGGCAGCCTGCACTGCATTCGTGCCGGGGAGCTGATAGACGGCCATAATCGCGCTCGGCTTGCCGTTCAGACGTCCAGTGACGCTGTAGTCTTGCGAGCCGAGTTCCGCGCGAGCGACATCGCGAACGCGAACCATCCCGCCGTCGGGCGTCTCGCGAATAATAATGTCTCCGAACTCTTCCGGCGATGTCAGCCGCCCCTGCGCGCGCACGGTATAGGTGTACTCCTGGCCTTTCGCAATCGGCGCGGCGCCGATCTGTCCTGCCGGATTCACCGTGTTCTGCGACTGGATCGCCGAAACAATTTCTGGCACCGTGATGCCGAGCTTGGCGAGCTGATCGGGCTTCACCCACAATCGCATCGCGTACTGGCCCGCGCCGAAAACCTGAACGTTGCCCACCCCGGGAACGCGCGTGAGCTGATCGTTCAGATTGATATAAGCGTAGTTGGCGAGAAACTGCGCGTCGTATGTTCCCTTCGGCGAATAGAGTCCGATCACCATCAGCGGCGCGGTTACCGACTTTTGCACCGTGACGCCGTAGTTCGTCACGTCGGCCGGCAATTGCGACGCGGCCTGGGTCTCCCGCATCTGAGCGAGAATCTGATCGGTATTCGGATCCGTCTTCACGTCGAAGTCGATGATCATCGTCATCTGTCCGTTCGCCGCATTGAGCGAATACATGTAATTGAGATTGTCGACCCCGCTCATCTGCTGCTCGATCGGCGTCGCGACGGATTGCTCCACCGTTTGCGCGTCCGCACCCACGTAGTTCGCCGTGATTTGCACTTCCGGCGGAGCAATGCTTGGGAACTGCGACACCGGAAGGCCGACGACCGTAATCGCGCCGACGATGACCATCAGGATGGAGATCACCATCGCGACGATCGGACGGTTGATGAAAAACTTTGACATGATTATTTCTCCCCGAATGGTTTCGGATTCACGGCCGCGCCGGCCCTGACTTTCATCGATCCGTCGGCGATCACGCGCTGGCCCGGTTTAAGGCCGCTGGTGATGATCCATTCAGCGCCGACGCGGTCGCCGACCTTGACATTGGCCATCTCGACCTTGTTGTCATCGCCGACTACGGCGACAAGATAATTACCTTGCATCTCCGCGACAGCCCGCTGCGGAACTAATACCGCTTTCTGCTGCGTCCCGACCACGGCCCGAACCTTCGCGTATTGTCCCGGACGCAAAATGTTTCCGGGATTTGGAAACTGGGCTGTCAGGAGTATCGCTCCCGTGGTCTGGTCCACCTGCCGGTCGGCGAAGAGAAACTTGCCTTTGTGCGGATAGACGGAGCCGTCGGCGAGAATCAGATCGAGCTGCAAACGGTTCAAGTTGTTTGAGGTGCGCGTGAAGTTGAGATACTCCTGCTCGCTTACCGTGAACTCGGACTTGATCGGGTCGAGCGTCGAAACCGTGGTAATCGTCCCGCTGGATGGACCCACCAGGTTCCCGATCTGGACTTGCGCTTTTCCGGCGATTCCGTCAATCGGCGATACGAGCTTCGTGAACCCCAGGTTGACGCGAGCCGCCTCCACGGCGGCCTTTCCTGCCTCCACCGCTGCTCCGGCAGCCTGGATCTGCGCTTTCGCCGTTTCGATCTGCGCCTTCGACGCGTCCACCTGAGCGAGCCCCGAAAGATTGTTCTGCGTCGCGTTGTCGAAGTCCTGCTGTGTGATCGCATTCTGCTTCAGGAGCGGCGCGTAGCGATCGGCGTCGAGCTGCGCCTTTTTCTGATTCGCCTGAGCCTGGACGAGCTGAGCCTCGGACTGCACGAGCTGTGCTTTCGCCTGCGCGAGTTGGCCGTTGGCCTGCGAGAGCTGGCCTTGCGCTTGATCTAACGCCGCCTGGAATGGCCGCGGATCGATCTCGAACAGCAACTGTCCTTTTTTCACGAACGAGCCTTCGCTGTAGTTTTGCGTAAGCAGATACCCAGTCACTTGAGCCTTGATCGCGGCATTGACCATACCGTCGAGCGTGCCGATCCATTCGCGGGAAACCGGCACATCTTTCTCGACTGCCGTCGCCACTTCCACCTCCGCCGGCGCCATCCCCGGAGCGGTTGCCGCCGAAGTATTGCTGGAGCAGCTCGATAAAACCAGCGCGGCCGTAAAAATGGCCAGGAACGCGGGCAAGATAAGAATTCGTTGTATGGTTCTCATTTTGGTTTTTCCTCCAATCAGGAACGGTCGCAATCGAGATGCGCCAGATTTTTTCGCAGCGGGGGCTTACTCTTGCTTCGAAGCTGCGTAAGGATGTGCTTTGTATCGACCCCGCGCGCCACAAATCGCGCGCCATCCTCTTTCATTTCGCGCAGCAGAGTTTCCCCCCGCTCATCGATCGACGTCACATCACTCATGTCGATGACGTCTGAGCGTCCCTGGGATCGACATTTCTGCCATGCCGAACGAAGTTCGGCGACCCAGGGACCGCTCAGTTGTCCAGAGAGCGTCCATCTCTGTTCTTTTTTCGCATCGTCATGAGTGATTCTGAGCATCGACTCCCACCGCTGTCCCTAGGGCAGCCGCATGGCCATTCCGGATGAGCTTGAGAATTAAGGAAATTCGATTGGGCTGCCGGGATCGCCGATGTCGGCGCTTCGGTAGCTACCGAATTTTCGGCACTTCGTTGCCGGTGCGAGAAACGCGAATGCCGAGCTTCTGCATGCGCGATTGAAGAGTCGAACGCTTCAATCCGAGCAGAGCCGCGGCGCCGTTCGGGCCCGCCACGATCCATTTCGCCTGCTCGAGGGCTGCCAGAATCTGTTTTCGCTCGGTTTCTTCAAGCAGCCCGCGCATATTCTTCCCCGAAGTCTCCTTGACTTCTGGAGCGCTCACGGCAACGCGGCTCTTCAAATCGCCAAGGGGAACTTTCAGCACCGGACCTTGCGAGATGATCACGGCGCGCTCGATCACGTTCTGCAATTCGCGGATGTTCCCCGGCCAGTCGTACCGTACCAGCGCCTTCATCGTCTCGGAAGGAATCGTTTCAATAGTCCGGTTCGTGCGCCGGCTGAATTGCTGGACGAAGTGACGCACCAGCATCGGAATGTCGTCGCGGCGCTCGCGCAGCGCCGGCACGCGCACCGGAAAGACGTTGAGACGGTAATACAGATCGGAACGAAAGGTTTGGTTCTCAACCATCGCCGACAGATCGCGGTTTGTGGCGGCGATCAGCCGCGCGTCCGTCCGAAGCGTGCGCGTGCTGCCGAGGCGCTCGAATTCCCTTTCTTGCAAGACTCTCAGCAGTTTCGGCTGGAGCTCCAGCGGAACCTCGCCAATCTCGTCGAGAAATACCGTCCCGCGATTTGCCAGCTCAAATCTGCCCGTGCGCTGTGAAATTGCGCCGGTGAATGCTCCCTTTTCGTGCCCGAACAGCTCGCTTTCGAGCAATCCGGTCGGAATCGCCGCGCAGTTCAGTTTCACGAACGCGTTCGCTTTGCGCGAGCTCAGATTGTGCAGCGCGCGCGCGATCAGTTCCTTGCCGGTTCCGGTCTCGCCATAAATCAGCACGGTCGAATCGGTCGGAGCGACGGTTTCGACCTGCGCCAGAAGGCGCCGCAGGGCGTCGCTCTTTCCTATGATTTCTTCGAACTTCAGCTCAGTGCGAATCTCGTCTTCGAGATAGAGCTTTTCCCGCGCGAGCTGGTCGCGCAGTTCGGCGATCTGGCGGTAGGCGATCGAATTCTCGACCGCGATCGCCACCTGGCTCGCGACGCGGGTGAGGAACTCAACCTCTTCGTCGGAGAACGCACGCTCCTCAAGGCTTCCCAGCGTCAGCACTCCGAGCACGCCCTTGTGCGTCACCAGCGGAAGATGGCACATCGATTTGACGCCGACCGCGCGCGCCAGGTGATCGTCGGAAAGATCGCTCTCGGTCACGCGGATCGCGCGCCCCGTGTGCAGCGCGGCGAGCGCGGTCTTGTCTTCGTCCGGCGGGAGCATCCCTTCCTGAAGCATCCCGTTGTTTCCGGGAAAATCGAGCGCATAGAGCCGCAGACGGTCCGTTCCCGGCTCCGGGAGCGCGACCCCCACTCCGTCGCACCGCATAACCCGGCGTATGCTTGCCGAAGCAGCGCGCAGCACTTCGCACAGATCGAGATTCGAGACGACGTTGTTGGTGAGATCAAGCAGCAGTTCCAACCGCTCCTGCGCGCGCTTCGATGCCTGGAAATTGAGCGCATCGTCCAACGCCAGCGCGATTTGATCCACCACTAAAGAGAGGAACCGAACCTCTTCATCCGTGTACATGAACGGGCAACTGCTCGCGACCATGAGGCTGCCCAGTCTGCGGTGCGCCGTACGGAGCGGAAGCGCGCATAGCGATGCGATTCCGCACTGGCGGAACAAGTCCATCATTTGCGGAAACCGCTCCTCAGAATGGACTGCTCCAATCACAAGCACCTGCTGGTTCTGTTTAACCCACCAGGCGATGGACTCCTCTTTCTTCAGGTCGTGCGACGGTTTCACGCCCGGCTTGCAACGCTCGCCCATGTACCAGTTGATCTTGTTCAACTCCTCGTCATATTGCGCAACAGCGTCGAATTGCACCACTTCGCGCAATTCGCGCACCAGAACCTGGAACAGATCGTCGGCCGGATGCGTGCGAATCGCCTCTGACAGGCGGATTAAGGCCTCATACCGGCCCGCCGGCAGCTTTTCGGTCTCAGGCGAAGGGGCGGTTACGAAAGCCTGCATCTATTTACCTTCAAACCACAGGGGAAACGTCACTCTATCTATTCCCGATGCGCCCGACTGTCGCAAGGACTCAAAAAAGTTGTTTCAGAAAAGCGACGCCGCAATTACCCGCACCGCGGCCGGAAGCACGGTCACGGCAAGCCCCCGGAAGGCATGCAGCGGGCGCCAGGTGCGGTGCTGAGTCGATTCGGCCACCAACTCGAATGGTTGGCCCGTAATCGATGCCACAATCGCCCTGGCCTGCGGCAGTTTGGCGACGAACTGAGCCCCTTGCTCAAACCATCGTCGCAGAATCTTTCGTCCCGCCGCGTCTACCCGAGTGACGTAGCTCAGATCGACGATCAGCGCTTGTCCGGCGGCGGCGGAGGATGCCGTTTTCCATGCCTGTTCCAGTTCAAGAGCGGCGCAATCCGAGATCGCTCCGGCGATTTCGAAACTGAAAGCCCTGGCTCCGTCGTGCATATAAAAGCTGAAGTTGTTGCCGCTGTTGTCGTTATTTTTGTTTTTTACCTGCATACGCACTCGGATTGCAGTTTGTAAACCAAAGTGGTCGCCGGGTATTTCACTTGAAAAACGACGCGAACGGCGTGCCGTGATTACGGCAGGTGTCGATGATCCGGCACGTGCCTGAAACGAAGGATGCTCCCGGCGCAGCGGGGCTGGCGCTCAAAAGGAAGTTGAAAAACTCCCATAGTATTCCGCGTCAGAACGCAAGAATATCTTTCCTGGCCTCGATCTTTGCCGCGTCCACGCCCGGGACTCTCTTTAAATCCTCGATAGATTTGAATTTTCCATGCTCAGCCCGATACCTGATGATGAGCGCAGCCTCGGACCGCTTCATTGAGAGCCGGGCTTCGAAGTCGATGGCAGGAGCGGTATTGACGTTCAGCCGGGGCATGGTGGTGGCAGGGTAGGTGGCGGCGAGATATTCCAATGTCGCCGAGAACTCCTGCTCGGTGCCTTGCGCTCCGAGGCCGATCATCTTGTTGATGGTGGTTTTCCAGCCGTCTCGATCCTGCCGCAGCGAAACGGATCGTTCGAGTTCGTGACAGCCCGAGCAGACCTTCTGCATCTCATCACGGCCTGGGCCTGCGGGAAGCTGCGCGCGCAGCGCCGGCGGTACGATCGAAAATACGCAAATTAACGCGATTTTAGTGCTCAATTGCGTACCCAAAGGCGTAAAATGTCCCATCATACGTTCCCAAATAGATTTGGCTCGCGCCGCCGGAAAGTCCGCCATTGTGGACGAACGAAGTAATCGTTTCGCCGCTATCCCACAAACTCTTGCCGGTCGCGCCATCGAGTGCGTAAAGAACGGCCGGCGACGATTTGCCGCCTGCCACTGCGAACACAACACCATTGATGATCATCGGCGGCAGCGGCGACAGTATTTCGCGCGAAGTCCAACCCGGCTCGATCGAGGGGACGCCGTTTCGATCCTCGATTCGCCACGCCTGCACCGAATTGTCCGCCGGGGCGAGGAGCCAGCGCGTTCCTCCAGCCGACTGCCATGTCGCCAAGGCACCCGCGCGGTTCATCAAAGATGGGACGGATTTCAGGAATCGTCTGCTCATTGATGCCGTGTCGGCGACGTGAATCGCGCCGTCCCTGGCGGCGGCGGCGACCAGATTCTTCTGCCTGTATGGAAAGACAACAGGCGAGGATGTGAGCTCCTGTCCGGCGGAGTAGGCCGCCTTGATCGTGAGTGTCTTGGGATCCAAGGCGACAAGATCACCGGTTGTGGTCGACGCATAAACCACGCCGTCGGGACCAAACGCCGGTCCCGCCGTTCCGGCGATGTCGCCGCTCGATGGTTTCCAACTCGCGACCTGTTTGGTGGATAAATTCAAAGCCCAAACTCCGGCCCGCGCGCCGTTACAGTTATGCGTCGAAGCGTAAGCGATTCCGTCAATCACAGCCAATCCTTCCGCGTTGGCGTCCGGCGGAAGAAATGGAATCGGCGGCTCGGGTTCCACACCGTTTGAAATGTACATCGCGTGGAGCATTCCGTCGCCCGACAAGGCATAGATCAGCGCGGGAGCGCGCCGGCCTGGAGCGCGAGGAGGACTCGGATTCGTCGCTGCTCTCAGCGCCGCGGCAACCGTCACAGCGCCCTCGCCCGGACCGCCGACATCGCTTCGCGCAGGTCCGCCTCGCCCGCCGAGCCCGCCGAATGTATTGGGAACGGGATAGTCCGCAACTGTCGCGCGCGCGACGGGGGACGTCAGCCCGCCCGGACAGTTGGCAGAGCCAGCCGATGACGTCACAGGAAGCTTCCTTTCCCATTCCACCCGGTTCAGGTCACTGTCAATCGCCCAGATGGTATTCGAACTTCCGGCTATGAATGCGAATGACCGGAATCCGCGATAGCCGATGTAGCGATCCATCAGGATCGCGGGCGTCAGCGAATTGAGCTGCACCGGCTCGTTCGGAAGTTTGCGTTTCCACAGAAATTCGAATCCCGGTTTCTGCATATTTTCGGGCGAGATCTTGGGATCAGAAGGAATCGAATGCGATCGCTGCGCGTCGCTCCCGCTGGTGACCCATTCGGCGCCACCGCGCCCGAACTGCGCCCGCACCGCTCCGCTCAATAGAAATGCGATCAGGAATCTGCGCGTCACTGAACACCTCGTTTCACGGCTTCCGCGATCGACTTCCCCGCCAACCGGGTCCTGGCGGCGTATCGTGCGGAATCCTGCGCCCACGCCGCAGGCGCGCACAGCAGCATGGCGCTACTTTTTAATACCGAAGCAGTACAAAGTGCCATCAAACGTTCCGATATAAACGCGGCCGTTGGCAACCGAGATGCCGCTCCAATGATTCCAGGATGTGATCTGATCGCCGCTCGACCACAACTCCTTGCCGGTCTCCGCGTCAAGCGCGTAGAGCGTCGCGTGCGTCGATCCAGGAATGCGGCGCTCAGCCGTGTCTTCCAGGCCGACATCGGGATACGCCTGCTCGGTATCCTCGCCGCTGCCGTAAGTGAAAACGATGCCGTTGGCGATCACCGGCGGTTCCGCGCGATTCATGTCGCGCGAAACCCAGGCGGGCGTAAGTTGCAGCTTGCCGCTCTTGTCTTCCACCTTGAACGCGGCAATCGCGCCGTGCTCGACCTCGCCATATTCCAGCGGTGCTTTGAACGCCGAATGCTTCGCTCCCCAGAACGGCGTCAGAACCCAGCGCGTCCCCCTCGAATCCTGCCATGAGGCCATCGATCCCCAGATTCCGGCCGAGGCGAAGTTCACGTCCTCATTGCAGATCAGCGGAGTGCGGAAAAGCGGAGTGCGGTGATCGTCGCCGCCGATCGATGCGGTATCCATCAGATAGAGGCGGCACTCTTTGCCCGCGTCCGCCATCAGCTCCTTTCCTTTGTAAGGGAAAATAACCGGAGTGACCTGCATATCGAGGTCGCGTTTCCAGAGCCATGCGGCGTTCGAAGGACCGTAGTAATCCACAAGATCAGCGGATTTCGTCTGTGGATTCTGCTTGATTCCGATGATCCCGTTGCCGAAAGCTCCAATCTCAGGATTGAAATTTCCATCGCCCGTGCCGGTGTACATAGTTCCGTCGGAGCTAATGGCAGGACCCTGCCTGCCCCACATTCCGCCCCCGGCGGGCCCCCAGCTTCCGACCTTTCCAGTCGCGAGGTCGAAAATGTACACCATGTTCGGATTGCCACCGCATCCCTGAGCCGTGTGCGTGTAGAGAGAACCTTTAAAAAGATTCAGCGCATAAGGCTTCCCATTCGGCGGCATGAATTTCGCGGGCGCGGCGACATCTTCGCCATCGGCGACATTCAATTGATGGAGCGATCCGTCCCACGAGGCGGCGTAGACCGTGTACTTTCCCGGAGTACCGGCCGGGCCGACGACCGGAGTGGCGGTAATTCCACCGGGGCACAAAATCCCGCCTCCCCGCGCATTGGGCGGCGGCGTGTAGTTGCTCGAAAAATGTTTCTTCCAGAGGACTTTTCCCGTCTGCGCCTCGATCGCGTAGATGTTATCCGACACGCCAGTTTCGATCAGAATCTCTTTCGGTCCGGAGCTGGTGTTGACGTTCTCGACGATCAGCGGAACGAAGAGCGAATGCATCTGCCGGACTTCGTTGTCGAGTTTGACCTTCCAAAGAAGCTTTGTATCTTTGACATTCGCCAGCGTGAAGACCTTCTCGTCTTTTTGCCAGTTCGTCCGTTGCGGATCCTTGCCGTCCGTCAGCCAGTCTGAGGCGCCTGCCGCCGCGCAGCCCAGCGTCACCATGATTACGGGTAAGCGTCTCATCATAATTTCTTCAGCCAAACGTTTCGAATACTGATTTTGCCGGTTCCTTCGATCTCGAATCCGATCAGGCCGCTTTTCCGGAACATTTTGGGATCGTCGTCGATGAGAATCGACATCACATGTCCGTTCACGATGTGCGTCATGGTATTTCCTCGCGCGATCAGGTGCAACTGGTTCCAACCTTCGACGTGTACGTAGCCCGCCAGCGCGTCGCGATCACCCAAGGTAGCAAGCAGGCGTGGCTTCTTGCCTTCCTCGGTTCGAACCACTTGACCACGCCAGGCGATGATCCCACGTCCGGTGGCCTGCTCGTAATACTGGCCGGTGTAGTTATTGCGACCGTCGAAGTCGAACTGGGCTCCAAGCATGTCCCATTTTGCCTGGGATTCAAAAGACGGAGGATTGCCGCGAGGCGCACCGCTGGGGCATGTACCCTGCGCTGGCGGCCGATCGCGCCGGGGGCGATTTGGATCGGTAATGGCTCCGCGATATTGCAATCCGCTGTTGACGGCGGCTCCCTCGCCTTTCATCTCGAACTTCATCTCGAAGTCCGCGGGCTCGCCGCCCTGCCAGATGAGGTAGATCGTGCCGGTCGGCTTCTCGCATGTCGATTCGGCCGCGATCGCGCCATCCTCCACGCGCCAAAAGCTCTTGTCGCCGTCCCATCCGTTCAGGGTTTTTCCATCGAACATCGGGACCCAGCCGGTGTGATCGTCGAAGTCGATCGGCTCCGGCTGGGTGAATCCACCGCCGCGCCCGCCGCGTCCGGCAGCGGGTGACGCGACCGGGGGAGCTTGTTGGGGTGTCGCCCGCAAGGCGAAAAAAGAGAGCAGCGGGATGCCGACGCTTGTCAGGATCAGATGCTTTTTCGTCATCGTTTCTAAGTTAGAACGTAAATCGCGCGGATAAAACCATGTGCCGGGCTTGGACCTGGGCGCCTCCATAGATGATTCCATTCGTTGTCACCTGAGTGGGCAGGATCGCGCCGAAATTCGGATTCGTATTCTGCCCGTTCGCAAAGTTGATGTTCAACACGGTGTTTGGAGCGCCGGGATTGAAATGGTTAAACGCGTTGAACGCCTCGGCTCGAATTTGCAGGATGCGCCGTTCGCTTCCGATTCTAAAATCCTTATAAACGCTGAGGTCCACCGCTTCGACTCCGGGTCCATAGGTGAGTGTCGGAGGCGTGTTGCCGATTCCAAGCGAATTCGCCGGCGGAAGCGAGAAGCTCGCCGGATTGAAGTTATACCAGAGCCTCGGATCCGCCTTCGATCCGACTGAAGCGGGCGTGGCTCCGGCCGAGAGCCACAGATCGCCGGTCTGCTGGCATCGGAACGGGATTCCCCCGGTGGGCGTTCCGGTCCAGTAGCCGGCCGGTGAAGCGACGGCCGCGCAATTGACGGTCAAAGGCTGGCCGTAATAGAAAGTTCCTACGCCCGCGAGGTGCCAGCCATCGAGCAACTGTTGAGTGAAAAGATTCTTCCAATAACGGCTGCCGTCTGGAACCGCGTAGCTGAAATTCACGTTCACAGCCTGGGGACGATTGCCGGTGACGTTCTTATTCAGCTCGTCGGGAGTCCATTGATAGCGGGTGTAAAGCAGAGTCTTCGACCAGGTGTAATTGCCTCCGAACTGGAAGCGGCTTCCAAACCGCTTATTCACCTGCACCTGCAACGCATCATAGAGGGATTCGCCTGTCTGCGTGAAGGTGTTGATGGCGCCCCAACCTTGAAAGCCGCCTGAGAGCGCGCGGATCAGATTGGTTGAGTAGAAAGCGCCCGTTCCGCCGTTGGCGCTGGTGGGATCCAGATATTTCGGGTTGGCTCCGCCTTGCGGCGTCCAGGTCGTCAGCGGAGCGACCGCGTTGAAGTCCACACCGGTATTCACAGCAACATTGTTATTGTTGGGGCCCAGGGTATTGGTCGTGCCGCCGACAGTCCAGATATTGTGCCCGACATTGCCGACATAGGTAACGTCGATGATGATCCCTTTGCCGAGATCGCGCTGGATTCCGATGCTCCAGTCGTAGGTTGAAGGAGGCCTGAAGCTGGTCGAACCGCCATTGACGTTCAGCGGCGTGTAGACGAGCGAGGATGAAGACAGACTGGAAATCGTCGTGTTCAGAATCAGCGGAGCCTGAAAATTCGGAGGCGCCGCCATCGGTCCAACGCCTGCGGCCGCGGCGCCGATCGTATCGACGCCGAACGCCCGTCCGTGGAAGATTCCGAAACCGCCGCGAACCGCGGTCTTGCCGTTTCCAAAGAGATCCCAGGCGAACCCGACGCGCGGATTCAATTGGACGCCGGGAGTGTCAAACAGATCGGTGTGGTATTGCTTGACACCAGAATAGGGCAGACTTCCCGCCGAGTAGGTCGCGGGATCGAACGTGCCCTGGAGGACGTAGGGATAGATCGCCCCAGTCTTCAAATCGATCGAGGCTCTGCTTGCGAGAGGGCATTGACCTGTGGCCACCGCGACTGTGCAGGTCGGGTACAGCAATTGGCCCACCTGCGACGGGCTGTACGCAGATGCGGCGAACAATCCCAGCGTTGCGCCGGATGAATAGACCGGGCCAAGGATCTGGAACCGAAGCCCGTAATCGAGAGTGAAGCGCCGCGTGATTCTGTATGTATCCTGAATAAACCACTCGTATTGCTTGTATCGGGCGTGGTTGATTTGCTTGGTGTTGTCCTGACCGTATCCGTAAAGACTCCCGACGAGCGCGTTCGCGAAGGGATTTCCGGTGTCTACGGGATTGGACAGATCGGACCCGAAGAAATACGTACCGGCGGTGTTATAGGTCGAGTACACGCTCACGTTGCGGGCGTCGTGCTCGAAATAGAAGCCGGCCTTCACGGTGTGCGATCCCTTGATCCAGGTGAGATTTTCGGTCACGTTCTGAATGGAGTCGGTGCCGTCGAAGGGCCAGCGGCTGTCGAAACCGAAGCCTGGCAGGTTCGGAATGGCGGTAGGCGCTGACTGCGCGCTGAAGCCGGCAGGCAACCCGAAATTCACGTTCGGAAGCAGATTCATCGTGTTCACGCCATTTCCGAAGATTGTCGGCAGAGTGATCGCTTTGCCTGTTGCATCCTTCAGCGGCAGGAGGCTCGCGTTATAGGATTGCTGGTCTGTCGCCGAGTTTCCTTGATGCGCTCTGTTGATTCCCCACGTCAGTTCGTTGATCAGGTTCGGCCGGAATGTATGCACGTAAGTGGATGCAGCTCCGGCGGAGGGGATGTGATAGCTATGCGGGAACTGACCCCAGCCGTCACCTGCCGCGCCGAGAATGGCGCCGAACCCCGACTGATCCTGATAGTCCTGAAGGAGGCGCACGAACATCGTGTCGCGGGAAGAGATATTGTAATCCACGCGGAGAATCTTGTCGGACCGCGGGTTGGAGTTTACCGGCGTGAAGAGATAGTTGTACTGGCGGGTCCCGGTTGGATCGACTGCGTTGGGGTTCGGGAACAGGTTCAGCATGGCCTGGCCGATGGGACTGAAGTCGGCCGGCGGAATGATGTTGCCGGGATAGGGATTGCCGGTCTTCGGATCTCTTACAACGATCAACGACCCGTTCGGATTCAAGCTTTGAGAGAAGTTCCCGGCCTTTTCCAGCGCCGTGGGCATCGTGTAGCGATTGGGGCCGTTGTTGGCGGCGGAGCCGACCTGGATGTTGTGCACGTAGTCGTAGGAAAAGAAAAAGAACAGCTTGTTCTTTTGGCTGTTGAACGGCAGGCCTGGAATCCACAGCGGACCTCCGATGCTGCCTCCCGGGTTCTGGAAGCGGTACTTCGGCTTGCCAAGCCCCTGCGCGTTGTTGAAAAACTCGTTCGCATTGAGTTCTTCGTGCCGCCAGTAATAAAATGCGCTGCCGTGGAACTGCGGCGTTCCGCTCTTAATGGTGAGGTTGAGTTGCCCCCCGTTCCTTGATCCGTACTCGGCGTTGTAATTTGAGGTGAGCAGCTTCACTTCCGCGATGGCCTCTACACTCGGCGCCTGATATGTGTTGAGGCCGGGAGCGCCGCTGTCCTGGCTGGCGACGCCGTCCAAGGTGAGCAGCACCTGTCCCTGTTGTCCGCCGTTGATTGTCGGCGTCTGCGTTCCCCAGCCGCGAGCGTCATGATTTCCCAAATCCTGAACGCCGGCCAGATCCCTTACGATCGCCTGAAAATCGCGGCCGCGGATCGGCGTGTCCTGAATCTGAAGTGTGTTGACGGAGGTCGTGTGATCTGAGCTGTCGGTGGCGACGTGCGCGGCTTCGGCCTTCACTTCCACCGTGGAGCTGAGTTCACCCACCTCGAGTTTCAGCTCATGCAGCGCGAGCTTTTCTTGAGCGCCGAGCACAATTCCGCTTTGCGTGTATGTTTTGAATCCGGGCTGGGCGATGCGGACGCTGTAGGTTCCCGGCACGAGATCGGGAAACAGGAAATTGCCGTTTGCATCAGTCTTGTACACGCGAGTTTGCCGCGTGACGTCGTTGATCACGGAGACATCGGCGCTCACGACAAGCGCGCCGCCTTGATCGATGACGGTTCCGCTGATCTGACCCGTTACGGTTTGAGCAGTTGCGGGAGTGATTGCCAACAGAGAGAGACTCAGAATTACCGGAGTGCTACGAAGCGCTCGGATAGCCATGCGAACCTCCTGAGCATTCGGGGCTGACGTGAGTTGCCCCACTGGTGCGCCATTAAGCCACCGAGGAGATGGCCCTTCAAGATTTTTCTAGGAAACGCGCTTGAGTTTTGCAGCGTGAAATGCTCTCAAAGCGTTCGATCCCGGACAACTATTGAAAAATCTGGCGCTAAGAAGCAAATCCGCGCGCCGGGATGCGCGGGGCAGGTAAGCTTGATGGGATCACATTGCGCAACGCGAAACGCGCGTAACCGTCACGGCTAGGCGTATGCGGAGCTTCCCGTTGCGTTCTTCTCGCGGCGCTCACGCGTGATGCGCTCTAAATACCCGGTTTGACGAAAGGCCTCGAGCGGGTCCGCAGGCAGACCTTTGAAGGCGCGCCATTCGAGGATTGTTGGCCGTACGTCGGCCGCGAATGCCTCCTGAAGGCAGGACTCGGCGCAAATCAAGTCGGCGCGCTCCTGCGCCATGGCGAGTTTCTCGTGATCCACAAGCGCCGCCTTCGCAAAGAGTTGCTGTGCGACCACCGCAGTTTGAATCATCGCGTCGATCTTGCCTTTCAGATTGTGGCTTTGATCGACCATGTAGGCGATGTCGCCGCGAGATTCGGTTTGCCACTCGAAGAACCGAATTTCATGGAAAATGCGAAAGATCTGATAGGGATCGATCGAGCCGAGCGTCAAGTCGTCATCGGCATACCGCCGGTCGTTGAAATGAAACCCTCCGAGCATCTCCTCCGAGAGCAGCCACGCGACGATTTGCTCGATATTTTGCGACAGGTAGTGATGCCCGGTGTCCACCAGCACCTTCGCCTGAGGACCGGCCACTCGCGCCAGGTGCATCGCCATGCCCCAGTCCGCGATATCGGTGTGATAGAAGGCCGGTTCGAAAGGTTTGTATTCAACCAGGAGCCGCTGATTTTTATTGAGCCGGCCGTGCAATGCCGCGAGGTTCTGCTCGAACCATTTCTTTCGCTGGCGAATGTTCGCGGTGCCGGGATAGTTCGAGCCGTCCGCGAACCACAGCGAGATGTCGCGCGATCCAGTCTTCTTTGCGATCTCGACGCTATCGACGCAATGATCGAACGCTTTTCGCCGCACAGCCGCTTCAGGATTCCCGAACGATCCGTACTTATATTCCTGATCCTGAAACAGGTTCGGATTGATCGCGCCGATGCTTACTCCATATCGCGCGGCCATCGAGCGGACGGAATCGGCCTGCTGCGGGCCTTCGGGAAAATCCCAGAGCACGTGCAATGCAACCGTGGGACAAATACCCGTTACCGCATGGACCTGGCCGGCATCGCTCAGCTTTTCCTCGATGGTGGTCGCGGCCGCGGCTTGAAGATATTTTCCGAATCGCGTGCCGGTGTTGGCGAATCCCCATGACGGAAGTTCGATCCGGAAGCGATCGAGTGCGGCAAAAATCCGGTCTTTCGCGTTCATGCGTCTTCAAGTTTACGGCGCGTTCCCTCCAAAAGCGAATGAGTATTGCAGTGCGAAACGAATGAAAGCCGCAGCGCACCGTTCGATGGTTGAGCCCGGCGACGGCAAGTTTACTCAAATCAAATGATTAAGGCAGACGAACGGAGGCTTTGGACCGGAAACTCGCCGTCCTTCTGGAGCGTACGATTCGATCACGATCCGTGGTTTCAATATAATTGGCACACGATGCTCAACCGGGCGATCATCCGCAAGGAAATTGATGCGGGTGGAAGCATTCTCCTGCTGAAACGATGTTGGGCTGCGCGGCGGTTCGTGGTTCCAGGACGCAAATGAATCGATTTCCAAAACTGCACAACGCGATGTGGCCGGGACTTGTCGGCAAGGGGCCGGATTCGGAACCAGCGATCGATCTGGACACGATGCTCAATCTGACGGAAGCGGCCCAGGTCGATGGAGTTAAATTCGACGGGGTGGACTTATTTCTGGCATCGCCTCATACGGATATCGATTCGACGAGCGACGAAATCAAAGAACTGGCCGAGAATGTCGGCAGGAGAGGATTCGTGGTCGGATCGCTGGTGGCTCCGGTGTGGCCGCCGACGGGCGGCGGCTCGGCAATGGGGTCGGACGGGGAGCGGAAGCGATTTGTGGCTCAAGTCCGCAAGGCATGCGCGATCGGCAGACAACTTCGCGAGTTGGGCGTGCGGAAATATGGGATTATCCGAATCGATTCCGCGTGCGGGCCGGCGGAATGGGCGGACGATCCCCGGGGGAATACGAAGCGCATCGCGGAAACGTTTCGTGAGGCGTGCCTGGTCGCCGAGAGCTACGGTGAGCGGCTCGCCGCCGAAGGCGAGATCTGCTGGGGCGGGATGCATAGCTGGCGGCACATGGTGGAGTTGCTCGAAATGGTCGATCGGCCGAAAACGATCGGATTCCAAGCCGACATGGCGCACACGCTGCTGTATACGATGGGCTACAACGCGCCGGAGGATCGAATCCTGCCGCAGAATTACAGCGAAAACGAACTGTACAACGCGCTCGGGCAGATGACGGCGGCATTGCGACCCTGGACGATCGATTTTCACGTCGCTCAGAACGACGCGACGGTCAAGGGATCGGGCTCGCACGACAAGACCGGACGTCACTGTCTGCCGGACGATCCGAACGGCAAGCTGGATATTCCGCGCGCGGCGGGGTACTGGCTTCGCGACGAGAGCGGCAATCTGACCAAAGCGATCCAACACATGTGTTGGGACGGTTGTATGTTCGCGAACGCGATCATGACGAATCCCCGGACCTGGAACAACGTTCTGCGCACGATGATCCTGGTCCGGGAAGCTCACGGCTGGAACTGAATGGCGAAAAAGACTCTGAATATCGGGATGGTCGGCTATGGCTTCATGGGCCGGACGCATTCGAACGCTTTCCTGCAAGCGCCGCGATTTTTCGATCTGCCGTATCGGGCGGTCCTGAAGGCGGTCTGCGCGCGCGATTCGGGCCGGGCGAAACAGTTCGCGTCGAATTGGGGTTACGAATCGATCGAGACGGATTGGCGGCAGCTTGTCGAGCGCAAGGATATCGATCTGATCGACATTGCGAGTCCGAACAATACGCATGCCGAAATCGCCATTGCGGCGGCAAGGGCCGGAAAAATCGTTATGTGCGAAAAACCGCTTGCGCGCAATGCCGCCGAAGGCAAAGCGATGCTGGACGCGGTGGAATCGGCCGGGACGCCGAACATGGTCTGGTACAACTATCGCCGTGTCCCGGCGCTGATGCTGTTGAAACAACTCCTCGACGAGGGGCGTCTTGGAAAGATATTTCATTATCGGGCAAAATTTCTTCAGGACTGGACGATTTCCCGGGATCTTCCGCAAGGCGGCGAAGGGTTATGGCGGCTGGATGCGGCGGTGGCCGGCAGCGGAGTGACGGGGGACCTGCTGTCACACAACATCGACACGGCTCTGTGGCTGAACGGGCCCATCTCATCATTGACGGCAATGACGGAGACATTCATCAAAGAACGCCGGCACAATTTGACGGGAAAGGTGGAGAAAGTCGGAATCGACGATGCGAGTGCGTTGCTGGCGCGGTTCGAGAACGGGTCCCTGGCGACATTCGAAGCAAGCCGGTACGCGCGGGGCCACAAAGCGCTGTACACGCTCGAGATCAATGGCGAGGACGCGTCGGCGATATGGGACCTGCACGATCTGCACCGGCTTCAGTGGTTCGATCATCGCGATGAAGGCCGGGTCCGCGGCTGGCGCAGCATTCACATCACCGATGGCGACCATCCGTACATGAAGCATTGGTGGGTGCCGGGATTGCAGATCGGATACGAACACACTTTTGTGCATCAGGCGGCGGATTTTCTAGACGCGCTGGCTAAGGGAGCCGAAACAGCGCCGAACTTTCGTGACGCTTTGGCGACGGACTACGTGACGGACGCGATCCTGAAATCGGCAAAGACGGGGGCTTGGGAGCAGGTTGACGGACTTTCGAGGCCGGCGGGCCGCCAGCATTGAAAATCGCGATGTTCGCGTGACGGCGCTGGCATGCGGCGGCCACATCGCGGAAATTTTCGATAAGCGATCGGGCATCAATCCACTCTGGATTCCGCCGTGGCCTTCGATTGAGCCTTCGGACTACGATCCGGCAAAACATTCCATTTACGGCAGCGGGAGCGATGCAAAACTGCTCGCCGGGATCATGGGACACAGTTTGTGCCTCGATATTTTCGGAAGTCCATCCCCGGAGGAGCAGGCTAACGGGTTCACCGCGCATGGCGAGGGATCCGTAGCCGATTATGAGATCGCGTTGTCCGGCGGGCTGGCGATGGGCGCGGACCTTCCGCTGGCGCGAATGCGCTTCGAGCGGAGGATCAGGCTGGAGGGCCGAACGGTCTGGTTTCGGGAACGGGTGGAAAATCTGTGTGATTTCGACCGGCCGATCGGATGGACACAACACGTGACGATCGGGCCGCCTTTTTTGATTCCTGGGGAGACGCAGTTCCGGGCGTCGGCCACGCGATCGAAAGTCTTTGAAGGAGGGTTCGGCGCCAATGATTATTTAAAACCAGGCGCCGAGTTCGTTTGGCCGGGGCCGCTTGGCACCATTTTCAACTTAAGCGCAAGATCCAGTGCTTTTACGGCACATTTGATGGATTTTGAGCGGGATTTTGCGTATTTTTCGGCGTGGTCACCGTCGCATCGGCTTGCGATTGCATACGCGTGGAAGCGCGCGGATTTCCCGTGGATGGGGATCTGGGAAGAAAATCACAGCAGGATGCATTCCCCCTGGAACGGAGAAGCGCTCGCGCGCGGGATGGAGTTCGGGATGTCGCCGTTTCCGGAATCGCGGCGGGAAATGGTTGATCGAGGTACATTGTTCGGCGCGCGAACTTACGGGTGGCTGCCCGCCAGAGGAATTTTGGAAGTCGAGTACCTGGCCGCGACCGCTCAGATCGACCAAGCCAGCGACCTTGAGTTGCTTGGTCCGGCTGTTTGCAGCAAGCTGTCGTTGGGATAGAAGTGATCCACGTTTTCCGGCGTTATGAGCTGATGCTTTACGAAAACGGCGGGCGGCACGGGCCGGCGGCCTAGAATTTCCATGCCGACGCGAATCAGATCATCGCCGTAGCGCTCGGGAAAATAAGCGACGGAGCCGACGAAACGGGTGCGCGGCTCACGCATTTCGAGCCGGCCTTCGGGTGAGGCGTTCTGTCCCATCACGACGCAGCGATCCGCGCGGCCGGCCTCCTGAAACGCGCGCAAGGCGCCGAGCGCGCTGGTATCGTTGATCGCGCCGACGATGATTCTCCTCGATGAGGAAGAGCGCAGGTGCTTTCGAACTACTTCGAGGCTCTGCTGAAAGCAGCCGTCCCCGTCCAAGGCGGTGAGGCGCGCGTTGGCGAGGCCCGGCAGGATCTCTTTCATGCCCACCAACATTCCGGTCAGACGCATTCGAGGAAGATTGCCGGCGCGGGGTAATTCGAGCATCAGAATTTCATCCGCTTCCGCCTCCCACCGGCGTTTCACCCAGCGGCCCAAGTGACGTCCACCGATCAATCCTGCTTCGTAATTGTTCGCGCCGTAATAGGTCGCACCCGGATGTGGAATTTCGATCGCCACGAGAGGGATGTTTGCTTTGCGATATTTTTCGGCGACGATCGGCGCGACTTCTTCGTCGGTCTGAAACTCGATGACAAGATCAACTTTCTCCTTGACAAAAAAGTCGGCGTTGCGTTGGGCGATCTTCGGGTTGTACTGATTGTCGACGATGACAAGCTCGATGCCTTCGGCCGCGGCGGCGCGCTGAAGGCTTGCGCTGACTTCTTTAGTGAATCCATACTCGGTGCCTTGAGAGGCGTATCCGAATCGATACAGCTTCTGCTTGAAAGGACGCAGGCAGGATTGATAGAGATTCTCGCCGACTTTTTCAATCATTCCGCACTTTTCAAGCGTGTAGAGCATTCGAAATACCATGCTTTTGGGCAGACCGCTGCGCTTGGAGAGTTCGCGAAGCGGAAGCACTTCGCCAGCAGATCGGAAGGCGCGCAACAACTGCGACGAATGCACGACCGATTTGACGAGGTATGGATCGCGAGTGGCCAGCGTTTCCATTTCCATGGCTGAGAAGTATAACTTGAGTGGTTGTGTATGGCAATACTGAAACGGCATTGACGGGGGGCCTGGCGAGACTGTTGCAGGGGAGTTGCCCGTTATTTTTGCACGTACTTACACGATCTTCTGAGGTCTTACGCACGTTTTGCATTGCGAAACATCTCAGGTTAAATGGCCGGAACATCCTGCACGAGTTCGCCACATATTACGATGGGGGGCTGTACGGAAAATTGAGCGCGCAACGATTTTCGCAAACATGAAACAGATCGCCGGCAGAAATGTCCATCTCGCAGTCGATCTCGGGGCGGAGAGCGGCCGCGTGTTCATCGGCTGCCGCGACGATGAGTTCATTTCCATCCGCGAAATTCATCGTTTCCCGAACCATGCGGTGGTTTACGGAAAAACGTCGCATTGGGATATCCCGCGGTTATGGACGGAGATCTGTTGCGCGCTGCGCTCGCCCGATTTGCCGGAAATAGCAAGCATAGGCGTGGACGCCTGGGGGGTGGACTACGCGCTCATCGGCGAACGCGGCGAGTTGCTTCAGAACCCGTATCATTACCGCGAAGCTCGAAACATTCCGGCGATGCACGAAGTGCTGAAACTGGTGACGAGGGAACAGATTTATAACGAGACGGGCGTGCAGTTCATGCCTATTAACACTCTGAATCAGTTGTACGCGGCAAAGTGCGAAACTCCAGAGCTGCTGACAGCGGCGCGCCGGATGGTGATGATTCCCGATCTGTTCCACTATTGGCTTTCGGGTAATGCTTTCTGCGAATACACGGCCGCCAGCACCACGCAGTTCGCCAACCCGCGAACAAGGTCGTGGTCGAAGAATCTGCTGCGGTCAATTGGAGTGCCGGATCAGCTTCCTGCGGAGATCGTGGAGCCGGGATCGATCATCGGGACCCTTCTACCGCATCTTTCAAAACCATCCAGGAGCCTGACACGCGTAATCGCGCCGGCATCGCATGACACGGCCTCGGCTGTAGCGGCGATTTCGCCGTCGGGCAATACGGCTTTTTTGAGTTCCGGAACGTGGTCGCTGGTCGGGATGGAGTTGGGATCTCCCATTATTTCCGCCGAAGCGATGAGAATGAATTTCACCAATGAAGGGGGAATCGCGGGAACCACGCGGTTATTGAAGAATGTCATGGGACTATGGATCGCGCAGTGCTGCCGGAAGGAGTGGAGTCGCCGCGGACGGCATTTTAGCCACGACGAACTGATGGAAGCCGCGCAAAACGCGCCGGCGTTTCAGTATCTGATAGATCCTGATGACGGACTGTTTCTGAATCCGGGGAGCATGCTGGAGGCCATCGACCGGTTCTGCCGGAAAACGGACCAGCCGGCTGCCGACTCTCCGGGCTCATATATGCGCGGGATTTTGGAGAGCCTGGCCATGAAATATCGCGTAGTGATCCGGGACCTGGAAACGCTCGCCGGACGGCCGGTGGAGCGAATTCAGGTGATTGGCGGAGGATCGAAAAACAAGCTGCTCAATCAATTCACTGCGGATGCGACGGGCAAGCGCGTTGTGGCGGGCCCGGTGGAAGCGTCTGTCCTGGGGAATATAGGCGTGCAGATGCTCACGATGGGGGAAGTGTCTTCGCTTCCGGAGCTGCGAGCCCTGATCGATCGTTCTTTCCAGACCGATACGTACGAACCGCAAGATACAACGCTTTGGGAAGCGCATGCGGAGCGATTCGAGCAGTACTGCGAAGTGACCTATGCATGAAATCGGCGAATTTGCCTTACTCCGAGATCTGTGGGACGTCAAACAGGCCGACAGCTTGGCGGCGGATGAGTTGGCGCTCCTGCGTTACCGCTCGAACCTGTTGGGCGCAGATTTACGGATCACGAACTTCGGCGGCGGAAATACGAGCTCGAAGATTACGCTGGCGGATCCGTTCAACGGACAACCGGTGCGAGTTCTCGCTGTGAAAGGCAGCGGCGGCGACCTAGGGTCCATCAAGGAATCCGGTTTTGCGCTGCTGCATCTTGAGCGTTTGAAGGAGTTGAAGAAAATCTATAAAGGCGAGGCGTGGGAAGACGAGATGGTGGGGTATTATCCGCTGGCCGCATTCGGGGAGAACCGGGTGGCGGCGTCGATCGATACTCCGCTGCACGCATTCTTGCCGTTCGCGCATGTCGATCACCTGCATCCCGACTGGGCGATCGCTCTGGCGGCGAGCGCAAACGGAAAACGGAAGCTTGATGAGTTCAATCGGAAATTTGGGCGCAAGATCGCGTGGCTGCCCTGGCAACGTCCCGGGTTCGAGCTCGCGCTGATGCTGGAAAGGGCGATTCAGGAGAATCCACGGTGCGACGGGCTGATCCTGGCGAGTCATGGATTGTTCACGTGGGGCGATACACAGCGTGAATGTTATCTGAACAGCGTCCGAACGATCGATCAGATGGGCGAGTTCATTCAAGCGCACGAAACGAGTCCCCGATTCGGCGGACTGGTTCAGGAAGCGCTGCCGGAGCGAAAGGAAATCGCGGCGCAAATCCTGCCGACCCTTCGGGGCATTCTGTCATCGAATCGGCGAGTGATCGCGCACTACTGCGAACATCCGACCGCTTTGACTTTTTCCGGCTCGAAATGGTGCGAGCAGCTTGCCGGTTTGGGAACGAGCTGCCCGGACCATTTTCTCCGGACCAGGATTTGTCCCATGTTCGTGGATTGGAATTTCGCCGCGGGAGAGGACAAAGAGATACTCAAAGCGAAAATCCGGGAGCGGGCCGTGGAGTACCAGGCGGCATACAGAGCCTACTACGATTCGTGGGCAACCTCGGATTCACCGAAGCTGCGAGATTCGAATCCGTCGGTGGTCATCATACCTGGACTCGGCCTGTTTGGGTTCGGGAAGAACAAGAAAGAAGCGCGGATTACGACGGAGTTCTTCATCAACGCGATAGAGGTGATGGCCGGGGCGAACGCGCTCGCGGACGGGGACGAACAGGTTGAGCATCCTCTGCCACAGGCTCGGCACCCTGAACAGTCAAAAGACTTCTCACAATTTCGTAATTACGTGGCCTTGCCGCGACGCGAGGCGTTTCGGATCGAGTATTGGGCGCTCGAAGAAGCGAAGCTCCAGAGAATGCCGGCGGAAGCCGAGTTCAGCCGTAAAATCGCGCTTGTGATCGGCGGCGCAAACGGCATCGGCAGGGAGGCGGCGAAACTTCTGGCGAGTCGAGGCGCGCACTTGATCATTGCGGATCTGGATACGTCCGGGAGGGCAGTCCTGGAAGAAGTGCGCGCCGAGGCTGTTTACACGTCAGTCGATGTGGGATCGTCAAGAAGCGTGGCGGAGGCTGTGAAATTCGCGATTTTGGAATTTGGCGGACTGGATGTCATCGTCAACACCGCTGCGATTTATCCTGTGCCCGGGCCCGATGGGAAATTGTCCGACGCGGAATGGGCGAAGACGTTCCAGGTTAACGTGGCCGGGAACTTCCTGCTCGCGCAGGAGACGGAATGGGTTTTCCGCGACCAGAAGATTGGCGGGGCGATGGTGCTGGCCACTTCGGCGAACGCCGTCGTTCCGAAGAAAGGCACCGAAGCCTACGACACGAGCAAGGCGGCGCTGAATCACCTGGTGCGCGAACTTGCGGTTGGGCTGAGCCCGGATGTACGCGTCAACGGAATCGCTCCTGCGACGGTTGTGGCAGGCTCAACCATGTTTCCGCGTGATCGCGTGATGCATTCGCTGAAGAAGTACAACATCGGTTTTTCCGAATCCGAGCCGACGGAGACGCTGCGATCCAAGCTCGCGGATTTCTATGCGCAACGCACGCTCACCAGGCAGCCGATTCTTCCTCAGGATTGCGCGAATGCAATTGTCTGGCTGGCGGGCGATCAGAGCGCCAAAACCACGGGTCACGTCATTCCGGTCGACGGCGGACTGGAGGCCGCGTTCTTACGGTAACGGCTGCGCTGCTGGAAGCGAAAGATGTTTGTAAGTCGTACGGGGCCGTGCGAGCATTGCGGAACGTCTCGTTTGAACTGCGTCGAGGAGAGGTGCACGCGCTGGCTGGAGAGAATGGCGCCGGCAAGTCGACTCTCATCAAAGTCATTACGGGCGTTGTCGGACCGGATTCCGGAACTTTGACCATCCAGGGCGCGGCGGTGGATCGCCTTTCTCCCTCACAGGCGCGCGCTCTCGGAATTGCGGCGATTTATCAGCAGCCGCCTCTATTTCCGGATCTGACCGTGGCGGAAAACATCGCCTTTGCGATTGAAGGAAGCGGCCTTTGGCGGCGCGTAAATTGGAAGGAGCGAGTGAATCGCGCAAGCGACCTTCTTGACCGCGCCGGGGTGCGGCTCGATCCGAAGCGAATCGCGAAGACGCTCAGTATGCCTGAGCAGCAGATCGTGGAAATCGCAAAAGCGATCGGAGCCAACGCAAAGATCGTCATCATGGATGAGCCCACGGCATCCTTGACCGGTAATGAAGTGGAGAATCTGTTTGGGGTGATCGGAAATCTGCGAGAGAAGGGCACGGGGATCATCTATATCTCTCATCGACTGGAAGAGATCGCGGCGATTTCGGATCGAGTGACGGTTCTGCGCGATGGCAAGGCGATCGAGACTCTTGAGACGAGCGGGACCAATCGCTCGAAGCTCATCGAGTTGATGGTAGGGCGTCCCCTCGACGCCGTTTTTCCCAAGCGGCCTGTTCCGACAGGCGAGGAAGTCTTAGAACTCCGCGCGTTAAGTTCCAGGGCGGCGGGCATTCACGATATCTGCATCTCTGTTCGCAGCGGCGAGATTCTGGGAATTGCAGGACTGGTCGGATCGGGAAGAACGGAACTGGCTGAGACTATCTTTGGGTTGACTCCGGCCGATTCGGGCGAGATTCGCATCGCGGGAATTCCGGTTCGAATTGATTCGCCGCAGGCGGCGATCTCGAACGGGATCGGCTATGTTCCGGAAGATCGAAGGCGGCACGGCGTGGTACTCGAAATGCCGATCTTTGCGAACACATCGCTGGCAAGCCTTGACCGCGTTTCGCGGGGCGGCTACATTCGTCATCGTCAGGAATGCGAACTCGCGGATCAATATATCGGCAGGCTGCGGATCAAGGCTCCGTCACCATACGTCACAGCGGGAACGCTTTCAGGCGGAAATCAGCAGAAGGTGGCGCTCGCCCGATGGCTTGCAATCCGGCCGCGCGTGCTGATTCTCGACGAGCCCACTCAGGGCGTCGATGTCGGATCGAAGGCGGAAATTCATGGGCTGATGATGGAACTGGCCGAGCAAGGAGCCGCAATCGTCATGATCTCGTCCGAGTTGCCGGAGATTCTCGGGATGAGCGATCGTATCGCGGTAATGCGCGCAGGGCGAATCAGCGGGATTCTGCCGCGCGAAGAAGCGACACAGCAACGCATCCTGTCGATGGCGATAATCCAGTAGATGCGCAGGGGGCGCGAAATTTCGGTCGCGGCGGCGATTGTGGTTCTCGCCATCCTGCTCGCGGCGACAGCTCCGCGATATTTTTCACCGGACAATCTGGGTGATTTGTTCCTCACGAATGTGCCCGTGCTGTTCGTGGCGCTCGGTATGACGCTGGTGATTCTGGCCGGAGAAATCGATATTTCGGTGGGCTCGGTATTCGCCGTCGCAAGCGTGCTTGCCGGAATCGTGGCGAAATCGGGATGGCCGGCGTACCTTGCGGCATTGGCGGGATGCGCGGGGGGCGCGATACTCGGAACAGTCAATGGAGCGCTCGTCGCGTATGTGCGGATCCCTTCCATCGTCGCCACATTGGCTGCGATGGCCGCTTTGCGCGATGCTCTTCGCTGGAGCACCGAAGGCGCTTGGATTGAAAACCTGCCGGCGAGCTTCCAATGGATGGGGCTCTCGCAATCCTCGTATCGGATCATGATCCTGATCTTCTCGCTCGCGCTGAGCGCCGTTCTCGCGTGGGGACTGAAAAACCTCGCAGCGGGGCGGGCGGTCTACGCAACCGGTTCAAGCGAAGAAAGCGCGCGCATTGCCGGATTAAACACGCGCGCGATCAAGGTTTCAGTGTTCGGCGTCCTCGGAGCGCTGGCGGGAATGGCTGGGGCGCTTAATGCCGTCCGCTTCAATCAAATCCCGAGCAATGCAGGTCTGGGGTTGGAACTGAAGGTGATTGCGTCGGTAGTCATCGGCGGCGCGGCTGTGACGGGGGGATCGGGAACGGTGGCCGGCACGGTGTTGGGCGTGGCTTTGCTGGGAGCCATCGGTCCGGCACTGACGTTTTGGGGAATCAACGCTTATTGGGAAAAAGCGATCCAGGGACTGATTATTCTGGTGGCGATCGTGGCCGACGCGATTCGGTCCCGCCGGCCCGAGGGAGAACGCGTTGCCGCGAAACACGCCTGAATGGCGGGACCGCATGTTCCCTAACGGCGAGTGGGCGCTGCTTCTGGCGTTACTGGCCGAAATCGGCATCTTTTCGCTCACGGCGCCAAATTTCTTTTCGCGGGCAAATTTCTTCGAGATCGTACGCTTCAGCGTTGAGTTGGGGCTGATCGCGGCGGCCCTTACGCCTGTGATCATCACGGGAGGGATCGATCTCTCGGCCGGATCGACGATGGGGCTCGCCGCGGTGGCTCTCGGGGCATTGTGGCGCGATGCGCACTGGCCACTCTCCGCGGCGGCCGCAGCGGCACTTGGGATCGGGGTCGGTGTCGGCGCGCTGAACGGCGCGCTGATTTCCCGCTTGAAGATCCCGGCGCTGGTGGTGACGCTGGGATCGTTTTCTTTATTTCGCGGAATCGCGGAAGGAATCACACACGGCGCGACGAACTATTCGGCCTTTCCTCCATCGTTCCTTTACCTGGGACAAGGGTATCTGGGGAATGCTGTTCCGGTGCAGGTACCGATCTTCGGGGTCGTGATCGCGTGCTACTTCTTCTTGCTCCATCGGTCCGTTATCGGACGAGCGCTGTACGCAATCGGATTTTCGGCATCCGGCGCGCGGTACGCGGGCATTCCGGTTTCACGCCGCGTCTGGCTTGTATATTTGCTGTCCGGAGCAGTCGCGAGCCTGGCAGGCGTCATTTATGTCGCCCATCTCGGGCAGGCCCGCGCGGATACAGGGTCCGGATACGAGCTTGACGCGATCACCGCGGCTGTGCTCGGCGGGACCTCGATCTTCGGTGGACGAGGCTCGATTTTTGGGACGCTGCTCGGGCTCTTTTTTCTTTCCGTTTTACAGAATGGGCTGCATTTGGCAGCTCTACCGTCGGAGCTGACGGGGGTCTTGACAGGGGTGCTGCTTGTGGCGATCATTGGCTTCGACCGGATTCGGCGAGTCGAGGGCTCGATCGTCATTCATGAGGAGAAGAGTCAAGTGAGAAACAGCCAGGTCGCGATTCTGTGCGGCACGATACTCGCCGGTGCGCTGATCGTCGCCGGCACGAACGTGTGGCTGGTCCGGTCCATGAGGTCCGGCGCGGCCTCGCCCGCGCGGCACCGTTTGACGGTTGCGATGATGCCGAAAGCGAAGGGTGATCCGTATTTCGTGAGCGCACGGGCTGGAGCGGAGGAAGCGGCGAGCGAACTAGACGTCGATTTGATCTGGGATGGTCCGACGAGCCTGGATGCAGCCCGTCAGAACGAGCTGGTCGAGAATTGGATTACGCGCCGCGTAGATGCGATCGCGGTCGCCGTGGAGAATAAGGCTGGAATCTCCACGGTGCTGCGCAAGGCCCGTGCCCGCGGGATTAAGGTGATGACATGGGATGCGGATGCGGAACCAGATGCACGCGATTTCTTCGTCAATCAATCGACTCCCGAAGGAATTGCGAATACTCTCACCGCCGAGGCCTCGAGGCTTCTGAACGGAAAAGGTGAGTTCGCAATCATCACGGGAGCGCTCAGCGCTGCCAATCAAAATGAGTGGATTGCATATATAAAAAGGCGCCTCGCCGATAAATACACGGGACTCAAGCTCGCGACGATCCTGCCAAGCGACGACGATCGTGACAAGGCGTTCGCCGAAACGCAGACGATACTGAGGGTTTATCCGGAGACCAGGCTCATCATGGCGATCTCCGCGCCCGCTGTGCCTGGATCCGCCGAAGCGGTCCGGCAGGCCGCGAGAAAAGATGTTTTCGTCATCGGGCTATCTTTGCCGAGCATCTGCAAGCCGTATGTCAACGAAAATGTAGTGCAGACGGTGGTGCTGTGGAGCACGCGGGATCTCGGTTATCTTTCGGTTTATTCGAGTGTGCTCGCTGCGCAGAACAGGCTTCAACCGGGTGCAGACTCCATCAGGGCTGGCAGATTGGGAACATTGCAGATCCGAGGAACCGACATCATCCTGGGTGATCCACTGATCATAAACAAGGGGAATATTGCTCAATTGGATTTTTAGAGCCGTACAAAACTTACAGAGTCCTGCAATGTCTCCGCGCGGAAGCGGCGTCGATCAAGGGCGCACGGGCGGACGCAACCAAGAAACAGCAGCGCGGGCCCTTCGTGATTTGCGACGGATTCCACCATCCGCCTGCTAAAGCCGTCTATCCAAGGAATCCGAGATTCGAAGTCCCGAAATTTCCCAAGTTCGGGAAGATTTGGGATAAAGCCGCTCCGGAACCGACTCCGAACCATTGCGCGAGAGTCGCTGCGTACTGATCCACCGCCGTCGTCGGAATCAAAGTCCCGCGGCTGTTCGTGTCGTTCATGCTGCCGAGCGCGAGAGAGGGGAACGAGCCGTACATCTGACCGCCCTTGACCGCGGTCCCGATGATGAAATGATGATTGCCCCATGCGTGATCGGTCCCGGCGTTGCTGTTGGGCGTCAGCGTTCGGCCGAACTCAGACGTCGTGAACGTGACCACGTTTTGATCCACGAGAAGCTCCTGTGTTGCGGTGTAAAACGCGCCGACAGCCTGGCTGAATTGAGTCAGGAGCATAACTTGAGTATTCATCTCGTCGCTGTGGGTATCGAATCCGCCCAACGTACAAAAGAAAATCTGCCGCGATAACCCGAGGGCGCCGCGCAAGCTGATGAGTTTTGCAACCATGAGTAGCTGATCGGCCAGCGGATTGCCAGCCGGGAAGGTGGTGTTGATTTTCGCCGTCGCAATCAGTGCGGCGAGCTGATTCGCGTAGTTGTTTCCGCGTGTCAGGATTCCGTTGGCCGCCTGCACAAGCTGAAGCCCGTTGTCGAACTGCAAGAGAGTCTGCATCGCCTGCGTGCGGCTTGCGTTGTTTAGAGCCCCATTTATCTGGACTGGTCCGGACGCCGGAATGTTCGCGGGAAGCGACGACTGCCCCACACAGAACAGCCCACAGCCGGAAATCGATGTGATGGTGGGAAACTGCGCGCCGGTATTGAGGCTCGCCAACTGATCGGCTACACGTCCGCCCCATCCGTTGCTGCCGAGTCCCGTGGGAACGATCGTCTGCCACTGGCTGGTCTGATCGGAGTGCGAAAAGAGGCTGTTCGGCACCACCGCGTTCGGCTGATTGTAGCTCGAGCGATTCATCGGGGTAACGAGCATCCCGACGTTGGCGAGAATCGCTGCGCGGCCGGAATTGTAGAGCGCCTGGATTTCAGGCAGATTCGGATGAAGGCCGTAAGTGTCAGCCCCTGTCGAGATCGGCAACAACGCATTCTGCGGCAACGCGAGTCCCTGCCTTCCCGCCTGATACAGAGAATAATTCTGCTGCGCGGTCGTGATCGGGATCACCGTATTGTGTCCGTTGTTCCCGCCCGCCAGATTGATGCAGACCAGGGCCTGATAATTCGCCCCACCCGCGGCCAGCGCGTTGATCTCTCCGAATTTCGACAGCGCTCCGGCAGCTCCCAACGCGGTCACTGAACGAATCGTGCTTTTCAAAAAATCTCTTCTGGATCGGCTCAACATTTTAGAAAATCTCCTTTTCTAGTGCCACACGTTGTAGTAATTGGAGGTCAGAATCAGAAACAGCGCCGTCTGCACGCGGTGTATCGGGGGCGCGCCCGTATCAGCCTGGACTGCCGCGACAACCGCCTGCTTCAATGCAGCGGGCAGCACGCCACCCGTCAGCGCATTGTCGATCGCATCCACCAGGGTCGCGGGAGTATTTGAAAGATTCGCGTACTGCGTCAGGTCAACCGTAGTCCCAGGACCGTATGTCTGAATCGGATTCTGATAGTTACTGAAAAACGACGACACGAGATTGGCACGGAAAATCGATGTCGAAGTGTCGAAGATCTGGAACGGGCCGCCTTTCAGCGTCGTACCTGGAATGGTATAGCTTTGCGAGTAGTAATTGAAGACGCTCGCAGGATTGAAAATATCCTGATTGAGATTCGCCAGGTCGCTTGCGAAATAGTTCTGATCGTTCATCTGTCCATCGAACGCGCGGATGATCCCCGGCAGGAACAGCGCCGGTTCTTGCAGATGCCCGTCGGCCGGCTGATCGTTCCCGCCGTTATCATTCGCGCGCGCTTCCTGGTCGAGAAGAATCGCGGTAATGACGGCCTTCATATCGCCGCGAACACCGTGGCCGTTGTCATTGAACGCTCCAACCACTCGCGAGACATAGGCCGGCGACGGGTTGCTCTTCACCAGATGCTGAATGAGCTGCTTTGCGATGAACGGCCCCACGTTGGGATGCGCAAATAAGTTGTCCAGCGCTCCTTGAAGATCCGACGCCGGAGACAAGCCCGCCGGCGCGACGTATCCGTTCAGCAAGGTCTTCGATCCCGAATCGTGATATTGCGCCATCGCGACCATCGGAACATTCATATTCGTGTTCCCGTCAACGTTGATTCCCCAAATGGGAGCGCCCGACGCCGGAGCAAAGGTCCAGCCGGTGAAGACCCGCGCAAGTTCGGTGACGTTGGTCTGGTTATAGGCGGGAATCAGATTGCCGCTCGAATCCGTCTGCCGTGAGCCATCCGGATTGAGCATGCTGGTCCCTATCGAAAAGAGCTGCATCACCTCGCGCGCGTAATTCTCATTGGCGACGGTTCCTTGCGCTGGATTCGCAGCCGCGTTGTTCGCCATGTCAAGGTAGTAGCCCATCGACGGGCTGAGCGTGACGTCCTGAAGAATCTGCCGATAATTCGTGAACGCGTCCGCCAGCAACAGGTCCTCGTAAGGAGCGACGTTTTGATTCCAGATCAGTTTCGTGATCGAGATGACACAGATCTGACTCAAGGCGAGGGCGACGCGCTGCCGGAGCTGATCCGGATTCATAACCGCATTGGTCAGAAATCGATTCGGGAGTCCGCCCTGGCTCGACGCGAGCCCGTCATAGTTGGAGATCTGCGGCATCGCGAATTGCTCGTTCAGCCACGCCTGATATCCGATGGTTTGAAGATGAGTGACGTCAGCCGAGGTCGGGCCGAACGCGGCCTGCTGCAAGAATCGATGCGCGGCGGCGACACTCATCTGCGGATTGACCACGCCGGAGAGCGTAACGGTCGCCGTGCTGGATTGATTCCCGGCTCCGGTTGCTGTAATGGTGACGGTGGGGGAGACCGGCATTGCCGCGGGCGCGGTATATAGCCCCGTTGCGGAGATGCTTCCAACCGAGGCGCTCCAGGTCACATTCGATTGGCCCGACGCGGTGAACTGTTGAGTCGTGCCGATGAGAAGGCTGATACTGGCCGGCGACACCGTGATCGGCGGCGCGGTCAACGTGACGATTGCGGTCCCGGACTGGCTGCCCGCCGCCGAAGCAGTGATCGTAACCTTCGAAGAGGACGGCATCACTGTCGGAGCGGTATAAAGACCGGATGCCGAGATGCTCCCGGCCGTCGCGGACCACGTGACATTCGATTGCCCGGATGCGGTAAATTGCTGCGTCGCACCGGGCAGCAAAGTTGCCGCTGTCGGACTGATGGTGATGATCGGCTGTTGGCTCGCGATTAAGGTGATGGTAGCCGTTCCCGCCTGGGTTCCCGATGTTGCCGTGATCGTGACCTGGTTAGAAGACGGCATCGTCGCAGGCGCCGTATAGAGCCCTGATGAACTGATCGAGCCCGCCGATGCGGACCACGTCACCGCGCTTCCCGAGGCGGAGAATTGCTGCGTTGCTCCAAGCGCGACCGTGGCCGTCGGTGGCGTGACAGTCAGCGGAGAACTAGCGCCCCCGACGCCGACCGTGATCGTGTTCGAGAATGTCGATCCCGGATTGATGACGCGTACGGTCGCGCTCGACGCAGCACCGTGATAGTAGCCCGCCTTCACCGTCGTCGGGTTGATAAAGGTCGTCGAGAGTTGAACGGCGTCCAAAAAGATCTGCGCGCCCGAAACGAATCCGCTGCCGGTGACGGTGATGTTTCCGCTCCCCGCAGGAATCGGATTCGGTGAGGCGGACGTCACGGTCGGCCCGGCCGAAAGGATCAGGACGTATTGCGAGGCCTTCGTTTTCCCATCCGAGGCGACTGCCTGCACCGTTACAGGATTCTGTCCCGGAACGTTCGACGGGGCCGTGTATAAACCGCCCGACGTGATCGTCCCGTAGGTCGAGTTGCCTCCTTTCACGCCCTGAACATTCCAGACGACTCCGGTATTCGAAAGACCTGTAACCGTCGCGGTGAACTGCTGTGTAAGACCAACGCCCACCGAGGGACTTTTTGGAGAGACCGTTACGGTCTGCCCCCATGCTGCGGGAAACAGAGGCGACATGCAGGCGGCAAGTAAGAGTTGCTTTAATCTGTCTGTCACTAAATACGCTCCTGGGAACGACAACGGTGATATCAAGTGGATGAGGGGCTTCCTGAAGTAAAGAAGATCAAAGACGTGGAAAATGACCGGCGAGCGGAATGGAATTTATACCTAGCCCGAAAGCCTTATATCGCTACAAAAAACAACCGATCCCGACTGGCCCTCAGCCCGTCAGATTGAAACAATCGAAGAGCCGCGCAGGCCGGTGAGTTCCCTGCTTGCGATAAGAATCACGCGAAGACGCCGCCAGTGCGGCCTGGCGCCCCTACAATCGAGCGCGCGCAACGAGACTCATAGGATGTGCTCGCTGGACCCGCGCTCCGTCGAGAACATCATTGACTCGATTTGAAATGCACGCCGGTTGGGTTACGCTCCTCTCAGAGCGAGTTTGGTATCCGCTCAGCGAAACGTGCCCGTGTGTCCTAACGAGTATCTTCCCGGTTGAGGATAAACGCACAAACCGTGCGGGCCGGTCCCAACCGGAATGCGAGCCAGCAGATGGCCATCCGCCGTGTCGATTGCGTAGACTTCGCGATGATATCGTCCGGAAAGCCATAGCACCTTGCCGTCGGCGGAAACGCCTCCCATGTCGGGGCTTCCGCCTCCGGGAATGGTCCATTTCGCGACGGCCTTCCGCTGGTCGAAACTGATCACGGAAATCGTGCCCTCATCGCGATTGGAGCAGTACAAAAGACGGGAATCGCGGCTGACGTAGAGGCCGTGGGCGCCGCGGCCCGTCGAAATGAAATCGACTATCGCCAGTTTGTCTCCGTCGATCACGTGAACTCCATCGGCCATCATGTCCGCCACATAGAACAGCTTTCCGTCCGGCGATGTTTTCACATCCTGCGGCATCCTGGCCGCTTCAACCGGCATCCTGCCGCCGCCATGATGGACGCGGGTTCCGGAAAATCGGCTTCCACTCTTCTTAGTTGCCGCCGTCGATTGTGAACTCGTTCCGGTCTGCTGATCCAACGGCAGCGACAAAGTGCCCAAAACAACATGCCTTTCGACGTCAACTTTGACCAGCATTCCCGAGAATTCGCAGCTTGCGATGAGATAGCGCCCGTCTGCGGAGAAGTCCATGTGGTCCACGCCGCGGCAGGGGACAACGACAGAATCCACGAGTTTCATGCTCTCTGGATCCCGGAAATCAAGCCGTCTTACGCGCTCCGCGACGACGATCGCGTACTTTCCATCGGGCGTGTAATACATGTTGTACGGATCCTTAACGGGCACTGTCTCCATTTTCTTTCCCGTGGCCGGATCGATCTTCGTGAGGCTATCACTCAAATCATTCAGGATCCAAAGCGTTTTGAGGTCGTAGGATGGCGTGACGTGCTGGGGTTGGCGTCCCACGCGAAAACGGTCGATCACGCGGAACGTGTTCGGGTCGATAACCGTCACCGTATTGCTGACGGTGTTCGGAACGTAGATACGCGCTGGGAAGGCTTTCACCACTGGGCTAAGCATCCCCGCGCGCGTTTCCGAATAGATATCGTTCGAGTTCACGACCGGCGGCATTCCCGCGAGGCGAGTAACCCGATCCTCGGGCGGCGCGGCCTCGATCGTGCCGGCAGCCGAGAGTAGAAAAACGAAAATGGTGCGAAGCCCGTGAGAGTAGAACATCGAATTGCGACGGTTGCACAATTGTGCCACGAGCGGCGGCGTTCTAGGAAGTCCCGAGAGATTTTTTTCGCTTCTTAGGAGAGCACCAGGGCCAGACGTGGCCGCGCATTATCAACCATCACCGGCCAGGGCAATGCCGAGTTTGTCAAGGTTCGCCCGCGGTTCTGAGGCGCGGTTCCGCCGGCTAGCCGTTTTCGACGCGGGCCTTGATATCTGAGTACGCCGCGTGAATGAGCCGGGTTAGCGCTTCGACGTTTGTGGCTGCTCCGGGTCTCAGCTTCGCATGGCGCATGAACTTGCCGGCGCCTTGCAACAATCGCGCGGGATCCGGGAGTGCAGCGCCGTGAAAGAATCCCACGTTTACATGCGAGCTGAATACATTGACGTAGCCGAACGGCGCGTCTCCCAAACAGGCGACGGGACAGCCATCGTGCAAAAGCTCCCGGACTTCGTCACCGCACTTTCGCATCACCTCAAACCACGAGCGCGCCATGGCTCCCAATTCACCGCGCTTCGTCATCCACTCTTCGATGGCGGGATCTCGTTCCACGGCCCCGTTGAATCGCAGCAAATCCGTCCTCAGTTCTCTGTTTCGAGATCCATCTTTCATAGCGCCCGCAGGCGAGTCGCCGCGCTCACGGACCTTTTCTCGCCGCGCGGAGTTCTGCCATGGGAATCGAATCCGTGTCGGCGATAATCTTCGCATAAGTCCGCGTGACCGCCGCGATTCCCGGAGTCGAAATCGTCTCCGCCGTTTCCTTATCGGAGTGCCATACGTAACCCGTGTTGATGATTTCGATGGACGGGGCGTATTGATAGTAGCGCCCGATTTCTCCCGGCGGCGACCCGACAGACTGGGGGAAAGTTGGCACTCCGAACGCGTCGAGCGCCTTGACGGCGATTCCGATTAGCGTCGGACTGTCCCCCGCGTACCAGCGAAATGTCGACGGGGCATTCGAGAATTGACCCAGCCCCGGACCGGTGTCTTTAAGGCCGGTGTGCTCGGCATTGAACAGAAGCGCTGTTTTCGCAAAAGTCTCCGGATGCTCCGCAAACCATGCTCCGCTTTCGGCGCTGTTGTTGTGATGGCCGGTCGTTCCGGCGAAAAGAATGCTGCGCTTTCGCTGCGCCTTTGGAATCTTCGCAAAATATTCGGCGAGACCGATCATCGTCGCGACTCCTGCCGCGTTGTCATTCGCGCCTTCGAACCAGCCGTCGCGATGCGCCACAATCATCACGTTTTCCTCCGTTGTTCCCGCGAGCGTCCCCCATACCGTTCCTGACTTGCGGCCGGGTTCCATCTTGATATCGAGCTTGATTTTGACGTGGACGGGTTCACCCGACGCGGCAGCGATCATATCGCGCACCGCAAGACCTTCCTTCGTTCCGAGCGAGAATGACGGCACGGGGCAATTGACGGGATAGAACTGAGTGCGCTCATCGATCGGCACGCCGAGTATGACGAATATCGCCGCAGCGCCGCGATCCGCAAGTCGCTTGATGGCATTCTCCGAGATGCCCACGTGGCGGGAGCCCGTATCGGTGCTGTAAAAGAACACCGCTTTGCCTTTTACGTCGCGCGCGAGTTTCACGTCTGCATCGCTTCCCATGCCGGCGTACACGGCGTCCACGTCGATTCCTTCGGCGGACGTTCCTTTCGCAAGATAGGTGGGCTGCGCCGTCGTGAGCGAAATCGTCTTCCCGTTCGAGGAAACGCTGGCGTTCCACGACTGCGGCATCCACTGCGGGGGCAGATCGAAATATTGCTCGTGCACGTCGGTCAGGCCGATCGCTCGGAACTTCGCCATCAGCCATTCTGCGTTTTCTGCGTCCGCCTCGGTTCCGATGATTCGTCCCCAATATTGAGGATGCCCGTTGTCGCGGTACTTGCGTGAAATCGCGGTCTGCTCCCTCACAAGTTCCAGCAGATGCGCGCCGTCGATTGCCGCGTACCTCTGATTCTCAGGAGCGAGATTCCAGCCGATTTCAGCCGCGCGGTCGTGCGGTGGCGAAGGGGGAACTCTCTGTCTCCCCGCGGGCGGGGATGCGTTCTGCGCCGCGGCGCTCATGGTGAGTACGAAGACGGTAACCCAGGTAGATTTGTCCATCGATTTCCTCGCATGCTTCCGGCGGCGACGTCCTCGATGCCGAGGGCGTTCACGTCGTCGATTATTTTGGCATAGGCGCGCGTGACTTTCTCAAGCCCGTTGGGCGGTAACGTTTCGAAGCTGTCGGTTTGATAGAAATGCATCGACATGATGAGCTGCAATGCGGCGCCACACGGTAGGTTTGACCGATGTCTCCCCGTGGGCTCGCATCGATGGATCCGCAGACCCTGGTATCCGCGCTGAGCGGCCAGCGCCAAAATATCACCCGGACAAAATACACGCGAAATCACCCTCCTATACTGCCGTTCGGCGGGATTCGAGCCTGAAGTCGCCATTCCAAAGCGAGCGGGCGGAAACCATCCAGTGTACGGTGGGCTCGAATCTCGGCGTGACATTGCTTCCGGAAATGGTGCTCCGCCGCTCCGCGCCGAACCTTGTCATGGCGCGAATTCGCCGACCCCGAATCGGGCGGTGGTCGTCACCTGGCGTCCGCGGCGCTATCTCTCGACGAGCGATCCCTTCCTCTTCAATTCCTCAGCGGACATCCTGTCCATCTTATGGAGAACCTTCGCGAACATCTCGATTTCAGCGTGCAGCCGCTCCGCGCTCAGCTTTTCGATGCAACCGTCCGCTGGACCGGCGAGCAGGTAATTCGGTTGCGGAATGTATCCGATGGTCGGGATTCCGGCGCGAGAAAGTCCGCCGCCTTCGCCGAGCCAGCCGCCGTGCACCGGATTCACCACCGCGGTCTTTTTATTGCGCCCGCCTTGAAGCGCCTCCACCAGCGCATGTCCTGTGGAGCCATATTCGGTGATGGCCACCGCCCACTCGTTTTCGCCGGTGGGTTTGTAGTGCATTGATGCGTCGTCCAGCCATTCCTTGCATCCGAGATGCTCCACCGTTACCGCGCCGACAGTCTTCTTGATCAGATCCGGATATTTCTGGATGATGCCGCGCATCGAAGGGACCCACGGCCCTGCGAAGTGTCCCGTCGTGAGCGGAAAGACCAGCGTTCTCTTTCTGTCGCCTTTCGGAATCTTCGAAAAGTACTTCGCCAGAGCGAGAATCCCGAGCGCGCCGTTCTCTTCGGTAGCATTCGGACCGTCGGTATGCGTGTTGACGATGAGCACTTCGTCTGAACTCGCACCCGGCAGCGTCCCAAGCAGTGTGTCGGTCGGCGTGTCCGGAAATATATCGGCCTCCAGGACGACCGTTGCTTTCGCGCCAGTCCCCGCCAGCGATTTTAGTCTCGCGCCCGTGTCGCGTCCCACGTATAACCCGGGAACACCCTGCGGTGGACGGGAGAATGGAGTGTACTGGTCGGCCGCATTCGCGTCGGAAATGTCGGTCCATGCGAGGATCACTCCCACCGCCCCAGCCTTCGCGAATTGCGTGAGATCGTTGACGCCGCCGCGGGCCGGTTTGTATTCAGATGGAAAATGCGCCTCCGCTGGATAGATTCCCCACGGCTGATACATCTCGCCGAACTTGCGGACGTTCGTTGAGAAATCCACCAGCGCGACCTTGCCCTGTAGTCCGTCGAGTTTGAACGAAGGAGCATGTCCCGCATACACCAGCTCGCCGGTCACGCCATCAGCCTGGGTCTGGCCCGAATATGGGAAATACGACGTAACCGGCGCCTTGAACCTGCCGCCCGACCGCGGCGCGACCGTTATTTCCCAGCGCTTCGCGTCCCATCGGGGAAGCGTATAGCGTTCACGCGTCACCTCAACGCCGCATTCTTTCAAATGCGTCGCCAGAAACTCCACAAACTCGGTGTGCGCTTTGTTTCCTGTGTACTTCGGCCCGAGCTTCGCCATCCATACCTGCCAATCCCAAACTTCCTTCTGCGATGGCAGCAGGTTCGGGCGATAGCCTTCGACTGCGGCGCCCGCCGCGGCCGGCGCAAGCGCTTTTCGTCCCAAGGCTCCGATCGTCGACGCGGCCAGAGCCTTCTCCATAAAACTGCGGCGGGAAACCGTCATGGGTTCTGCCTCCTGATCTAAAAGTTGTATCGCAAACCGAACTGAATGATGCGTGGCGCCACCGACGTGCCGGTAATCACCCCGAAAAACGCGCTGGTGCGCGAAACACCTGCGCCCCCGTAAATCGCGCCGCCCAGAGAGTCGGTCAACGTTAGCGGCAATCCGCTCTGAATGGTTGCGACACCCGCCGTTCCCCACCCGTGTCCCCGCAGAAAGCCTCCGGACTCGAATTCTGGCCGTGCGGGAATTTGGCGGAGATCGAAATTTCGCAGCCAGTCCGTGAAATATCTCCGCGCAAACCAGTCACTTTGCAGTTCGACCGGCACTTCTCGCTGCTCCCCTGCTCTACGCTTGACGCAGAAGGTTGGCGCTCTCATCGGCCGCCAGCCTGCCGCGCGGTGGATAAGTTCTCGAGACACTGCCGCCGCAACGCAAACGCCTCGGCGTCGACGATGGGAAGCCGTTCCGCCGCGGCAAACGGCGGATTTTGCGGCCGCAAATTTAGAAAATGAAGGATGCAGGCTTCGCAGCCGGCCGCCGGGCGCCGATTAGTGCGCGCCGGCGGCGGGAGCCGCGCCCTTTTTCGGTCTTTTCATCAAAAATGCAAGCGGGGCGACCACCAGACACAGAAAGGCATAAATCCAGATCGTATCGATGTACGCCAGCCACGCCGCCTGCCCCTGTAGCATCTGATAAATCTGCGCATAGGCCATCTGCGCCGCCGTCGCCGCATCGTATCCTGCTCGCGTTAACGTTTGCGTCAGCGCCGAGAACGTCGATTGAAACGCCTTATCGAACCCGCTCGTATGCGCTGAGAGCGAGCTTTGATGGAACTGCGTTCGCCGCGCCAGAATCGCTTCAAGCCCCGCGATTCCGATCGATCCGCCCATATTGCGCGCAAGATTGATCATTCCGGAAACATTGTTGTTCTTCTCCATCGGGATCCCGACGTACACCATCGTCTGGATTGGCACGAACAGGAACGCGACGCCCGTCATCTGATACACGCGCAGCAGAATGATCGTGCGAATGTCCATCTCCGGATTAACCTGCGCCATATTGATGAGCCCGATTCCCGCCGCTGCGAAGCCGAAAGCGATCAACCATCGCGGGTCCACTTTGCCTACGATTCTCCCGACGAATGGGAGAAGCAGGATGATCACCACCGCGCCCGGAGACAAAACCCATCCGGCCTGCTCCGCCGTGTAGCCCATCAGAGTCTGCACAAGCTGAGGCAATAGCACCGTCGCTCCAAACAGCGCCGCGCCGAGCATGAACATCAGAATGCACGAAATCGTGAAATTGCGATTCTTGAACAACCGGATATCGATGATCGGATGCGGATGGTAGTATTCCCAGAAAATCGCCGCAATCAGACATGTCGTCGACGCGATCTGGAATCCTAAAATGAATTTCGACGCAAACCAGTCCTCGCGCTCCCCTTTGTCGAGCACCACCTGCCCCGCTCCCACCGCCACCGCGATCAGGATCAGACCCACAAAGTCCACCTGGCCCGGTTTACGCGCCCGCGCATGCGGCGGATCTTCCACCAGACGCGACGTCAGCAGCAGCGAGACGGCCGCGACCGGAACGTTGATGAAGAAAATCCAGCGCCAATCGAAGTTATCCGTAATGTAGCCGCCGAGCGTCGGACCGATCGCCGGTGCCAGCACAACCGCCATCCCGTAAATGGCGAACGCCATGCCCCGTTTGTGCGGTGGAAATGTGTCCGCAAGTATGGCCTGTTCGCTCGGAGCGAGCCCGCCTCCGCCCAGGCCTTGAATCACGCGGAAAAACACCAGCCACGAAAGACTCGGCGCCAGCCCGCACAAAAGCGAACTGACTCCGAACAGCACCACGCATGTCATGTAAAACCTTTTGCGTCCGAACCGCGTCGCCAGCCAGGCGCTAATCGGCAGAATCACCGCATTCGCGACGAGATATGAACTGAGCACCCACGTGCTCTCGTCCGTACCCGCCGAAAGATTGCCCGCGATATGCGGCAGAGCGACATTCGCGATGCTCGTATCGAGCACTTCCATGAACGTCGCCATGGTGACCACCAGAGCGATCACCCATGGATTGTGTTTCGGTTTCCAGGCTTCAGTTGGATTCACGTTGATTCACGTTCGTTACGGCCAGATTTATTTCACCCGCACCGTCGCCACAACCGACATCCCCGGCCGCAGCAGATGATCTTCGTTCTGCCCCGGATCCAGCACGATCCTCACCGGAATCCGCTGCACCACCTTCACGAAATTCCCGGTCGCATTCTCGGGAGGCAGCAGACTCAGCTTCGCTCCGCTCGCGCCCGCAATTCTCAGAACCTTGCCCTGATACTCGCGATCGTATGCGTCCACTTTGATCTTCACCGGCTGCCCGGCTCGCATATCGCGAAGCTGCGTCTCCTTGAAATTCGCCGTGATCCAGATATCGTCGAGCGGCACCAGCGCCATCAACTGCTGGCCCGCCGAAACGTTGTTCCCTGCCTCGACCGATTTCTTCGCAACGATCCCCGTAACCGGCGCGGTGATCGTCGTGTATTGCAGATTTAACTCCGCCTGTTGCAGGGCGGCTTTTTGTTGCTCGACTTTCGCCGCGGCGGAAGCCGCCCGCGCCTCGGTCACCTTGATCTGCTGCGGACCCGTCATCGCTGATTCGATTTGCGCATCCGCCTGCGCCACCCGCGCCCGCGCCTGCTCGACGCTCTTCTCCGCGACGGAAATATTCTGCTGCGCTTCAGCCACCTGCGCCTTCTGCGCGTCGAGCGTCGCGCGAGCCGCGGCCTCCGCCGAAACGGCCTGATCGTACTGCTGCTTCGAGATCTCGTCTTTGTCGACGAGCTGTTTGTACCGCGCCACGTCCTGCGACGCCTTCGTATAGTTCGCTTCCGCCACGCGAACGTTCGCTTGCGCCGTGGCCAGCCGCGCCCGGGCCGCCCCTAACTGCTGTTCGGCCCCGGCGACCGCGGCCGATGCATCCAGCCGCGACGATTTTGCCGACGCGAGCGTGCTCGCCGTGGTCGTCGCCGTGATCGGTACATCCGTCCGGACGCTCTGCAACGATGCGATCGCATCCGCCAGGTCCGCCCGGGCCTTCGCGATCGCGACCTCGAAATCCTTTGCGTCCAGCCGCACCAGAACGTCGCCCGCTTTCACCGCTTGCTGATCGCCCACCATCACTTCGGCTACATGGCCGGTTACGCGGGAGCTGATGGTGTAAATCGATCCGTCCACCTGCGCGTCGTCGGTTGTCTCGATAAGCTGCGCGTTCCTCCAGTACGAATAACCCAACACCGCCCCGCCGATCAGAATCATGAAAATGAGAACCCGGAAAACAATCGTCTTCACGCTGACGCCGGACCGCCCTACGGACTCGACTTCTTTCTCCACCTTTGTTTCGACTTTCGTATCCAGAGCCATCCCCTACTTCCCTCCCATGAACTGCTTTAGACTCGTTTCCGCCGCGCCCACCGCCCGCGCCAGCGAAACCTTCCCCAGGTTGTGCAGCAAAACCGCCGAGATCAGAGATTGGTTCGCGTTCGCAACCGACTGCTGCGCCTGAACCACCTCGATGTTGTCGGCAACCCCCGCTGAAAACCGGTCGCGGGCCTGCTCCAGCGTTTGATTCGCGAGATCGAGATTTTCCCGCGCGACCGCCACCTGATCGCGCGCCGTGTTCAAATCGATCAGTGCGGACCTCACCTGCTGATCGATCTGCCCCCGCAGATCCGCCAGCTCATCCTTCCGCTGTTTGATAATCGCCTCAGCCTGTTCGATATCCGCCTTGATCCGCCCCCCGTCGTAAATGTTGAATCGCAGCGATCCCGTCACAGCGAAGGTCCCGTGCGAATTTCCGATATTCGTCCCGATATCGCCGTAATTCCCCGTGATGCCGAGCGCGGGATAGCGCTGTGCGACCGCCGCCTCGCGAGCCAACTCGGCCACGCGCAGCTTCGACATCGCGCTCTTGTAATCCGATCGCGTATCGTAAGCCCGCTTCAGCATGTCGTCCGGAGACAGCCCCTCAAGCGCCGAATAGGGAGCGCTCTCCGACAACGTGAACTCCTGGCCCGGCGGCAATCCGATCACGCGGCCCAGCGTCAGCTTGTCTTTGTCCAGTTGATTCTGTTCGGCGATCAACGCCTGCTGCTGTGTTTTCAATTCAACCTGAGCGCGCAGTTCGTCGATCGCTGGTGAAACCCCTGCCCGATGCTGGTCCCGGGCTCGCTCGTAAAGCGCCTGCGCCGTCGCCACCTGCGCGCGTGTGGCATCGATGCGCGCCTGATCGGAAATGATCTGCAAATATGCCGTAGCTACCGCCTGCACCACCAGGTCGCGCGCGTCCTGAACCGAAAGATTCGCGGCGCGTTCGTCTTCCATCGCGGACCGCCGATTCTTTAGCGCGGTCCGGTCGTAAATCGTCTGTGACGCCGACGCCCGGAGGTCGGTGAGGCCGAACGGTCCCACGATCTGCGGTATGCCCGGAAAATTCCCCCTGAACCCGAACGCCGCCAGATCCACCTGCTGAACCGTCTCCGCTATATTTCCCACTACCGCCGGCCGCAGTGCGCTCAACGCGCGGATCCGCTCCGCGCGAGCCAGTTGCGCGCCCGCCGTCTGCACCAGCAATCCGAGGTTGGTCTTCAATCCACGGTCGAGCGAATCCTGAAGCGAAAGCGACAGCGGAGGCCCGGCCTGTCCCGTCGCAACGCTTCCATTAAACAGGCCTTGCTGCGCCGATGTGATTCCGGAATTCGGCACGTTCGCCCGAACCGTTGCCGGCGACGGCGGAACCGCCTCTGTCTGCGCATACACCGCGATTGTCAGAAAAACGAACGCTAAGCTTCTCATTTGGATCCGCCTGTGATCTGATCGACGACCTCTCGCACCAGCAAGCCGCACGCCGTGAATTTCGCTCCCTCGCGATGCATCTTCTCCAACAGACGACGTCCGGCAGGGTCGACGAAAGACACCCCGCACAAATCCACGCGCTTCGTTTTGTGCTCACCCCAGCTTTTTTCCAGCTCTTCGACCCAGTCCTCGGCAAGGCGTCCCGAGACCTGAAGCACGACCTCGCCATCGCGCTCGCGGAATTGAGCTTTCATCATCCCTGTACTTCAATGCAGGAAAGCTGCCGAACCCAACCTTTTATTTTCAATGAATTGTGATAACTTTAGTGCCGGTATTTTGGCTCGCGCCGAAATGTCGGCGAATTCGATCTGCGATCCGTCGCCTTACGCGGGAGGCTTGGCCGTAATCCCCAGCTTCGCCATACGAGACTGAAGAGTGCTCCGCTTCATGCCGAGCAGCGCAGCCGCGCCTTTCGGCCCCCCGACGACTCCGTTGGTCGCCTGAAGCGCCTCCATGATATGCCGCCGCTCGGCCTCCGCCATCGAAACCACTCCGTTGACCGCTGCGACCCCGTCGAACGCATCGCGCGGAACTCGAAGTTTCGAGCCGGACGTCAGAATCACAGAGCGCTCCAGGACATTGCGCAGTTCGCGGACGTTGCCGGGCCAGGAATAGTTCACCAGCGCATTCATCGTGTCCGCCGGAATCGTCTCGATCTGTTTGCGCATCCGCGTCGCGAATTCCTGTACGAAATAGCGCACCAGCGTCGGAATATCTTCGCGGCGCTCGCGCAGCGAAGGAATCGTCACCGGAAAGACGTTCACGCGGTAGTACAGATCCCGGCGAAACCGCTCTTCGTTCACCATCGAACGCAAATCCCGGTTCGTCGCGGCCACCAGCCGGAAATCTGATTGAATCGTCCGGTTTCCGCCGAGCCGTTCGAATTGGCCGTCTTGAAGAACTCGCAGCAGCTTCGGCTGCATTTCGAGCGGCAGTTCCCCGATTTCGTCGAGAAACAGCGTCCCATGGTTGGCCAGCTCGAAGCGGCCGATGCGCTGGCCGATCGCCCCCGTGAACGCGCCCTTTTCATGACCGAGCAGCTCGCTTTCGATCAGCGCCGAAGGAATCGCCGAGCAGTTCAGTTTCACGAACGTCCCGTGATTGCGCCTGCTCAGTTGATGGATCGCCCGGGCGATGAGTTCCTTGCCCGTCCCCGTTTCACCCTGAATCAGCACCGTCGAATCGGTCGGCGCGGCCGTTTCGATCTGCTTCAGCACCTTCCGCAGCGCGGGACTGTTACCCACGATTTCGTCGAATCGATACTCGCTCCGGATTTCTTCTTCGAGATAGACTTTTTCGTCCTCGATCCGCTTGCGCAGCGCCCGGATCTTCTCAAACGCCAGCGCATTCTCCACCGCGATGGTAACGTGCCGCCCGATGTGCTCCATCAGTTCGCGGTCCTCGTCTCCGTACGCGTCTGCCGCGTGCGAGGCAAACGACAGCGAGCCGAAGCGATGGTCGCCCCGCTCCAGCAGTACCCAAAAGCCGCTTTGAATCGAAAAGGCGCGGAAATTTTCCATCAAATCGGGCCGGAAACGCGTCTCGCGGCTCAAGTCGGGCACGTAAAGCGACCGCTGGCCGGAATCGAGCAGCACCTGAACCGGACTGCCTTCGATCGGTAGCTCTGTCCGCAGCGGAGCCTTCCCATTCAGATCGCCCGCGAACGCCTCCAGACGCGCCCGATTTTCGCGCTCCAGGTAACGCACTAACGCGAGATAGTCGAATGGAATAAGGCCTCGCAGCGATTCCCACAGCGTCTGGAGCAGCGAGTCGTAATCGCGGCACGCGATGAACGCTTCAGAAATCTCGAGCAAGGCTCGATACTTAAGGTCGGTCGCGTGGGCGGGCACCTGCATTCATTTTAGCGGTTGCTTCCTCGAATGGATGCCAAACGCGAAAAAATCCAGCCGAAAGCTGGAACGTTCAATCCTATAATAGACCGGGGTGGTTGCAGTGTCACGGGGCTTTGCACTCGCAGTGCTATCGTTTGCCATAGCCGCTCACGCCTGCGCCGCGATCTCCATCGCCGGACGCGTCGTGGATGAGAACAATGCCGGGGTCCCGCAGGCGCGCGTAACGTTTCATGCAAATGAGCGCGATTTCGCCGCTTTATGCGATCAAACAGGCGCTTTTTCCCTCACTTTGCCCTCACCAGGCCAGTACTCGGTGCGCGTCGAGCATGAAGGATTCTTCCCGCTCAAGGATTTCCCCGTCGACATCGCCGCCGGCACGCGCGACGTCCATCTCGCCATGAATCACGTCCGGGAAGTGCTTCAGTCGCTGCAAGTAAGCGATACCGCCGGGGACCTCGACGTCGATCAGGTCGCCGCCGGACGCAAGCTCACCGGCCTCGAACTGATCGACGTGCCGTACACCCCGGCTCGCGATCTTCGCACCGCCCTGACTCTGATGCCGGGCGTCGTCAAAGATCCTTCCGGAAGCCTGCATTTCGACGGCGGCGCCGAAGGCCAGACGCTTTATCTTCTTGACGGTTTCAATTTCAGCGATCCCTTGACCGGGAAGCTCAACACCCGGTTGAGCGTCGAATCCGTCCGCGCCGCCGATTGGTCCAGCGGGCGCTATTCTCCGGAGTTCGGGAAAGGATCGGGCGGAGCGCTCTCGATCCGGACCGACATGGGCGACGACCGTTGGCGTTTTTCCTCCACCAATTTCCTTCCCGGATTCGATACGCGCAGCGGATTTCACCTCGGCGCCTGGGGACCCCGTTTTAACGCCTCCGGCCCCATCGTTTCTGGACGCGTCTGGTTTTCCGATCACCTCGATTTCCAATACACCGAACCTGTCGTGCCCGATCTTCCGCGCGGGCAGAATCGTACCCAGATTTTCGAAGGCAGCAATCTGGCGCGCGTGCAGGCGAATCTGACGTCTGCCCAGAATCTCTTTACCGATTTTCTGGTCAACTACACCGACGCTCCGCGCACCGGGCTCGATGCCGTGGATCCGCTTTCGACCACCTCGAACCGCCGCTCCAGCACATGGTTCGGAAGCATCAAAGACCAGATCTATTTGAAGCGCGGAATGCTGCTCGAAATCGGCTACGCCGAGGATCGGAACTATCTTCGCGTAAGCCCCCAAGGCACCGACTATTACAAGCTCACCCCGTTCTTCAAGGCCGGAAACTACTTCGCCAATTCGGCCCAGGATTCCAAGCGAGGACAGTTTCTTGCCAATCTCTTCCTGCCGGCGCTCGGAAAGCATCAACTGAAAACCGGAATCGACCTGGACCGCCTCCGTTACTGGCAGAATTTTCAACGCAGCGGAATCGACGTTTACGACCTGGAGGGCGTGCTGGTCCGGCAAACTGTTTTCGGCGGCAGCGGATTGCTTTCGCAGACCGGATTCGAGGCATCCTGGTACGCCGTGGACGATTGGAGAATCCGGCAGGATTTGCTGATCGAATACGGAATCCGCCAGGATTGGGATCAGATCATTCGCAAGGCTGCGCTTTCTCCGCGAGTCTCCTCCGCATGGGCGCCGTTCGGGTCCAAGAACACCAAAATCTCCGCCGGTTATGCGATCGTCCGCGATGCCACGCCGCTTGAGTTGTTCACCCGGCCCCGGGATCAGTACGCGATCCAGACATTTGAAATCGGGCCGCCCGTAATCACTTCGTTCCAGATCGCCAACCCCAATCTGAAATTCCCGATGTACCAAAACTGGACCCTCGGATTCGAACAGCGCCTTCCCCGCAAAATGGACCTGAAGATCATGGGACTCCGCAAACGGGGAGAGAATGGACTCGCCTATGTCCCGTCGCCAAACGGCGTCTACAACCTGACCAACGCCCGCCTCGATTCCTACGATTCGGTGGAACTGGCCATCCATCAGCGTTTCGGCGAAGCCTATGAATGGATGGCCAGCTATACTCGCTCCCGTGTTTACTCCAATGCCGTAATCGACGTGACGGTCGACCAGCCACTGGAGATTTTCGATAACTCTGGTCCCCTCGCGTGGGACACCCCCAATCGATTCCTGACGTGGGGATACCTCCCCACCAAATGGCGGAACTGGGCAGTGGCTTATTCGAGCGAGCTGCGCACCGGATTTCCATACTCTCAGGTGAACGATATCGGCCAAGTGGTGGGAGCGGTCGATTCGCAGCGTTTTCCCCGCTTTTTCACTCTCAACCTCCACCCGGAGTGGAAATTTGCCACCTTCGGCCAGCGCTGGGCCGTCCGAGCCGGCGTGAACAATCTCACCAACCACAAGAATCCGACTGTTGCCGTCACCGTCCCCGGACTTCCTGTCGCCTTCTACGGAAGCGAGGGGCGCCACTTTGTCCTCCGGATTCGCTGGCTGGGCAAAGCCCTCTGAAGATCCCGGAAACTTCAAGCCCGCGTATTACGCCTAAGTAACTTGTAACTGCTAAAATAACCGGAAGCTCGCCCAAATTTTTCAAAACATGAGGGATTCGTGAAGTTGAGACTCGCCAGCGGCCTCTTGTGCTGCGTAACCTTCGTTGCTTTTGGTCAGGAATCACAGCCGCCGCAGACGCCGCCATCCCAGCAGCCTCCACCCACCGCGCCAGGGACCCCGCCAACTCCTAAGCCTAAGGTAGAACTGCCTCCCGCGCCGGCCGGACAGCCCGCCAAGGCTCCGCCCCCCGAACGCGATACGCTGGGTGACGTTTTCTCGATCATGCCATTCTATTGGTACACGACTTCGCAGCCGCATCTGCGCCAGGGCAATAATCCGGGAACCACCGAACCCGGTTCGCTCGATTTCAACGGTGATAAAAAGTATGCGCTCGGAGGCATCCTCACCATTCCGACCTCGCGCGAGAATAGCCTCCAGTTCACCTACTGGCGCAAGATCAGCCAGGGAAACTCCGTGCTGCCGGCCGACTCGATATACTTCGGGCAGCCCTTTGCCGCCGGTGACGTGATGGCGACGCACTACACGCTTCAAAACATAAAGCTTTCCTGGAATTATCTGACCTATCCTTATCCTTCGGCAGGAGCTAAATTTCGGCTTAAGACTTTGTGGGAAGTCCAGTATGTCACCATCCATTCGGGTTTCGACGCTCCGGCCGACACCAATGCGACCTTCACCGAAGGCCGCAAGAGCCTTATCCTTCCCACGTTCGGCCTGGGAATCGAGTGTCACCTGGGAAAGGAAGTGGTCTTTGAGGCAAAGGCGTCCGGCTTCGGAATCCCGCACCACGGAAATATTTGGGATACCGAAGCGAACCTGGTTTTCAAAGGAACGCGCCACCTGGAAATGGTGATCGGCGGGAAAGCGTACCATTACAAGACCTCGCCGCAGGGAGACAACTATTTCTATCAGACCCTCTACGGCCCCTACGCCGGCTTGAGATACAACTTCAGATAGGGTACGCCATAATATAGCGATGCCGGATGAAGCGCCGTTGAGTTTCGAGGCGGGCCTGCGCCAACTTGAGGCCATCGTAAAAGAGATGGAAAGCGGCGAGCTTCCGCTCGAGCGCGCGCTTGAGCTTTTCGAGCGCGGCATGAAGCTCAGCGAGACGTGCCGGAAACAGCTCGAAGAGGCCGAAACGCGCGTCGAGATCCTTATGAAACGCGCCGGCGAGATGCAGCCCCAGCCCTTTAAAAACGAGCCTCTCAAAAACGACCGATGACGTTCTCCGAATACATCGCCGCGCAGACCAGGCGTGTGGATGCGGCGCTCGACCGCTGGGTGCCCGCCGAGTCCACCGACCCCTCGACGATCCATCGCGCGATGCGTTACAGCCTGTTTGCCGGCGGAAAGCGACTGCGCCCCATCCTGGCCATCGCGGCCGCCGACGCTGTGTCGGATGCTCCCAATGGAATCGAATCCGCCGCCGGGGCGCTGGAGCTGATCCATACTTATTCGCTGATCCATGACGACCTTCCGGCGCTCGATAACGACGATCTCCGCCGCGGACGTCCTACCTGCCACAAGGTTTTCGGCGATGCCATGGCCATTCTCGCCGGCGACGCTTTGCTGACGCTCGCCTTCGAAGTGCTGGCCAAGCTCGATTGCATCGATGCCGAACGCCGCATCGCTCTGGTCAATGATCTGGCCACCGCTTCGGGAACCGTCGGCGGAATGATCGGCGGGCAGGTCAACGACATCGAGGGCGAGGGCAAATTCCCGACTGCTCACCTGCTCGAATCGATTCATCGCGCAAAAACCGGAGCTCTGCTGCGCGCCAGCGTCCGGATGGGCGGGATCTATGCAGGCGCCGATGCGGCGCAGTTGGACGCGTTGACGCGGTACGGCGAGCATATCGGCCTCGCGTTTCAGATCGTCGATGACGTGCTCGATGTTGAGCAATCGTCTGAAGCGCTCGGCAAAACGGCCGGAAAAGACGCCCGGCAGCAGAAGATCACTTTTCCGGCGGTCTACGGAATCGAGCGGTCGCGCGAAATGGCGGAGCGGGAACGAATCGAGGCCCACCTGGCGCTGAAGCTGTTCGACGGCCGGGCGGAGAGGCTGCGCGAGATCGCTGATTACGTGGTCCGGCGCAGTGCGTGATGCCGAAGATTCGGCTCGATCAGTTGCTGGTGGCGCGCGGGCTGGCCGGTTCGCGTGAAAAAGCGCAGGCGCTCATTCTCGCGGGCCAGGTACTCGTCGGCGGCCAGAGAAGCGACAAGCCCGGACACCCGGTTCCAGACGACAGCCGCGTCGAACTGCTCGAAAAAATGCCCTACGTCAGCCGTGGCGGATACAAACTCGCGGCGGCGCTCGATCGTTTCTCCATCGGCGTGACAGGCTGGACCTGCCTCGACGTCGGCGCATCGACCGGCGGATTCACCGACGTTCTTCTTCAGCGCGGAGCCGCCCGCGTTTGGGCGGTCGACGTCGGCCACGGACAACTCGACTGGAGAATCCGTAATGACCCGCGCGTGGTCGTCGTCGAAGGAATGAACGCCAGAAGCCTTGGCCCCGACACTTGGAACGAGAGATTCCACCTTGCCGTTTGCGACGTCAGCTTCATTTCAGCGACGATGATCATTCCCGGGACCGCGTCGCTGCTGGTGCCGGACGGATCGATGATCGTGTTGATAAAACCGCAATTCGAAGTAGGGCGCCAGGAGGTCGGCAAAGGCGGCATTGTGCGCGATCCGGAACTGCATCGCGCCGCATGCGGCCGGGTCCGCGGTGCAATCGAAGCGCTTGGCTTCAAGACTGATATCATCGAGAGCCCGATCCTGGGCGCCGAGGGTAACCGGGAATTTCTCCTCTATGCCAAACATTGATCGGGTCGCCATCGTCTCGAAACCGCGCAGCGAGCAGGCGGCGAAGATCGTGCCGCAGTTGATCGGTTGGCTCCAGGAGCGCGGCGTCAACATACGCATGGATTTGGAGACGGCGCATTATGCCGCCCATCCGGCCGGTATTCCGCGCCCGGAGGTCCCGGCGGGAACCGACCTGGTGATCGTGCTCGGCGGAGACGGAACTCTGCTTTCGGCCGCGCGCGCCATCGGCGGCAGCGAAATTCCCATATTCGCCGTGAATCTCGGCGGGCTCGGATTTCTCACCGCAATCACCGTCGACGACATTTATTCGCAGTTGGAGAAAGCCCTGAAGGGCGACTTCACCGTCGCCAGGCGGCGCATGCTGCACTGCGAGCACCGGCGCGGCGACCAGGTGCTCGGGCGCTACGATGCCCTGAACGACGTTGTGCTGACAAAGTTTGAGATCGCGCGCATGATCGATCTTGGCGTTCAGATCGACGGGCACTTCGTGTGCGTTTACCGCGCGGACGGATTGATCATCGCGACGCCTACGGGCTCCACGGCTTATTCGCTCTCGGCGGGTGGGCCGATTGTGTTTCCGACGGTGCGCGCCATCGTCATCACGCCGATTTCTCCGCACACGCTGACCAATCGCCCGGTGGTGCTGGACGACGCAAGCGAGATTAAAGTCGCCAACCTGAGCGACGATTCGGCCACCTACCTGACGATCGATGGACAAATCGGCGAACTGCTGCGCCGGGGCGATATGGTGATTTGCAGGAGATCCGAGAAGTCGGTCAGCTTGATTCGCCCCCCCGAGATGACGTTTTTCGACGTGCTCCGGGAGAAGCTGAAATGGGGCGGGCAGTGATGCAAGCCGGCCTTGTTTTGACAAACACCGGCCTGAGCCGCGGCCGCGGGGAGCGTTTCAACGCTCCAGGTGAAGCATGAAACGCCTATCCCTCACCACCTGGATTCTTATCGGCCTCGTTGCGGGAATTGCATTCGGGGCCCTCTGGCCGGCGCAGGCGGCGAAGATGAACCTGCTCGGAACCATTTTTTTGCGGCTGATCAAAGCGATCATCGCGCCCCTGCTGTTTGCAACGCTGGTCGTCGGCATCGCCGGGACAGGCAGCCTCAAGACCATGGGCCGGATCGGCGGGAAGGCAATCCTGTACTTTGAAATCGTCACGACGATCGCGCTGTTTATTGGACTCGGCGCGGTGAATCTGGTGCGGCCCGGCGCCGGGGTTCAGTTAAAGAGCGGAGCGGCGGCGGGGCTGCCTCAGGCCAGGCAGGATTTCCCGCAGATCATCGAACACATCTTCCCCACCAGCATCATCGACGCGATGGCGCGCGGGGATGTGCTCCAGATCGTCGTGTTCGCATTTATTTTCGGCGCGGCGTGCGCGGCCATCGGATCCAAGGGCCGCGTCGTGGTTGAGTGGTGCGATGCTCTTTCCGAAGTGATGTTCAAGTTCACGAACTACGTCATGCTGTTTGCGCCGTTCGGCGTGTTCGGCGCCATCGCCGCCACCGTCGGGCAAAGAGGACTCGGCGTATTGTTGAATCTTGGAAAACTTGTCGCGACGCTGTATATCGCGGAGGCGATCGTCGTCATCATCTGCTTCGGCGGGTCGGCGATCCTCGCGCGAGTGCCTGTTGCCCGCTTCATCGCCAGCGCGCGCGAGCCGTTCTTGATCGCGTTCTCGACGGCATCGAGCGAAGCTGCTCTGCCTCGGGCGCTCGAAAATATGGAAGAGTTCGGAGTGCCGAAGCACATCGTTTCGTTTGTGCTGCCGCTCGGCTACAGCTTCAATCTCGTCGGTACGACGCTTTACCTGTCGCTCGCGGCGATCTTTATCGCGCAAGCGGGCGACATCCCCATGCCGCTCGGAACACAGCTCGTCATGATGCTGACGTTGATGCTTACAAGCAAGGGCGTCGCGGGTATCCCGCGTTCGGCGCTGGTGATTCTTGCGGGAACCGCGGCGAGCTTTAATCTGCCTGCCGAAGGAATCGCGTTGCTGCTGGGAATCGACGCGCTCCTCGATATGGCTCGGACGTCGGTGAACGTGCTGGGCAACTGCCTGGCGACGGCGGTGGTCGCGAGGTGGGAAGGGGTCCAATGGCCGCAGATCCACGCCCAAGCGCGTAAATGACGTGATCGCCGGCGTGAATCTGCGCTTTGTCCGCGCCTATCGTTAGGCCGCCACGCCGGCCTTCTTCGACCAGGGAGTCGCGCCCTTCAACGCCGCGTTAACCGCCTGAATGTTCTTCACGCCCTGATCGAGCAGCCATTCTTCGAGCGCTTTTGCCCCGCCCTTGGCATAGACCGGCATCCCATCTTTCCATGTCGCCCGGCCGCACAGGACGCCCGCGTATTCGACTCCCGCCTCGCTCGCCATTTGCAGGCTCTCGACAAACTGCGCGTTTCCAACGCCCGCGCTGAGATAAATGAACGGCTTCGCCGCCACCGCCGCGGCTTTGCGGAAATGCTCCAGTGCTTCCGCCTTCGTGTAGGCTTTCTCGCCTTTGTAGACTCCGCTGCCTTCGACGAACTCGAGATTCACCGGAATCTCCACCTTGAGAACGTCCACGCGATAGACATCTTTCGAAAATTCCTGCATCGCTCCTGCGACCACCTGCGGCTTGATCTTTGCGAACTCCAGACCTTTCTCGTTTCCTCCCTTTGGATCGTAGCCGACGAATTCCAGGAAGAACGGGATCTGGTAATACTCGCACTCCGCCCCGATGCGTTCGATGAACGCATGTTTGATGTCGTTGACTTCCTTTTCGTCGAACGGCGAATAGTAGAGCAGAATCTTGACCGCGTTCGCGCCCCAGTCGACGATGCGCTTCACCGAAACATGCGGAAGAAGATCGGGGAGCCGTCCGGGTTTGGTGTTGTCGTACCCGCTCTCTTCATAGGCGAGCAGCAATCCCGCGTTCGACGACCGCGCCTTCGCCGCGTCCAGTCCGTATTCCGGATCGAGCAGAATCGCGGATGCGTACGGCGTCAGCACTCGCGCCACCGCCGTTTTAAACTCCGACATCATCTCCCAGGTGATCGATTTCGCGTCGACCCCGCGCGCCGAGGCAATCGCTTTTCTCAGACTTTCGCGTTGGTCCATCGCCGCCGCGGCGATGATTCCGTTCTGATTCGACAAAGCTTTCAGGTGCTTGATTTTTCCAGCCGATAGCGACATGCCTTCAGTTTACGCCTTCGCAGTGCTAACCTGAAAATTTCCCCGGTGTCTAAAACTCAACATAAGCCGCCGCCCGCTGAGGGGTTCGCTCGTCTGGTCGAAATCATGCAGCGGCTGCGCTCGCCCGGCGGCTGCCCCTGGGATCGCGAACAAACCTTCGACACGATCAAGCCCTATCTTCTCGAAGAAACTTACGAGGTCTTGGACGCCATCGACAAGCGCGATTGGGACGAACTCGCCGAAGAGTTGGGCGACCTTCTTCTTCAGCCCGTTTTCTTCGCCCAGATGGCCGCCGAGGCGGGATACTTTGATATCGCCGATTCCCTCGAAGCGATCAATTCGAAACTGGTCCGCCGCCACCCGCACGTATTCGGCGGCGGCGACGCGAAAACGCCGGACGATGTAAAAAAGCGGTGGGAGGAGATCAAATCCCAGGAAAAACCCCGTCCGAAGGGGCTTTTAACGTCAATTTCGCGATCTTTGCCCGCGTTAGTCGAGGCCCACCAGATCTCTTCCAAAGCCGCCGGAGCCGGATTCGACTGGCCGTCGATCGATCAGGTTTATAACAAGCTCGACGAAGAGCTCGCCGAGCTGCAAGCCGCCCCCGACCGCGAAGCCGCGGAAAACGAAGTCGGAGATATTCTCTTCACGCTGGTCAACATCGCGCGTTTCCTGAAAATCGATCCGGAGCAGGCTCTTCGCAAGACGAACGCAAAGTTCCGCAAGCGATTCGCCCACGTCGAAGCGGGAATCGCAAAACCGCTCAACGAAGCCCCCATCGAAGAGATGGAGGCTCTGTGGCAGGACGCGAAAAAGAATGATTGAAATCCGGCCGCTACATACTCACGAAGAATTCGTCGAAGCCGTGCAGCTTCAGCAAACCATCTGGGGATTCGAAGAAGTCGAACTGCTGCCCGTCCGTCTGTTCGTAACCGCTACCAAGGTCGGCGGCCAGGCCTTCGGAGCCTTCGACGGCGACCGCATGATCGGCTTCTGTCTCGCGATTCCCGGGATCAAGGCAAAGGGCAAGCCATACATTCACAGCCACATGCTCGGCGTGCTGAAGGATTATCGCGACGCCGGCGTCGGCCGCATGCTGAAGCTCGAACAGCGCAAAGAAGCGCTTTCCCGCGCGATCGAGCTGATGGAGTGGACCTTCGATCCGCTTGAAATCAAGAATGCATATTTCAACATGGAGCGGCTCGGATGCGTCGTCCGCCGGTTCGTACTGAATCAGTACGGCACCACGACCAGTAAACTTCATGCGGGATTGCCCACCGATCGCTGCGTCGCCGAATGGTGGCTCGCCAGCCCCCGCGTCGAAACCATTCTCGCCGGAGGAAAAATCGACCGCGGTCCGGTGGTCGCCCGCATCTCGATTCCCGCCGCGATTTACGAGATCAAGGAACACGACCCGGCTCGCGCCCGCCAGATTCAGAAGAGCGCGAGCGATCAGTTTCTGGAAAATTTCGCGAAAGGGCTCGCCGTGACCGGATTTGAGCGCACGCCTGATTCCGGCACCTATCTATTTACAACATGGGATTCCAAATAGAACGAATCGTGTTGCGGCAAATCCGCATGCCGCTGCTGCACTTCTTCGAAACCAGCTTCGGCCGCACCTACGAGCGCCATATCGTGCTGATCGAGGTGATCTCCGAAGGACTTTCCGGCTGGGGCGAGATCACGGCCGGCGAAAATCCTTTCTACAACGAAGAATGGACCGAATCGGCGTGGCTTATCGCGCGCGATTTCGCCGCCCCGCGCGTGTTGAAGCACACCTTCGACAGCGCCTCTCAGGTCGCCGCCCGCACATCGCACATTCGCGGCCACCGGATGGCTTGCGGCGGAGTCGAGGTCGCCGTATGGGACCTCGAAGCGCGGCGCAGCGGCCTCCCGCTCGCAAAACAGATCGGCGGCGGATCGCGTCCGGAGATCGCCTGCGGAGTCTCGATCGGGATTCAGGATTCCGTTCCCCAGCTCATCAAGAAGATCGAAACCGAGGTCAACGCCGGCTATCAGCGGATCAAAATGAAGATTAAACCGGGCTGGGATATCGACGTCATCCGCGAAGTCCGCAGGAATTTTCCCTCGATTCGTCTCATGGCCGACGCCAATTCGGCTTACACGCTCAATGATGTCGAACGGCTCAAGTGTCTCGACGAGTTCGACCTCATGATGATCGAGCAGCCCCTCGCCCATGACGAGATCATCGATCACGTCGAGCTTCAATCCCGCCTCAAGACGCCGATCTGCCTCGATGAATGCATCCGCTCCGCCCATCAGGCTGAGCAGGCGATCCGCATGAAGGCTTGCGGGATCATCAACATCAAGCTCGGACGCGTGGGAGGGTTCCGCGAGGCCAAGCGCGTCCACGACGTCGCCCGGCAATATGGAATCCCCGTATGGTGCGGCGGTATGCTGGAAAGTGGCATCGGGCGCGCGCACAACATCGCGCTCTCGACTCTGCCGAATTTCACCCTGCCCGGTGACGTTTCAGCGAGTAAACGGTATTGGGCTCGGGACATCATCGCGCCGGCCGTCGAAGTTTCCTCTCGGGGAACCATCGCGGTGCCGGAGAATCCAGGTTTCGGATTTGACCTCGATCACGACTTCCTCAAATCGGTAACGGTACGGCAAGAGGTACTTTCGTGACGATTTGGCCTCGAAATTGATCCCAACCTTTCCAGGTCTGATATCTTCGATTTAAAGTCGGCAGTTCAGACGCGGCCTCGGTGGGACGCCAGGGATGTTTGTTATGCGGCAAGGACTGGTCGAAAATGCAGGGCACCGGCTGTTTGTCTTACTGGGCACCATTACCCTGCTTCTGGCGACTGCGATGACCATCGGCGTCATTCGTTTCCGCAGCTACTCCCGATTATTCGCCAATACTCACGAAGTCCTGAACGCCATCACCTCTCTCGAGGCTTCGGCGACTCGCGTCGAGAATAGCGCCCGGGCTTACTTCCTGACCGGCGATGACACTTTTCTCCACGAGTTCGAGGAAGGGCGAAACACGCTCGTTCAAGATCGCGAACTGTTGGGCTCGCTTGTCGCCGGTACCGACCAGGAGAAACCGGACTTCGCCCGCCTGTCATCGATATTGACGGAACGGGTGAGGCATCTTTCGGATATCGTCGGCCAACGGCGGAACGGCCTCGCCGTTTCGCTGCCCGCCGGCGTCCACCACGAAGAAGGAGTGCGGCTGGGCAGGCAGATCGCGCAGATGATCAGAGCCGAAAAGGCGCACCAGGAAATGTTACTGGCCCAACGGCGAAGCCGGCGGCGCAGAATTGAAAATGCAATTCTGGCTTTCTGCATCACGGGCGCGCTGGTCAGCCTCGCGCTCGTCCTGGTGGGGATGCGATCCATGCGCAACGACTTACGTCTGCGCGACCAGGCCCAGGAAGCGCTCCGTAAATCCAACCTTGAATTGGAGCGCCGGGTGCAGGAGCGCACCGCAAGCATCCAGCAAGCCAACGCCGATCTCCAGCAATCGCAGAACGATTTGCGAGCCATCGCCGCCGCGCTTGAACGCTCGAACACCGATCTTGAAAGCTTTGCCTACGCCGCCACCCACGATTTGCAGGAGCCGCTTCGCACCATTACGCTGTTCGCCCAGATGCTTCAGAATCAGAGCGCCAAGGCTCCATCCGATGCGGCCTACTATCTCAACACGATCGTCAAAGCCGCGGATCGCATGACCGAGTTGATCAACGGAATGCTCGAGTACTCGCGGATCACGCGGGACCAGTTCGAGGCGGCCGAGCCGGTCGACCTCAATGACGTCGTCGCCGAGGTTGAGGAAAATCTCTCGGCGCAGATCAATGAAAGCGGAGCCAGGATTTCGCATCCGCCGCTTCCGTCGCTGCCCGGAAGCCACATGCATCTCACCCGGCTGATGCAAAATCTGATCGGGAACAGCATCAAGTATCGAAGTCCGGATCGCCCCTGCGAAATAAAGATCGAGGCCCATCGCGAGAACGACCACTGGGCCGTTTCCGTGCGCGACAATGGCATGGGATTCAAATCCGAGTATCAGGAATACATTTTCGGGATGTTCAAGCGTCTGGATCGCGCGCGCGCCGGGGCGGGCGTCGGACTCGCTACATGTCAAACCATCATCGAACGCTACGGAGGGAAGATTTGGGCCGAGTCCGAAGAAGGCCGCGGCGCGACGTTCCATTTCAAATGGCCGGTCGCGCGGGCGAAGTCCAGCGCCAACTAGCGCCCGGCCCTATGACCATGCCGCTCGCGCGAACGTTTTCCCTCTCCCGTCCCGATCTCAAGCTCGCTGACGCGCGATGAATGGATTCTTCGCGCTCCTGCGCCGTAACCGGAACTATCGCTATACCTGGACCGGGCAAATTGTCAGCGAAGTCGGTGACCACTTCAATAATATCGCCGTATTCGGCCTCGCCCTTGCGAACACGGGGAGCGGACTGGTCGTCGCGCTGATCCTGATCGCCCGTGCGATTCCCGCCGTCGCCGCGGGGCCGATCGCCGGCGTGCTGCTCGACCGCTGGGATCGCAAGCGCCTCATGATCGCGAGCGATCTGACGCGCGCCGTGATCGCGCTTCTGTTTATCTTCGCCATTCCACCCGGCCGCACCTGGCTGCTCTATCTGCTCAGCGGCGCCCTGATGTTCGCCAGCCCTTTTTTCACGAGCGGCCGCGCTTCGATCCTTCCCGCCATCGCCACCAGGGATGAGTTGCACACCGCGAATTCCCTCACGCAACTCACGCAATGGACCACGGTCACCATCGGATCGTTCCTGGGAGGAGAATCGGTTTCCCATTTCGGATACAAGCTCGCCTTCACGTTCAACGCGCTGTCGTTTCTGTTTTCGGCGTGGTGCATCTGGCACTTGCAGGGCGAATCCGGATTCCGCGCCGATCGAACGGATCTTGCCGAAGATAAGGTGATGCGCCCGTGGCATGAATACTCCGAGGGCTTGCGCTACATGAAAAGCTCGCCGCTGATTCTGGCAATCGGGCTGGTCGCCGTCGGATGGGCCACCGGAGGCGGCGCGGCGCAGATTCTGTTCAGCCTGTTCGGCGAAATCGTGTTCCATCGCGGTCCCTCGGGCATCGGAATTATTTGGGGATGCGCGGGCGCCGGCCTCGTTTGCGGCGCAATCGTGGCGCACCGCGTCGGGCCCCGGCTTTCTTACGCGGGATACAAACGATTCATCTCGATTTCGTACCTGATCCACGGCGGATCCTACGTGCTGTTCAGCCAGGCGCCAACGTTCGGGTGGGCTTTGCTGTTCATCGCCCTTTCCCGGGCCTCTGTCGCTGTCAGCAGCGTTCTGAACATGTCGCAACTTCTCCGGCACGTCTCGGATGAATATCGCGGGCGCGTCTTCGCGACCGTCGAAACATGGACATGGCTGACGATGATGATCTCCATGGGCGCCGCCGGGCTCGCCTCGTCCCAAGCCGGGCCTCGCGTGATCGGAGCCTGGAGCGGAGTCCTCAGTTCGACCACCGGCATCTTCTGGGCATGGGCGAACTGGACCGGAAAACTCCCCGAACCGGCGCTGGAGGGCGTTGAACCGCAGGACGTCGAGGTTCACGGCGATCCGACGGTCTGATGGATCGTTCCGGCGCCGCGAGCGCCCGCGCATTCGCAGCGGCGGCGGCCCCTGCAAAGCCGTCGCGCTAATACACAATAGGATCATGCCAGCTCTCGACGGACGCGTAGTCCTCGTCACCGGCGCGGCCAAGCGGATCGGCCGCGGGATCGCGCTGCGTCTTCACCAGGAGGGCGCAAAGGTCGTCATCCACTACAACGGATCGGAAGTTGAGGCGCGCGCAACCGCTGCCGAGTGCGGCAACGCCCCCATTATCCGGGCGAATCTCGAACGCGTCGCCGCCATCGAAAGGCTGTTCGAAGACGTTGGCCCGATCGATGCCCTGGTGAACAACGCCGCCCGATTCACCACCATCGATCCATTGAAAGTGACCGAGGCCGACTGGGATTTCGTCCATTCCGTCAATCTCAAAGCGACCTTCTTCTGCTGCCAGCAGGCCGCGCGCCGGATGTTGGCCGGAAACGGTGGACGCATCGTAAACATCAGTTCATTGGGCGGGATCCGCCCATGGCGGAATAACGCGCACTATTGCGCGTCAAAAGCCGGAGTGATCATGATGACCCGCGCGCTGGCGAAGGCGTTCGCGCCCAAAGTAACCGTGAATTCGGTGGCTCCCGGAGTGATTCCGTTTGGCGAGCCGGACGAACATACGCGGCGGTTAATCGGCAAAACGCCCGCCTGCCGCGGCGGCACCGCGGAGGAGGTCGCCGGCGCCGTGATTTACTTTCTTTCCGCCACGAATTTCGTGACCGGACAAACCCTCGCGATTGATGGCGGCCTCAGCCAGAGATGAAGCGCGCCGCTGCGTTTCTGATCACGGCGTCGTTTTGTTCGGCGTATTCCGCGCTCTCGCACGAAGCGATTATCGATTCCGTCTGGAAATCGCATATCGAGCGCCTGCTCCGTCAAAAGTATCCGGGCGCGACACCGGAGCAATTGAAAGAAGCGCGCTCCTACGCCTACGGCGGATCGCAGATCCAGGATCTGGGCTATTTTCCGTTTTCCTCGCATGATTTTAGCGATTTCACGCACTATGTCCGCAGCGGCGATTTCGTCATGTCGATGCTGCGCGATGCCGCCAATCTGGACGAGTACGCATTCGCCCTGGGCGCGCTGGCCCATTACACGGCGGATCACGTCGCGCATCCTGCAATCAACCGTTCGGTGGGACTGGTCTACCCAAAATTACGGCGGAAATACGGAGATCCGACGTATGAAGACAATCCCGCGGATCATCTCAAGGTCGAGTTTTCGTTTGATGTCGTGCAGGTGGCAAGGGGATTGTACGCTTCCGACAATTATCACGATTTTATCGGTTTTAACGTCGCAAAACCTGTCCTGCAACGCGCTTTTAAGGATACTTACGGGATCGAAATCGGCGACGTTTTCAGCAACCTCGACCTCGGAATCGGCACCTACCGTTTCGCGATGGGCTCGGTCATTCCAGAGATGACGAAGGTCGCGTGGGAATCGAAGCGCGATGACATTGAGAAGATATCGCCGGGAATCACGCAGTCGCGATTCGTGTACTCGCTGCCGCGGGGCAGCTATCAAAAGCAATGGGATGGGAAGTATAAGAAGCCCGGTCCGTGGACGCGCTTTCTGGCGTTCATTTTTCGCGCGATCCCAACGGTGGGCCCATTTCGGGTGCTGTCGTTCAAGCCGGTTCCGGATGAAGCCGAGCGCAATTTTCTGCGCAGCTTCGATCAGGTGGTGGCGGCGTATCGCGCGGAACTGGCAGCCGAAGGGAATGGAACGCTCAGGCTTGCCGACTACAATCTGGACACGGGCAAACTCGCGCGGGCGGGCGAATATCGCCTCGCCGATAAAGCTTACGCCAAACTGGTAGAAAAGCTGAAGGGGATTCCGGCCGATCCGCAGTTGAAGAAGAACGTTCTCGATTTTTTCGCGAGCGGGAATGACGTTCACTTCTCCAAGAAGACAAGGGAAGCCGTAGAACGATTGAAATCGGCTGAGCAACGCGCTCCATAAGGGCCGCGCCTCAATCGCGTCCGGCTACTTCCCTCTCATACCTACTGGAGGCAGGTAGGTCCCGAGCGGCTTCCGCTTCCACCATCCAGGCTCGCCGCGATCCGTGAACGAATAGTCGTAAACCAATGCTCGTATAAACCGCGGCGGCTTCGCCGGGAAGGGATTCCTTTCAAGGAGAGCAGCCACGTCCGGCGAGCCTTCAAGCAGCTTCGCCACGAATCCGACAAACCAGAGATTCTCGCGATAACTGCCGAGCGCCGCGAACCACATCTGCCAATCGAGCCTGGGCTGAAACGGAGCGATCCAAGGAGGCGCGCGATCGAGGCCGCCGGGTTTGTAGCGGAATTCGTAAGGGATCCAGTGCTCGCCGTCATCGGATCCTTCGACGATGATCTCGGGACGGATGGTCGTCATCTGCGCGAAAAGTCCGTACGAGTTGACGAGTTGGAAAGGGGCCACCGATCTCGCGGTGGCGCGAAGAGCGGCGGGAGCAGCGTCGAACATTTCCAGAATTCGAGTCGCGCCGAGGAGGAACATCACGCCCGCGAAAATTGCAGTGAGTACACGAAAGGGCCGCATTTGCCTTCCGGAATCCGGACGCGGAGGAGCGAAGCGGGCCAGCGCCTGGTCGTCGAACAGAAAAATGCAGAGAGCGATGGTCAGCCAGTTGAAGAATGCGTAGTTTCCGGTGAGGAGAATCAGAATCTGGAGTCCGATGAGACAGCCCGCGCCGAAAAGGCGAATCCGGCGCGGCATGAAAATCAGAAAAGGAGCGCCGATCTCGATCCCGACAACGGCGGCCGTCGAGAAATGCTGGAACGCTCGCGGCAGCTTGTCCGCGTACCAGGAGATGACGTTCGGAAGCGGCTGGGTATGGTAGTGATAGTGGAGCGCGGAAAGCCGGCGCCAAGTGGAATCGCCGCTTAGGAGCTTGACGCAACCCGACATAAAATTCAAGCGGAAAACCAGAAACCGGAACAACCAGACGATAATTGTGGCGCGGCCGAGAAAAATCGCGAGGAATCCTGTTTCAAGAAGCAGAGCGTCCCACTGGAAGGACAAAAAATCCTGGCCTCCAAGCGTCAGGGACAGATAGAGCACAAAAAGCAGTACGAGCATCAGCTTTTCGAGCCGCCCCGCCAGGAGCAGGATGGAAAACGCGACACCCAGGATGCAGGCCGTTTTAAGGGCCGTGTCGCTTGCGCCCATCCAGAAGACCGTCGGCATCGCGTAGAAGCGCATGGGTCCGAGATTCTTCGCGACCACCTCCATGAACGGACCGAGCGGAAGAATTCCGCGCGAGCCGATTAATCCGGTGATCTGGGTGGCCAGGGACAGGAAAGCGACGGCATAAATCAGCGCGAGAGCTCGAAGAAAGATCCACTGGGTCGCGGCGAATCTCGCGGGCTCGATGCGGGGGCCGAAGGCGAGGCGCGTGATCCAGTAGAAAATGTCGCGGTGACGGGCGATGAGGCGATAAGCACGCTCGCTCAGCCAGGCGAGAAGGCGGGACCGCTCGTAGGCTTTTTCAAGACCAAGCACCTCGAAGGCCGCGCGGGCACCGCTCGCGACGGAATCGTCGGTTCGGACGAGTTGTACGGATTCGGAAAACGCCCGCTGGGGAATCTGGGGGAACTGATGGCCGACATCCTGCGATGCGGCGTACTCGACCCGTTCACCGGTCAGCTTCTTCCAATAGCCGATCCAGATCTTGCAAAATCCACAGCGTCCGTCAAAGATCAGAAGCGGCTTTTCGCGGGGCACACAAGTATTATGCACAGCATGAGGCCGCACATCGTTCAAGGACCAGGTAGTGTTCCCAAAGACACTACCCAACACCAAATCGGGTCAAAGATGCGCGATATGATGTGAGGATGCGTTATTTCGCACTGTGCCTGGCGGCACTCCCCCTGGTAGCGGGTAATCAAGCTCGTGTTGAATCCGGCGTTCTCGAAGGAGTTCCGGGAAATAATCCAGAAATCACTGTTTACAAAGGCATTCCCTACGCGGCAGCGCCGATCGGCGAGCTGCGCTGGCGAGCCCCGAAACCCCCGGAAAAATGGGAGGGCGTCCGCAAAGCGGAACATTTCTCCGCAACCTGTATGCAGACGCCGTATGCCGAAGGATCACCTTATCGCGCTCCCGATGCTCCGGTGAGTGAAGATTGCCTTTATCTGAACGTCTGGACCGGCGCGAAATCGGCGAAAGAGCGACGCCCCGTGATGGTGTGGATTCACGGCGGAGCGCTGACGCGGGGGTCGGGATCGCTGCCGACCTACGACGGCGAGGCGCTGGCGAAGAAGGGCGTCGTGCTGGTGACGATCAACTACAGGCTCGGGATTTTCGGATTTTTCGCGCATCCCGAGTTGACAAAGGAGTCGGACACGCACTCCTCGGGCGAGTACGGGATTCTCGATCAGATACAGGCGCTTGAGTGGGTGCATAAGAACATCGAGGCCTTTGGCGGCGACCCGAAACGCGTGACGATTTTCGGTGAATCGGCCGGGTCGTGGAGCATTAATACTCTGGTAGCGACTCCGCTGGCGAAGGGACTGTTCCAGCGCGCGATCGGCGAAAGCGGAGCGTTCTTTGCGCCGCTTCCCAAGCTGGCGGACGCGGAAAAGGCCGGTGAAAGAATCGCCAGGCAGCAGACGATCGCTGAGTTACGCGCCAAACCCGCGGCCGAATTGCTGAAGACGACAGGTGAGCTGGCGCGTCCGAACGTGGACGGGTGGCTGCTGCCGGACCAGGTTTATGCGATCTTTGCGGCGGGCAAGCAGAACGATGTTCCCACGCTGATCGGATCGAATGCGGATGAGGGCACGGCCTTTACTCCTGCTTCAGTTAAGGCGGAAGGGTTTAAGAATCTGGCGAAGACCCGTTTCGGCGATCAGGCCGAGGCGTACTTGAAGCTGTATCCGGCGAGTTCGGACGAACAGGCTCACGAATCGTCTGCGGCCGCGATGCGCGATCAGACGTTTGGATGGGAAATGCGCACCTGGGCGCGGATGCAGACCAAAACCGGCAAGAGCAAAGTATACGTGTATTACTTCAGCCGGGTTCCTCCGGGGCCGGTAGGAGCGAAGCTCGGGGCTTATCACGCCTCTGAGATCGCGTATGCGTTCAACAACGTGAGAAGTTCCGAAGACGTCGACAAGGTGCTGGCGGAGGCGATGTCGTCGTATTGGGTGAACTTTGCGACCAACGGCAATCCGAATGGAAAGAATCTGCCGAAATGGCCGGTTTACGAGGCGAAGACCGACCTTGCGATGGGCTTAGGCAAGCGGATTCAGCCGACCGAAGTTCCGCATAAGGATGCGTTGGATTTTCTGGATGTGTACTTCGCGAAGCAGAGGTCGGGAAAGTAGCTTTTCGCGGGTCAACGAGGGGCGACGCAAATTTAGTCTGGCGGGCGCAGCACTGGCGCGGGAGCATTTTTGCGCGCATACCATTAAAAAATAAGCAGTTACAAGAAAGTATCTTGACAACGAAACGTGAACTGCGCTAAGATGACAATTCGTTAACGTTGCAACGTAGTCCTGTGGTTCTCCGGCAGTACGACCCGCAGGCTGTATCGTTCCGGTGGGTCGACGCCGAAAAAATCGTTTAGAGGATCCATTAGGAGTTACATGAAGCAGCATTACTTCGTAGTCGTGTTGGCTCATTCCCTTCATGGGCGGCTACGCAGAATACACATTCCACATCATTCGATCTATATCGTTCTTGCGCTTGCACTTTTCGGATCGGTTTCACTGTTCGGGATGGTCTCCAGCTATCTGCGGATGACATGGAAGATCGCCAACTACAATTCGCTGCGCAATGAAGTGGATACGCTGCGGAACAAGTATCAGGCGCTGCAACGGGAAAACGATCAGAAACAGGAACAGCTCGCATCGTTGCAGCTCATGGCCAGCGAGGTGAGCATGGCGCTTGGGCTGAAGAGGCGGCTGGAAGGCGCCGACGACATCGCGGCGGATACGGACTTACTGCCGACATACAAGGAATCGATCGAGGAGTATAACTTTCTGAAATCGGCGAGCTTCTCGCGGATTAACCACAACTACGCGCGATCGTGGCAGAAAAATGTGATCCCCAGCATGTGGCCGGTCAACGGACATCTGCTGAGCCGGTTCGGGGAGCGGGAAGATCCGTTCTCGGGCGAAGGGGCGATCCATACAGGCGTGGACATTTCGGCTGCGCAGGGGACTCCAGTTCACGCGGCCGCCGATGGAATCGTATATCAGGCCGAGTACGCGGGGCGGTACGGCAAGATGGTGGTCATCGAACATGGAAACGGGATGTCGACACGGTATGCGCACCTTTCCCGGTTCGACGTGGTTCCCGGACAGGAAATACGGCGAGGAGAGGTGATCGGATTTTCGGGCGCGACGGGACGCGTGACGGCTCCGCATCTTCACTTCGAAGTTCGCGTGGGCGGGAGTCCGGTGAACCCGTATCCGTATCTGTCGCGTTCGTCGATGCTACAGCAGGTTCAGCCCGATCTTCCTTTCTAAGCTGCTTCTGATACGATCAGAATATGCTCAGCCGCGATAGCGCGGCGCGCTCGCGGCGCTGGTTCCTGCTTTCGCTCCCCGCAGCCGCGGGATTTGCGGCGGAGATCACGGGAAAAGGCCGCATTTTTCCGGCGGCGGTTTCGCGCTTTCCCGACCCGGCCACTGAATTTCCGGTTTCCCGGCTGACCGATCCAGCACACTCCAGCTTCCTTCCGTCATTCTACGGCCGCGCGGTGGCTCGGCGCAGCAGTTTTCTGCTGTATTCGTCGGATCTCGGCGGCAGGATGGAAGCATTCCGGCTCGATTTGAAGAACGGGCAGTCGCGGCAACTCACCGAAAGCAGCGACCTGGATCCGGCCTCGCTGACCCTGATCGGGGACGGGGCATTCTGCTGCGTCGATGGCAATCGGGTGGTGACGGCGAGCATCTCGAATCTCCGCGCGCGCGAGGTTTATCGAATCCCGGAAGGATTCGAACGGGGGCCGGGATTCAGTGTCGCCGAGGACGGTCAATATGCCGCCCTGATCGAAAGGAAAGGCAGCCATCATCGGCTTCAATTGATCCAGATGATGACGGGCGCGGCGACGACGCTGGCCGAGGCGGATGAAGAGATTCGCGATCCAATTCCCCGCCCCCGGCGCGCGTCCTTGATTTACCGGCGACCGGGCGGGGTGTGGCTGGCGAATTTCGACGGGCAACTGAATTATCGCCTGAAGCTCGCCGAGGGCGCTACGGGTCCTGCGCAATGGAGTCCGGATGGACGATCGGTATTCTATCTTAATTTTCCGGAAGATAAGCATAAGCTGAACAATCTTCGCGAATTTATTCCGGACACGAACGAGGAGAGAGCGATCGCGAACACGACGCAGTTCGTCCAGTTCGGAATGAACGCGGACGCGAGCGTATTCGTGGGGGCGAGCGGAAGCAAAGCATCGCCGCACGTGCTGCTGCTGGTGCGCGCGGTGAAGCGGGAGATGACGCTGGCGGAGCACCGGGCGAAGAATCCGGCAATGGTGGCTCCGATCTTTGCGCCGAACAGCCAGCGGATTTTTTTCGGAAGCGATCGCGACGGAAAACCGGCAATCTACACGATGTCGGTGGAAAAATTCGTCGAGGAGACCGAAAGCCAATAGCGGCGGCTATAATGTACGTTTATTCTGACGCCGATATCTTCTGGAGGAGTATCCATGCGACTGTTCATCGCCGCCGTAGCTGTATGGATCGCAATCCCTGCCGCTGAAGCGAAGACGGCCAGGTCCGAGTGCAGGAATCGCTGCGATTCGACTTATCAGTTCTGCCTGAATCGGGCCACCACCAAACAGGCAAAGAAGAGCTGCAAGAGCGATCGCGGGCGGTGTAAGAACGTCTGCAAGTAAGCTAACGCGAGGGTAGCGATATCGTCTAAACGTCATGCGTTTGGACGATTTGCGCTACGCGGTTCGCAACCTAGGCCGGACTCCCGTTTTCACGATCGTCGCGATTCTTTCGCTCGCGCTGGGAATAGGGGCGAATACGGCGATATTTTCCCTGCTCGATCAAATCCTGCTGCGGATGCTGCCGGTGAAGAATCCGCAGGAGCTGGTGAAGCTCTACGCCATGAAAGGGGTATTTTCGGGGTCTTCGCGGTGCTCGAGCGATTGCATTTCATATCCGGCGTACCGGGAATTGCGGGACCGTAACCAGGTGTTCAGCGGCGTTCTGGGGCGATGGCCGCTGGCATTGAGCTTCACGGACGGCGACCGGACCGAACGGGTCGAGGGCGAGCTGGTGACGGGAAACTATTTCGAAGTACTCGGGGTGCAGGCCGCGATTGGGCGGACATTCACGCAGGACGATGATCGAGTGGTGAACGGTCATCGGCTGGTGATGCTTGGCTATGATTTCTGGCAGCGGCGCTTCGGCGGCGATCCAGCGGTATTGAATCGCAGGGTGCGGGTGAATGGACAGCCGATGACGGTGGTAGGCGTTACGCAGCGAGGATTCCACGGTGTCGAGGTCGGCAAAGATGCGGACATCATGGTTCCGATGATGATGAAGCCGGTGATGACGCCGACCTGGAATGATCTGGAGAATCGCCGGAGCATCTGGTTGTACGCGATTGCGCGATTGAAGCCGGGGGTTTCGAAAACGCAAGCCGATGCGGCGATGCAGCCGGTGTGGCAGCCGATTCTCGAGGCGGATGTCGCGGCGAATCCGAGCGCCTCCGAGACATTCCGCAGCAGATATCTCGCAAGGAAGCTGGTCCTTGAAGACGTATCGAAGGGGCAGTCACAACTTCGGGCGCAGTTTTCAAAGCCGCTGGTGGTGTTGATGGCGATGGTCGGGTTGGTACTGCTGATCGCGTGCGCGAACGTCGCGAATCTGCTGCTGGCGCGCGCGGCGTCGAGGCAGAAAGAGATTGCCGTGAGGTTGGCGCTCGGCGCAAGCCGCGGCCGGGTGATTCGTCAACTGCTTGTGGAAAGCACGGTGCTGGCGATGGCCGGAGGAATCGCGGGACTGGCGGTGGCAGCCTGGAGCGGACGTCTGCTGCTGAGGTTTCTTCCCGACGATGCAGCGGCCCGAGTGCTTTCGACGTCGCCCGATTTGCGCGTGCTGGCATTCGCATTTGGATTGTCGCTTGTGACGGGGGTGTTGTTCGGCCTGGCTCCGGCGCTCCAATCGACGCGGCCCGCGATCGCGGCGACGTTGAAGGATCAGGCGGCGAACGTCGCCGGAGGATCGGCGCGACTGCGGATGGCGCTGGTGGGCTCGCAAGTTGCGCTGTCGCTGGTGCTGCTGGTGGGGGCGGGACTGTTCGCGAAAAGCCTGTTCAATCTTCAGGAGGTCAATCCGGGATTTCGCGCGTCGAATCTGATCGAGTTTTCGATTCAGCCTTCGCTGAACGGCTACAGCCAGACGAGAATGAAGCAGCTTTTCGAGCGTCTGGAAGATTCACTGCGGCAGATCCCCGGGGTGATGAGCGTCGCCGCCGCGGAAGTGGCGCCGCTTTCGGGAAACGACAGCTTCAGCACGGTGAATGTGGAGGGTTACACGCGGCAGGCCGAAGAAAACATGAATCCCGCTGAGAACTGGGTGAGTCCGGGATATTTTTCCGCGATGGGAATTCCCCTGATCGCCGGCCGCGAGTTCACGCGCCAGGACGGCGAGGGAGCGCCGAAAGTCGCGATTATCAACGAAAAGATGGCCCAGTACTTTTTCGGGAAAGAAAATCCCTTGGGGCGGCACATCGGCTTCGGCCGCGACAAAGGACTGGAGATTGAAATCGTGGGCGTGGTCCGCAACGGAAAATACGCGTCGCTTCGCGAGGACGTTTTTCGGACCGTATTTCTACCCATCGCGCAGGACAACACGATCGAATCCGCAACGTTCTTCGTGCGCGCTTCGCAGAGCGCGGCATCTCTTGGCGGGGCGCTGCGCGGCGCGGCGGCGGCGCTCGATCCGAATCTGCCGGTTTACAATCTCGAAACTGTCGCGACACAGATCAACGAATCGATTTATATCGACCGGATGATCGCGGCGCTGTCGGTATTCTTCGGCGGGCTGGCTACACTGCTCGCGGCGATCGGCCTGTATGGCGTGATGGCGTACAACGTGGCGCGGCGGACTCGTGAGATCGGCGTGCGAATGGCGCTCGGCGCGGAACAGGGCAATGTTCTGTGGCTGGTGATGAAAGAAGTCGCGCTGCTGGCAGGCATCGGGATCGCGGCCGCGTTACCGGCTGCCTACGCGGCCGGACGGGCGATCCATTCACAGTTGTACGGAGTGCCTGCGGCGGATTTCGCGGTGCTCACAACGGGCGCGATGTTGCTGGCGATGGTCGCGGGGATTGCGGGATATATCCCGGCACTGCGCGCCACGAGAGTCGATCCGCTGGTCGCGCTGCGCTACGAATAGCCGCTAGGTTTCGCTCAGATATTTTCCCGTGTACGATCGCTCGATTTTTGCGATCTGTTCCGGCGTGCCTTCGGCAACGATGGTTCCGCCTCCATCGCCGCCCTCCGGACCCAGGTCGATCACCCAATCGGCGCGGCGGATCACCTCGAGATTGTGCTCGATGATGAGGATGCTGGCGCCGGACCGAAGCAGGCGTTCGAAGGCGTCCAGCAGTTTCGCGATGTCGTCGAAGTGAAGACCGGTCGTCGGCTCGTCGAAGATATAGAGAGTTCCTTCGCTCGTCGCCTGCGCGAGGTGAGCCGCGAGCTTCACGCGCTGCGCTTCCCCGCCCGATAACGTGGTGGCCGATTGTCCAAGCCTCAAATAGCCGAGGCCGACGTCGTTCAACACCTTCAGCTTCTGCGCCAGCCTGGGAGTGGCGGAAAAGAACGAAATTGCTTCTTTCACCGTTAGCTGGAGAACTTCGTGAATATTGAGGCCGTGATAGCGGACATCAAGAACACTCTGCTTGAATCGTGTGCCTTTACAGTCGTCGCAGACCAGCTCGACATCGGCGAGAAACTGCATCTCGACAGTCACGGTTCCATCGCCCTGGCAGGTTTCGCAGCGTCCGCCCGGAATGTTGAAAGAAAAATGCCCGGCGCTGTAGCCACGGCGATCCGCCTCGGCGGTGGACGCGAAAAGCTCGCGGATGATGTCGTACGCTTTGATGTATGTCGCCGGATTCGATCGAGGGGTCCGGCCAATGGGCGACTGATCGACGAGCACCACCTGGGTCAGCAGATCCGCGCGTTCCACCTTGCGCACGGTGGCTTTTTCGGCGGGCGCCGCCCACTCTTCGGTCTCGGCCGTCTGCTGCTCGCGATTCATCCGCTTGGCGAGATTCTGATAAATCACATCGTGCACCAGCGTCGACTTGCCGGACCCGGAAACGCCGGTCACGGCAACCATGATGTTCAGCGGAATCGAGACATCGATGTTTTTCAGGTTGTGCGCCTGAGCGCCCAAGAACCTGATGATCCGTTTCGGATTGATGGTGCGGCGCTCGGTGAGGAGCGAGGTTTTCAATTCGCCTCGCAGATACTTCGACGTGAGGGATCCATTCCCTTCGGCGATCAATTCGGGAAACGATCCTTGGAACACGATTTTTCCGCCGTTTTCTCCGGCTCCCGGGCCGAGATCGACGATATGATCGGCGGAGCGCATCACATCGGGATCGTGCTCGACCACAACGATGGTGTTGCCGAGGTCTCGCAGCTCTTGCAGGATTCCGATCAGCCTGCCGGTGTCGCGGGTGTGCAGGCCGATCGAGGGCTCATCGAGCACGTAACAGGCGCCCACGAGCCTGGAGCCGAGGCAGGTGGCGAGCTGGATTCTCTGCGCTTCTCCGCCGGAAAGTGTGGCCGACAAACGATCGAGCGTCAGATACTCCAGCCCGACGTCGTTCAGGAACTTCAACCGCTGCTGGATCTCGAGAAGAATTTTTTCCGCAATGGCGGATTCCTCGGGCGAAAGACGCAGCGCGCAGAAGAACGCCTGGGCTTCGGCGATATTCATCCGCACCACTTCGGCCAGGTTCCTGCCGCCGACGCGAATATAGAGCGCTTCGGCCCGCAGCCGCGATCCGCCGCAATCCGGACACATCGTATACCCGCGATAACGGCTGAGAAATACGCGCACATGGACTTTATATTTCTTGTGCTCCACTGCGCGGAAGAATCTCCGGATGTGGTCGTGCAGAAAGGCCCGTTCATCGGCGCGCAATTCGTAATACGGGACGTTGATCCGGAATTTGCCGCGCGCGGCCCGGCGAAAATCCTCTTCGAGATACCACGAATATTGCGGTTTGGTCCACGGATCCACGGCACCGTTCTGGACCGAAAGCGACTTGTCCGGGACAACCAGATCCATGTCGTAATCGATTGTGTTGCCGAACCCCTGGCATCGCTTGCAGGCGCCGAACGGATTGTTGAAGCTGAACAGGCCGGGTTCGGGCTCTACAAATTCCTGGCCACACTGTTTGCAGGCGAACTTTTCGTTGAAGCGGATCGAATCTCCACCGGCGGGCGGTTCGAAAATCGCTTCGCCGGCTTCGCGGTATGCGATTTCGGCGGCATCGACCACGCGCTGGCGGATATCCCCTGAAATCGCGATGCGGTCGATCAGGGCGAAAACAGGCTTGGAGAAATCGACATCCAGAAGCGATTCCGGCGTCGAAAACTCGAACACCTTGCCGTTCTGATAAAGGCGGTTGAATCCCTTTTTCCTCAGATCGAACAAACGGTCTCGCAGAGCATCGTTGGACTTTTCCGCGTGGACCGGAAACAGCGCATACCATCGCGATGAAGCGGGCTGCGCGAGCATCCGGGCGGCGACATGATCGACGGTATCGCGCCGCACATGGATCCCGCAGTTTGGACAGAACGTTCTCCCGGCGCGCGCCCACAGGAGACGAAGAAAATCATAGAGCTCGGTGGAGGTGGCCACGGTGGACCGCGGATTCCGCGTTGTATTCTTTTGCCGGATGGCCACCGGCGGAGCGATCCCGTCAATCTCATCGACGTCGGGCTTCTCCATCCGCTCCAGAAATTGCCGGGCGTAGGCGGAAAGCGACTCCACGTATCGCCGCTGGCCTTCGGCGTAAATGGTATCGAAGGCGAGCGAGCTTTTCCCCGATCCCGAAACCCCGGTTACGACCGTCAGCCGCTCGTGCGGGATATCCAGCGACACGTCTTTCAGGTTATGAACACGCGCCCCGCGAATTCGAATGGAATCGTTCACGTCAAAAGGGGAGGAAAGAACTACTTACTATTATAGAGATTGGACGCAAGAGCCATCCGCGCGGCGCTGATCCGGTGGTACGAATCCGCCGGGCGCGACTTGCCATGGCGGCGCACACGCGATCCGTACGCGATCTGGATCAGCGAGATCATGCTCCAGCAGACGCGCGTGGCGGCCGTAATTCCGTATTACGAAAAATTCCTGGCGGCGTATCCGGATCCGCGCGCGCTGGCGGCAGCGCCCGAAGAACAGGTTCTGGCGATGTGGGCGGGCCTTGGCTATTATTCGCGCGCGCGGAACCTTCAAAAGGCGGCAAGGCAGATGGGTGAAACATTTCCCCGCGATTACGCATCGCTTCGTTTGTTGGCCGGAATCGGGGATTACACGGCAGCGGCGATCGCGAGCATCGCTTACGGGTTGCCGCACGCAGCCGTGGACGGCAATGTACGCCGGGTCGTCGTGAGGCTTACGAACGATGAGGACGCCGACGCGGCCGCGCACGCTGAAACACTGCTCGACCGGCGCAATCCGGGCCGGTGGAATCAGGCAATGATGGAACTCGGCGCGACGGTGTGTCTGCCGCGCAATCCGCTGTGTCTGCTGTGTCCCGTGTCAACACTGTGCGAAGCGCACCGTAAAGGCAGGCAGCGGGAAATACCATCCAAGCGCGTGAAGCCGGATGCGGTGCGGCTGACCCGGACGCTGCTGGTAGCCCGCCGCAATGGAAAAGTACTCCTGACGCCGAGTCCGCGCGTGAAGGGATTCTGGGATTTGCCCGAAGAAATTCACGAGGCGAAGCGAGGGAGGATCGTTGGGGAGTTCCGGCATACGATTACGTTCCGCCATTATCACTTCATCGTCCGGCAGGCGACCGCAGGAAGAGTCTCTAAACCCCTGGAATGGTTCCATGAAAAGCAGTTAAATGAAATCCCGTTAAGCACCACAGCAAAAAAAGCTCTGCGGTGTTTAAAGAAAAAGGACACATGACACAGCGAACGAAAAAGATTTTGTGGGGAACTGGCGGGACGTTTATCGCGCTGTTTCCGGCGATGATGCTGGCACACGTGGAGGGGCCGGACGTGCGGCACACGGGAGGGCCGGGGGACGTTCAAGTATCGTGCGGCGATCCGAACGGACCGGTCGGGGCGACGTGCCACACCGACAAATCGGCTCCGGGCGTTGGCGGGCCGATCAACGCGTCGGGTGGCAGTGTGACGGCCACCTTTTCGACGGGATCTGTTTACATCCCGGGCGGGCAGCCGATCACGATCACAGTGACGGTGCAGGATCCAGCCCCGAACTGGAGCGGTTACTACGGATTTCAGATGACGGCGCGTCTGGACAGCGATCAGGTGAATGGTCAGGCTGGACATTTCGCCGTGGGAGGCCCGAATCAGGCCGTGTTCTGCGACTACGACGCCGCCGCGAACCTTGCCGACAATTTCGCGGGAAAAAACGGCTGCGGCAACTATGTAACTGGACCGGCCAAGGGGAAACCGGTTGTCGAGTTCATCGAGCACGCCTTCCCGAGCATGAATAGCTCCGCGCAGACGACTCCATACACGTTCACGTGGACGCCGCCGGCGACCGATGTCGGCCCTGTCCATTTTTACGTCGCCGGAAATGCGGTAAACAACGACCATAAAGCGAGCGGGCTCGATCATGTCTACACGGCGAGTTACGTCCTGACGGCCGGATCCGCGCTGCCTCCGCCCTCGATCGCGACCGGAGGGGTCCTCAACGCCGCGAGCCTGGCCAAGGACGGCAACGGACTGGGGATGCCGGTCGCGCCCGGCTCTCTGGTGCAAATCTATGGCTCGAATCTGGGCAGCGGGGAATCGCACGCCTCGCAGGTCCCGCTTCCGCAATCGCTTGGAGGAGTCGCCATCAGCTTCGGAGGCACGCAGGCCCCGATCAAAGACGTCGCGCCCGTCGGGCCGTTCGGAGATGTGAACACTTTCGTCAACGCACAGGTGCCTTTCGAAGTGACGCCGGGAACTGTCAACGTAGTGGCGAGCGTAAACAACGTCAACGCGGCCGCGGAGACGACAACGATCGTCCCGAGCGCTCCTGGCATCTTCACGATTCCTCCAACAGGCCAAGACTACGGTATTCTCGTCTACTGCGATCCCAAAACTGCATCGCCGACCAGGTGCGACGTGCTGATCGGCGCTCCAGCGTCGGCGAGCTCGACAGTCGGATATCCCACGGCTCCAATCCCTCGCGGCACAAACGCGTTCTTCTACGCCGCCGGACTGGGGGTGATGACTCCGCCCGTGAAAGACGGCGACGGTACAACCGACCCGAACAATCCGTCGGTGGTAAAGGTGAAACCAGTTGTCTGGATCGGCGACGGGACAACCAACGTGCAGGCCACGCTGCAATTCGCAGGTCAGGCGCCCGGCTTCCCCGGCGTGTATCAGGTGAACATTCAAATCCCGAACAATGCGCCAACGGGGAATGTCTCTTTATGGATGACAACTCCTGACGGAAGCTTCACGAGCAACAAAGCCAAGATCGCGGTGCAGTAGCGCAAAGGGGAATGAGGAATCCGGGCTCAGACAGGCTTGCATACGGCTCCGGCATGTCGGAGAGCGGAGGAGCCCGACCCGAGCACCGGCCGCTGCCGAGCAAAAAGGTCTACAGAAGACAGTCCACTGGAGATATTGGCGCGCCGGCGTAAAATACTTCAACCCAGGAGATTTCCGGAAGATCCACGCTCGCCGCGCGTCAAAGAGCAGCGCGCTTGATATTGACGCCGCCGTTCATGGTCTCAACATGAATCGTGGGACCGCCGGCCCCGAGGTCCGTGGTGATGCTCCTGCTCAATTCACCGCGAACGGTCATCGGGATTCCGAGATTGACGTGCCCATTCACGGTCGATGACTCGAAGTGCGCGGAGTAATTCTCCGGCATCGCAATGTTCACGCCGCCGTTTGTCGTGCGCGCATCGAGCCTGGTGCCGTCCCAGCGATTCCCCGCCAGCTCGATTGACAACCCGCCGTTCATGGTCTTGCCTTCGACATTGCCGCCGAGACGCTTGAGGCTCACGCCGCCGTTCATGGTATCGAACTGAATATTGCCGCGGACATCTGAGATAGAGATTCCGCCGTTGTGGGCTTTCAGGTTCAGGTCACCGTTGCGCGGCACGAAGATCTCGTAGCTCACGGACCATCCCTGGCGATTGACTTCGGCGGGGCCGGAAGCGTTCACCTGTCCGGCCGATATTGCGACTTGAACCTGCGACACGAGACTCTTCGCGGTATTTTCGTCAGCGGCCCATGCTTCGACCTTGGACCGTACAAGCATTCCGGCCTGATCCCAGCCCTTGACGCTGACGCCGCCATTGACACCGGCATCGACGGTGAGCCGTCCCGGAAATCCGGTGGATTGTTCGCGTATCTCGCAGTGCCGGATTTGGCGGCCGTTGTTGTTATCGTTGCAGGTCATGCCCCGATCTTGATTTCTTTGGGCTTGATTTATCTGAGACAGCGCGGGCAGCGCCGCGATGAGCATAGCCGCCAAAGCGGATTTCTTCATTTCAATGACTCCTGTCTTCCGATAGACGCCGGAACGTCGTTTCGGTTAAGTTGTTCGAGTGGACCTTCTGCATCCCGTCGAAGTGCGCGTTTTAGGCGCGCTGCTTGAGAAAGACATCGCCACCCCTGAGTATTACCCGCTGACTCTAAATTCGTTACAGAACGCGTGCAATCAAAAATCGAGCCGCGATCCTGTTGTGGACTACGACGAGGATACGGTGGCACAAGCACTGGAACTATTAAGAAACAAGGGACTTACGGCGAGAATTAGCGGCGCCGGGCATCGCGTCGAGAAATTCGCGCATCGACTGGGCGAAAAACTGAATCTGGGGCGGCGCGAGCTCGCCTTGCTGTGCGTTCTCATGCTGCGTGGCCCGCAGACGGCCGGCGAGTTACGCGCGCGGACCGAGCGAATGCATGACTTCGCGGACATGGAAGAAGTGGAGCGTGTCTTGGAAACGCTCGCCGCGCATGAGCCCGATCCACTGGTTACAAAGGTTGCTCGTGGACGCTGGGCGCATCTTTTTTCTGCTCCACCCGACACGGCGCGCGAGGCCGAACCCGTCCAGGTATTGAGGTCGCCATTAGAAGATAGGGTCGTGGCGCTTGAGCGGGAAATCGAGGAGTTGAAACAACAGTTTGCGCAGTTTCGCCAGCAGTTTGAGTAGCTCTCCTTGCGATCAATGTCCTGTTTGGGCCCCGAAATCCGCTTTGGAGGATAAGAGGACAGACAGACGATGAAGCGCCGAAATTTTCTGCAAACGAGTTTGGTGGCGACAGGGCTGGCGGCCGCCAGACATTCCAGGGCGGCAGCAGGCGCCACGCCGGTTCGAGTGGCCGTGAACGGGCTGAGCGCCAACGCTCCCGAAGTGAGAAAGTATGCCACGGCCGTCGATTTACTAAGGAGACTGCCTGGGACGGATCCCCGCAACTGGGTGAATCTCGCCAAGGTGCACAATGATTTCTGTCCACACGCCAACTGGTGGTTTCTGCCCTGGCACCGCGCGTATCTTTATTACTTCGAGCTGACGTGTCAGGACGTATTGGCGGACCCGACGTTCCGGCTGCCGTACTGGGACTGGACCAGCTATCCGCGCATCCCGGGTCCTTTTCTTAATCAAAGCAGCTCGCTGTGGGATGGAACGCGGGATAGCGGCGGCAATATCGAGATCCCAACAGAAGTGGTGGGAGCGCCAGTAATTCAGAACATCGCCGGCTCCAGTAACTGGATCGACCTGTTCAGCGGCGCGACGCTCAACGATCAGCAGCGCAGCCCTCGCGCGAGCGGAGTGCTGGAGGCAACGCCGCACAACGGCGTGCATGGAATCGTCGGCGGCGATATGGGGAACTATATGTCGCCGCTCGACCCGATTTTCTGGCTGCATCATTGCAACGTGGACCGGATCTGGGCGAGCTGGGCGCGGATCCCCAACCATTCGGGTCCGCCGGACACTCTGTGGCAGAATCATAAGCTCGCGCAGTTCTACGATCCCGTCGCGAAGAAGCAAATTACGCCGGCGGCGGGCACGACGACCGATCCAACAAAATACAACGCGGTGTACGACCACTATGTGACAGTCGCGGCGCCAGGCCCGGCGCTGACGACATCGATTCGCAGGATGCTTTCGGCGCAACTGGCGGACAGCGCGCCGCAGACGATCCGGCGGCTTTCGATTGAAGCCGCACCGAAGACTTCCGGAGGTAGCGTCGCCGCGTTCGCCGCAAGCATGAACGCCGATTTCAGTTCGACGATCCAAAAAGCCATCCAGCCGACCGCCGACAATTTCCGAACCGCGAACGTATCGCTGGTGATGCAGGATATCGAGCGTCCGTCGAGTCCCTCAGTAGCGCTTCGCGTCTTTCTGAATTGCAAAGATCCGAGTCTGAACACGCCGCTCGACGATCCGACGTACGTCGGAACGCTTGCGTTCTTCGGAGGGGATCACGGCGAAGACCACGGCGCGGGCACGACGTATTCGCTCGATGTTTCGCGAACGCTGGCCCGGACGATCCGCGCCGGAATCTATACACCCCAGACACCGATCGACGTTTCACTTGTGCCGGTGGACCTTCGAAATCCGAAGGTGGCGCCTCCGGACGGAGTGGTCAAGCCAAACAAGGTTCAATTGATCGGCCTCGCGGTCTGAACCGCGAGCTACAATCAGGGCAGAAAGGATACGTCGTGAAAGGCGGGTTCGCAATGATCGCGGCGGCTCTATGGATCAGCCCTTTGACCTGCTGCGCGGACTCCGCGAATTCGAAAACACTGGTGTTGATGGCTCCGCAGCCTAAAAGTGACGGCGGAGAACGTCAACTCTGGCTGCGTGGCGTGAAATCGGCCGGCGCTAGCGGTATCCGCGTCTACCTGATGCCTGCTTCCGAACCGAAGACCGAACCAGAAGAAGGCTCGCGCGTGGGCACGGTGTTTTTCGGCCACCGGAGTGACGGCGACGATGCCGGACAAACATTCGTGCTGCCGTTGCGATCGAGTATCTCGGGCCAGGTGCGGCTCGTGATTGTGCCGATTCCCGCGAAGAAAGATCTCGCCGCGGGCCGGGTGCAACTGGAATCGGCCGAGATCAAGGCCGCGGATTCGGGCGGGCGGAACTAATACCGTGCCCCAATATGGGGTCGAGACGGCGACACGCAACCGGCGCCGACGGCAAGGGATGCTCAAGAAGACTATTGAGGGCGGACGAGGATAACGGGCGGCGTGCTGCCCGGATCGCTGATTCCCTTGCGCCGCGTGACGAGCTTGGGTGCTGACGCATCGGGAGGAGATGATGGCTCCGAAGCTGGCGGCGGTCCTGATATCGACGTCTGCGGGCCAGTCGAATCACTAACCCCGGACCGGCGGCGCGCTGGAGAAGATGAACTCTCCGACGCGTCGGAAGCAATTGTTTCCGTATCGCTCTGCGATGGGGGATGCGGAGGAACACGTGTAATCAGACGCGGCTTGGCGCCGTCCTTTGCGAGAGCAACCTGCCGATATTGCAAGGCGGCATCGGGATGCCTTCTGCGCGCGGCATTGGTCAAGTCCAGTTCCAGCAGGCGTTGCGCATCGACTCCATCCGGAAGATAGAAGTAGACGGCGTAGCGGCGCCGCAGACGTTCGAACGTAGTTTCCACAGCCGTGGCATCATCCACATTTAACGAATCGCCGCCTGATGCACGGGCAATCTCGGGCGAGCCAGCCCTGCCGGGGTAACCGAGCGTCACGCTGGGGCCTCCTGGAACAGGACCGCCGGGGATCCCCCAACCGCCGCGGCGGCCAAGTATGATTCCACCCAAGGGACCTCCCAAACCGCCCCCGCCGGGGAATGGCGGAGCAACTGGAGGTTGTCCGCCCGGCCTCCTTCCGCCAACGGGATAAGGTCCGGCCGGGCCCATCGCAGGCGCCAAAAGCACCATGAGAACGGCATCGGCCCGGTCCAGTGCCGCCGATACCCGAGGCTGATCACAAGGCAGAGCCTGATCGTCGGTCACGATCACGATGGCGCGGCGCATTTGAGGCCGGCCATTGCGTTCCACATAAGCCGCAGCGTCTAATAAGGCTCCGTTGATGTTTGTTCCGCCGTTGAAAGGCTCCGTTTGCACGAGAGAATCAAGCTTCCGCTCTACTTCATTCAGGTCGTTTCGAAATGGCAATTCCATCCGGCTGTGACTGGTGAAGACCATGATGCCGACGCGGTCCTGATCGCCTAAGACGGCCAGCGCGCCGTGAGCGGCAGCCGCCACCTTTCCGACATGGACCCTCATGCTGCCGCTTACGTCGAGCAACAACAAGACGTCCAAGGGTTGATCTTCACTTGCCACGTCGCGAATGGGAACCGGCTTTCCGTTCTGGCGGAGGAGAAAATCGTCCTTCCGAAGGCCGCGAATCGGACTCTGCGCGCGATCCAAAACCAGCACGTCTATCCTTCCCAGAGAGACGTCGCTGCGGAATACAGGTTGATCGTCGTCCGCCATCGCAACTCCAGCGGCAACGACCAGGAACGAGAGCCACACGCCAGGCTGCATAGCGCTCCTTTGCCGGCCGACGCGGCCGGACAGGTACAAGATTATCGCTTTTTTCCCTGACGCGTCCTGTCTGGTTCCGGTTTCGAGATGTGCGCGGATGCACAGCGAACCATCACGCTCCACTCTCAGGGAGGCGCGCCAAATTTCCCGGATTACGACCTGAATGCCCGGTTCTCCATTGGTCCCAGTTGGGCCCTCTATAGAGCCTCTTTCACCGGTCACGTACAATTCCGGCTGGCGCGCCCTTTGTCCGGGTTCATAATGGAGGTCCCGGATCACTCATTGCGGGCGCGGTGTACGTCAGCTCGGCGGCGCTTTACAATGACGGGTCTCCGGCGCCGCAGGTCACGCTCGCGCCGTTCGACGGCGTCCTTCTGCAACGCCAGACGCCGTTAGCGCCGCCCGCATCTCGCGTGAACTTTATCGTGAATGCGGCGAGCTATCAGCCCGCGATCGCATCGGGGGAATTGATCGATTCGCCGCCGGGTGGTTCAGCACCGCTTCGTCCTCAGACGCCGAGAAATCATCGATCTCCTTGTTCCGTTTTAGCGCGGCGGCACTAATTCCGCGTCGCTCAAATGTCACAACCCTGTGATAGTAGCGAAACAAACGTTCTGCACACTTGAGCGAGCGTCTCACCATGACAAAACACATCACCTGCTGCTGGATTCTCTTTGCTCTCGGGCTCTGCGCGCAGGATCGCGCATCGATCAACGGCGCGGTAACAGATCCCGCTGGTGCATTCGTAGGAGATGCGCAAATCGACTTGAAATCTGCGGCTACGGGCCTTCATCGCGCAGTCAAAACTACAGAAAATGGGTTGTTCGAAATCACCCCTTTGCCCGTAGGGACTTACACGATAACGGTCTCCAAAGCCGGCTTCAAACCGCTGACGATCACTTCGATCGACTTGCAATACTTCGAGACGCGGACGATTGATGCGCGGCTGGAGGTCGGCGGCACGACTGAAATCGTCGAAGTCTCGGCGGCGGCGGAGGCCGTTAACCGGACGAACGCGGAAGTGGGCGGCGTGATCGAGTCTTCGCAGATCAAAGAGATTCCCGTGAGCGGCCGTAATTGGGCGAGCCTGATGATGCTCGCCCCCGGAGCAGTCAACTATGGCGACGGCGCTCAGCGGAGCATTCGATTTTCGGGTCATTCGCTCGACGACAGCAACTTCACGTTTGACGGCGTCGATACGAGCGGCGTGCAGGAACAGACTCAAAAGGCGGACACGCGCCTGAACATCGCGTTGGATGCGATCGCTGAGTTTCGTGTCAGCACCTCGAACTACACTGCCGAGACGGGGGCGGCCGGCGGCGCGCAGCTGAACGTCGTGTCCAAGAGCGGGACGAATGAAAACCACGGCAGCGCTTTTTACGCTCTGCGGAACGATGCGCTCGATTCACGCTCGCCGTTCGATGGCCCCGAGTTGCCGCCTTTCACACTGCACCAATTCGGAGGCAGCTTCGGGGGAGCGGTCGTGAAGAACAAAGCGTTTTTCTACGTGAATTATGAAGGACTGCGGCAGAGCCTCGGACAGACTTTCGTCAATTTCGTGCCTAATGCCGCCTTTCGCGCCGCGACGCTCGCGAAGTCGCCCGCGATGAAGCCGATTCTGGACGCTTATCCAGTGGGTCAGACGCCGAACGACAGCGTCAGCGACAAGATCACAAAGGTCGCCAGCGATACGATCCGCGAAGACGCCGGCATGTTCCGTTTCGACTATAGGTTCGACGATACAAACTCGATGTACGTGCGCTACAACATCGATGACGCTTACATCGACAATCCCACCGATGCCCTGGGCAGCCACAACGTGGTGCCGCATGTGCCGCAGAATCTCGTGCTCCAGTATCAGAAGATCGTCTCTCCCCGGACGATGAACGAAGTTAAATTCGGATTGAATCGCGCCAACTATCACAACTTCGGATACGGCACATCGCCGGTGGCGGTGAGCGTACCCGGATTCGATGGTGTGAGCGATACCTCGCTCGATACCGAAGTCGGCACTACCTTCTCCTACATCGACAACCTTACCCTTGTGCGCGGCCGCCACACCTTGAAATTCGGAATTGATATCCGGCGCATTCGCCTGAATAATTCGGGCAATACGTTGACCACTTCTTCCATCACATACGCAACCAACGACGATTTCATCGCCAACAAAGCCGACTCAGCGACCTATCTTCAGGGCGAAGGCGTCGTAGGTAACCGGCGCACGATTTATCAGGGTTTTGCTCAAGACGATTTTCGGGTCACGTCAACACTCACGCTGAATCTCGGATTGCGCTACGAATACTACTCCGTGATGCATGAGATTCTGGACCGCTCGGCTGTCGTCGATATCCTGGGCTGCGGGGGATTCTGCCCCAAAGGCACGCCCTACTACGATCCGAACACGAAGGACTTCGGGCCGCGAGTGGGACTCGCGTGGGCTCCATCGGCGCTTCACGGCAAGACGACCATCCGCAGCGGCTTCGGGATCTACTATGGCGGCAACCAGAACGATGACTTCAGCGACCCGGCGGAAAGCGCCGTCCCGCGCTACTCGCTTTCGTCCTCGGACTTCCCGGCGTTAGCGTTTCCTCTCGTCGCATTCCTTGATCCGAAAAATCAGCTCTTCAGTCCCAAGGCAATCGATCGCCACCGCAAGGATTTGTCTTACGAGAACTGGGATTTCGTCATCCAACAACAACTGCCTAAGGACTGGCTGTTCCAGATCGGATACACGGGCAGCGAAGGACATCATCTTTTCTCGAAATACACGGTAAACCTGATCGATCCCGCCACTGGAAAGCGTCCGCTAGCCGGGTTTGGATCGTTCGGATTGAAGGCCAACGACGGTAACGATAACTTCAATGCTCTCCAAACGTCGATCAACCGCCGCTTCGCCAGAGGATTTCTGTTTCAAGCGAATTACATGTGGTCCCACGGAATCGGCGACGCATCCATCGGATCCGGCGAGGCCCTGGCATTCCAAAATCAGTCCTGCCGCGCCTGCGACCGGAGCAACACCAACATCGACGTCCGCCATAACTTCGTCGCCAACGGAGTCTACGAACTGCCGTTCGGCGCCGGCAAGCGATTCCTGAACAGCGGAACCGCGGCAAAGATTTTCGGAGGATGGGAATTGGCCGGCATCGCGACTGCTCGCAGTGGTCTGCCGATCAACATTACGATGTCGCGCAAGTCCGGAGATCTTCCGGACGGCAACACATCCGGGCAGCGTCCAAACCTCGTCCCCGGCGTGTCGATCTATCCCGCGCATCAGACGGTAACCAACTGGCTCAATCCCGCGGCCTTCTCCCTGCCGGCGAAGGGGACATGGGGCAATGCAGGACGATACATCGCCGTCGGGCCGGGCATGTACGAGATCGACAACTCGCTGCAAAAGCGGTTCAGAATCACCGAGCGACTGGCGCTGAATTTCCGTGCAGCCGCGTACAATCTGTTAAACCATCCGATATACAAGAACCCGTCGAGCAGCATCGGCGCTCTAACGGGCAATCCCCCGTCGGTGAGTGGAAGCTTCGGCCAGATTACTGGAATTCTCAACAGCGGCGCGGTCGGAATGGGAGCTCCGCGGCGAATCGAATTCATGTTCCGGGCTGAATTCTGAAGACTGCGCCGTTGATGCGGCCACGACTTGCGGACCGTGATCGCGCTCGTGGGCTTTGTTCACGTCAGAGCGCTCGCTGAAGCATATGCCCAGTGTAATACTCGTAACCGCGCAAAGGTCCTGATTTCTTAGGTAATTCACGTATGCCATCGAGTCTACGATCGCCGATCGTAGATCGAGGTGCTATCATGCTACGACTTTCAAAGAGACTTGCGATTATTTCCGCGGTCACCACGTTCTCAGCCGGCGCTATGGCCGGCGGAGTTTCAGGAGCTATATTCACGACTACTTCCAACGGAAGCGCGGTCAATGCGAATCAATACGACTCGAAATGCGCCGTATATCTGGATGGAGGGCCGGGTCCTCACGCTCCCGCCAAAGCCGCGGGCCTTCCTGATGGCGATTACTATTTCCAGGTCACGGATCCGAACGGCTCGACATTGTTGAGCACGGACCCGGTTTCGAATCGTCAATTCCACGTGACCGGCGGCGTCATCACCGCATACACCGGTTTCGGCGGACCCGCGCATCCCACCGGCATCGATCAGGACCATCCCGAGCTCGGTGCAATCACGATCGGCTTGGCCAATTCGAACTGTCCGACGGATTTCCTCAATACCCCGAACCAGGGAGACGTGTACAAAGTATGGGTAACGCCGGTTGCGAGCTTCATCGGGAATCCGGCGAGTGTGGATAATCCATGCGGCAATGGATGTTCGCACGGCTTTGTCGCTTCGCAATCGAAGACCGACAATTTCAAAGCCGCGAGCGCACCGTCCATCACGTTCACGCTGACGATCCAGAAACAATTTTTTGATGGCGTCTCCACTTCGCCGGACCTGCTGGGCTGGGGAATCAGCGTGACGGACCCCTTCGGCGTGACGAATCACTACACGACGGATGCGATCTCGGGCCAGGTGACCCTAGGGCAGCTCGTCGCTGGAACTTACACTGTGACGGAAGACTCAAGCGGTCCAGCACCGCAATCGTGCGGTGCGTCACCCTATCAAACATTTCTGAACGGCGTGGAACAACCAACGGCAGGCAGGGTGACGTTCACCTGGAGCACTACGGATCCGGTTACGATCGTGTTCGTGAACCGGCTCAGTTGCGCCGGATAGAGGCACTTGCCGCCGCGCTCGACCCGACCTGCAGCCGCTTGTGCCCGCCCTTATCGGACAGGAACCACCGCCGGGATCCGGCATCATGCCTGTCACCAGAGAAGATGCGAGAATAGTTGGTGCGTATGCGGCTGCAGTTTGGCCGATCGCTCATACGGGGCGGGACCATCCTCGCGTGGGCGATATCCACGTTGTTCGTCGTGCAACCATGCGTTGCGCAAATCCTCGATGAGTTCGCCCCGGGAAATGTCCACGGTACCGTCACCGACAGCTCCGGTTCGGTTATCGTAGGCGCCGTCGTCAACATACAGCCCGCGGGATCTACATCGGCGCGCACTATGGTCAGCGATCAGGTTGGTTCGTTTCACTTCTCCACTGTCTGGCCTGGAAGTTATACGCTGACCGTCGCTGCGTTGGGCTTCGCGAATCTGGAGACGGACGTTTCCGTCGTGCCCGGAGAGAATGCGGCGTTGGGACCGGTGGTGCTTGAAGTCGCGCCCGCGATCAGCAAAGTGAATGTGGGTCTGCCGCAAAAAGAACTTGCCGCCGCGCAATTAGAGGCGCAGGAGAAGCAACGCCTCATTGGTGTTTTTCCAAACTTTTTCGTCAGCTACCAACCCAACGCCGCCCCGTTGACCGCCAAACAGAAGTTTCAGTTGGGATGGAAGGCCGCCATCGATCCAGGGACGTTCCTGGGATCTGCAATCACCGCTGGAATCGAGCAAGGACACAACACGTATCCCGAATTCGGCCGAGGTGTTGAAGGTTACAGCAAACGTTTTGGCACTTCCTATGCCGACAACGTCACGGGCATCTTCCTCGGCCGCGTCGCCGCTCAATCTGTCCTTCGCCAGGATCCCCGCTACTTCTACAAAGGCAACGGCGGTTTTCGCGCGCGAGCGTTCTACGCGATCGGGACTGCATTCATCTGCAAGGGAGACAACGGCCGTTGGCAGCCCGACTTTTCAGACGTGATCGGAGATCTGGCCTCGGGCGAAATCTCGGGGTTTTACTACCCGGATACCTCGCGCAACGGGCTGCGGCTCTTTCATGACGTTCTGCTCGGCTTCGCATTCAGAGCGTCGGACCATCTGCTGCAAGAGTTCGTTTACCCAAAGTTCTCGACTCACGTTGTGAAGGGTACGGCGCAGCCTGGACCGATTCTGCGCGAAGGCACGCCCGTCGCATTGATTTCTGTCGAAGATCTGCGCTCGGACATCGCGCGCGCCGCCGGGACAATCAACTTTGTGCTTGCCAGGGCGATTGAAGTCGATGGCGAAATCGTAGCGCAAGCCGGGTCGAAAGCGGTTGGTCAAGCGACCTTCGCTTCGACACCTCCAGGCCCGGACGACAGCGATGCGCAAATTCAAATATCGGTGCAAAACGTCTACCTGAAGATTGGCGAAAGAAATCTTCCTCTCAGAAGCACAGCGCAGAACGGCAGCGTGGACACACCTGATTATCGTTGGGTGGAGGATACCGGCCGTATCGCGCTGGTACTTTACCTGGCCAAAGATGTGACGATCCCGCCGGTCCAATGAGAAACGCAGCGGCTCCGGCAGGACCAGGCTGTAGGAGTTCCAAGGTCCGTAGTGGCCGGTAAGAGCGGAATCTTGAGGCGGCTGGCGGATGCCGTTGCACCCGAATAGCCTGATCGAGCCGGTGGTTCCGAGCAAATCTTTCGCGAAATCTCGCAGGTAAGCGTGAGGAATATGCAGCCACTTCCGGTCACCACGAAGCCGCCCGTCATCGCAAAGCGGATCTGCGGAACCCGCGCGCTCAAGAATGCCCGCGCGATTCAGAAGATTGCGCCGAATATTATCCCCGCGCAGGAGCCGCTCGAAGGATTCTCCAGCGTCCTCCCCTTCGATGTCCTGCAACGATTCCACAAAATGGCGGATGCGGAACTCGCCGCCGTCCATGCCGATCTACCCGCGGTGAAGAAACAACTTCAGCCCCCTCCGGCAAAGCTCCAACCGTTCTCGCTATTTGGCGATCCTCCCTTCAAAGGCACGATCTATTTCGTACGTCTTCTGTTCGATCTGATCTCGAGCGGCGGCGCCGTCAACGTCAGCGCGGCGGATATGAAGACAGCCATCCAGTACGCGACAATGGCGGTGCGGCCCATCTCCGCCTATTCCACGCAATATGGCCCAAACAGCCTGACTGTGGCGCCGGACGAAATCGACCTTGTCGTGCCAATGACCACCACCAAGTTCAACGACGACACGGTGCGCCACTGGGTCTATCTCGTTCTGGGCCAGAAGCTTCTGAACCACGATTCGACGTGTCTTGTGTTTCTCAATCCGCCGGGGATGATCAACACGGACGGCGATCTCTCTCAAGGCATCCTTGGCTATCACGATGAGGGCGACTGTCCTTACTGTTTCGTGAATGTGCTCGGCCCCAATCTCACGATCGACGATCGTCTCGACCTTTACGCCGATACGCTCAGCCATGAGATCGCCGAAATGACCTGCGATCCCGACGCCTCCTTCTTCAATCAAGAAGTCTGTGACGCGTGCGCCGGGAATTGCAATAATTCCTGGCGCAACTTTTTTGTCGAGCCTGCTCCGTCTCTCGCCAATTCCTACATTCAGTCAACAAAGACGTTTCCGCCGCCGTTTGCCTATACCTATTTCATCGCCTCCGTCGCCAGCCAGGGTCACGCCGGCGATTGCCCCGCGGCCGGCGGCGCCTGCGGATATCCTCCCCCGATCCACGCCGGCCGATCCGAGCTGATGTTCTACGACCGCGGCAACGGCGTTGGCGAATTCTATTCCGTCGACGGCCAGGCCGAAATGAGTATTCAGATCAATCACAGCGATTTCCGCCGCGACTGGTCCATCATCATCCCGGGCAACTTCACTCCGAAGCAGAACCCCCAGGCATCGAGCATTCTTTTCTACGACGGCCAGGGCGAGTTCTACAACTCCGACGGCCAGGGCCACATCTCGCTCGCCGGCGCAACCCACAACGATTGGCAGAGGGTCTGGACGCACATTATCCCCGGCAATTTCTCAGGCGGAGCTTTTTCCGATCTGCTCTTCTACAACCGCGCGGGTGGATATGGCGAATTCTGGCACACCGATGGCAAGGGCGGCATCTCCCGGCTGGGCCAGCAGCATAGCGGATGGCGCACGAGTTGGATGGTCATCATTCCCGGGAAATTTTCCGATAGTCCCTACACCGATCTGCTGTTCTATGATCAGGCCGCCGGCACTGGGGAATTCTATCGCACCGACGGCAAGGGAAATATTTCACTCATCAAGAGCAATACCAATTGGCGTAAGACCTGGGCGATGATCATTCCCGGAAAATTCTCGAACGGAAAATACACCGATCTTCTGTTTTACGAACCTTCGTCCGGCACCGGCGATTTCTGGGTAACTGATGGAAAGGGCGACGTGGCGAGAATCGGCGGCGCCACCGACTGGCGACACGACTGGACCATGATCGTTCCCGGCAACTTCTCCGGCGGTCCCTACACCGACCTGCTGTTCTACGAGGCGTCCACGGGGACGGGCGAGTTCTGGAAGACCGACGGGCGCGGCAACGTGTCGCTCATCAGGGGGTACAACGGCTGGCGAAGCACCTGGACGTCGATCTTTCAGTTATAGTTCTCCAGGCTGCTGCTCAGCCGATTCGTAACCGGTCAGTTGGTTTTGATGCGTGGAATGCTCATCCGAACCGCCTTCCGAGCTGAAGCACGGCGAGCGAAATCGAAATCGCGGCGGCAGGCACGTCCTCCAGATGCCGGAATCCGGGCCGCTCCACCGATTTATCTTACATTCGTCCCCGCAATGTACACAGATTCGATGGACCGGGTATTCCTGATGTCATCGAGGGGGTTTCTGGTCAGCACAATAAAATCGGCCCATTTGCCCCGCTCGATGGTACCGAGATCGCGTGCGCCCAGAAATTCGGCGGAGCTCTTTGTAGCTGCTGTGATCACCTGCATCGGAGTGAGGCCGGCGTCGCGCATCAGTTCGAGTTCGAGCTGTTCGAAGTAGCCCTGGAATCGCGCAGGAGGTCCGCTGTCGGTTCCAAATCCGTACTTTACGCCCGAATCTGACAGCTTTTTAAGATTTTTTTGCGCCATGGTGAGCAAGCCGTGATACCGCGGGAATTCGGGATCGGACTTGATCCGGTTGATGTACTGCGGGCTCCTCACCTGATCGATTACTTTGGCGGAGACAGCTCGGGTGAAGAACGGGTCGTCCAGAAATTTGGGCGATTCGGCGTAAACGTAGGTCGATAGCTCGCGCGTCAGCGTGGCGGCCATCTGCCAGGCGTTGCGTTTTTTCATCAATTCGATCAGGCTCTGGTCCACTTCCCGATCCCGAACGCTGTGCGCGATTCCGCTCGCTCCAGCCTCGATGACATCCTTTGCGTCGTCGAGATTGACGATGTGAACCACGGTTCGAAGCCCGTGCCGTTTTGCGCTGGTGATGATGGCGCGGGAGAGCTCCACCGGCATTTTCTGGCGCTTGCCGAAGGCATCGTCGACCCAGATCTTGACGAAGTCCACCTTCTGCGCCGCCAGTTCGGCGACCCTCGCTTCGCATTCGGCCGGCGTCGAAACTTCATAGCGCATTCCTCCAGCGGGCGGATTGCCGCCCTTCAAGGTGAATCCTTTGCCTGCCGTATAGATGCGAGCCATCTGAAGGCGAGGGTTGGCGCGCTGCGCATTGCGGACCGCGAAGACGGGTTCGAGATCGGTGCCAAGACTGACTACAGTCGTTACGCCATAGGAAGCATAGAGGCGCAGATCGCGTTCAACGTTCTCTTTCGAATAGAATTGGGGACCTTGCTGGAGGTCCACCGTAGCGCCCGCGTGTCCGTGAAGATTGATGATCCCGGGCATGACGAATTTTCCCGAAAGATCAGCCACCTCGGCTGAAGCGGGGATCTTGATCTTCGCGGCGGGGCCAACAGACTGGATCTTACCATCGACAATAACCATCGCCATGTTCGCGGCGGCGGCCTTGCCAGTGCCGTCGATCAGCGTGAAATTTTTGAAGACTCTGGTTTCGGCGAAGGCAGGAAAGAGTGCGATCAGGAAAACGGCTCGGCGCATGGTTTAACATTTTAATACCCGGGCGGACTTTGGCCGCAACAGGTTGCCGGTGTTCTGTAGAATAGAACTTCACCTGAACATGCGCAAAACGTGGTCCGCTCTTATTGTGCTCTTCGCTGCCGCGATCTCCTGCAATCGTTCCGCGCCTGCGAACGTCGCGGCGACCGTGAACGGACGCGCCATCACCTACGCCGAGCTCGAAAAGCAATTCCAATCTCAGTTCGCGGCCCCCGCCGGAAGCGCAAGTGACGATCAGGTGGAGATTCAGAAGCTGGAAGTTCTTCGAACGCTGGTCGATGGCGAGATCATGCTTCAGAGAGCAGAGCGTCAGGGCCTGATGGCCACCGATGCGGACGTCGAGGCCAAATTCAACGAGCTCAAGGCGCCTTACACCCAGGAAGAATTCCAGCGCCAGCTCAACGCTCGCAAGTTGACGGCGGAGGACCTCAAAGCGCAGTTGCGGCGCGATCTGAGCGTGGCAAAGCTGTTCAACAAGGAAATCACGTCGCAAATCAGCATCACCGATAAAGACATCACGGATTTCTATCAATCGAACAAAGCGAGCTTCAATCTCGCCGAGCCGCAGATTCACCTTGCGCAGATCCTGGTGACGCCGGCGCCGGATCCGAACGTGAGAAACCTGAAGAACGATAAGGCGCAGGACGACGATCAGGCGCGCAAGAAAATCGAGAACCTTTATGCGCGGCTGCGGCAGGGCGAGGATTTTGCCCAGATCGCCCAGAACTATTCCGAGGATCCCAATTCGTCACAAAACGGCGGCGATCTGGGATTCATCGCCGAATCGGCGCTGGAAAAAGCGAACATCGAACTGCGCAAAGCCGTGATGGCGCTGCGCCCGGGCGAGATTACTCCGATTCAGAGGACCGCGGAAGGGTATCGCATTCTGAAGCTGGTCACGCGCGAGCCCGCCGGACAGCGCGATCTGACGGACCCCAAAGTTCAGCAGACCATCCGCGAGACGCTGATCAATCGTAAGGACCAGTTGCTCAAGGCGGCGTACTACGAAGTCGCACGGAACGAAGCGAAGGTCGTAAACTACTTCGCAACGCGGATCGTCGGCAGCCGGGAAAAGAAGTAATCTACATCTCGACAGCCGGAATCTCGGCGCGCTTTAACCAATAACGGTCAAAATCCCCCACCAGGTCTGAGAAGTTTGACATCGACTTGTGCAAGAACGAGTTTGCCCCCAGTTCGTGCGCTTTCTTGATATCCCTTTGATCCCGCGAGGAACTGAGCATAATGATGGGTACTGTACGTAATTTGGGCTCGGCCCGGACAGCCGCGAGCAGCATGAACCCGTCCACCTTCGGCATATTGATATCGAGAAGGATGATTTCGGGGACGATGTCGCCTGCCTTCAACATTTCCAGCGCCATCTCTCCATCGCGCACCACTTGCAGATCGTGGTCGATTCCAAGCGCTTCGAAAGCCTCGCAGAACAGCCACACGTCCGCCTCGTTATCTTCAACAAGCAAGATTTTCAGCCGGCGCCGGCCCGGCTGATCTCTCCAATCGGCTAAATCCCTGTTATCCCTCATTGATCAGACTGGTATTCGACGTGCATTATTTATGGGCGTGATGAGGCCAACATAAGTCATTTAAAATCAGCGACGTTGACTTCAATTCGATGTCACCGTGACATCGAGTTTACCATACAGAGAATCGGGCCTGACATCCTTTTAGCCATCTGTTGAGACGCTTCAGGAAGCCCGAGTGTGTTATCACTTTCATTTGCCCTTTGAAATGTCTAGAACCGCCAAAAATCGTGAAGGGAAAAAACGTCCGCCGGCGATTTCACCATCGGCTCCAAAAGAGCGCCGGAACGGAACTGTAACGGTTTCACTCCGAATCCCTGCGGGAATGTTGAACGAAGTAGACGAGGCCTTAAAGCATAGGCCGTATAAAATGCCACGCCACATGTGGCTACTGGAGGCCATTCACGAAAAACTGATGCGCGCTCGCTTCCCCAATGCTGAAAACAATTCTACTGGAGAAGGTACAGGGCGTTGAAGAAAAATTTATAGGACCCGTGGGACTGGCCGCGCCACTGCGGTCTAAACCCTAGTAATATGACATGACCCTTGCCATAGTTTACGTCGAGTGCCGCAGCCTTTCCTTCGAGCCTCTCCCCGCCGGCGAGATACCCGCTCTCAAGTGGCGATCGCTCCCGCGGGTAGCGGGCTAGAACGGTTCCCTTAAAATCCGATTTCGTATCGAAGGCGGGACCGCGTTCAAACATGACGATCGGATCCGCGAGAAGCCCCGCAGAAAGGGGATTTTTCGTATCCTCGACGTGAACTTTCAGCAGGCATCCTGAACACAGGAATTGGGTTTGATTCAAACCCGCGAGCACGTTCGTCACCGGCAGATTGAACTGATCTACCGCAAACATCGATGCATTGTTAAAGGCCACTAAGGTTCCGCCTTCGCTCACGAAATCGCGAAGTTCGTCCACGCCTTGTTGTCCGATTCCTCCGGCGTACCGATCAGGGATCGTCCCGGGACGGTAGCCGTCGATAATGGATCGCGCGTTCGCATCGGGGAGCACGATCACGTCGTATTTATCGCGCAGGTGCCCAGCCTGGATGTCGGCGTTGTAGAGACTCGTGAACGGAAATTCGAACTGCTCGAAGATCCACCGCGTCCAGCCTTCATCCATGTTCGCCTGCCAGGATCGATAAAGACCAAGACGAGCCGGTTTGACCGCTTTTCCGGCTTCTTTGGCCGCGACCTGCTTCAGATGGTTTTCGCCCAGGATCGCATCTAGCTTCGATTTGTCAATACCCGAAACGGAGATTTCGTCGCCGGCGAAACTGACGGATCCCTTTGCCGCGAGTATCTGATTCACCGCGCGGAAGCTCGCGTTCGCATTGTGATTGAACGGCGCCGCCAACCCCTTCACGGAGTTGATTCGCTCAAGTCCTTTGGTGAAATCGGCGTTGAGCGGAGTCGTAATCGCGTGAGCCTCGATGCCCATTTGGTAGGGAAGCGTCCAGCCGGTGACGTCGTAAGGGCGCTGTTTGAGCTCCGGATATTTTTGCGGCTCGAACAGTTCCTTGACCAGCCCCGAGAAAGGCTGGTTCATCAAGATCACCCATGCATCCGGCTTCGACGACTGATGGACCTCGATCCCGTGGAGCAATAGAATCTCGACCATCTTCGCCGCAGTGGGAGCATCATGCTGCTCGCGTGGAATGACGTAGGCGAAGGGCGGTTCTTTCTCGAACTTCTCGATGGTGTCGCGCGCGGCGCGGTATTTGTTGTACTGCATCTGCTCGCGGTATTTCACCGAGAGATCGAGCACGGCCATCGAGGCTCCGTACATGTATTTGCACGCATCCGATAGCCGCCACCATCCGCCCTTCCAGGGACTGGCATACATCATTTCCGACTGTAGGAGCTGCCGCGATTGCGGAAATTCTTCAACGGTGTAAAAGTGCGGGGTCGCGTAGCGATAGAGAGCCGTTTCGGTGAAGAACGAAATCGTGTGCCGGAAGTTGCCGACATTGTCGATGTATCCGGGATACCAGACGTCGAACGTCTCTTCGTGCATCGATCCAGGCAGGTCGTGTTGATCGAGATACTGCGCGATCGTCGAACCGATCAGGTTCAGCCAGCGGACCATGTAAGGATGCATGTTTCCTGAGATCGGATCGGCAAACGGCGGCAGATAAATGCGTCCAGGAAATGGCGCCGTCTGATGATGCGTGTAGAAAACCAGCGGCTGCGTCTCGAGCGTTGCTTTCGTGATCACGCGCGACTCGATCATGTTGAGCATGTATCCGTCGCGATTGTTATCGTGCCCAACGTATTCCTGCCATAGCCAAGGCAGCGGCGCGACTTCGTACTGCGTCCCGACGTTCTGGCGATACCAGTTCGCAACCATGTTCTGGCCGTCGGGATTAATGGAGAACCACAACTCCACGATCAGGTTGTCGCGAATCGATTTGTACTCTGATTCTTCGCTCGCCACCAGATCGTATCCCAGTTGAATCGTGTGCTGAGCGTTAGCGACTTCGGTCGCGTGCAGTCCGCCGTCGATATGAATGATCGGCTTGATCTCGCGCGACATCTGGTGCGCCTGCTGATCGTCGATGCCGCGTGAAATGGCGAGCCGCCGCGACATCTCCTTGTACTGATCGAGCCGGGCGAGATTCTCGGGCGAGGAGATGAAAGCGATGAACCAGTCGCGTCCTTGAGTGGTCTTGCCGACCTGAACCAATTTGATGCGATTGCTCGAGGCAGCGAGCTTCTTGAAATAGCCGAGCGAATCGTCGTATGTGGCGAGATAGAAATCCTCGCCGGGTTTGTGCCCGAGAACCGATTCCGGCGTCGGCACCGCGGCGATTACCGTCGTCGCCAGAAGAATCCCCAGCACCGGGCCGCGAGCGCCGGCAAGCGGCTTCCGATCTGCCCCCAAACGCCTCCTCACGGGATCACCGCCAGTTTATACTGCTCCAACAAATCTTCCATCTTCGATCCACTCAAATCCTTGGCTCTCAAGTCCGCCGCGAATTTCCGGAGCTGGGCCGAATAGGCCGCCTCGCGCCGTGCCGCCGCGGCGTCCTCTACCTGCGCCCGCAGATCGTCGAGCAGAGGAATCCGGTCCCGCTGAAACGCATCGAGCATCGACTCGAGCTTCTTGCCTTCCTCCGCCGCCCTGGGTCCGCGAGCAGTGAAGTAAGCCCGATTCTGATCCGCCAGAGCCGTCAACTCCCCCTTCAGCGCCTCCGCCTGCGTCTTCCACTGCGCTTCAGGCCCGCGCGCGCCTCGTCCGGGGCGGCCACTCTCCGTCAGCAGAGCTTCCGGAGCCATCGACGGATTGTAGTAAACCGCATTGAACAGAAACTTATACGTGCCGTGCGACTGCGCGCGCCACTGCGTCCGGAATCCGATCAGGATGACGTGGCCCTTCCCGTATTCGACGTCGAGCGCCGCCGCCTTTCCTTGAAGGTGCTCCGCTCCGATCAGATATCCGCTGCGCAGCGGGCTGCGCTCCTTCGGATAGGCCGCCAGAATTTTTCCGCGGAAGTTCGGTTTCGTGTCGAACGCGACGTTGCGCTCGAACATCACCGTTGGATCCGGCGGAAGCCCCGCGACAATGGGATGATTCGGCTCGCGAATCTCGACTTTGAGCAGCGTGCCGGAGCAGAAAAATTGATCAGGCCGCAATCCATTCAGCGCGTTCGCGACGGGAAGATTGAACTGCTCGATCGGAAAGAGCGATGCGTTGCCAAGCGCGATCAGAGTCCCGCCGGCATTCACAAACTCGCGGAGAGCCTCGACGCCGGAATCTGCGATCCCGCCCGCGTATTCTCCAGGGACCGATCCGGGCTGAAGACCATCGATGATCGATCGCGGCGCCTGCTCGGCGAAAACGATCGTGTCGTAATGATCGCGCAGGTGCCCAGCCTGGATGTCCGCATTCCGCGCCCGGGTAAATGGGAAGTGATTCTGTTCGAAGATCCAACGCGTCCAGCCCTGATCGATGTTGCCGGACCACGGCTCGTAAATCGCGATGCGCGGTTTCTTCACAGCGAATCCCGCGGGAGCCTCCGCGACCGACTTCGCATCGACTCCGTCTTTTTGCAGAATCGGAGCGACGCGGCCGGTCGCGTAAATCATCGAATCGGTTTTCCCGAAACTCACGGTTCCGCCCGCGTCGAGAATATCGTTTACGGCTTTAAGCGACGCGTTCGAATTGTGCGAGAAGACGAATACCGGTCCGGTCCCTTCGACCCTCCCGGGAGTCGGGTCGAGTTTTTCGATCCGCTTCAGCGCGTGGCGGGCTTCATCCGGCACCGGGTCCTCCACGGCAACCACTTCGACGCCCATTTGCATCGGAAGCGTCCACCCCGTCACGTCGTACGGCAATTGAGAAAGCGCTGAAGGAGCCGCGGAAGCCTGTCCGCCTCCTCCTGCTCCGCCACGCCCTCCTCCGCCTCCCCGACCGCCTCCGCCAGCCGCATTCGCCGGTGCTGGAGTTTGCGCGCCGCGTCCCGTGGCAGGCGCGGCCGGAGCAGGAGCACCGGGAGGAGTTGGATATTTCTGAACATCGAACAGTTCCTTCACCAGCGCAGCGAAGGGCTGATCCATCAGCACCACCCACGATCCCGCTTTGAACACCGTGCCATTGACCTTGAAATTATCGGACGCCTGATTGACCTCGATGCCGTCCATCAGGAGTTTCTGGACCAGCGTTTCCGCAGTGGGAACGTCGCGCTGCTCGCGAGGAATCACGTAAGCGTAGGGCGGGTCCTTCCTGAATCGAGCGATCGTGTCGCGCCCCGCCTGATAACGTGTGAACTCGATCTCTTCGCGATACTTCGCCGCCGTGTCGAGCACCGCCATCGACGCGAGCAGCATCGTGTTGCAAGCATCGGAGAGGCGCCACCATCCGCCTTTCCACGGGCTCGCGTAGAAAACCTCCGTGTGAAGATCCTGCTTGTCGCGAGGGAATTCATCGATCGTATAAAAATGCGGCGTCGCGTACCGGTAAAGCGCCGTCTCGGTGAGAAACGAAATCGTGTTGCGAAAATTGTTGACGTGATCGATGAAGCCCGGATACCAATCGTCGAATCGTCCGCGATGCATCGCGCCCGGCACCCCGTGCTCGTCGAGATAAGCCGCCATCGACGTGCCGAACTTATTCACCCAGCGCCACATCAAAGGATGGGCATCGGCCGAGATCGGATCGCCGAACGGGGGAATCCAGATGCGCGCCGGGAACGGAGCCGTCTGGTGGTGGTTATAGAAAACCTGCGGATAGTACTCCAGCTCGTACTTGGTCACCACCTGCGACTCGATCATATTGTTCATGTACCCGTCGCGATTGTTGTCGTGGCCGATGTATTCCTGCCAGAGTCCAGGAAAATTCGCGACTTCGTAGGTGGTTCCCAGGTTCTGCCTGTACCATTGCGCGACCATGTTCTGCCCGTCAGGATTGATCGAGAACCAGAGCATCAGGATTACGTTGTCCAGGATGTTCGCAATCTCGGGCGAATTCCCGTTCACCAGGTTGTAGGCGAGTTGAATGGTGTGCTGCGCGCCGGCGACTTCGGTCGCATGCAGGCCACCGTCGATATGAACGAAAACCTTCCCGCTGCGAGCCAGAGCCCTGGCCTGCTCGTCGTTCAACCCGCGAACCAGCGCGAGTCTCTTGGCGATATCGCGATATTTCTCAAAATCCCTGATGTTCTGCGGCGAAGAGATGATGGCGAAATACCAGTCGCGGCCCTGCGTCGTCTTGCCTGCTTTGACCAGCTTCAACTTGTCTGTCGACGAGGCGAGCTTCTGAAAATAAGTAAGCGATTGATCGTAGCTGGCGAGAAAAAAATCGTCTCCGGGCTTGTGTCCCAGAACCGATTCCGGCGTCGGGATCTCGGCAAATGCCGTGGAACACACCAGGAGCGCGGTGGCAAGCCTCATAAGAAAACTAGGCTACCATTTCAGATCAATTTCGTGGCGCGTTCCCGGTGGTGTCGTCAGGTGCCTTAGCTTCGGGATCCTGGCTCATTCGATGTGCAATCTTCGATTTCCTAAAAAATGTCCGATAAGCGCTCCCAGGATCACTGTCGCGATGATCGCCGCTCCGTGCGCTCCCAGCGCATGCCACGGGGTCGAAATCGGGCAAGCAATCCGCCAACCCGCATTGATTGCGACCCCCGCGCCCGCACCATACAGCGCACCTGCCACTGTCGGACGGGTCGCAAGCGAGTTTCGAAACACCCAACTGAAGAACAGGACCAGAATTCCTCCCGCGAACGTGCTGCCGATCCCGCAGCCGAAGCCCATGATCCACGGCGAATCACGCAGCATTTCGCCGACACGTGGCGGGACGCGCAGAACAGGTTCGTTCGCAGCACTTGTCGAAAACGTCAGTAAGGTGATAAAAACGACGAGCAAGGCCGCCGCGGCGGCAGCGGCGTAAACCATCTGCCTCGGCAGCCGGCCAGCCGGCGTGCTTTCGTGCGCCGCGATCCAGACCAGCCCTATTGCCAACAGAAATTGCGCGGCAGAAGCGCCCCACGTCAACACCGGTCCCAGAATTACTGAGTCGGGACGGAGTCCGATCGCCAGCAGAATCAGCGACGAAACCAGAAGAGCGACGGGAATCATTCGCAACGCCAGTTGGAGCGGCCGCGGCGATGGTGTCACGGGTTTGAGATCCTGGGCGATCGCCCGCATCAACGCTTCCGGCGGCCTAGGTGAACGATCAATCATGCACGTGCCCTTTGAAGACTGTTCAGTGCCATCCGCAGGTCTGCCATTCCGCGGCTGGCGCGCGCGCGGGCCGCCGCGGCACTGATACCCAGCATCCCCGCAATCTCCTCGAAACTAAACCCCCACTCATGGTGCAGCAACAGCGCTTCGGCCTGATCCGGGTGTAAATGCGCCATACCTCTGCGGATCTCTTCTTGAGAACCGAGCCTGTCGGCTTCCGGAAGCACCGGGAAATCGGGCAAATCCTCGCGCGACTCATAAACCTTTGCCAATCGCCGCGCCGCCCGCCGGTTCATGAGAAAAACATTTCGCGCCAGGCCAAACATCCAAGGTCTAACCGCGTAAGCCGGATTGTATCCCGCTCTCGACCGGTGCACTTGAAGAAACGTTTCCTGGAGGAGATCGTCGGCGATTCCGGAGCCGCCTGCCGAATGCGCTCCCGCCAAATGCAAGAGATACCTGCGCACTCCCGGCGCGAGCCGCGCGTAGATCTCCTGAAATGCGTCGAATGATCCGCCCTGATAGCGGATCATGAGAGCGCGAAGTTCCTGATCTCCTTCGCTCACTTATTCAACTCTTTGCCGCACGGGACCCGTTTGTGACTGGTCTCATGCCAAAAATCGATCATTCGCAATCGTGTCACAGGCGGCGCGCCGCGGGCAAATATCATACAGGCGAGCGACACGCCGCCTGAAGCAAGTAAAGAAAACTGAATCGAGGTTGATCCGTGAAACTATTACTCCCTTTCCTTCTATCCGCATTTCCTTTGGCATCTGTGGCGCAATCCCAGTCCTCCCAGCCCCCTTCGAGTGCGCCGTCGCCGAAGACTACAGAAGTGATGGTTATTCTGACAGCAAAGCAAGGAGTTACCCGCCAGCAGATCATGAACGTCATGCCGGCTGAGATCCGGGCGACCGTGAAGCTCTATCTCGACGGTAAGATTCGCCAGTGGTACTCGAGAGGCGACGGCCGGGGCGTGATTTTTTTCCTTGACGCGAGGACCGTCGACGAGGCGCACGCAGTCATGAACACGCTGCCATTGACGAATGAGAACCTCATGGACCACGAGTACATTCCCGTAGGTCCGCTGATGCCGCTGACCGGTTTGATCGGCGGCGGCCCCGCCGGGCAGTAACGGAGAATCGCTCATGCCGTATCCGGTTTCGTTCGGAATCAGCGTGGCCTTCGGGCTCGCTGTTTGGGGAGTAGTGGCGCGGCTCTATATTTGGCCAGTGCTGCGGGAACTCCCCCGCCCCGAGGATCTGAAGCCAATCCTGTTGCTGCATGGGTTCAGGTTCCTCGGATTGGCATTTTTGCTGCCGGGCGTTGTGTCTCCAGGATTGCCTGCCGCGTTTGCTCAACCAGTGGCTTACGGCGATCTGATCACCGCCATTCTGGCGATGCTCGCTTTGACTACGCTGGGAACGCGTGCGGGGACAGTGGCGACCTGGGTCTTCAACATCTTCGGAACGGCCGATCTGCTCTTTGCCTTTTATCAGGGAACCCGCATATCACTTGCAGATCAGCCAGGCTTGTTAGGCGCGGCTTACTTTATCCTCGCTGGCTACGTACCTGTTCTTTTGATAACGCATGGCTTGGCGTTTCGAATACTGCTGCGGACGAAGGTTATCGCCCCGTCCAGCGGCAAACTGAGGACCGCTTGACTGGCTCCGGTCGAATCCCGGTCGAAAGTTGCGGAGGCATGTAGGGACGCGGCTTAGAAGATGTTAGGATCGAAACACGGGCGCGTAGCTCAGGTGGATAGAGCATCAGCCTTCTAAGCTGAGGGTCCCTGGTTCGAATCCAGGCGCGCCTACCACTTTTAAAACGCGCGGGGGTCGTGCATTCTGAACCTCAGCCTATACCCTGTCTTAGGACTCTTAAAGGTTCGAAGGTAGTAGTTCTCCCGAACGGTCACGTAGAATGCCAGAAGCTGCTCTCCACGCAAACATGAACTCCGGTCACTCTTTGCCAACAAGCGGCGGAAGAGGCATTCCCGGCTTTTCCCCAAGCTGCGCCAATACGGGCCATCGAATCGTGTGGTTATTTAGGTAGCATTAAAAGCCCTCGGCGCCGGCTCGCAGCCATCGGTGGTAGGTGTAATGAAAATTCGATTTCGCTTAGGCAGTCCTAGAGTTCGAACGAAATACAAGCGATAAGTTTTGCTTTTACGACGCCCCTTGGAATATTAGCCAAAAATTCGCACGACGCTATATTGACTTCCCGTCGCCGGGGCGGATACAATTCCGCCATGCAAAAAATGATTTGCATTTTTCTGTTTCGCGTGATCGCGGCGGTCGGCATTGTTAGTTTGGCAACGCCGACCGGCAATATCCAGGCGTGCACGAATTCGGTCGGGGTTAACTTGCAGGGTTCCACCACATGCAACGGCGTGCCAGTAGGATATTCATACTGCGGCTGCGTCGACGGCAACTCCTCGGGCACCGATTGTAGTCCCGGGGACGGCGATCCTTGCGGAACCTCAAGCCTTCAATGTGATATTCAGGCGTGCGGAGGAAGCAACGCGTGCGATCCCTCTTGCCCTCCTGGGTACGCGAGCTGTAACTCGGGTTCCCCATGGCCCGATTGCAGTTGCTCGTGCGTTTTTTGAAGCGTAGAATTCAGGGGTTCATGCGTGAGGCGATCGGTGGAATATTTCATTTTTCTGATCATTGGGATCCTCAGCCTTCTTGACGCATGCACGACACAACCCCCACTGATCAGGGTGGGGCCAAAAGCGTTGCGCGCTCTGGTCGTCAGTAGCACGCCAATTACTTATCCGGATGCGTCAGCACGAGCTCACGTCTCTGGGCCAGTGGTTGTCGAGATCGAGGTTGGCGCCGGAGGCAAAGTGGCTTCTTCCAAACTTCTACAAAGCCCTGACGTATTGACAGGACGAGCTGTGATTGATGGAGTCCGGCGATGGAGATTCGCCGCCCCGCACGATACCAGCGGGCGAGCAGTGCGGCTAACCTCGCGTTTGGTTTTTTACTTTACTCAGGCGGACGGGGAGTCGAAGGTTCTCGATGCCCAAGCGCGGCGTCCGGAACAAGCCGGCGAGTGATCGATGGGAGAGAATATGAGAGCTAGGACAATTGCCAGTGGAATGTGGAGCTTCCTTCGAGAAGTCGGTGTCGTAGTTGTAGGAGGGGGCCTTTTGTATTTACTTGTCAGCATTTCCCCGACCCACCTCCGACCAACAGCGCATTGGCCGAGACGCGAAGCGACTAACGAGATCTCGGTCGGTTCATTTGTCACAATCAAGGGTCAGGCCGACAAGGACAAGGTCTCAAAGCTGGTGATCGTGACGAACGAGCAGTGCCCGTATTGCCGGGCGAGTTCCGATTTTCATCGGAAGCTCGTGTCGATCCTTGGCGAGAAGGGTCGAGCGTACGTCGCCGTCCCGGATTTGAAGAAGCAGAAGGAGTACCTCAACGCGCTCAAAGTGCCCTCGCAGCGCGCCCGCAAGTGGGACGACCTTAGCTTCAGGGTCAGCGCGACGCCTACCGTCGTGTTGATTGGGCCAGATAGTAAGGTCAAGTCCATCTGGATCGGTAGGCTGGACGCGACCGGAGAAGAGCAGGTCCTTCAAGCGATTGAAGACGGGAGTTCTGCTCGCCGACTGGTTCCACCGCGAACCGCGGAACAACTCGATCGACTGAATACAGGCGCTCCCATTCGTGAGACAGAGATTGCCACGCTTAGGGCTGCTGGATCCGCACTTATCGTGGACGTTCGGGAAAGGGGCCGGTTCCAGCCCTCGGAACTCGCGCGAGTGGTAAACATTCCGTTGAGGGAACTCGCGATTCGAGCGCCCATCGAGGCGCGCGCAGAGCGAGTGATTGTCGATTGCTCTAATATTACGACTGCCAGCTGCAATGATTCTGCGCGAATTCTTGCAGCAGGTGGAGCAGTCAAGGTTTTCTCCGTGGGTCGTTCTCGATACTATGAATCATGCGGTATGGGCCGAAGTTTGGTTGAGTGATCTCGCAAATCGCGTCTGTCTAGTTTCCACGTTGAAATTGGCCTGTATCACCTTGCGCCGAGAGCTTTCATGACGAATTCTATTAAAACCCTCTTCTTTCTCGCCGCACTTCTTGGAAATAGAACGGTTGCCTCGCAATTCGTTGGAAAAGTCCTAGACGACGCGAATGCCGGCCCACTCGCGTCCGTCGAGATCAACGTGACGAACCTTTCGACGTTGCAACTGGTCGCAGTCGTCGAGAGCGGGTCAACCGGAGACTTTCGAACTCCAGACCTGCCTGCCGGCGATTATCGAATCAGCTTCTCGCGCCGCAACTACGTACCAGAAGGATATGTGCTTCATGTTACGAGTGCCAGTGTCGCGCCGTTTTTGACTGTATGGCTGGTACGGCAGGGAACAATTTCGGGAACGATCACGGACAAAGAGGGCCGCCCGGTTGCGGGTGCGCGGGTGTACGCTCTCCGCAAGAGCGGCAACACCGGCGAAATGCGCGCATTTGGCACGCCAGCGACGGTTGATGGACGAGGCTTCTATCGCTTGTACCGACTGCCGCCAGGTGAATATACACCACTCATCGTGTCTCCGGCTCAAGCTGATGGATATCACGGGATTTTTCCGGTTTTGACTGGTCCCGGCCGGCAGCCAGATCGCTGGCTATCAATTCGCGGCGGTGAGGAGTATCGGAATATCGATTCAACTCTTGCGACGGGAACGTGTTCCGAGATTCGTGGATACGTGCTGAAACCATCAGCCCAACAAAGCGCGAGTTTCATCGTGTCGCTGGCTGAGGCACGTTATCCGGGTATCACCGTCGCGTCGCAGATAGTGCGCCCGGATGGTACATTCCAATTCACGCGAGTCGCCGAAGGTTCTTACTACATCACCGCTTCGGGACCCGTGCAAGTTCGCACTTTGCAGGGCGCGATTCTCGGGACCGATCCCCGGTATGGTCGAGAGAGAGTCGAAATGAAGGGGCAGGATGTTCATGATGTGATGATCGGGGTTGAGCGTGGCAATTCGGCGAGGATAACGCCCAGAATTGTTGCACAGTCCCAAGGCTCAAAATGCGCTCACGCCAAAATCTCGCTGGTGCCGCAGTCCTCCTGGGGAAGCGAATTCGACCTCGGCGCGGGCTCCCAGGCTCCGTTTTCTATCACCGGGCCGCCTGACATATATCGCGTGAACCTCAGCGAACCCGACTGCCGTATCCGTGACATTGAATACTCCGGTAAGCATAGTTTCACTCCGATTCTGGATCTGAGAATGGAACCGGACGGGCCGGTAGGGATCACCCTCAGCGATGAGTCTGCGTCGATTCGGGGGACAGTATCGCAGCTTCCCACAGGGGCAAAATCGCTGGTATTTCTCATTGCTGTCTCCGATTCTCGTGATCCCGAAATCGTGGCCACAGATCAGGGAGCATTTTCCTTCGACAAGGTGACTCCGGGCACATATCTCATCGCCGCCGTCTCCTCAAATGTTCTGTCTAGTGTCACCCACGGTTTCCGGTGGCGGCGAGATGCCGGGTTGATGACGGAGATAGAATTGAACCCGGGATCTCAGATCACCGCTGAAATTCAACTGCTCGATCAGAAATGAGGTGAGCATCGATGCGCTTTCGTCTAAAGATCTTATGCACCATAGGATCTATACTTCTTTGGATTGGATTGCAATCCTCTAAATCGATCCTTGTTCGCGCGCAAAGTTCTGATACCGGGTCCAATAGGAAGACATCGACCACGATTAAAGGTGTGGTGCGGGACGGTGGTACAGGCGCCGCGATTCCTGAGGTCTCGGTTTCAACTTACGTCAAAGACCAAAAGCGCACGACCATGACGGACGCGGCTGGGAATTTCAGCTTCACGGATGTTCCGTTTGGACGATACCGGTTGAACGCTCAAAGACGAAATCCCCACGCCCTCGCCTCAATGCTGGTTTCAGCCCCTTTGGGGCTGGAAACCGTGCACGTAGACTTGAAGTTCCCAGCCTCCGCGAGCATCGCGGGAACCGTCGTTGATGAACAGGGAGAAGGTGTGGAGCGCGTCGGGGTCGTCGCATTGAAGGCTCAACTCCACCACGGAAAAGTAACATACATCGAGCACGCCTCCACAATGGTGGACGATATGGGAAGATACCGGCTTGAGGGCCTGCCCGCAGGCACGCCGATTCTTCTTCGTGTAGGCTACCCGCGAAATGGCCTAAATGCGCGAGATGACCGAAAGCAGCGACCTACCGCTCTCGTCACCACATATTATCCGGGATCTCAGTCAATCGACGGTGCAGCGCCCATCATCCTGCAACCAGACGAGCAAAGGGAAGGCGTTAAGCTACTGCTTTTGCGCCGACCAACTTACTGCGTGCAAGCTTCTGTGATGGATTCGAACGATCGCAAATCCAATCTTTTTGTCTATGATGTCTCGGGGGGCCAAAAGACGCAGATTTCCGGCGGGCCGACCGACGAAAACAAGCTGAAACTGTGCGGCTTCGCGGCAGGTCACTTTGAAATCGTAGGGCTTTCCACGCCAACCGGCAACATATCGGATGCCCCCGATCATTTTGGCACCGCAGATATCTGGATTGCAAAAGAGGACATACCGGATGTTCAAGTGGTCGTCGGGCCTGGGCTAAAACTTGCCGGCCGGATTCGCCGGGCCGACAAGACCGATACGCATAAACAGCCGGTTCGAGCGCAAATCGAACTCAGCCCCGAGGGGCGCCTGCCATTTCTAAACGAGAAGCAGAATAGCAGCGCTCAATGTGAGGTTCCATGCGACTTTGTGCTACCAAGTGTATTCGCGGGCAAATACCGGGTGTCGGTTTCGGGACTCTCGAACAGAGGTTATGTCAAACAAGTCCTGTTCGACGGAAATGACGTGACGCTAAGTGAGCTGAATGTCGGCCAAGGACGCGGTGATCTTCAGATTCTTGTGGGCGACGATGGGGGCATGCTCGGTGGCCATCTGGTCGACAAGGATGGCGATAGCGTCAGCGGGACCGTATTCATCTTCCGGGCCGACATTGGGTCTGAACAAGAATTCATGCAAGCCGTGAAGACGATGGAGACGGACCAATTCGGAATATTCAGCACTGCTGGACTCGCTCCGGGCCGTTATATTGTAGTCGGGACTGGGAGTAAATTTGACGGCAACCCCGAAATTATACGCAGAGTTTGGCGTTCCAAATCCAAAGCCAAGGAACTGGAGATTACTCCTAATGCCAATCGCTCCGAAACCATCGAATGTGCCTCGTTAAGTGGCTGATTGATATTGCTGTGGTTCGCCGTCGGCGCATTTCAGTTTCCCGAGGCGATGCAATCGACGACGCTAGCCCGATCCTTCATCGTAAGAACTGCCGGAGGTTGGAACAACCGAGTGTCGAAATGTGGAAATTCGAAGCTGGCGTGCTGGTTTGCGAACGGCGGGCGCGCCGCACTGCGGATCATTTTGCGATGCGAGGGATAGTCAGTTCCCGGACCGCCTCGACAACCAGCGTGGGATTGCAAACGTGGATGTAGTGGCCGCATCCTGGCGCCACGATTCGCTTGCCATTCGTCGAGAGCGCAGCCAGCTCTTCCTGCATCTTCGTCCACTCGCGATTCGCTTCCAGTCCGACGTCCTGCGGAATCGGAGGATCCACTCGCTCAGGGTCCCGCGATAACACGCGGAGCGGTAAATCGCCCAGCGGAGCCGTCGCGCGAACTTGCGCGGCGCTTTCTTCGATCCCCTTATATTCAGCTTCCGTCTCGCGAATCCACGAATACGAACATTCTGCGGTCGCACCGGCCGGGCAGGCTCCCACGATCCGCGGGATTCCGAACAGCATCGAGTACTTCGTGACCGGCAGCAGCCATTCGTACCGGGCCTGATACTTGCGAATCTGAGGCAGCCTCGCGATCTGATCGGGATGCGAAGAATCGATCAACACCATCGCCGCGACGTCCTGGCGGTATCGATCCGTGTATATGCGGACGTTGTAACCGCCAAAGGAGTGGCCCACGAGAATATACGGAGCCGGAACCCTGGCGTTGCGAAGCAGCGAATGAAGCTCTTCGGCGATGGATCTGCTGGTCCGCGGGGCCGGCCGCGGTTCGCTCCACCCCATGCCCGCCCGATCGTAAGAGCATACGCGCGCGAACGTTGCAATCCGCGACTGCACCGGTTGCCAACTCATCCATGAGTCGCCAAGTCCAGCGTCGAGAATCACGGTCGACGCTCCCTGGCCCGTGCAGTAGAGATGCATTTTGTATCCGCCCGCATCGATCAGCGAGCCCGGCGGATGATGCAGCGTGCGATTCGTACCAACCGCCTGGAAAATCGAGCCGGCGGCCAGAAGCAGCACAACTCCCCAACCGAGGTACTTGAGCCAGCGCATCACGCTAGTCTAGCCAATTGCGGATGCGCTAAAATCCCGGTTTAAACCTTGTGAAAATCCGCCTTATCCTGGTTGCGCTTCTCGCGCTCGCGATCGCTCTCGATGTTGGCGCGCAAAGCAAAAAGAAGAAGAAAAAGGGAGACGAGGAAGAGATCACGCAGACGCTTCCTGTATTGAAAGATCCGCCGCAAGCAGTCTCCGCGGAAACAGCGAAGCTTGTGTTCCGGGTATCGCCGCTCTCGGCAAAAGGACTTCTGACGCCGCAAGTCAAGGATGCGCTCAAGTCGTTGTTAAACGACAACCACGGAGCGACGATCGTGAAGCTGCGCGCATTCGTCGCAGGATCCGGCGACATGCGTCGCGTACAGCAGATCGTCAGCGAAGTATTCACGGATCACAAGGCGAATTTGCCCGCCCTCAGCACGATACAGGCCGGAGCCCTGCCGGTGGAAGGCGCCCAGGTCGTGATCGAAAGCATCGCCGTCGATCGGCGAAGTGTGAATCCGAACGGTCTCGCATTCTTCTCGGGACAGCAGACGAAAGACGTGCGGCACTCGATTTCGCAACTGGAGGCAGCCGCGAAGAGCGCCGGCGTCCAGCCGAATGATGTCCTGCGCGCAACCTGCTTTTTGAGCTCTTTTGACGATCTTTTGGCGGCAAAAAACGCCCTTTTGAGGGCTTTTCCCGCGGCCGCGCTCAACTACGTTCAGCTTCAGCGCAGCGCCGCCGAACCTCTGGCGGAGTGCGAAGCGGTAGGCCGGCTTGGTATGGCCGCCGCGGGTCCGGTCACCTTCCTCAATCCGCCGCAACTCACCTCGAATCCGAACTATTCGCAGATTGCCCTGGTCAATTCCCCGAAGGTTGTGCTCACAGGGACGCAGATGGCCTTCGGCGAGCAAGATTCAGATATTCGTCTCGCTTTCGAAAGGTTGGGCAAAGCACTGGAGCCGCTCGGCGTTTCTTACAAGGATGTGTTCTGGTCGAGCACTTATCCACTCACGCGGCCGGCGATGGAGAAAGTGCGAGCGATCCGATTCCAATTTCTCGATCGCGCGCGGCCGCCCGCGAGCACGCTGCTGTTGTTCGAAGGCTTGCCGTCGCTCGACGCAACCGTGGCGATGGACCTGATCGCGTCAAAAGTCGATTGACGAAAGAATCTCTGAAGGCTTTTTTTCGAACGCCTTGCAGATCGCGAGCAGACTTTCAATACTCGGCAGGTTTGTCCCGCGCTCGATGGCGCTGATCTGCGAAACACTGAGTTTGGTTTGATTGGCCAGGTCTTTTAACGACCAGTCGCGCGCCACACGCAACATCTTGATGCTGTGGCCGAGCCGTTCGCGAAGGCGATCCTGCGGCGACCGGCCAAGTCCATACGCCTCGGTTGCGTTCTTCAGCACCTGCCGGAGCTGCGCAAGCGAGAACGGTTTCGCCAGATAGTCGAAAACTTTCAGCTTGAACGTCGCGCGCATGTCTTCAAGCGACGGATAGCCGGTGACGATGATCACGCACAGCCCGGGCCAACGCGCGATGAGCTGTTCGAGCACTTTGTCGCCGCTCACGTCGCCCATCTTCATATCGAGCAGGACGATATCGGCAGGCTGTTCTTCGAATCCGGCGAAAAGTTCCCTGGCGTTGGCGAACGCGCGCACCGTGTAGACCCCTTCGTCTTTCAGAAAATCCTCGATGTAGGTGCGGAAATCGAGGTCGTCGTCGAGCACGGCAATACCGGCGACGGCGGGCTGCGCGAGCGCGTCCATCACCGATATCATACGAGATTGTCCTCGAATCTTTTGACGGCTAGTGGAATTTCGAAGCGCTTCGGTTCAAAGCTGGTGCTGAATCAGGCGAGCTTCGCCGTGCGCGAAGGCGAGTTGCTCGGCCTGATCGGACCGAACGGCGCCGGGAAGACAACATTGTTTGAATGCCTCGCCGGACTGATTCCGATGGATAGCGGAAGCGTTTCGCACAGCGAGATGTTTTATGTCCCCGACGGGATTCGTCCATGGGCGGATCAGCGGGTCGACTGGGCGCTGGGGTTTTTTGAAGAATTGTTTGGTCATCCCTTTCCTGGCGGCCGCCGTGACGTCGTGGAGGCGCTGCGGTTAGGGGCGCTCCTGCAATCGCGGATCGGATCGCTGTCGAAAGGGGAGGCGAAGCGGTTCCTGCTTGCGATGGGATTGCTGACGCCACATCCGCTATTGCTTCTCGATGAGCCGTTCGACGGGCTCGATTTTCGGCAGACGCGCGATGTGATGGCACTTCTGCGAACGGCCCCGCAAAACCGGCGGACGCTGTTTCTTTCCATTCATCAGTTGAATGACGCGGCTCGCGTCTGTGATCGGCTCATTCTTCTGAGCAGCGGACGAGTGGTCGGGCAGGGGACTCTAGCCGAACTGCGGCAACAGGCCGGGCTCGCCGATGGCGGGCTGGAGGAGATTTTCCTTGCTCTTACCTAAATTAATCGGCAAGGAACTTCGCGAGCTTGCCGCGTCGCGCGCGTACTGGCTGCTGCTCCTCATGATCGGACCATTGGTGGGCCATGCCTTCATCACCGCAGTGAACTCCTATGCAGAAGCGAGCGCGCCCGGAGCGTTGGCGCAGGGCCTTTCTCCGCTCGACGGAATTCTGGCGCCGACCTTCGGAGCTTACGATATCGCCGTGACGCTGCTGTTTCCATTCGTCGCGATCCGTCTGGTATCGGCGGAGAAAGAAAGCGGAGCATGGAAACTGATGCTGCAATCGCCAGCGGGAATGACCTCGATGCTCATGGCAAAGGGAATCGCGCTACTGACCGGGTGGATGGCCGCATGGATTCCGGGGCTCATCGCGCTGGGGCTCTGGAAATTGTATGGCGGAGCGCTTTCTGCGCCTGAGACTCTGAATCTACTCCTCGGTCACCTGCTTCGCGTGATTCTGAGTTCCGGGATCGCGGTTGCGGCGGCTGCCGTAGCGAAAACCGCCGCCAGCGCGGCGATCGCCACGCTGGGGTTCACCGTCGGAACCTGGGCTCTGGAGTTCGTGGCCGAAGGACGCGGCGGATGGCTGCGTACGATCGCGGCCTACACGCCAACAGCGGCTCTTCGATTCTTCGAACAGGGATTGCTCCGTTTGAACACGGCGATCGTGATGCTCCTGATCGGCGTTGCGGGATTCGCGCTTGCCGGAGCCTGGCTTCGCGATGTCCGAGGGCGTTGGATGAAAGTTGCCGGAGTAATGGGCTTGAGCGGAGTGGCACTGTTGCTCGGGTCTCTTCCGCGGTCCGCGTGGGATCTCAGCGAGAATCGCCGCAACTCGTTCTCCGAGCGGGAGGAAGAAGCTCTGCGGAAAATCCGCGACCCGCTGCGCGTGACCGTAAATCTCGCGCCCGAGGATCCTCGCCTGAGCGACCTCGATCGGAACGTCCTGAGCAAACTGGAGCGGATTCTCCCCGTCGTGGCGATCGATTATTCGGCCAGGACACGCTCCGGGCTATTCGAAGGGGACCACTACGGCGAGGTCTGGTATGAAATCGGCGGCCGCAAGACGATGCTGCGTTCGACGACCGAACCCATCGTACTGGAGACGATCTTCAAGCTAGCAGGCATCGCCGCGCCCGCGCCCGACAGGGATGCTTATAAGGGGCATCCTCTGGCGGGACGGCCCACAGGCGCCGCGTGGATCTACTATTTCTTCTGGCCTTTTGTCGTAATGGCCGCGGCACTGATAGAATTCCGCAAGAGATCCTGAATATGCGATTCCTGCTTGTGCTGGCTGCCACTGCCGCTGTTTTCGCGGCGGACTCGTCCAAAGTTATCCATATTGACGTCGCGCAGGAAAAGGCCGGCGCCGAGCCAAAGCATTTTCTGCCGATCGTGGGCGACTGGTTTGTGGCGCAAGAAGGCGGACGCAGTGTCCTGATGGTCGACGGCCGCAAATGGAAGAACGGCCAACCCGCGGGCGGCTTGGCCGACAAGGCGCGCGCGATCTACGGATCGCGGCATGAAGAATTCATCGATAATGTCAAGGCCTTCGCATACTATCCCTACGCGGTGGCACAGGGCATCGACGACTTCCGCGACGGCGAGATCAGCATGAAGTTTCAAATCGTCGACGGGGTCCTCGATCAGTGCGCCGGGATCCTCTTCAACGTAAAGCCGAACGGCGATTATCTAACGGTCCGCTTCAACGGCAAGGAAGACAACCTGGTGTTGTGGACGTTCAATAAGGGTGTCCGCAAATTCGTGAAGCGAGGCACGGAAGAATGGCCGCTGAATATGCATCAGTGGTATTCGATGAAGATCGTCGTGAAGGGAACGAAGCTCGAAGGTTATTTGAACGATCGCAAGCTGTTGGACTACACGCTCGCCGAACCGGTGGCGGGGAAGGTTGGGGTGTGGTCGAAAACCGACAGCGTGATCTACTACGACGACTTCACCGTGACGCCGGAGCGGTAGCTTGATATGCGCGTGGATTCGCGCATTTCGCGTTTTCGAGGCGACTCGCAGCAAAGACAAAACGGCACGGACACTCCCGGCCCGCGCGGCGTTATTCCTCTTCTTCCTCTTCGCCTGTTTTCGCAGCCTTCGCCGCCGCGATGATTTTTTCAGCCTGTAGAGCGGGGACGAAGTCGTAATGATCGAACTCCATCGTGAAGGATGCCCGGCCCTGCGTCATCGAGATCAGATCGTTCTGATAATTCAGCATCTCCGCCATCGGCACCTGAGCTTTGATGATCTGCGTGCCGCCCTTCGTGTCCATGCCTGAGATGCGTCCGCGGCGGCCGTTCATGTCGCCCATCAGGTCGCCCGCGTACTCTACCGGAGCCTGAACTTCAACATTCATGATGGGTTCCAGGATCGCCGGCTTCGCGGCCTCCATTGCCGCTTTGAACGCCTTGCGCGCGGCGAGTTTGAACGACATTTCCGACGAATCTACGTCGTGATACGAGCCGTCGTAAACAATCACCTTGAAGTCGACCACGGGATATCCGGCCAGAAAACCTTTCTCGGCCGTTTCAACGATTCCTTTCTCGATCGCGGGTATGAAGTTCTTGGGAATCGCTCCGCCGAAGACTTCGTTTTCGAAGGCAAATTTTCCGCCGCGAGGCAGCGGTTCCATCTTGATCCAGCAGTCCCCGAACTGCCCGTGGCCGCCGGTCTGCTTCTTGTGGCGGCCCTGCACGTCGGCTTTGCCGCGAATTGTCTCGCGGTAGGGAATCTTTGGGGCGTGCAGTTCAACGTCGACGCCGTAGCGCTTCTTCAAACGGCTGACGATAATCTCGACGTGCTGCTGTCCGCTTCCGGCAAGCAGGAATTCCTTCGTTTGCGGATCACGATAAAACCGGAGCGATTTGTCTTCTTCAAGAATCTTCTGGATGGCGTTGCCCATGCGATCTTCGTCGTTGCGCGTCTTGGCCGCGATCGCGTATGCGATCGAGGGCTCCGGCAATTGAACCGCGGGATACGCAATCTGCGACGCCTTGTCGGCGAGCGTATCGCCGGTCAACGTCTCTTTCAGCTTGGCCACGCCGCCGATATCGCCGGCGTGGAGATCCGTCACGGGGGGGATCGTTTTGCCCATCAGGGCGCCGATGTGCGAAAGGCGCTCCCCGCCGCCGGTGCGAACATTCACCAGGTTCGCGTCGTTCTTCACGATTCCGGAAACGACCTTAAAGTACGATACTCGACCGGCGAACGGATCGGCCACCGTCTTGAACACGTAAGCCGAGACGGGCTCGGAATCCTTCACCGGCCGCTCCACTTCCTTTCCGTTAAGCAAGCCCTTCCACGGGCCGCGGTCCGCCGGTGCCGGAAAATTCTCATTGATGAAGTTGAGAATCAGATCGCTCCCGACGTTGTGCAAAGCCGACGCGCACATCACCGGATAAATGCGGCCGCTGCGAACCGCCTCGCGCAGCCCGTCGAGAATGTGCTCCACCGGCAGCGTGCCCTTTTCGAAAAACTCTTCGAGCAGTTCATCGTTGCCTTCGGCGACCATCTCAACCAGAGCCTCGTGCCCTGCCTTCGCCGCGTCGGCCATGTCCGCCGGAATCTCGCCTTCCTTGCCCTTGCCGTCGCCGTCGTTGGCGTACAGGTACGACTTCATGCGCACCAGATCGACCACGCCCTTGAAATCGCGCTCCGAGCCGATCGGCAAATGAATCGGCACAGCCGTGCGGCCAAAAAACTCCTGAACGCTCGCCAGAGCGCGATCGAAACTCGACCGTTCGCGATCGAGCTTATTGATCACAATCGCCCTGGGCAGAGCGAAATCATTGGCGAAGGACCAGACCTTCTCCGTCTGCACCTCGACGCCGGCGACGCCATCCACCAGGACCAGCGCGGCGTCCGCCGCAATCATCGACGCTTTGGTGTCGTTAATAAAGATGTTGAAGCCAGGCGTATCGAGCAGATTGATCTTCTTCTTGTTCCACTCCACCGCTGCGACGCTTGTGGAAATCGTGATCTTTCTGGCGACCTCCTCATCGTCATAGTCGGTGATGGTGTTGCCTTCATCGGCTCTCGTCAACCGATTCGTTCCGCCGCTGGAAAAGAGAAACCCGGCGGCCATTGAAGTCTTACCGGAATGTCCGTGTCCAACGAGGGCGACGTTCCGGATATCGTTCGTTTCGTAGGTTCTCACTCGAGGAAACTCCCTGAACGTGTTGAATTGGCAGAACGGAATCTTATCACAGTTCGCAGGCACCTTTAACAGGAACGAAACATTATCGCGGGGCCGCAGGCGTCTGCGAAGCTCAACAGCTAAACTGAAATCGATGGCGAAAAGCGTAGTCACCGGAGGCGCGGGATTTATCGGATCCACGCTGGTCAGAAAACTGTTGGAATCGGGGTCGGCCGTGACGGTGATCGATAATCTGCTCACCGGTCATGAAAAAAATCTTTCCGAAGTCCGCGATCGTATCGAGTTTGTAAACGCCGATATCCGCAATCCGGAAGCGATCGCGGCGCCGATGCGCGGAGCCGATGCCGTATATCATCTCGCCGCGATTCCGTCGGTTCCGCGTTCGATCGACGATCCGATTCCGTCGCACGAGGTCAATATCGACGGCACGTTCTACGTATTTCTCGCAGCCGCGCGGGCCAAGGTTCGTCGAGTGGTCTACGCCGCTTCTTCTTCCGCCTACGGTGACAGCGAAACACTGCCCAAAGTTGAAACGATGGCGCCCCGTCCGAAATCTCCTTATGCAGTGCAGAAGTTGCTGGGAGAAAACTATGCGTCTGTGTTCCATTCCTGTTTTGGGCTGGAAACAGTAGCGTTGCGATTTTTCAACGTCTACGGCCCGCGGCAGGACCCGTCGAGCCCATATTCCGGCGTCCTGTCGCTTTTTATGAAACACCTTCTGGGCCGGACGTCGCCGACCATCTACGGCGACGGCGAGCAATCCCGCGACTTCACCTACGTTGAGGACGTGGCCGCGCTGTGTATCAAAGCCGCGCATTCCGATCGCGCCGCGGGAAAAATGTACAACGCCGGCAACGGGGGCCGCTTCACTCTGAATTTTATCTGGGATCTTTTGCAGAAGATGGAAGGAGTGAAGCTCGACGCGAAGTACGGCGAGCCTCGCGCCGGCGACGTGCGCCACTCAATGGCGGACACAACCCTCGCGAAGGCCGACCTGGGCCACGATCCGCAGTTCACGATTGAGGAAGGATTGAAAAGAACGCTCGAATGGTACCGTCAGACCCAACCCGCCGCGGCGGCGTAAGAGGCGGCCGCCCGAAGTTGGGGGGACGGATCGCAGTTCCCCGCCCGGAGCGAGCTGCCGTTCCTGTGCCGGCCACTAAACCTCCCGAGCCTGCGGCAAAAAGGCGCGTGCTGTTCGTGTGCATCGGAAATTCGTGCCGCAGCCAAATGGCGGAGGCCTTCGCGCGGGCGTACGGATCCGACGTCATCGATCCTCACAGCGCGGGCGTGAGCCCGGCCGCGATGATCGCCCCGCTGACCAAGCAGGTGCTCAGCGAAAAGAATCTGCACATCGACGGACATTTTCCGAAGGGCCTCGACATGGTTTCGCGATACCCGTTCGACGTGATCGTCAACATGAGCGGAACCCGGCTGTCCATCCCCGGCGCGCACGTGATCGACTGGACGGTCCAGGACCCCATCGGACTGCATGAAGAAGTTTATCGAACTGTCGCCGCACAGATCGAAGGACTGGTGATGCGGCTGATTCTGGAATTACGCTCGTCGCCGAGGTAGAATAAAGGAACCCAGCATTCGTGCGGATGTGGCGGAATTGGCAGACGCGCTAGATTCAGGTTCTAGTTCTCGCAAGGGAGTGGAGGTTCAAGTCCTCTCATCCGCACCAAAGATTTCAACAATATAGAAGCCGTTCCTCATTCAGAGCGGCTTTTGCGTCTCTGCCCTGCAATGGTCGTGCTAACGGTTTCCGTGGTAAGATTCGGCCATGCCACGAAGCTCGTACGGTTCCGGCACGCTCTTCAAACGCGGCGAAATCTGGTATCTCTCCTACTGGATCAACGGTAGGCAGGTTCAGAAGTCGTCCCGTTCTACCGACATCCATGTTGCGAAGCGGCTGAGAGATCAGATTCTTGGCAAGAAAGCGCGCGGCGAAATAATCAACGCCGCTGCCGACCGGATCACGTGCGGCGAGCTGCTTGACGATCTCCTTGAGCACGCCAAGACGAACGTAAAGGAATCTACGGCCAAAATCTGGACGTGGTGCATCGAGGCGAACATCCGGCCCTACTTCGGCAACATCCGAGTCGCTAGGCTAACCACGGAAACGCTGAGGGACTACAGGAGACAGCGGGTCGGTGAAGGAAGATCGGAAACGACGTGCAACCGCGAGCTTTCCATCCTGCGCATCGCGCTCAACCTAGGTCGCAAATGCACGCCGCCAAAAGTAAACGCCCTTCCCTACTTTCCAATGGTCAGGGAGAACAATGCGCGGCAAGGATTTCTGACCGATGAACAATACGCCAAGCTGCGCGACGCTCTGCCGGATGATCTGAAGCCGCTGTTCGTAACCGCCTACTTCACCGGCGTTCGGCTCGGAGAACTTTTGGCATGGCAGTAGGATCAAGTGGATTGGAAGCAGGGCTTCATCACCCTCAACGCAGAAGAAACCAAAAGCGGTTACAGTCGCGCCGTGCCGATTCTGAAAGGCGACATGCGCAAATGGCTCAAATGCGCGCACGACAACACGAATGGATGCCCATTCGTGTTCAATCGAATTGGTGAACCCATCAAGAATTTTCGTCGCACATGGCAGACCGCTTGCGCCTCTGCGGGCATCCCTGACCTCAAGTTCCACGATCTGCGCCGCACCGCCGTCCGCAACATGCGTCGGGCCGGAGTGCCTCAAGTAGTGCGTATGCGCATCACCGGCCACCGGACGGATTCAATGGAGCGGCGCTACAACATTGTCGATGTTGAAGACCTAAGAGCCGCAAAAGAACTCCTAGAGAAATCGAGGTCACACCCCTAACCGAATTAGGGCTTTGCCAACGCCAAGCGAGCTTTTTGAAAAAAATCGGGATCGGCCTTGTGTTGACCTTGTATCCACTCTGCCAGCTTCTCGCTGTATTGTCGTGACCCAAACTTCGGCTGATGACAGAGATCGGCCTTCCCATCAATGCTGTGCACCCGTCGAAGCGCGTATACGTCGAAAGAATTAAATTCGATGCCCTTTGGCAAGCGCCGCTTCACTTCCTGAATTAGTTCTTTCTGCCGAAAGGGATGCGAAATATCCGGGTTGATAACCCTATATGCTGGCGCAGCAGGATCTTCAGTGATGCGAATGGCCGTTGCATCGGGGGCACCAGTATCTCTAATATCTTGAGGAAGAACGTTAACAACGGACCCCGCCGGAGCTTTTACAACCTTACGCACCCCCGCAATCCATTCTCGCCTGATCTGCTCCACGCGACGATCAAGAGCGCGCGCCAAATCATCGGTGGTACCTGGTTCGCTTTTGGCCCCGTGTCGGAAATACACGGTTCCTTGGCCGAAGGCAGCGCGTTGGCCCTTTCCATCCGGATAGGTACCGGGCTTCGCGAAAACCATTGGTGTATGCGCCGCACCAATCAGCCATGCGACAACTTCATGTTCGCCCTTCACAGCATGGCGGATTTCAAAGTCGCCAAACGGTACTTCAACATATTTTCTTACCAAGTCGCCGATTCTGGCCGGGTCAAGGGCCGTCAACGGCGAAAGATCCGCTTCCGAGGGCTGTCCATCATTATCGATCCCAAAGACAATTACCCCACCACCTGAGTTAGCCAAGGCAACGAGATCCTTAACGATCTCACAGCATTCACGGGTCGAATCAGGGTCAAACGATTCTTTGAATTCGATCGACCGTGATTCTCGTTTAGCATCGAGGGCTTTTAGTATAAGGGGTTCCATTGTCTGCCTTGTAAGAACCGACTGATTCTGAACCTACCATAGCCTTGGTGCATGAAAAGTGATTCATTGTGTCTATCGGCTCACCTTTGCGCGTTCAAGGGGCGGGACTGCATGGCGTACTTCACGAAACCTAAGCCAGAGGCTTAGGGATGGTGTCATTGACCAAACTGCCCCTTTCCCTCACCTGAAAGTTTATGCGGTCGTCCTCGCCGTCAACCCTTCCCTCCGGCTCGCTTCGCTCGGGGTTGACCGCTCCGGGCGACCGCGAACGCCTTGTCCTCATATGAGGGAAAAGGGGCTGAATGCAAACGTACACACACGCGACAGCAGACCGATGGGCTCATCGGTTCGACCTCACTGCAAAGACCGAAGCGCGACAGTTAGGCGAGGTGTCTAACACCCTGAAAACGAGCCGGAAATCTGTCAACCAACGGTCAACAGTTTTCGCATCGGTTTTTAGCTGGCAACGTTGACAGCGAAGTCGCCATTGACAGCCGTTGACAGATAGCAGGGCTCCGGGTGCGTTTTCGTGCGTCAACGTGCGCCTCTGTTCATCTGTAAATCTTTCTGTAATAGAATCTTGTGCGAATCCGAAGACCGATGCTCTATCCAGTTGAGCTATGAGTGCAAGTCTTTTGTTTTCAGTTCTAAGCGTTGATAGTCATGGTCGCTCGATGCTCCAAAATCGCTTCTATTGACAGTTTTGTTGACAGTTAAGCCGACGCGTGGCACCGTTCCACCATGATCACCATGAGGCGAAAACGTGCGCGCAAAATGACTGTTGTGCCGTATCGTCATCATCCGAAATTCAAGTGGACGATATCCGGCCACTATGTCGACGGCAAGCGGGTTCGCCGCTTCTTCGAGACGAAAGCCGACGCCGAGTCGTTCGTACACCAGGTCGAAATCCAAGTCGAAAATCTTGGCTCGCGCGCCGTTGGAATTGACCCGCGCTTGCACTACATGGCCCTCGATGCGCATGACAAGCTGGCCGGGTACGGCAAGACGATTGCCGAGGCCGCTGAGTTCTACACCAAGCATCTTGAAAGCGTGAACCGCAGTTGCAGTGTTGACGAGCTGGTCGCGGGTTTCCTGCAAGACAAGGAACTCGACGGACGGCGGAAGACGACAATGTACAACTTCCGGTGGCAGTTGGAGCGGTTTCAGCGCAAGTTCGGGAAGCGGATTGTCGCGACGATCACCACGAGCGAATGTGACGACTGGCTGCGCGCGCTGGGACTGTCGCCGGTAAGCCGCATCAATTACCGCCGTGTGCTCTATACGTTGTTTGCCTACGCGCTAGTGCGCAACTACGCCACTGAAAACCCGATTGCAAAGATCGCGAAACCAAAGACGCCTGACGCGCCGATTGAAGTTTTCACGCCTGAGCAGGTTAGTGCGCTGTTGGACGCCGCCGAGCCGTCGATTCTCCCTTCCCTTGCCATCGGCGCGTTCGCCGGCTTGCGTCATGCGGAGATTTCACGGCTCGACTGGAAAGAAGTCAGGCTCGACCGGAACTTCATCGAAGTCACTGCATTGAAATCGAAAACCGCCAGCCGCCGCCTTGTGACGATTCAGCCGAACCTCAAAGCCTGGCTCGCGCCTTTGGCGCGGTCGAGTGGTCGCGTCCAGCCGCCGAACTCGCGGAAGCTGCGGGAAGCTGCCCAACGCCGCGCAGGAATCGGCAAATGGCCGACCAATGCACTCCGGCACAGTTTCGCGAGCTTCCATCTCGCCAAGTTTCAGGACGCTCCGGCGCTAGCCCTGCAAATGGGCCATACGACGACAGCGATGCTCTTCGCTCATTATCGTGAAGTCGTAACACCCGAAGCCGCAGAAGCTTACTGGCAAATCGTTCCAACAAGTTGACCACGCTCTCTTATCGTGCTATCTTTGATTAATTAATTAATCAATCACTATGACCCGAAAAATCTCAGCCCTCACCGCCCGAACTCAACTCGGCCAGATCATGAATCGCGCCGTCGAAAACAACGACCGCTTTTTGGTGGAGCGGAATGGTGAGCCCGCTGTGCTCATTCTGAGCGTGACCGACTACGTGAAGACCTTCGCCCCTCCCCCGGACTGGCTCGAAAAGTCATGGGACAGCGCGAAGCGGCATGGCCTCGACAAACTGACTATGAAAGAAATCGACGCTGAAATCGCCGCCGCACGTCGTGACCGGCGCAAGCAAAAGCCCGGCCAATGATTCGGGTCGTTATCGACACCAACATTCTTGTCTCCGCGCTTCTCCAGCCGGAGAGCCTTCCGGCTGCCGTGCTGATGCTCGCTCTTTCCGGGGAAGTGCAGCTCTGCGTATCCGATGCCGTCTTTGCCGAATATGACGAAGTGATTCGCCGCCCACACTTGAAGCGAACGCCGGATGTTATCGAAGGCACGCTCCAGTCGATTCGAAAGCTGGGCCATTGGGTGAAGCCGGGCGTTAAGATCGAGGAGTGTTCCGACCCGGACGACAACGTGTTCCTTGAATGCGCCCAAGCTGGCGATGCGGATTATCTGGTCACCGGTAACAAGCGTCATTTTCCCGACCGATGGAAAAAGACCAAGGTGATTGGCGCCCGCGAATTGTTCGAGCTCCTCATGGAGCAAGAAAAGTAGGTTAGAAAGAGACACCATCCCCTAAGCTTTGCTTACGCACTTCGTGAATGGCGTTGCGGAGCCGTCTTTGCGTTCGCCCCCTTTCCCTCATATGAGGATAAGGGGTTCTTGCGGTCGCCCGGAGCGGTCAAGGGCGCGCGCATGCGCGTTCATCGGAGTCCCGCAGTTGCGGGACGAAGACCCTTGACGGCGAGGACGACTGCGTACGTTCGTCAGCGAGGGAAAGGGGAACTAGAGTTTCTGCTGTGTCAACCGGCATGCTCAGAAAGAAAACCGCTATCGAGGGACTTTAACTTCGACGCCGGGCAGATAGGTGTTAACTGGGTTGTCTTCGCCCTTGTAGTCCGTGCTTAACGCATGCTTCAGATGCTGGCGCAGCTCCTTCTTGGCGGATTCAACTGAATCCATCACCGTGTAGACATCTGTCATATCGATCTTAATCGTCCGCCCTTGTGATACGTCAAACGGAATTCGGTCGCCCTTGCGGATGATCTGCACGGTCGGCAGTTTGCACATGTGCCGGACACCCAACTCGTAAAAGGCATTCGGGTTGTTGAAGGACAAATCCGCAATGCAGATTCGGGACTTAGCTATATGTTCAAAAATCTGTTGTGTGATCAGGCCCGCGCGATCAATTTGATCAGCTCTTCTGGCAACGAGATTGAGTTCGGCCGCAACTGGCTCTATCACACTCTTTAAAATCATGTTTGCGTGCTTCCGCTCCGAACTGTCATCATCGCCGATTGGTGTGATAACAAAGCACATCTTGGTAAAATCGACTGCCGTCGCCCCGGCCTCAGGCACACCTGAGCTTGCCGCCTCAGCAGCGATAGATTCTAACCCTTGGACTGTTGTTGGCGGTGTCGGTACGCCCGTTGTGGACGGGTCTAACCGCACCATCATTGCACCATCACCCTCTTGCCGAAGAATCCCAGCGAAGATGCCATTTTCCCGCAACAAGGTTTTCGCTTCTTCTACGCGCTCCCTTGGGACACCATAACGAACCTCAAGGACATTGCCTAAATGTGCCTCGGCAGGGAACGGACTGCCGTTGTAATCTGTAAAAAACCGACTGAAGATGATTGGTGTGAGGACCGCTCGGACACCAGCCTCTTTGTCTTCATTCGGTCGTGTCGGCGCTAAAATTTTACGAGCCAGTTCAGAAAGCGAAAATCGATCTCCCTCTTTCTCGATGAGGTTGTAAGCCTGTGCAGACCACAAGTAATACTTGTTCATCTGGGCACCTGGCGCAATCTCCATTGCTTTTGCGATTTCATCCCAAGTGGATGGGCCTCCGGCCAGAACGTCACGGAGAGCTTTCGCAACACGAAGAGCCTGCTCCAGGCTTCTGCGTGGAAGTTGATCCGCGGAAACGACGACACGAGTGGAACCCTTACTCTTCTTGCCGCCTTTTGCCTTTGTGCGTTTCACGCCACGCTTCGCGGGCGTCTTTTGCCCATTGGCGTGCGCTTCGATTTCAGTGTTCTCTGCCATTGGATCTCCGAAGGTCGTTCATCTTAACGACGGCTTCGCTAAAAACAAGCAAATCTAGATTTGTTTCAACACCGGCACAAGGTAGAGAATAGCAGATGCAAGCATGCAGCTGCTGGCGACTGCTAACGGTTTTGCAACGGTGGTTTTGGGGAATCGGGGAAACTCAGGGGAACAAACGCACACGCAAGTGGTTGATGAGGGAAAACCGGGACACCTGAGGGAACCTTGTCAAGTGGCTTCAGGTTCTAGTTCTCGCAAGGGAGTGGAGGTTCAAGTCCTCTCATCCGCACCAAAGATTCTAAAATAGTTAGCAAAAATAGCCGCTCCCGAATCAAAGAAGTACTTCGACTCAGATTGGGGCAACGGCAGATCGCACGCAGTTGCTCGATTGGCCAGTCCACCGTTTTTGACTACCTAAAACGCGCCGAGGCTGCCGGTCTCCGATGGCCGCTGCCTGATGATTGGGATGATGAACGGCTCGAACGATCGCTGTTTGCCTATGGCGAGCACCAGCAAGGGTCGCCGTGACGCCCGCATCCGGATTTCGAATCGATCCACGAACAGTTGAAGCGGCATTCGAATCTAACCTTGGCGTTGCTTTGGGAAGAGTATCGCCAGGCGCAGCCAGACGGCTATGACTACTCGCGGGTTTGCGAGCTGTACCAGCGCTGGCGCCGCAAGCAGGAAGTGGTGTTTCGGCAGGAACACAAAGCCGGTGAGAAGTTGTTTGTCGATTGGACGGGCGATACATTCCGCTTCGCGATCCGCGTGGCGGACCCACGCAGCAGGCCCATTTATTCGCCGCGGTAATGGGAGCGAGTTCGTACACCTACGCTCAGGCCACGCCGGACGAGCAGTTGGCGGGTTGGATCGGCGCGCATGTGCGGGCTTTTGAGTTCTATCAAGGCACGCCCCAACTGGTGGTGCCTGATAACGCGCGGACGGGCGTCACCAAGGCATGCCGTTACGATCCGGACCTCAACCCCACCTACCGGGAGATGGCGATGTATTAGGGCATCGGCGTTGTGCCAGCGCGTCCTTACAAGCCACAAAGCCAAGGTCGAATCGGGCGTGCAGTTGGCTGAGCGCTGGATCATCGCCGCCCTCCGTCATCGGAAGTTTTTCTCCATCGGGGCAATGAACCAAACGATCCGTGAGCAGCGCGGCCGCATCAATCAGCGACCGTTTCGGAAGAGAGAAGGTTGACGAGCATCGCAGTTCGCCGGTTGGACAAGCCTGCGCTGAATCCGTTGCCGGGGCACGAGTGAATATCGATTACCACATCGCCTTCGACACGAACTATTTCAGCGTGCCGAAACGACCTAGTCCACGAGCTGGTGGAAGTCTCCGTCACACAACGGGACGTTTTCCGCAAGCAATGGGCATTGGTCGATGAAAGCCACGACCGGCTACACGGACACGGGCTATTCCATGTTTCAGGCTCCACATATCTGGATCGCAACCGGCCAGCTTGGCGCCGCGTGTAAAATCCAGAAAACGACTGGTCCGGAAGCTCCTTTAAATTTCACTCCCATCGCTTCGAACTCAATCGAACCGTTTGCAATTTTGAGCAGAGACACGATGCAGAACGCAGTGACTGCCGACACGGGCGTTCCCGCCACCGCCGCATAGCGGTTTTCAATGCTCTTCGTGAGCCAGTTGACCGGCTCTGGGGGCAGTAATGGTTTGATAACCCAAGAAGGCGAAGAAAAAGAACAGCGCGCTCGGCCGATTCGAATCAAGAACGCGTAAGACCATCGCCTGGTTTCAACCCTTCAATCGAGAAGAACTTCCGATTGCGTTGGAAATCATTCCGGGATCGGGCTGAAACTGTTCGGCTTCATCCCGGAATCGCCCTCACCTTGCCCTGGAGTCCGCCATCTTCGAGTTACGGTAAAAGCCAGTTAGTGCGGCAGCGGACGAGGTGTAGCGTCGGCGTCTGTTAGTCCCATCGCCCACTTGATCGCCTCGATCCACATGGTTTGCATCTTCGGATCGTCCCAGGATTCCTCGGTATGGCCGAAGGTTGAATAGAAGACTCTTCCTTTGCCGTAGTTTCGCGCCCAGGCGACTGCGAAATCTCCATCCGTGCGATGCACCCGCGGATTCTTCAGATCGAGTTTCGACGCATCCAGCCGCGCCAGCACGCGCACTCGATCGCGCGAGAAGTTCTTCACCTGGTAAATCTCGTCGCGAGCAATGAACATTTTCGGAAACGCTTTCATTGCCGGGAACGCAGGATCCTCGACGATCACCGGAGCGTCGAAGATGGTCCAGGGATGGTCATCGAAATATCCGCCGATCATTTCGCCGTACTCGCGCCACGTGTAGAAGCCGGTGATCGCGGTGTGGATTCCCACAAATCCCTTGCCATCGTCGTGGATGAATGAGAGCATGTCGGCTTTTTGCTGATCCGATAATTCCAGCTCGCCGATGCCGTAGAACGCGATTGCATCGAAGTCGTTCAGTGTTTTGTAGTTGATGGCGCGCTGATCCGCATCGGGCACGGCGACGTTCTCCGCGAATTGAATCGGATGCTTGGTGATGAGCTGAATATCCGTACGGATGTAGGTATCGAACAACCCGTTCTGACGCCCCAGATACTCGAGGGTGGCAAGCGCATGGGAGACGGCGTCGTGCTGGTAGATTTTCCGATGCACGTCCCCGATTGCCAGCAGGCGCTTCTTCTTCGGCTGAGGACTGACGGCCGCCGTGAATGCAAAAAGAACCGCGAGAATGCTCTTCATGTTACGGCAAGGCGAAAGCGATGATCGAGTCCGCGCTCGACCGGTCGTTCAGAAATCCACCGCCCGTCGCTGTGACTACGACATATTGTTTTCCGTTCTTGCCGATATACGTGATCGGCGCTGTATGAGCCCCAGCGTCGATCCTGGTGACCCACAGCTCCTTGCCTGTTTTCGAATCGAAAGCACGGAAGCGGCTGTCATCCGTCGCCCCGATGAAAACGAGCCCTCCAGCGGTGGCAACCGATCCGCCAATGTTTGGACGCCCGGTCCTTTGTTTGTCTTCGGGCAACTCGTCTGTGATTCCAAGGATCGACTCCCACGCGATCTCGCCAGTGTTCACATTGATGGCAAAAATGCGCCCCCAGGGCGGCTGATTGCAGGGCCATTGCTTTTCGGGTTCCCAGAATCGATTCGTGCCAGAGTATCCCGCGCGCGAGTAAGATCCATCTTTGTTTTGGATCATCTGATTCAGGCTTCCGAAATCCTGGGTATTCACGAAGAGATATCCAAGCTTTGGATCGAAGGACGGCGGATTCCAGTTTCCTCCGCCGATCGAGCTGGGGAAAATGACGCTCGGCCTGGTCGAGTAGTGGGTAAATGGACCGCCGGCGTGAAGTCCTCCTTCTTTGTCAAACAGCTCCTCACAGAATTTCTGATGTTCAGGAGTGAGCTTCGCGAGATCGTCGCGCTTGAAACTGTTTCGGGCAAGCGGGGGCGGCTTCAATGGGAAGGGCTGAGTGGGCCACGCTTCGTCCCCAGGCAGCGCATCGTCGGTAGGGACGGGGCGCTCTTCCACTCCGAAAATGGGTTTTCCTGTCTCGCGATTCAGGATGAAAAGGAAGCCCATTTTTGAAAGCTCGGCGACGGCGGGTATTTTTTTGCCTTTTTGCACGACGTCGAATAACACCGGAGGAGAGGCGAGATCATAATCCCAGGTGTCATGATGTACGGCCTGGAAATACCACTTCATTTTTCCGGTGAGCGCGTCAGCCGCGACCAGAGTGGTGCTGTATAGATTCTTGCCCTTGCGATCGCCGCCCCAATAATCAGAGGTAGGCTCCCCGTACGGCATGTAAACGATGCCGCGCTGCGTATCGACGGTCATCATGCCCCACACATTGGTTCCGGATCGTTTGGCCGCGCTGCTGCCGTCCCATGTCTCGCTGCCCGGCTCGCCAGGCAAGGGCGTCGCGCGAAAACGCCAGACCCGCTTGCCGGTGTGGATGTCCCAGGCCTGCGTGTCGCCCGATGCGCCGAGGCTCGGAAATTCCTGGACATGAGCCCCCGTGATGACGAGGTTTTTATAAATGACGGGCGGCGAAGAGAGACCGAAGGCGGCGTTCGGGAATCCGTTCATCATATCCGCCTTCATATCGACGGCGCCTTCGTTCCCGAATCCGGGAACGAGTTTGCCGGTTTTCGCGTTGACGGCGATCAAGCGGCCGTCTTCGGTTCCGAAGAAAAGTTCCGGCGGCGAAAGCTTGTCGCCCGCCCAGTATTCGAGGCCGCGAGTCGCGGGCGGGCCACCGCTGATCGTGGTCGACCAAATCTCTTTGCCGGTATCAGGTTCCAGCGCGACCACGCGGTTGTACGCCGTGACCAGATACATCACGCCATCGACGACGAGCGGCGTCACCTCCCACGATCGTCCGGCTCCCCCGCGTCCACGTCCTCGTCCACGGCCGGCTGGAGCCTGCGTGTCCGCGTCGGCGGGCTTCATGTGATATGTCCAGGCGCGCGTGAGTTTGTCGACATTCTGCGGCGTGATCTGCGCTGCCGGAGAGTATCGCTGCCCGCCAGGATCATGGCCGTAGGTGGGCCAATCCGTCTGCGCCAGCGCAATCGTGGCTGCCGCAAGGAAGAGACGAAGAATCAAACCAGGTCCTTTCTTTTGCCGTCCTGGCGATCTTAGCGCCCTTTGCGGCATGCTAAAAACGCCAAGACGCAAAGGTCTCAAAGTTAGAACGAAAACTTCAAAGCCAGTTGCATGATACGCGGGTCACCTGCCTGCGATCCAGAACCGTTTATATCACTCGTAATCTGCCCGAAAGTCCCAGAACTCAAAGTAGTGCTCGGAGCGGCCGGATTCAGGCGATTCGGAACGTTGAACACTTCCCACCGGAACTGAAGATCCCGTGCCTCGCGAATGCGGAAATTTCGCGATAGACCCATATCGACCTGCACCATCCCGGGGTTCAGAATGTTTAGCGGCCGCAGATTACCGAGAATGCCGGGGCCAAGCCCGGTCGTCGTGAACGAGTTGCGATTCAAATATTGAATGCTGAAGGTCTGACTTCCGGGCGACATCACCGTGTAAGGATCGGCGAGAATCTGATTCGGACGCTGTCCGCCGACGCCGCTTAGAGCATTGTCCGTGCCGGTGGTGACAGTCGTGAAGTTCCCCGACTGATAACGGACGATTGCAGACAGTTGCCATCCTCCCGCGATCCAATCCGTCAGTTTGTTGCTGAACTTCGGGGAAACCGCCACCATGGAGATGTTCAACAGACGGCGACGGTCCGAGCTACAGTTGGCGTGATCGAAACTCCGGTTATTCGGATTCACATAAGTTGGACCCGTAATCTCTGTAGTCTCGGGATCGCTGATGCAATGCGACCACGTGAAGTTCGCGAGTGCGCTGATATTGTTGCTGAGCCGTCGCTGCGCCACTAAAAGAAGCCCGTTGTAGCTCGCGTTGCCTCCGTCGTCGACCTGGCCGATCGTCGAGTAGAACTGTCCCTGAGCGGGATTCTGCAGATAAAGCAAGCGATGTTGATTCTCGGAAGCGAGCGTCGCACCTGCAACCGGAAGCGCGGGATCGGTCTCGGTCCCGGTCCATAGGTGCGTCGTCTTGTTTCCGAAGTAGCTTGCGGAGAGCAGCAGATTGGCGCCGACCTGTCGTTGAACACTAAAATTCCATTGCTGAACGTAAGGCGGATTTGCGTGCACGGGCATGTTAACATAGACGCCCGCGCCCGGAAAGAAACTGCCGCCCGGGAACGGATTGCCGCCGGGATAGGTGGCCCATGGATTTGCGAAATTCGTACTCGGCAGGCTGACCTGCGCTCCCCACGGCGGATTGTTCGCGAACCGGGTATAGAAGAAAAGCTGCGGCGTATCGTAGAACATGCCATACGAAGCGCGAATCGTCATCTTGCCGTCGCCCATTGGATCCCAAACGAGCCCAAGCCGCGGCGCGAACTGTGCTTTCTTGGCAAAAACGTTTGACTGGCCGGGATAGCCAGGATCGCCTGGGAAGCTCAGCCCCGCGGGTGCATTCTTGTAAGTCTGGCTAATCAAGCCTGCATCGAAGGCGGACTTTTCGAAGTGCTCGACGTATCCGTTGACATTGTGCTCCGGAAGAAATGGCTCCCACCGCAGACCATAGTTCAGCGTCAGGCGGCGGGTCATTTTCCAGGAATCCTGCGCGTAAAGACCGACAAAGTTCGCCCGGTCGTTATCGTATACCGGATTGCCTTGAACGAATCCGCCGCTTACGATTCCGAGCAGGAAATCGGTCATGGCGAGGCCCGTCACCTGTCCGTTGAACGTGAACTGCCCGTTTGTGGGGCGATTGTTCAGCGTATTCATCCGGGCGTGAATGTAGTTCACACCAAAGGCGATCTGATGCGAACCGCGGATGAGATCGATGTCTTCCGCTCCCTGATACGCGGTCGAATTGAAGTAGCCCGGATTCGTCGCACCGCCGCCGAGCGAGAATCCGCTGGTCCCGGAGCCTACGCTGATGCCCATGAATCCCGGAAGCGAGCTAAACATGTTCACGCCGAGATCGGTGGGCGAAAAATAGTCCGGTACGACGCGAAGCGCTCGAGTCCGATTCACGGTGATGTGCGTCGCCGCGATCGTGTTTGGCGTAAACGCGTAATTGTCGCCAATCACAACCGATTGCGTCTGATCGGCTACTCCGGTCTTGTTCGCAGTGAGAACATTTGACGGATCATACGTCACCGGGTTGTTGTAGTTTGCGATGAAATACCTTCCGAACAGTTGATTCTTCGGACTCCATGTATAGTCGATCCGGCCAAGTACCTGATGTTCGCGATTGTCGCTGACGATCCCGTATTGAACCTTGCCGCATGGATCCGTCGAGATGGGGAGGTGCTTGACGAAATTCAGCGCGGGAGTGCTGAATTGTTTCGGGTCGATCATGTTGCCCACGAACGGGGCATTGAGCGTGACCTGCTTGCCCTGACAGGCTGGGGATGCAAGCGCGGTGAAATCTCCATTCAACATTGCCTGAGTGACTACCGAGTTCACGGTGGTAGGGGGATCGGAACGAACTACAGTCCCCTGGTAGCCGGCAAAAAAGAAGAGCTTGTCTTTGCGGATCGGTCCGCCGATGGTGCCGCCGAACTGGTTTCGCTTGAGGCTGTCGCGCGAACTTGCAAAGAAATCGCGAGCATTGAAGACCGAGTTTCGGAAAAACTCGAATACATTGCCATGGACCTGATTCGTTCCGTTTTTCGTGACGACATTAACCGCCGCTGCCGCGTGTTGGCCGTAGCGAGCCGGAACAGCGCTCGTCTCGACTTTAAACTCCTGGAGCGCATCCGGAAATGGGAAGGGCAGATTCAGGTTATTGAACGGATCATTATTCGATGCGCCGTCCATGACGAAGCTCACGGCATTCGGCAGACCGCCACCGACGGAAATTGTTGTTGTCGGGAAATTCTTATTCGTATTGAGATCGCCCGCCGGGGCCGTAGTCGCACCGCCGGAAAGATAGATCAGGTCCGTTGCCTGGCGGCCATTCAGCGGAAGATCGACGACGCGCTGCTGATCGATAACCTGGCCGACGCCGTTTTGATGCGTCTCCACCATGCTGGCGCCCGCCTCGACCACCACCTGCTCGCTTACGGAGCCGACCTTCAGAGTCACGTTGATTACAGGATTGGTGTCAACCTGTAAAACGATTCCGGATTGGATGGAAGAGCTGAAGCCCTCCTTGGTCACTTGCAGCCGGTATGGACCTACCGGGAGATTGGGCAAAATGTAGTTGCCGTCGGCGCCCGTTATGGTGGTTCGGGTCATCGCCGTCGCCGTTTGGGTCACCGTGACTGTGGCGCCAGGAACCACCAGACCGCTGCTGTCCTGAACGACGCCCGAAATCTGCGAACTCGATACGGCCTGCGCGCTCGCTCCAACGCACAGACAGAAACCCAGCAAAGTTGTCTTCAGAATGGTGCTCACTTGGACCCCCTAGTCACCCCGAAACGCTCTGATGACGTAGTTTTACCGGCCAATCCTAACATCAGGTCCCGATTGCGCCAATGACTTAACGGTGCCGCTACGGTAACTCAGGCTCCGCGTTCGAGCCGTTCTCCAGCAAAAAAGGGAGGTGTTCGAAGTAGCGCTCCAGGTAAGGAACGATCAGTTCGCGACCGTGACTTCGATCGCTGCCTCGTAATCCCGATAACCGCCTTCACGGATAGCCTGATCGAGCAGGCGTTTTATCTCCGGCGAGCAGCGGAAGAAGTGACCACGTCTGAAAACCTCGATCTCACGATATTGCCGGGGAGATCAAGCGTCAATGGCGTAACGGTAGTAGCACCGTAACGCACCCCGTCAAAGCGTCCCCAAATAGCAGACCTGCATCATAATGAGCAATAACATGGACGCTTGGCGAACCTCGATAGCGAACTCGGACGACACGGGCATCTGGGTGCGTGGTTACGACATCCCGTCATTGATGACGCAGAAGTCGTTCGCCGACATGGTTTTCTTGCTGCATCAGGGCCGTTTGCCGGCGGACGCGGAACGTCGCCTGATCGATGCGATTCTCGTGGCCGTTGCCGATCACGGCGCGGGGGCTCCCTCCTGCGCGGCAACGAGATTGGTTGCATCGGGTAATCGCCAGTCATTGTCGGCCGCTGTCGCGGCGGGAATCCTTGCGATCGGCGACGAGCACGGCGGCGCCGGTTCGGCCTGCATCGAGATGATCTCGGCAGGCCTGGCCCTTGCAAAACGCGAATCACTGTCGATCGCGGAGGCGGCATGCCGCACGGTCGAAGACGCCAAGGCAAACCGAAAACGGCTCGCGGGCCTGGGGCACCGCGTTCACAGCAAGGATCCGCGAACCGATGTCCTGTTCGAAATGGCCGAATCCGGAGGCGTCGCCGGGGACGGAATTGCGTTCATGCGCGCCGTTGAGTCCGAAGCGAAGGAGAGAATCAAGCCTCTGCCCATCAACATCGATGGGGCGCTGGCCGCAGTGCTGCACGATCTGGGGTTTCCTCCTCCATTCGGAAAACTCATCTTCATCATCGGCCGAGTCGCGGGGTTGACGGCTGAAGCGGCCGAAGAGTATCAACGGGAGAAGGCGATGCGGATCCGCATCCCAGTACAGTACGACGGCGAACCACCGCGGCGAGTCGAATAAAGAAAGTGGAATAAAAATGGGAAGAGAAATCAACGCACAGGAACAGGCGCTCGCCCAGGATTTGCTTCAAAGGGCGCGGATGGCGATGTGCGCTATCGCCGATTACGATCAGGACCGAGTGGATCGTTTATGCCGCGCGATCGCATGGGCCACCGGAAACGAGGTCGCGGCCACCCGTCTGGCGAAGATGAGCGTGGAAGAAAGCGGAATGGGTAGTCCGGAGCCGGGACGCCGCTTCAAAATTCTAGGCGTACTGCGCGATGCCCTTCGTCAGAAAAGCATGGGCATCATCGAGGAAATTCCTGAAAAAGGAATCGTGAAGTACGCCAAGCCGGCCGGCGTTATCGCTTCGCTCATCCCTGTTACCAATCCCTACGTTACGCCCGCTGGCATCGCGATCTATGCGATCAAGTGCAAAGACGCGGTGATCTTTTCCCCGCATCCTGCGAGCAAGAAGACAACAAACGAGGCGATCCGCATCATGCGCGCGGCTTTGAAGAAACAGGGTTGTCCAGAAGACGTGCTTCAGTGCGTCGAAAAGCCGAGCATCCCGCTTGCCCAGGAATTGATGTCCATTTGCGACCTGACGATCGCCACCGGCGGCCAGCAGATGGTCCGGGCCGCGTATGGCTCCGGCAAGCCAGCCTACGGCGTCGGCGCCGGAAACGCGACGATGGTGATCGACGACTCGGTTGACGTAAAGGATGCGGCCCGCACGGTCCGGATCAGCAAGACGAACGACAATGGCTCCGGCTGCTCCGCCGACGGAAATGCCGTGGTTGACGAATCGATTTATGACGAGTTCGTTCAGGAACTGCAAAACGAAGGCGGATACCTCCTCAACCCGGAAGAAAAAGAAAAGCTGCGAGCCGTGTATTGGGACGCAGACGGCCACCGCACTCCCGAGACGATTGCCCGGCCAGCGGCTCGCGTCGCCGAGCTTGCCAAATTCAGTATTCCTCCGGATAAAACCTTTCTGATCGTCCGCGAAGACAAGATCGGCAAACAGCACCTGTTCTCGACTGAAAAACTCGGACCCGTTCTCGCGGTGTTCAAGTATAGCGGAGGATTCGATGGAGCTTTGGAAATGGTCCGTCGGATCTACGAAGTAGGCGGGCGCGGCCATAGTTGCGGGATCTATTCGTTCAATGACGAAAACATCCATCGGCTCGCGTTGCTTGCGCCTGTCAGCCGGATGATGGTCCGGCAGCCGCAATCGAAATCGAACGCGGGAGCGTTCACGAACGGGATGCCGATGACCTCCAGCATGGGATGCGGCATTTGGGGCGGCAACATAACAAACGAGAACATATCGCTCAAGCACTACATGAACGTAACCTGGGTGAGCCGCCCGATTCCGGAGGACCGTCCGCCGGAGGAGGAATTGTACGGAGAGTTCTACAACAGCGAGATCTTTTAGACTCCGAGCTGATTCGCGAGCGTTGAAAACCTCGGGTCTCGATTCAATGAATCGAACCGCGGATCCACCTTCAGCGAAATGAGCTCAAAGCACCGATCCTGAAACGACTTTTCGAGCCATTTGAATCCTTCATCGCTATCCTCCAGCGCGAAATGCACCGATGCCAGCTCGAATGGCGATACGTATCGCTTTTCGGCCAAAGCGTGTAGCTCGTCCAGGATTTTCCGAGCCTCCCGCTTCTTGCCCGCCGTAGCCAGACCACGCGCGAGCCCCGCCTGCATGCGAGGGCTATTCGGGGTCAACTGAATCGCACGCTGGAACGCTGCAATCGACTCGTCGAGGTCGTCCATCTGCAACTGAACCATGCCGAGGATCCAATAAGCTGCCGCGAAATGCGGGTGCTGTTCGATCGTGTGGTCTGCCTGTTCAAGTGCCAGCTCAAATTCGCGCTTGTAGTAAAAGATCACGGCGGTGTCACGCGCGATGATCGACGATACCGGGTCGAGAGCGCTCGAGATACGCATCTGATCCAATGCTTCATCGAGCCGGCCTAGCGGCGCAAGGCACGACATCCCGTACCAGTGGTGCGTTGTCGCGTATCCAGGACTCAAGCTAAGTGCACGTTGAAACTCGCGTTCCGCGCCGGCCCAATCCCAATCCTGGGTCGATTTCACGTGCGCGAGCGACGTGTGCGCCTCGACGGAATTCTCGTCCAGCAGCACGGCCCAAGCCGCATTTGACGCGGCCTTGGTCCAAACCTCGGCTGGCGAAAGTACTCCGTAATGCGCCAGGAGGCCAAAAGCATCGGCGAGCCCAGAATACGCATTCGCGTATTGCGGGTCCTCCGCGATCGCTTTCTCGAACATGCCGACGGCACGCCGCATCCCTTCTTCCGTTCGCTGGTCCAGAAGGTGCCTGCCCTGTAGGTAGAAGTTATAAGCCGCGCTGTTCTCGGTCGGCCGCTGCGAACGGACGCGGTGGCCGCCATCCACGAGCCCGGCCTGAATACGTTCCCTTATCGATTGCGCGATCTTTTCCTGGTCCGCGAAGCTGTCCACCGCACTGCATTCGAACGACTCCGACCAGAGAAAGCACCCCGATGCCGCATCGATCAGGTGCGCATTGATCCGGCGAGTATCTCCAATTTTGCGCACGCTCCCGCCGATCACGGTCGCCGCATTCAGCCTCTCGGCCGCTTCACGCGCGTCTTGTTCGTAATCGAGCAGCGAAGTATGGTCCGGCGCCACGACCCTAATCGCTTGTACGTTCGCCAATGAATGCGCAATCTCGTGACTCAGGCCGCGGCAGAAGTATCCCTGATCGCCGGCTGCGCTGTTGTCGGAGAAAGGCAAAACGAGAATTGTGTTCTTGCTGATCAGCGCCGTCTGGACCGAGCGCTTCTGCGTGACTCCGTGAACATGTTTGAACGTCGGCGCGTAGCCGCCCTTGGGCAGATCTATGACAAGATCGTCGGCCTGCCCTTCTTCGCGGTAATAGCGCGCCAGCCGGGCACGCAAGCGGCGGGCCTGCACCCGGACAATCGGATCGTTACGGGGGTCGAAGGAGGTTTCCTTGCCAAAAACTTCCACGCCCACCAGAAATTCTTTAAGCTGCTCGCCACGGCCGGCCAGGGTTTCCTGAACCACAAAGTCTAAAAACCGTCGCAGGCGTTCCACGGGTTGAAACGATTTGCTGGCAAGGATTCGCTTAAGTTGTTGTTGGACCTTATCCCCGGACTCTTTAACCACGAGCGGCGTGGCCCTTGTCATATTCATGATCTTACTGCGCCATGACCTTGCTGCGGGCGCAACTTTACGGTATCGGCACCGTTAACCCCTTGCCGGGCGAGTGTGTAACCGCGTAGTATCGCGGGGTAGGCCGGATTGCGTTCGGTCGAACCAAGTGGAGGTTGCATGTTGACGGATGCGGTTGTCCCGATTCGGGAACGCGGCTCGGCTTCGGGAACAAGAATCGCTTCTTACCTGCTGGTCGAGTACCTGGAGCGGCTCGGAGTCGAAGTAGTTTTCGGTCTTTGCGGACACACCGTTATCGCGCTCCTGGACGCTTTGGGTAAGAGCCACATCCGCTTCGTTTCCACTCGGCACGAACAAGTCGCCGCACATGCGGCCGACGGGTATGCACGAGCCTCCGGCAAACCTGGGGTGCTGTTAACGCATCTCGGACCTGGCCTCACCAACGCGACTACGGGAGTCGCCAACGCCGCGCTCGACTCGATCCCGATGGTGGTCATCGCTGGTGATATTCCGTCGCACTATTGCGGCAAGCATCCGCATCAAGAAGTAAATCTCCACATGGATGCGGATCAGTTCGAAATTTATCGGCCGTTTTGCAAACGGATTTATCGCGTGGATCGCGTGGATGATCTGCCGCGCATCGTTGAGCGCGCATTTCATCTGTGTCAATCCGGGCGGCCGGGACCTGTGCTGGTCGATGTGCCAATGGACATCTTCTCGGCCGATCTGGCCGTCGACGCATTTCAGGCAACACCGGCGCCGATCGCGCGACCAGCGATTAGCGGAGAAACCGCGTCGACGATCGTTCGCGCGTTGGCCGCGGCAAAAAACCCTGTGCTCTATGCGGGAGGCGGAGTGCTCGCCGCGCGGGCGAGCTCGGAACTCGCCGCTCTTGCCGAGCTGTTGGAAGTCCCCGTCGCACATACGCTGATGGGGACGGGATCCCTGCGCTCCGACCATCCTCTGCTCCTTGGGATGACCGGTTTCTGGGGAACGCCGATCGCCAATGAAAAATGCCGCACGGCCGACCTCATCGTCGCCATCGGCACACGCCTTGCCGAAGCGAATTCCAGTTCCTGGTATCCGGACGTGACGTTCTCGATTCCACCGACGCGGCTGATTCATATCGATATTGACGAAGCCGAAATTGGCCGGAACTATCCAACTGACCTCGGCGTGATCGCTGATGCGAAACTTGCACTCGCGGCCCTTGTTGAAGCCGCGCGATCGCTGCCACGACGTCACGAGGGCGATCTGCGAAAGCAAATCGCGCGCGGACGCGAGGCCTTTTCCTCGAACTGGGCCGCTCAGTGGACTTCAGACCAGTTCCCGATGCGGCCCGAACGGATTCTGAGCGAGTTGAAGAAAGCCGTTCCCGAGGACACGTTCATCGTCACGGATGTGGGCTGGAATAAGAACGGTGTGGGCCAACAGTATCCATTCACGATTCCAGGAACGTTCATCACGCCGAGCGGACTCGCCACGATGGGGTTTGGCGCGGCGGCGGTGCTTGGCGTAAAGATGTCTCAGCCGGATCGAGCCGCGGTCGCACTCATCGGCGATGGAGGGTTTGGCGCGAGCAACCCGCTCGTGGTCGCCACGGCAATGGAAGCGGGCCTTCCGGTGATCTGGGTGGTCATGGACAACGCGGGGTTCGGAACCATCGCCGGATTGACCAAGCAACACTATGACTGGGATTTCGGCTGTATGTTCGAGCGTAACGGCGAGCCGTACCGTATCGACTACGCCGCGATGGCGCGCGCTTGCGGCGCCAACGGCGTGATGATCCAGTCAGCGTCGGAACTCGGCCCGGCGCTTCAGCAGGCTCTCAGCTCAAAGCTCCCGACCGTTATTCAAGTGCCAATGGAAAACGCGCCGACGCCGACCCCGGGCTGCTGGAACATCAATGACATTTATCGAAAGGGCGAATAGGGATGCGGTTCGCTGTTGGGCTGATTCTCTCGATTGCGTTAGTCGCGCAGCCTCCGCAGGGCAACCGGCGTCCACCCTCGGGACGGAAGCAGGTCCTCATTTGGGCCGATATGCAGGGCGGCGGAGCGTATCACGAATCCGTTTCGCACGCGATGGCCGTGATCGAAAGGCTTGGCCGCGAAACCAAGTTGTTCGACGCCTATATCCGCACCGACTCCCAATTCATCACAAAACAAAACCTCACCGTTAAAGCCGATGGCCGTGACTGGCGAGTCGGAAAAAATCTCAATTCTTTCGACGCGATCTTTTTTTACGGTATGCGCGAGATCCCGTTAAGCGACCAGCAAAAAACGGATCTTCTCAGCTTTGTGAAAGAAGACGGCAAGGGATTCGTCGCGGCGCACACGGCCGACACGGCCTTCATGGAATGGCCCGAGTTCGGCGAGATGCTCGGCGCGCGCTTTGACGGACATCCGTGGGGGATCATCGAGGCTCCCATTATCGTGGAAGATCCGAATTTTCCGGCCGTCAAGCATTTCGCAACCGTCTTTCCGATGAAGGACGAGATCTACCAGGCCAAGGATTTTTCGCGCGAGAAGATTCGTGTACTGATGCGGCTCGACACCAGCAAAGTCGATATGAAGCACCAGGGAGTAAATCGCAAGGACGCCGATTTCCCGCAAGCGTGGGCGAAGATGTATGGCAAAGGACGTGTTTTCTTCTGCGCGTTCGGCCATGAAACTGATCTGTGGGATCAGCCTGCCATCCAGACCATGTGGCTGGAAGCGCTGAAGTGGTCGCTTGGACTAACCGATGCGGATGTGACGCCGCGCCCCCTGCCTTCAGGTGCGAGGTGAGCACGACTTCTCCCGGCATCGAAGCTAAGAATCCCCCCGCTCTGCTCGCATGGTCCGTTTGGGGCATTGCAGCAATTTTCTATCTGACCGTTTTCTATCAGCGTGTGTCGCCGGCCGTGATGACCGGGGAACTGATGCGCGATTTTTCGATAAGCGCTAATGAACTGGGCACGCTGTCCGCTTTCTATTTCTATTTCTACGTTGCAATGCAGATCCCCACGGGAGTGTTGGTCGATTCCTGGGGCGCGCGGCGATTGCTTATTGCGGGTTCGGTTTCTGCCGCGATCGGCACATTCATTTTCGGCACCACGCATGGTTTCGCGATTGCATGCGGCGGCCGCGCCCTGGTCGGCGCGTCAACAGCGGTCGGCTGGTTAGTGGTGCTGAAACTGGCGACACACTGGTTTCCCTCCGAACGGTTCGCGATGTTGACCGGACTCGGTCTGTTCTTTGGCAACGTGGGCGCACTCGCCGCTCAGGTGCCGCTGCGTGTTGCCATCGAACACTTCGGCTGGCGGGGAGTCGTCCTTGGGTCGGCCGCAGCGATTTTGCTTGTAGGAATTCTCGCCTGGGCAGTCGTAAAAGACGATCCTTCGGGCACGGGAATGCGAAGTTTCGCGCCTGTATCGATCCACGAGCATCGGCGCTCCTCTACGCTCGATCTGTTGAAGGGATTCAAGAAGGTCTTCGCCTATCGCAACACGTGGCTCATCGTTTTTGCGCAAGGCGGAATCGTCGGACCAATCCTTTCGTTCACCGGACTTTGGGGCACGCCATACTTGAAAGCTCGATTCGCCGTTCCGGCGACTACGGCTGCCGCGGTCTGTTCGGTCATGATCGTATGCTGGGCTGTTTCGAGCCCCATCTGCGGTCATCTCTCTGACCGAATCGGTAAACGCAAGCCGATCTATCTTGCAGGATGCATCGTCGCTTCGGTCGGCTGGATGACGATGTTCTATATCACCAGCCTTCCTTTGTCGTTGTTTACGGCGACCGCCGCAGTGACCAGTTTTGCGTGTGGACCGGTGGTATTGGGATTCGCGGCAGGCAAAGAATCCGTTCCGCCGCATTTTCTTGGAACACTGACAGGCGCGGTCAATATTGGGAATATGTCGGGTCCTGCGATTCTTCAACCAGCAATTGGATGGGTACTTGACCGGCAGTGGTCGGGACAAATGGCGAACGGGTTCCGTGTGTACGACTCAGCAGCTTTCGAGAAGGGATTCGCGCTGCTGGTAGCCTGGTCTGTTTTGGCTTGCGTTCTCATCGCCTCGATACGTGAGACAAATTGTAAGCAGGCCGTGTTATGACGATCACCATCTTCCTTGTTGCCTCCCTCGCCCAGGATCTGCCGCCCGGACCTGGAAAAGCGGTTACCGAAAAGCTCTGCTCCGACTGCCACGGCGTGGGCACGATCGTGGGTTTGCGCCGAACCAAGAGCGCATGGGAACACACCGTCGACGAAATGGCAGCGCGCGGAGCGAAGGGCACGGATGAAGAATTCGATCAGGTCGTAGCGTACCTGGCGCGATATCTCGGGAAGGTAAACGTCAACCAGGCTCCGGCGAAGGAAATCGAAGAAGTGGGCGGCTTTTCGGCAGCCGAAGCCGAGGCGATCGTGAAATACCGCACTCAAAACGGCGACTTTAAAGATCTAAACGATATGCGTAAAGTGGCTGATCTCGACCCGAAAAGATTGGATGAGCGGAAAGACCGAATCGCCTTCCGTTAGATGAAGCGTTCGGGCTTCAACGCTGTCTCTGAATCGGAATAGCCAAACTTGGTGAGTATCTCTGCGGCGTGCTCTCGCGGATGTTTACACGATCTTTTCCATCGGATCAAACGGCGTGGTGACCTGACCGGGCTTTTTTGTACCAGTCGAAACGAGAGACTTGAGTACAAGAAAGGAGTCCGGGAAATGCCGAAGAAAACGTTCACGCCGGAGCAGATCGTCGCCAAGCTGCGGCAGATCGAAGTGCTGGTAAGCCAGGGCAAGACCGTGCCGCTGGCCTGCAAAGAGATCGGGATCACCGATCAAACCTTCTACCGGTGGAGGAAGGAGTACGGTGGCCTGCAGATAGAACAAGCCAAGAAGCTGAAGGATCTGCAGAAGGAAAACGCGCAGCTCAAACGCGCGCTGGCGACGCTCACTCTGGAAAAGCAAGTCCTGAAGGACATCGCTGAGGGAAACTTCTAAGTCCCGGGCGGCGACGCACCGCCGTTCAACACGCACGGGACAAAGGCATGAGTGAACGGCACGCCCGCCGCCTGGTGGGGCAATGGCGAACCACGCA